>Ga0179593_1240343_pt1 | contig 16409 bp, 21 predicted proteins | sample CZODoug2_1_08_16_FD_185931 | JGI IMG/M metagenome (GOLD analysis project Ga0179593, IMG submission 185931) | Vadose zone soil fungal communities from Angelo Coast Range Reserve, California, USA - CZODoug2_1_08_16fungal (PacBio error correction) | ecosystem: Environmental > Terrestrial > Soil >... | reverse complement strand
AGCGATCCCTTTTCATCAGGCATGTTTGGTTTCCCCTCAAACTGGACAGGATGATCCTTGTCTCCCTTCCCTCTATTCTTTTTACCCGTTTTTTTGGTTTTTGTCTGATACATTTATACCCCCCCTTTTCATCTTCCCTGTTTTATCTTTTTCTGCAACCACCAGGTGTGATTGTCCCACTGAGTCGCGCGCTCGTGCACAACGGTGCACGCTCTCCTTCTACGGCGATATTCGCGTTCGCGCCTTGGACGGGTTTGAGCCCCTTATGGCAAAAACCCCCCGCACCTCCCTCACTCCCCTTTTAAAACTTACAGCCTTTTTTTTTTCCTTATGTCTGCGCGGATGTCTTGCGGCGATCCCTTCCTCCCCTATTCCTCCCCCGAATTACTCCCCCTCTCCTGAAACGCGATAGCTATCTTCGTCCCTACCAACTCGAACTCTGTTTCGAAGTTTTGTGCTGTCCCTTCACCAAGACCTGGTAGTTTTTCTCCCGCCCGCTTACCCTTCGCCAGCTTTTTTTCCAACCCGGTGAATTTATTGACAACCCTCCCCTGAGATTCCGCCACGTCCGCTTCCGCTACACTCCTCCCTTCGCTTCCCCGCCAAACACATTCTCACCATTTTCACCCTTCCTCCGACCAAGTACGTTCTGTTTTCCCGTCGAGGAAGCTTTTGGGAATATTACTTTTTTGTTCCTTGCGCAATGAAATCGGTCAAATCAATCGATCGGTGTCTCTCCCTCGGTTGTGTCTTTTTTAGATACCTCTCTTTTGCTTTGTACGATTCGTATGTGTTGAACCCAGTGGGAAATCGACTCAATGTGTTGACGTCGCTTTCTCTGGGCTCTGTTTCTTTTGAAAACCCACTTTCAACAGTATCTTATCCTAAGTGCTCCCCCCGCGTCCGACGCGGGACGTCTTGTCCCCTTAATAGGCTAGCAGCCTTGCTTCTCCTCTCTCCTTTCCTGATACTTCCCCCTCGTTGTCGATGCTGGCACGCATCCAAGTTCGTCTCTCTGGGCTCTTTCCTTCTTTTCGCTTCTTTTCCCCCTCCTGTTCCCTTGTTCTCTCTCTTCCTCTACTACCTTCCCCCTCGCTTCTTTTCTCTTCTTCTCTCTGTTCTACTCCCCTCCTCCCTTTCAGCCCGCCCACTATCTTTTCTCTGAACCCTCTCTCTCCCCACTACCCTCCACGTTACCTCCCCCCCCCCCTTTCCCCCCCTAATACCTTTCTTCCATTAATTTCGTTCCCCCCCCTGACTTGTTCTCCTTCCAGCTCTCCCATCCCTACTCCCTCTTAACTCCCCTCTCCCGTCTCGCTTCAGCCCCCTCCCCTTCCCAGGTTATCCCCCCGTCCCCCTTTTCCCTTTTGCCCTCATATTCCCCGTCCCACTTCACCCTCACCTCCTTTTTTCTCTTCTTTCTACCCTTATTTCTCCCCTTTCCTGTAGTTTTTTATCGTCTTCCTCTGTCCTGTCCCCTCTTTCTGCTCCCCCCCCCCTATTTGCACCCCTCTCCCCATCCTCTCCCCCCATTCTCATTTTTCTCGCTTTGTCCCTTTGTCCCTTCAGTACTTCGTTCTCCAGCTTCCCTTTTATTTCCCGTCCCACCCGCTTGCATGTTTCTACCCACCCCCCTTTCTTCTTTCTGCTCTCCTTGGGCTTCTCTCTCCTTTTCCATCCTCTTCTATTTTCATTGCTCTCATCCTTTCTTATTCCTCCGACCTTCCTTTTCAACTCGATCTCCCTCCCTGTTCGCTCCAACCACTCCTCCTTTTCTTACTCTCCCCCCTCCTTCCTGATTTCCCACACTTTCGTCACCGGTCCCAGTTCTCCTAGTATCTATTCTTTCCTTTAGAACCCCAAGTTCACCTATCGTGAGATTGAATAGGATTTTTCAAACACAGTCCCTCTCCTTGGCGCCTTCCTCTTGGTACCCTTTTTTCCTTTTTGTATGCCTGGCTATGTGTTCCCCCGTCAGGAGCAACAAATCTACGTTAGGACATTGGCGTGTTTTCCTGTTGTCTCGCCCCTCGTTAGTAAGATTGACCCGCCCGACGGATCACCGCTTTCACCTCCAATCTTGCGAGGAAAGACAATTCCTAAAGACATGCGATCCAGCCCTGTATTCATAACGTTTATGCCAGCTTTTGCACGATTTTTTCAGGCCCCCCCCTCCATCCCCGTTGCTAGCAAACAGTCCTGAGATTTAGTCTTTTTTACCCTCCTAATAACAAGGCCATCCAGCTCGAGATTCCCGGAAGCGCCAACAACCAGTTGTTTTTTTTTTTGTTTTGAGGTCAGTACCCCCCCCCCCTGTCTTAAACGGCTTGCGTCTTCTGGAGGGAATTTGAATAACCCCTTTCCCTTTCCATTCCATGTATCCAACGATTCATGAGCGACCTGACGCCTCCGATCTATAGAAAGCGAGTGAGCCGATAGAGTCCCGCTCACCCCCCTCCAAATGAGGCCAATTGTTTTTTTTGAAGTTTCAATCCGTCGCCCCAACCCAATTTCCCCCGTGAGACACGCCTTGCAACGGACCGCCTTCTTTATTCCAGAGAGGAGGTATTCGTCATGTCTTCCGTCGCTTGAAAAATCGCTCATGGGCGGTAGTATTCCATTCCGCTCTACGCCCCCCCCCACATTGTTGTTCCTCCTCGACCCTCTCCTTTTTACCGGATTATGACATGGTCTCCGTATTCTTCCAGCAAGTCCGCCACTTTTCTCCCTGATTCTAAAAGTTTCCTTTCGTCGGGGTGGATTCGGCGGTTACTCCTCCCCCTCCCTTTTTTTGCGCCTAGTTTGGCCTATTTTTTATCCGTCGAGGAGTCCTTTAGTTTTGATCGTCACCGCGCCTCCCTGCTTTTCTTCGCTCAACCGTGGAGATTTTGCCCTTTTAGGTTGCATTCTTGCAGCATTCGTACCCTCCCAAATATCTCGTCCCCCCTCGTCTCTGTAAGATGGATTCAATAACATTCCCCTTTCCCCCCCCTGTTTTCCCCATCAAGTCGTTGAATGAGCTCTACGGCGCTTCGTTGTACCTCTTTTCCTCCCTCGTTTTTTTTGTTATGACTGATGACAAATTCAAAAATTGCACGTTCGCCCGCAGTCCTTCGACTCCCTGGCCACGTTAATATGTTTTTCCGCTCAGTCGAGTCTCTTTTTTAAGCTTAATTTTTATGTATTTTTTTTTTTCCCCTCTGCAAAGCATGCTCCCCTAGCGCACAAAAGGCGCCCTTTTTGCGAGAAGCGAGCTTGATTCTGTCCTCAACACCAGTTACCCCTCTCCCTGGCTTTAACCCTCGCCTTAGTCGGCAGCCTTCACGCGGCGTATATCCCCCACCTCCGACCCACCCGCCCCCCTCTTAAAAGTGGGCGAATAAGCCGGTTTTTGCAGGCCCTTTAGTCGTGTTTCCCTATTGCTCCTGGTCATAATAGGTTTTCTTGGTCGAACTGTATTGTGCGAGTGAGGCCCCACACCTGGATTTATATGACGCTGGGTTCCCTAAAGCAACATCTCGACCTTGGTTATGCGAAGGAAGGACCTCCTGAAAGAAACTCCAGCCCGTCGGTCGGTTGCTGCATGTTATTTAACCGAGTTCCATTTCCTGGGGGTTTGGCTCCGGATTGCCCTTCAGCGTATGGGCAATATTGTTCTGGTGTCTCCGGGTATCGACAATTTTTTTCCTCCCCCCCCCCGAGCGTCTTGCTCTCCGTCGGAGGACCCCCCCTTCTCTTAATACGTTGGATACCTGTTCGGTCCTTTTCTAGGTTGTTTTACCAAGTACCTCCCGACTTTCCCCCCAACGCCGTTTCTTACCTAGTTTATTGAACTGTACCACTTTGCTCGCTTTCACTGACCCGCTAGCTCCTTGAGTGTCGATGCGGATTTGGTAATAAAAAAAAGTACCTTCCATCTCTGCTTTTTTTCGCGGCAGAGGGCTTTTCGCATGATCCAGGTAGCAAACGATTCAGCAAATTATTTGAAAACTGTTCTGGCGTTTCGATAATGTCTGGTCTTTCCTTTTACTATTTGTTCACGACCCCAAGATGGTTTTATTCACGTCTGCTGTTTCAACTCTTAAGGACTTTCCCTTTGAAAAGCTTCCATGCCCTCGTCCCCACACCCAAAACCACCTGTCATTTCACTTTATCAGGGGTGAGAACTCTTAACTTTCCAAGGATATCTGCCCGCTTATCAGGATGGATCTAAAGGTTCACGAATGCATTTTTGCTCTACTCCTCGTGCCGCTGTACCGACTAACTGTCCGAATTCGAATACACCTCTTTTATACCTCCACGGGTTAAGCACATTTTTTCTAATTTAAATACCTGCGCCTTTGAACCCTACGAAGACTCGTGTTTCGTTATCGGTCCTGCTATAAGTGGCCTCCCTCCCCCCCCTTCCAGCTCCCCCTATTTACACTTGACACCCTCCCTTGCCCCTTTCTGACTGAGAGATAGGCAGCCTTTCTTCTGGTGAATTCCTCTTTGTGGAAATCCATTATCCCGCGCCATAAATAACCTACCCACCATTGCTGCCCTTACCCCGGGTTCACAACCGCCCGATCCAAGATCACGCTATATCCGACGAACCCCCCCCATCCCAGATTCGACCGTCCCCCGCTCTATGGAGGTACGAGTTCTTTTTTTGCAGGACTTACCTCATCGCCTCCCTCTCCAACCTTCCCAGAACGTCAAGACAACCCCTCTGGGGTCTGGCGCAGGAAAAACATTGTCGGTGTCCTGTGGTGAAGATTGAGGGTACTGCTTTTGTGTATGGAAGCGGCGGGAGCGGTGGCGTTCCTCCCCTTGATCGTTTGTTTTTCAATATCCCCCCCGGTTGTTGAGGTACCCGATTTTTCGACTTTCCTCTGCGGGATTTACAACCCCAAATTTGAAAACAGATGACTCTTTTCCGCTAAGCCCCAACTTCTCTGGAAACCGCTAGTCCTTTTCTTTGTCTCGGACGACTATATCGAGTTTTGGCCTCTGGCGGTAATAGCTATCGGCCTTCATTTTTTTCCCTTTTCCGCAATCGTTAATTTCTTTCCGACCTCCCCTAAAACACCTAATCCACTTCACCAACCGTTGCTTTTCTCACTTGCCGGTGTGGGGTGGTTCTTTTATCTCTCACTTCGAGAAAGTCCGTAGCTTTAACTCTTAATATTAGTGCACCTCTCTTATCGTTGCATTTTTTTGCCCCTTTTATCGCTCTACTCGGTGTTTGAACATCAGCATGGTTGCGTTTGACGCAACACCTTTCAAATGATGATCATTGTGATCCCTTATTCTCTTTCTTTCCTCCTTTGTTTTTAGAGATCTTTTTCCATTTGACCCCGGATTATCCTGTCCCCTTTTTTAGTTTTTCGAAACCCCCCCCCATTATGTTTGCCACCGAGTAGAGTATTGAGTCCAAGGTTCCGTTCTCGCGTTTCCTTATTCGTTTTTCAGCGCCTGGACTTCGTCTTTCTTGCGAGTAACGTATGTCCCCCCCCCAACAAACGAACGTGAGCAAATCAATTTTCCCCCCTCCAGAAAGTGGAGCGGGTCTTAGGTCTGCGCGGGATGCCGCTTGGCGTCGCATTAAGACTCTCCCTCGTTACGCCCCGGATCACATACCCCGATTAGAGATCGTCCGTCCTCCCACAATTCCTCGTCGAATCCCGGTTAGTCCTTTGGGTTAGAATTTGACCCCCCGCTCATCTTTCCCTGTGGTTTCTCCCCCTCCCGAGATAAAGCATTTCCCGAGTTTTGAAACCCACCTGTGAAGGGTCTTACACCCGATTCTCTCATTTTTGACGAAAAGATAAGCCCTCCAATCCCATACGCCCCAATACGCACACAAGGAGACACTGAACTTTTTCCCTTCCTCAACTAAAAGACACCTTTTTTTATTACGTTTCTTTCTATTTAGGAATATGGCCCGGTCGTCCTTTCGCCCCTGACCATAGGTAACCTCTAGATCGGTGAACTTCTCTTACCCCCCTTTTATGTGATGAGCAGATAATCCCTATGAGACCTTTTATCTCTTATTCTATTCGTTGGTGTGCCCCCAGTGGGCCCTCCCCCTTTGTTTCTGTAGGGTATGGCTTCGACTGGATGGCAAACCAACATCGCACCCTCTTTTCTTCTGACTCATTCTCCTCCGAGTCCTGAAGCTTCATATTTGCCATTCCATAGTCTCGCAGACGGTCTGCTTCTCGTTCGAGTTTCAGGGAAAATAAGACCCCCCCCCGACGCTGCCGTCGAGTCTGGCCCTCACAGCTCATTATTTTCCCCATTTAGCTGGTCGTCACCAGGGCGTTATCTAGTTATTCCCGTTTGTCGCTGTGTCTCTTCCAGCGGCGATTGCCTTTCTCACACCAAACGTCATCTGCACTGTTCTGAGATTCCATCCGGGCATTAGGTTTCTATTCCTTTTTGTAATGGTTAAGGTGTCGCACCCATGACTACCTTTGTTTTGCCATAGCAGTCGGTTTTTTCTTCCCTCCCCAACTTTGAAGGTCCGTCAGATTGACCCCCGGAACGACGGCTAAGATCTCCATCTTGCGGTAACACGCTTACCAGCCGACCGACCTAGACTCCAGACCTTGATCCCCTTTTTTATGCCGCTTTTTTCCCGCATCATGCTTCTGGAAAGAAATTTTTGCTCGCACCCAAGCGAGATTACTTTTCTTTGTTTGAGCCCCTCGCCCCCCATCCCAACGAAGGCCTCTAGAGGGTCGGACTACGAGCCAACGGGTCCCTTTTTCCTTCAAATCACTGTAGCAACGTTTTGTAATAGAGGGATGGTTTTTTTAGGCACCCTCATCACTTCTGAAATTATTCCCAATATGCAGCGTCTGCGCCGCACTGCGCGATCGTTTCCAGCTCTTAGCAAAGTTGACATCTAGACACTCCCCTTGCTTGAAATCCATTTTCAGTTCACAAGGAGAAAACCCCCCCTTTTTCTTTTCCCTTCTGCCACGTCCCGCAGGTACGCCATCTCGTAGGTAGTTAGAGTATTTCTTCACTGTTTCTTTATACCAATATCGAATGTTTGGCGGTCGCTCCCCCCAGTCTCATAGAAATCCTTTGTCTCTAATAGCCCTCCAGTTTTTTCCCTCCCAGGCTTTATGAAATGGATCTTGACTCCGAAGGAAGACTTCTGCTCTCCCTTATTGTAATACCTAGTTGTGTTTTGGCGGGTAAATCCCCTCAAGGCCGAAGTTTTACTTCTTGAAGAAAAGTTTTCCGACCTTTTATCGAGAGGTCAGTCTGATGTGATCGTCCCCCCACAACCCCCCCCCCAAGAATCCCCCCGCGCTAGCTCCCCGTTCGCGATTTTTTTCATTCGTTCTCCTTCTTGAAGCAATTCGACACATGGACCCTTTCTAGTCCCGTCCTTCTCAGATTTCGATTCCCTGACCCATATTCCCCCACAGGTTCCCTCAGCGTATGACGCTTGATCCTTCTCTTTCAGTTGTCATATATATCTTCCTCCCCCCTTGGTTGTTGTTGCTTCTGCGCTGAACCCGTTCCCGCTCCGTAGGGCTTCGCTTCTCCTCTTGAAAAACGTTGAATCGTTTCTGCACATAATAGCTAGGACCTTTTTTTCTTCATCTGGTCAAGTTTACCTTTCTGCAAGCCTCGACTTCGCGAAACAACCCCTATGCGGACTTTTTTCGCAAGAGAGCTTTTGAGGCGCTTTTTGTTCGATTCCACCCCCGTTACCCTCTTGGAAACAGATGCCAACATTCCCTCCTCATTCACGTCGGTGTTATTCTCCCCCTCGAAAAAAACTCACCCCTCCTCCCCCCCTTTTTCCCAGGGCCGTCCGAACATTTTCTTCGTTTGAGGGAACCGCCCCTCTCTCAAAGGTTAATCCTTTACTTTTTTCTTCTAACGGAGGGCGATGGATTCCCCCCATGCATTTCTCTCTTCTTTTACTACCCGCCCCTTCCACGTCCGTTCCTTGAGTCCTGAAGGAACCTCATCCCAAATACCATCCGAGCCTTCTGGTTTTCTTCTCCCTGTTTTCGGGCCGATGTGTCCCCCGCCTTTTTGGTCTCTACGTTCAATAACGAGGTATGGCACGCGGTTGGAGTTTTCCAGGGATACTAATCTTCGCCGCGCTGATATCCCGTCCGTTTGCGTACTTTCCCCAGAAGTGCCTCGGGTATACCCTTTTTCATAAATTCATTCTGGTTCAACTGCCCCTTTTCCCTTTACCTGGACCCCCGCCTTGTACCGCTTTCTTTCCTTTAACTTGTCCCCCCGCTCCGTTCTCTCTTGGCCCTCCTTTAGTGCGCTGTTAGGGAACCACCCGACGGAAATATATTCTTTTTCTGTAGCACTTTTTGCATGAGCAGTTCCCCCCCTATTTCAGCCACCGTTCTGACTAATGTTTTCGTCTTTCATGGAGGTCGGCTTCTTCAACTTGCACTCTTTTGATCTTTACTTTTTCTGGCCGTTTAAATATTTCTGTCCCTGCCCTTTTGCCTCACTAGACCAGGCACTGCCGTTCAATTTCATCCCATTAGGGGTGGCTCTTTTCCCCCTTCCCAATTCCCCGGTTCCTGGCCCTCCTCTAGCCGGATTCAATAGCCCTGTGCAGACCCCATGATGCCTTTTTTTTCTCTATAGCAACATCTGCGTTCCCGAGACAGCTCCAGGCGAACAACTATGTGATCCCGCCCCTTTGACGACCAGCGACATAACTTCCAAGGAGCTTCTGATTTAGCCGGCGATGGGTTCTCTCGTGTACAATCTCTTGATAGGCAAGCAGTTTGCGAGCCCCATATCAAACGTTTCACCTTCCGACAAGTCGGGAACCGCGGAGCTTCCCGGCGGAAAGACTCTATGTTTTTGCAGGCAGGTGTTTTTGGAAATCATCCCCATTCATGCCCTACAACCCCCGCAACAAGTTATTATTTCCCTTTTTAAACCCCCCCATGATATATACCCCACGCTCATCTCATCCTATCTCCGCACAAGCAAAAACCACAGTCTGGGCGTCACGATTCGATGAGTGGTAACGAGGTCTTTGTGCGCCTGTCCCCCCATGCCGATGCGACCCGCTTTCCTACGTTACGTCAGAAAAATTCTGGAGGAGGATTTGCAGTTTTTTTCCAACTGGCACCGGTTCTCCGGAGACCCCCCGAGCCCCCATTTCTGTGAGCTCCATGTGTGCGTGAACTGCTTGAGTTTTTTTTTGAGGAGTGTAGATTCCCTCCCCTTCCTTAGACGTCCCTTTACATCTCTTACCTTTGGTTACCTATACAACAGCACCGGGTTTGCGCAAGCGCGACCTTTTCTCTCTGGTAGACAAAATGAAACATCGATTTTTGTTTGCCTGCTCAGCCCCCTTCTTCCGACGTTCCGGGATTGGTAATTCAAGTCCATCTCCTATCCTCTTTCTGCGGGTCGGTAATGCGATAGGCTTATGCTTGCGCAATAGGACTTCTGCTTCAGACCACGAAAACACCTCCCCTCCCCCTTTCTTATTTTATTAAAAGTTGCTTTTCCTCATTCCCCCACTTTGGTTGGGTGGCCCTCCGTTCTCTCGAAAGGATCGCCCGGCACGTGCTTTCCCACGCGTCCTCTCGCCGTTCTTCGCTATTAGATTGCACGTTTTGCTCAATCGCGATTTCTGGTTACCTTCATGCCTGTGGTTTTGGCTCCCAATTTCTAACACCTGGGACAGGATGTCATCCTTGTGATCAAGTGAATCTCTTCTTTTTACGTGTTGTGGTTTGAGTCTCTCTTTCCCTCTTCCCCCCCCGGATCATCCTGTCCCCTTCTTTGAGCTGTCTCCCACACAAAGGTCTTGCCCCGTCGTTCTTTGATTTCGGCAAACATTTTGTCCCATCCGAGCGTCGATATTCCGCTCTGCGCGGGACGGGGAGACTTTGCCCTCTCCCTTCTTTCACAACAACAACAGCCAGTTCTCCCCCTCCCCCCTTCCAACAGACAGACCTTTATGGGTTTTTCGTGAGTTTTGAGCGGTATTCGAGTTGCGTTCCATGAACTGCCCCGCGCGATTGCTCTTTCCGTCAGACAACAGCGATCTGACTCTATTAAGTTCCTACAATAAGCTTCCGAGGTTTACGTTGTGCTTCTTATGAAACAAGATTCCATCTGTTTGCATGTTGGTCTCCCGCGCCTATTCCCGGTTCCTAAATAGTGTAGAAACCCCGGTGACCAGTTCCTTTTCCCCCAACCCTCTCCTCTCTTCCTTTCCCCTCCGACGCTTCATCCCCCCCTTCTTCCTCAATCTCAACTCCCCCCTTGTAGCCTCCATTTTCCGGCCAGGCCGCCCACCAGAAGTTTCTCTTGACGTAGTATTCTCTTTGTGCCTATGCATTTTAGTAATCTGCCAGACCGGATCCCCTCCTAGATTCGTAATTGCCTTTTTCATGTTTTTTGCGTTCTCAAGATAATCGATGTCTCGATTCTACTAGCGATGGGTTTCCCCCAGGGTTGTACAAATTTCTACATGTTGTGTCGTTAGGTCTGGGCTTGATTTCCTTTGATTTCCCAAAAACATCCTGACACCCTTTATGAATAATTCCGATAAGCTTTACTCCGCGGGTACGAGTTTGCCCTGTACTATTATCTGCCTCCTTGATGCTAGACGTTAGATATGGTCCCGCTCAGACCCCTTGCTTCCGTCGAGGCTGGAAAGCCCGCTCCCTTTTCGTACATTTCTCTGTTTTTCTTCCAGTGAGTTATCCCTAGACGCGGCTTCTCGGTCTCGGTACAGCTGCCTGATTGATCTCTCGTAACCACCCCAAGTCATAGAGAACCTTTTCCGTATGTCACGGGCTTACGTTTTGCCTAGGCCCTGTTTGACTTTTTAAGGCAGGCGACACCAATATAAATGTTAGGACCATTGCCGCTCTGTTGCCATGTGTCTTTCCCCCCGGCCGGTACGTAAGCTTGTTTCAACCCGGCAGACGGATCAGATCATCCCTCTTTCGTCCCTGATGCAGCAGACCGACATTCGAGACAGAACTTGATCATCCTGTCCTTCTTTTCCTGTTTTTCTAAGGATCAAGACAGTGCTCGTCCCCAAGAAGAGGGATTCTTCTGGTTTGAGTACCCCGCCCCCCCGTCCCGGTCTAGCTTTTTTCCGGTCATCGATCAACGGAGTAACTTCATCACACGCGGTCCTGGCTTTGTCCATAGGGGATGGAAGTGCCTCAAACAGACTCTGTTTCGACAGGATCCCGATTGCAGGTGGTTCCCATCCGGCTGATCTCTCGCAAGCGCGGCGTTCATTGACTGATCAATAGACCCCCAACAATCCCACCCCCCCCCCTGCTTTTGCAACCCCCCCTTGGTAAGTTCACTACGGTCTGACCAAACCCCCTTCGAGCACGCGGACACTTTACCGCAGCGACCCGAAGACTCCGGTCGTTTTCTTTTTTAGGTCCTTATCTCCATTAAACAATCGTAGAATGGTGGTCTACCCTCCAGAGATCCCATATGAAATACCTTTTGTTCCTGCCTAGAAATCCTTTTTTCTCCGCCACCAGGATTATGACTGGTCGCCTCTTTTCTTCCAGAACGGGAAGAACTGCTTCTCCTTTTATTCCCTTGAATTTTCGTAGGGGTGGTTTACCCTTCTTGTCCCCCTTTTCACGACGCTCCTGCTGCAGCCTACTTTTGCTTTCTCCGAAGAGGTGTCCGTCTTTTTTTATCTGTCCCGAGACCCTCCACGCTTCGCTTCCTTTCTCGTTTTAGAGTCTTTCCCTTCTTTCCATCACTCGAAACCTTACACCAAGATCTAGCCCCATCTTCCTCTACGATGATCCGTGCCCGAAACCTAGTTTTCCACGGTTACATCAGGAGTAATGCCTCTTCATCGGCGCTTTCGTTTTTTTTTTTTCCCCCCTCTCCTTTTTCTTTTTCTCCCTCTCCCCGTTTTTTTGTTTATGACTCGATTGACACAACCCTGAAAGCGCTTCTTCCCCCTCTTCCTCGAATGAGGGTCCCCCGTGAATATTTCTTTCCTCTTCCTTCCCTTCTCTTACTTTGGGACCTCTCCTGGTTCAGGTTTCTGAAGTGCGCAAGGAATTCGTGACGTCGCTACAAAACAAAATCCCTCTCCCGGTGAGCGAAGCTAGCCTGCTTCTCCCCCCCCCTTTTCGCTCCCCCTTCATATTGAACCTCTCGGCTAAAATAGCCCAATGTTCCGAAGACTTCATGTGGCTTTTTTTCTTATGTAACCCTTCCTCCCCCCCCCCATGTGACGAATTTTCAAATTTGAATCTCTTCCCCGAAGCTTTCGTCTTCTTGTTAAGAATCGATACAGGTCCTCTCCTGTGTTCTGGCGAAATGTGAGTGCGCTTATTTTACAACACTTTCTTTTCTATGAGAGATGTGATCACAAAGACCCCTTTCTACTCTAGATTTGGTCTCAGACGGTACTGGACTCACGAAACCCTCCCAGAGCTGTCTGGTTCTCCTCTTGTTGGTATTTTTCCTATGCCTGACAATTGTGTTTTGTGTGTGGTTTCCGGATTGCCATTACCGCTGTCTTTCAATCCGGTCTGAGTTTGTATAAGGGCTGCCCTTCTCCGCGTATGATAATTCACGATAGCGACCGCCGGGCTCTCAGCTGTCCCCGGGTGGATAATTTCTCCCTATCCGGGGTTTTTTTCTGCAACTCCATCCCTTCTTCCTTCCCCCCTTCGTTTCTAAAGCATGTTCGATGACCGGACCCTTTTTGCTCCGAGTCCTGACACGATAGCTTCCTTGCGCCTCGATGGCTTTGTGGTACTCCAACCAGACGAATCCCTCTTCCTTTTTTCGAGCACCGGTCCTTTGCGAATTCTCCCTTCTTCCCCCAGATGGCATGCACCGGATGAAAATTTCTTTCTAGCATGAGGGCCTTCTTATTTTCTGTCCCAATTAATATTGATTTCCTATTCATTATTTGACGGTTCCTTATTCCTGTCCTGTGGAATACGCGAACTGCCCGCGCGCCAATTCCCCCCCCCCTGTATACGGGGTGCTCCTGACAGTAACCATTCCCAGTTGGCATCGGCCCCCCCTCCCCCGATTATCCTCGGCATCGCCCCTGTGCATTCCGATGTCCTTTGCACCTCCCATTCGCCTCTTTCACTGAGAGATACAGCCGCGCACAATGGGATCCACCTCCTTTTTACGAAAAGTCGAAATGGAACTCAAAGGACGGTTGTCTCCGCCTTCCGGCTCCCCCGGCGCCCTTTTCCGTGTCCCTGCTCGAACGGCACTCCTCAGGCTGTCTCTCCATTCCCGGTGCCCACATCTGAACCGCGTATGTACGCTTGTCTCCTAGCGGGCTGGCAAGAAGATTCTGCGTTGGGACTTTTTTGTTGCCATCCATTCACAGATCCATCCATACCCCCTCCCTCCCCAGTTAGCTATTTCCCCTTTGGGTGCCAAACCTTCTCCGATACCCAGTTTCCCCTCTTATTCCTCCGAAAAAAGCCCCTTGCTCTAGCCCGCCTATTAGGGTTTTTGTTGTGACTCGTTCTTGATCTCCTACAATGACGTGACTCCATCTTCCCTACCGACAAGACACTTCCTTTTTGGACCTTTTCCGGCAACCAATTTCGGTTCTACATTTTGTTGTCGTGAAGCTTTAGTTTCGGATTAACCCGGCTCTTCTCTGCCTCGGCGGAGTTCTTTTGGTCATCTCGGACCTCGTTGTGTAAATATCCAACATGACCTTTTGTTCGCCATTTGAGGCGCCCTTTAGCGCTGCTTTCTCCCCCCCCACAATTGAACTCCCCGGCTTTTCCACCTTCTTCCAAACAACAAACGTCGAAATCATCTTCCCTAGTATTGTTTCTTTTCCTGAAGATCTATATCCCCGCTTTGCTGCGGTCTTTCCATCTTTCTTTTGACAAGGCCCTCGAAGCCACCGGCATCTCGCATCCCCTCCCCAGACAAACCCGCGCCCCGTATTATGTCACCCGATTGCGTTCGCACTTGATGTGGTTTGTTGGACAACGTTATCTCCGTAGTACCCTATGATCCCTTTCTTCACGAGTCAGCGGAAACTCTCCCGTAGCTATCTCGTCACTTTTCCTCCCACTCTATTATAACGGTTGCACTCAGACTTTCTTTTTTCTCCCATTCCACTGGGAAAGTCTTCTTCCTTGTGACCCTTTATCCCTCTTTTTCATACTCCTCAGTTGTTTTGTATGCTCTCCCCCCCCTTTGACCAAAACTTCCCCTCCTTTTCACAGTTTGAGATTGGCGGAAAAACCCATTTGATTTACGTCTTTATCTCCCTCTCTGGCAAAAGGGGCTCTATCGCGAGCGGCGATCTCGTTACCTCCTTCAGGGAATCCTTTTCGAGATACCTTATGGCAACAAACACCCCCCCCCCCCCCCACGTTTTAGAATCCTCCCTACCGCCACGAAAGTGGAGAGGGTTGTCTTGATTTCTTTCTCGTTGTATCCGAGTGCGGCGAGACATGACTCCCTGATCGCCTATTTCCCTCCCTTCAGTTTTGCACACAAGAGATAGCTATTCAGTCCATCACCCATCCGCGGACGCTCGGTTCCTGACGTTTGTGTTCTCCTTTTGTCAACCACGATCATATGTTTTCATTTTTTTCCTCCCCCCGTAGAGATAACTTTCCGCCCAGCTGCGAAACCCCCCCCGTTGGAATGTTTTTCTTGTCCACCCGATTCCTTTCGATGAAGCCCCCTCTCCATTTTCCGCTTCGTTACCTCCCACCCTCAATTCCTCCCCACCCATTTGAGAAAAGACCTGTTTTCAGTCAAGCAACAGAAGTTTTATTACGTCGCTGGTCGCTTATGCATCTGCATTTTTCTTCCCCTGCGCCATCCAATCTGTACCCCTCATAGATTTCCTCTTTTCTCAGTGTTATTTTTCGGCTCGATAATCGTCTGAGATTGTCCGTATCGCTTTGTGTTCAACCCGGGGCAAATCTCTCTCCCTGGTTTCGTAGTTATTGTAAGATTGAGCGTTCTGGGCCCCCCAAACTCCTTAACCATATCTTATGCATCCCCCTTTTTCCCCTCTCCCCGCTAAGACAGGGGCGAGTTTGCACTTTCTAGGAGAGCAGCCCCGGCTTCTGCGTTCGAGCGAGGAACGATACGACACTTTTCGTTCCTTCTCTGATTCCGAATTCCCTTTGATTTCCTTTAGCTGTTCGTACCCGTTCCTCTTCCCCATATCTTTAGACTGCCTGTATCCGGTCATCTTACAGCGGCGATTTCTATCGAGCCAAAAAAACGTCACTTGAAACTTGTCAGATGCCCTACGGGCTTTTTTTTCCTAGGAAAGTTCCCTTTATGAAAGGGGAATGGCCCGGTTGTCACACTTTTTACGTTTGTGTTTCAAAATGCAGGCTCACCCCTTTACATGCTTTTTTTTCCATTGGGCGCTCTTTCCTGGCTGTATTTAATCTCAGGTAAGTACAGTCTTACACCAGTAAAGTCTTATCAGATATCCAATCTTGCTTTTCCCTATGACCTACGCATTTTCCTGCATGCTTACAGAACCGGACGACCGGTTCTTAAGTCCTGTTTCTTTTCCCGCCCCTGGTCAGCGATACTCCTTTTTCTTTCCCCCTCCCAAAGAAGACCTCTTTAAGTCGGTTCTTTTCTTGTACCCCCATCCTCATTCCCAAGGAAACTCTCGTGTGTCCTGATCGATCCCCTGTGACAGGTAATAACCGCTCCAACGGTCGTTGTCCGTAAGCGGGCGGCAGTTGCAGCAACCAGAAGACGCCTCCTTTCTACCCCTCGAAGCGGGCGAAGACTACTCGCCCGAATAGAAAAGTCGATGCGAAGGTAGCGATCCAGCTGACAAACCTAAAGGATGCCCTCCGCCTTGTCTTTTTTTCTTTTCCAATCCGGTGCGCAAACCCCAATTAGATCACTCGGCCCACCGGACCTCTCAGATAAAGCCCCCTGCTCCTTTGTATTTGTGTTCTTCCCCCCGCGAATACCCAAGAGAGTACCTTGGCTTTCTTCTCCAGCGCTCCCTAGACATCACCCATTGTTGTTCTCCTCGCCCTCCCTTCGCCGAACCCATGAATACCCCTTTCTTTCTTGTCTTCACTCACGGAAGAATGCTTCGCCGTTTCCCTCTTTCCCCCCCCTGGTGAATCGTCGGGGTGGGCGGGTGTTACAAAATTAAAGCCGACGTGACGGATGAGAATAATTCCGCGTTATCCTATATTTTCCCCTCTCTGGTTCTCTCAACGACGCCTCAGCTCTCTCTTCCCCCTCCCTGCTCCTCTGTGCTACATCCCCCCCCACCAAACCCCCCCCCCGCATTTGCAGCACTCGTTGACCCTTCCAGATATCGTCCCCATCCGTCCTCGATCTTCTCTGTCCATCACAGTGTAACGTGTTTTTCCGATCGCATAGCGGCCTACGGCTCTTTTGTTCCC
>Ga0179593_1330336_pt1 | contig 16410 bp, 11 predicted proteins | sample CZODoug2_1_08_16_FD_185931 | JGI IMG/M metagenome (GOLD analysis project Ga0179593, IMG submission 185931) | Vadose zone soil fungal communities from Angelo Coast Range Reserve, California, USA - CZODoug2_1_08_16fungal (PacBio error correction) | ecosystem: Environmental > Terrestrial > Soil >... | reverse complement strand
CCTTTATCCCCCCCCCAACCTTTCCGTTTTCTCGTTTTGTCCGCATATCCCCCCTGAAAAACCTTTTTTGATGCCGGTTGACGGCTGTTATGTCTTCCCCAGGGACTCCTCCCTCATCCTTCTTCTTGCTGAGCCCCCCGCCCCGTTAAGGTCGAAGGTTTTTGTTTCCTCGGTTTTCTGCCCGTCGCCCCCCATCGCCTCTCCCACCTTTTCTTAAGAATTTTTTCCAATTTTACATGGGACCCAGAAGGTTGTCTCCGGTTGACACTCTGCTTTCTCCACCAACGGCGCGATTTTACGGAACTTTGCCAGATTCCTTTCCCTTCCCTTTTGGCCCGGGCCGACTTTCCTCTCTTCCCTCTGAACAGACATTTGGTACAGCCTGACTATTAGAGTTTTTTTTTTACATCAGCTCGGTTTTTTCTCTCGAGGGATATCCTCTTGATTCCACCCCTACTTTTTGGTTCCCTTTTGTTTCTTCGATTCTTGTTCCCAGTTTTTGGGATACTTGACAACCAACAATTTTTCCTTTTTTTGTCACGCTTAGAACCTTTCACTCCGCCCCCACGGCATCTTTTGTCCTCCCATTTCCTTCTGAAGAGATTACCTTTTTCGGCGGTTTTCGGTTCAGTTGACAGATCAGGTCTCCCCAACTCTGAGACAACATGTTTCCCCCCTTTTAGTACTGTTCCTTCCCTCCCCCGGCCCGGCCTGATCCTTTTGACAGGCGAAGAGGCTGGGCCGGGCCTCACTCCGGGGGGCTTTCATCAACGATTTTCCCCTGCCATCAGTTACTCTTTTGATTGCCTCTAATCCCGCCTACGGTCCCCCCCCCCTTTTTTGGTTTGCTCTCGCCCGCAATTTTTCTAACTCCATATTTCTGCTTTCACGGCTTATCGGGAGTTTTCATTGCATGGCTGCAGTTTCAAAATTCACCCACTGGACGGTACAATAACTTTTTCAGACCCGCATCGCCCCCCTTATCCTGTGCCATTTCCACTTATGTGAACCAGTCAGATTGTCGATGCCGTTTTCTCACTCCCGCCAACCGACTCCTTCAGGGAGTTCCCAATAATCGGCCAGCTTACGTGACGAGTTTTGAGACCAGGGTAAATCATCTCCCCTTGGATGAAAGTCGAAAACCACAAACATACAAGGCCGAGCCTTTTTTACCTTCTTGCAATCCCTACTTCCCTCATGGAGTATTTCCAAAGAGATTCTTTAATCTTTTTACCCGATTGACATCTTTTCCTAGGAGACCTTTCCCTCCACCCGGGACTGTTTCTTTCATTCTCTGGCATACCCTGGCCGGTCCCCCCATCGTCGACCTCGGCTTTTTTCTCCTTTGATTATTCCCTACCCCTCCTCCCCCCCCTCAGCCGACTCGCATCTCCCCCCCTGAAAGGCAATTTTCAAACCACCGGCCGCCTTCCCCCTCTTTACCATCATCGCAGCTAGTTCTTCACATTCCTTTTTCGGTTATCCTCAGTAATTGCGTCCTCTTGTTTCGAGATTCAACGTCGAGATTTCTGTTGTCCATCGAACGCGTGACGAGACCCTGGAAAACGTTAGGCGTCGGTGGGTCGGGTGGGCTCTTCGTTAGCACTGGCTTTATTGCACTTCCAATCGTCTGGCACGATTTTAAGTCCCCTTTTGTTTGCGTCTTCTTTTTGCTTTCTACGAACCTGGCCATCCCAGGGTGACCACCTTTATGAGGCGGCGAACGGTCGCTGGAGAGGGCTTTCTTGGGGAGTTTCTTTCTTTTCCCCACAGGCCGCTCGTCCCAAGTAAGGACCTTTTGCGATACATGGACAACGCATGGGGTTCGAGTGTCTTTGCGATAGACCGCGTTTTTTTGACCTATTGTATTTTCCTATCTGCTGTCCACTTACGTCTGCCTCTTTTCGGATGCCGTAGCTTAGGGAATCAAAAGTATTCTCGCTCAAAAGATAGTCCGACTGTCTCCCGTGCGGCTCGCTGTTTTTCTTAAAATGAATATACGCGCTCTTACCCAAGGTTTGCTAACCGTTACTCCGCTTTTGACCTTGAGGACGCGGCGCCATTGCTTTTAGACCGGACTCTTTTGGGGCTTCTTCTCTCCCTATGCGCGGATTGTTTGGGTTTTTGGACCCACCGTCCCGGCAAGATGTTGGCCCCGGATCACGCTATTGTCGCAAAGCTTCTGCTCCGTACCATGGAAACAATCCCTGGTTTCCTCACGATGTTGTTACCCCCTCTCCCTCTTACACGCAATCCAGGCAGTAAACCTCAAGAGGCATTATTTTAACCCGTTTATGTTCGTTTCTAAGTATTCCACGGTAGGAAGTAGTTTACCTTTCGTGATCTCTTACCCTCTCCCCCCAAGTTAGTCGCTGCTTTGCTGTGTTTCTGCACATTGTCATGCTAAACCTAGGGGTTAACACGCCCCTTTGAGGCCCCCCTTTTCACTTTCTTTTCAAAAAATTTGGATCCCAGTTGGCCCCGGGGGGACGCGTGTTCCCAGGGGGTGGCGTGAGGTGTTGTCGCGCGGGTGTGGTGCTCTTTTTCGGGCTGGTAAGGTTTGTTTGGGGGGGTTGGGGTGTTACATTCGCGTTTGCTGGGGGGGGGTGAGTCGGGTGTTCGGGGGGGGCTTTTTGCTGGGGTGGGAGTGCGCTGGGGTTTGGGGGGGGGGGGGGGTGGTTGGTTTTTTGGGGCGGGGGGGTGGTGGTTGGGGGTGTTTGGGGGGTGGTGTTTGCGGGGGGGTTTTTGGTGCGCGGGGGGGTGGTTTGTGTGGGGGTGTGTGGGGTTGGCGGTGTTTTGTGTGGGTGGGGGGGTTTTTTTTGGGGGGGTGACCGGGGGGGTGGGGGGGTTGGGGGGTTTTTTGGTTTTGGGGGATGATAATTTCCTAACCCTATAAAAAGAGTCAGAATTTCTTTTTTTGGTGCTCGAGCGACGGATGCCGTGACATCCCGGGTTCCTGCTGCCCCCCTTGTCGAGCCCCTGCAGACCAAATATTTTATATCTTAATCCTAGTACGCTTGTTGTGGGTTTATCCTGCCTTTTCCTCCTCCCTTGTGTTTTTTTTTTTTCTTCGTGATCCCCACCCCCCCCCTCCTCCTTCAAGAGGCTACAGTTACCGGAAGCCGCAAAAGACGTTGATGGCCGGGTTTTTTTTCTTTTTTGTTCGCTCGTCAAACAGTGATTCATGGCCCATTTTTTTCTGCTCACCCCGCACAGGGTCACGTGGGTCCTTTTTATACTTTTTAGGCAAGCCCTGAGTCCTGTCTCCACATTTTTTTACCGGCCCCTGTGAAATGTTCTTCCCCCCCCTTTCCCCCTGTTTTAACCACGAATGTGAGGCATTCCTTCTCTCACCAAACTGTCTCGCTTCAGGACACGTTGATATTGTCCCTTACTTTCACACGAAATCTTCATCTTCGAATCCTCACTCCCATTCCTGAATGCCTATTCAGCTTCGGCCTCGTTCGTCGTGGGCCGTTTTCTCTTTGGGTATTCCTGTGCCGGTCCTGGTCTGTTTTCCATTTGTCTCTCTTTTGGCGAACCTTTCGTGCTTTTTTCCCCCCGTAGTGACGGTGGTACTCCGACCGCAACCCCAGGATCGTCATAGACTCTATTCTCAAAACCTCAGTCCCTCTCTTTCCCGGACATTGCGCGCGCCCTCCCCGGTCGCGGGGAATGAGCCGGTATTCCCCCCTGTCCAAAACATGTCAACATTCTTCTCTTCCTGGATACAAACGGCATTCCTAGCGCCCGGCCAGCCTCGCCTCTTTTTTGCCTCCCTTTTGGGATTCCACGCCCTTGAATACCAGCCATAGGCTCGGCAGTGACGATCTCATCCATTCCGTCAAGAATTTCCCCATTTCTGTGGATAGTTTTCCTCCACTTTCCTTGGCAATAACCGATCGTGGTCATCTCTCAATTTCAGATTTCTGCGTGGAGGAAGGTCCCGGAAACTGGACTCTTTTCCCACCTCCCCCCCCCCAACCCCCCCGCCCGCCTCCTTCCTAGGTCTCAGACTTTTACCCGAATTAAGGTTTCCCCGGTAGTAGTCTTCAGGTTCGGGCTCAGAACGACATTCCCCCGCGAGTTAAAGATTTCTCCTTTGAAGTCAGTGAACCCGGTCCTTCAGGAACATTCGAACCCTCCCCCCCCCAGATAATTTTTAAATTCTGCACTCATTCTTTGGGCAAAACTTCGTTTTTGTCCCCGCGACGGCGACCGATTTGAATATGAAGAGCTTTTCTCCCATTAACCTTGAGGCCCAAGGATTATCGGGTTACCATTTGAAGTTCCCCTCCCAAAGCACTGACTCCCGATAGGATTCCCTTCTTGAAGTTATTTTATCGTGACAACTCAAGAACGAGAATTCACGCTCATAGAAAAGAAGTCAACGTCAGGGGACCGCCCCGCCCTCCGCAAGATGTACAAATAATTAGTAAATTTTTCGGTGAAGACAGGTACTTGGTGTTTTTCTTTCAATTTTTTCTCCTCCCGCGTACCGCAGAATTAAGCTAGTTTTCTGGGGTCTCTCCTCTTTTCTTCGCTCCTATTTTTTTTGGACCCTTTACCAGTTTATGTGGTTTTTTCTTTCTTCTCCTCCTTTTCGGGGATGGCCCTTCGTCTTTTGGCTTTGACCGCACCGTCTGGGCGCTTTAGGTTTAGGGCGACCCTGGGCCTTCTCCTTTAACGTGTCTTTCCCCCTTCCCCCTGAGAACGTAGATTTTTTTTTTGCAGGTGACATCTGGTATGGGGTACAAGTGGTCACTGAAGTTTCCCCCCTTCCCGATGCACTTTCACAGCACCCAGATTGTTGGTCTTTTTTCCGGAGTGATTGCGGGGCGATCGAAACGCCCCACAGGTTTCTTCTTTTTCCTTCATTTCGGGATATGAGGACCAGGTAAATGCAGATGAATCTTCCTTTCGGTCCTGGTGCCTCCCTTATTCCGGAGCAAAGCTCGTATCCTTAGTATGCGTCGGCTGGACGGGGTTCATTACTAGCGACGCCTACTTTACATGTTTGTTTTGATCTGGTAAGTCCCCCTCTCCCCCTCTCCTCATTGGGAGGTCTCCTTTTTCACTTTCATCTCTTTTCCAACTGAAATTCGTGGGGCTCAGAGATTCCGATGCCTGTTTTCTTTCTCTTCCTTTCAAACCCGTCACGATGTTTTCCGCCCTTCTTCTCCCCATCTTCCTGCTCAAGACAAATCTTTCCCCCCCACCCTACGTACTTTTGTTTCAGCGATGCGAATACTCTGCGCGGCCACCATCACCTTTTCCCCCCTTTTAATAGCATTCCTTGTTACCCTTTGTTTTTGTTTTTTGAAGGTATCCGTCGGAAGTTTCCCTTGACACTCAGTCCCCAATGTCACTGCCTTATCTCCATTTTTTGATGGAATCTTCAAAATTGTCCTGCACCCTTCGTGTTTCCATTGTACCCCCTTGTTTCTTAACTGCCCCTTTCTATTTCTTACACCCCTTTTCGGTCCCTACGGGATACTTCACCTAAAAATCTACAACCTCCCTCTATCCCGGTCGGTTTTTTTTGTAGCTTCTAGCCCCCCCCCCCACCACTCAGGATTATTTTGAGTATCCCTGTTCCAGGCCGTCGAGAACCCCTGCATAAACTCGTTCGGACCAATCCGCGGAGTGCTTGGTGGTTCCTCAATCTCTTCTTTACATACTTCCTTTTTTGAGCAGATTTGATCCCACACCCTCCTCGCGGAAGAGGCTGGTACCGCTCCCTCACCCTGAGGGGCGATGACGTTTTCCTTCGGCCGGGTCATGCTATTTTCAACATTTTCCCTGATTGTTTTCGATGCGACCCCCGCCCCCGATGTATGCCCGGTCTTTTTCTTCTGGTTTCTTCCCTTATCCCCCCCTCTCCCATTTTTTGAAGCTTCAGTTCCTTCCCCTTACCCGTGACCACGCCTTTTAGGACTTCCCGTAAGTTTGCCTCCCCCGCGCCCCTTTTGATCCTTCCGTTGCGATTTACTTATTTCAATGGCACGTGACGACTCCCCTCCAGTTTCGCACCTTCCCCCTTACCCCATTGGTACAAGGAATTCATCTTTTTTTTTCTTTGCGGGGAACTGTCCTCTGTAGCACATGGTTACCCTTACCGGTATTTCCATGTGGGTCTTGCGCTGGAAGTTTTTTTTCCAACGATAGTGACCCCCCCCCCCCTTGAAAATAGCTTGACGTTGGTCCAGATAGCCCTCCCGTCTCCTCCTCCCGTTCTAGATTTCGCCCCACGCCGTTCCTGTTTATACCGGAGGTCCTTTTTGTCCACCCCCCTTGCGGTCGCGAAGAGACATGTCTTCACCCTTTTTCGCAAACGTCACCTTTTCCGCGGCGATTAATGATAATTCCCCTTGAGCTGTTTTATGTACACGCAGCGGCAGTCTCTTTTGGGGCCCTTTTTTTTATCCGCCAGCGACGGAATCTCCCCCCTTCTTCCCCGTCCCTTGGTTCCCCATCCCCCTACTCCCAGCCGCATAAAACATTTGTTTTCTTTGTTATCAACGAAATAGCCCTTTTACTTCCCTTCGCTTGGACTAGCACTTCTATAGGCAGGGCGTTAGGGATTTTTTCTTCCTTGGACCCAGACCCGCCGTTTCCATCCCAAGATCCAAGTGACTTCCCGTTTCTTACCCATCCCTTTGGTAAAAGTAGCAGGAGTATGAAATGTTAGGCCCTCGAAGAAAGACCGAGACCCACTTTTAGTCACCTCTCAGTTACGCCTTCGTGTACCCAGCTCGTTCCCCTACGGCCAGGTTTTCACTGATACCCCCCCAGACCCCCCAGGCCGATCTTTTCCCCCTCTGGCTCGAGACCGGGAGATTCCCCATCTCCTGGATTTTCTTCGGTTCTCCGCGGCCAGCAATTCCTAGGACCGTAGAAAACCCTTTTCACCACAAATGTTCCTTTGCAAAGGAGTCCTTGCTTTGAACAACTTTTCGGTAAATACGTTGAGCTCTCCCTAGGCGCGAGTCGTTCCCTCGCCCCGAAGCTAACGACAGCGATAGAACGTCAGTCTTTTCTTTTTCTTTCCCCCCCGTCCCGCAGGCCTATCTTCTCCTCGCAGTGCCCTAGGGGCAAGCCCCTTCTTGGCCTCCCCTCCTGCGTAATTGAGGCCTCACTCTCCCCGATGAAACTTAGAGGCTGGGGTCTTCTTGTGCTCGAGCCTTGGGACCCAGGTTAGTTTTTCTTTGTTCTTCTGATCCGCACATTTCCGGGGAGGCCCTTCTCTCTTCTTTTTTCAGATATTGAAGCCCGGATTTTTTTTTTTTTTTTGCGTTCTCGCATGGGAATACTTTTCTTTTCCCAACTTTCTTCGGGATTTCGACCTTCTCTTAGGCGGTCTTGAGTGGGAGGGGAAGGCTGTTTAAAAGTGGAATTCTGAGGCCACTGCCCTGCTTTCCGCCTTCCGTGGACCACTATCGGTGGCTTGCCTTCTATTTTCTATCCCACTCTCTTCTTAGGGACTCTTTTTTTGGGATATCGGCAAGTTCACTGTCCCCTAGCCGAGGCCTTATTTCCGGTCGTGGCGTAAGGAGGAGGAAAAAATTATCCCCCTTCGGTTCTATCTGCCCCCGTGCCTGGTCGGTCAATGACTCGTAGTGACCGAATTTCCGGTTTTGCTCATATTTTTTCCTCGATTCCCCCCCTTTTACTTAGGACGAGGAATGGCACTTTATTTGTAGATTTTCTTTGGGGCGCCCTCGACGGACACTACCTTCACCCCCCCCCCGTATCACCCCCCCCCCCCCCCCCCCCCCCCCAGACATACCGCCACACTCTTCGCACCCCCCACCGTCACGATCTTGTTTGTGTCCCTTCTCACTATTTTTGAGCCACGCTTTCGATACCCCAACCAATGGAAAAAACACTCACGGTAGTGTTTTCTGCTTTCCCCCTGAACCCTTCCTCCGTGCCCCAGAGAATTGTGGCCCCACACTCTTATTGAATTTGTAACAATTTTTTCTTTTCGCGTGCGACGTCGATTTGGATTTTTTTTCATTTTCTCTCATATCCAAATCGCCAACTCTGTCCACGTAAGTCGCCTCTCGTGTTCGATTTTCTCTTGTCAACCTTGCCTAATTTCCCCCTCTACAAATTTTTTTTCGGCAAGTTTTCATTCTTCACCACCGTGGTCAGCCGAGAATTTGTCTTAAGGGCCGAAAACTTCCCCCTGGCGACATGTCCCATCGTTTCCGGGGGCCCCTTCTTTTCCCAAAGACGGATTCTTCCATCAAGGTTCGTTTCCTTATTTCTTACCCGATACCCTCGTTTTCGGCTCGACGGAAAAGACTAGTCCGCGCGTTTTTTTCTCCCCCTATTATATTTTCCTCCCTTTTTTTTCTTTAATGAGATAAAACCCCCCCCTATTCCTGACGGGTTGTAAGGAGGTCGGCCGAACCGAGGGACTTGTGATAGGACTGCCTGGCATGCGCACCTTCGTTCATCGGGCAGCCGGATTTTTCCCTTTATTCCGCCAAGATGTCATCCGTTTTGTTAAGTTTTTTTTCGGTCCCGTTAGTACCGGAGAAAGTTTCACCTTTTTTTTTTTTAATCATTTTTTACAATGCCTCCCCTTTTTTTTCCCTTTTCCCCTCCTTTCTGGAAGGTTGAAATACTTCTTCCAAAAGGTTTTGTCTGTGATTTCCGTGCGCTTGTACTTAGTCCTCCATTGGCACGTGTCCTTCAGTAACCTAATTCCACGCGCCCCCCTTTGTTACAATAATTCCTATTAGATGTGTTGTCCTCATGGGGGGCCCGATCGGGGACAACATCTGTCATTCAAAAACTTCTCGTTTTCCCTGTTGGTCCTTTGACTCAGAAGCTTGTTTCCCCTCTTTTTGATCGGTGCCAACATCTTCTTTACGTTGGTTCCATAATTTCCCCTCTCCATCAAGCATCTTGCATCTCGTCTCCCCTTTCCTTGCCGGTCCCCTCTCTCAATGCGTCTTCCTAACACACAGGCTTTGCGTTCCTCTCCGTTCTTCAAAAATTTTTTCTCCCAATGTAAACTACTTTTTGCGATGGTCTCCCTTTTTTCCGGCCGTCAGAGTCGGAAGCCGAATCCGATCTGTGACGACGGTGTTTGGCAGCCCATAGACCCTTACACTCCCTTAACCTCCCGGCCAGTGTCCTTTCCCGTTAATATCCCGCCTCGCCAGCTCCCCCAACAGGTTTGGTCCGTAGCCAATCACTTCGATTTTTCCACCCCCGATCCTTGGTTAATGTATTATCGTCTATTATGGCCGTTCCAACGTCTCTTCCGTTCGGTCCCCCCTGTTTTTGGGACCCCTTCCAGACGGGCCCCTCCACCCAAGAACTCCTGCCTCTGTTATTAGCCGGCGAGTTTTCCGGAAAGGTTTTTTTTCCTCGTTCTTATTACACAGGTCTTGAGACCAGAAATCAAGCCGCATCCTGTGTCCCGCTCTTTTCCCTACAGGAGTGACCCTCCTTTCCCCCCCCACTTGCCTTTTTTGACACTGCCCGCAAAACGAAGACAACATCAAGGCCGATCCGTTTGAAAGAGGTGTAGCCGAGACCTTTTGTGATGGCCCCCCCAGAAAGATCTCAGTTTCAAGCGCGGCCCCCGCACCATTCTTCCCCATGAAGCGGATTAGAAACCCCTGGCTGGAGGCCCCACTGATAGTTACAGTCACCCCCTTTTGAAGGTCCCTCCAAAAGAATTTTTATGCGCATTTCTTGCACATCTTCCGATAGTCCCCCTACCATTCAGCCGAGTCATGCAAGCTCATCGCCTATTCCCCTGCATTGCCCACGGCCCCTTTTTACGTCAGGAAAAGCCTACTCCCCCCTCCTTGATACGCCCGGTTCAAGTCCCCCGTTACTGGTGTGAGAAGTCTCCTTCGTTCCCTTTGTTCTTCCCTTCTAGGTTTGCTTTCCCCCTTTCCACGCTTGGCTCGAGCTCTGGACACCAGGCTCTGCCTTTGTGGTCTTTTCCTCCCGTTTTTTCTTAATTCAAACTTTTTTTTCTATCTCCGGTGATGGTCGGGTCTGGTTTTGTAGTGCTCGAAAATGGGACCTCTTCCTCCTCTGTTCCCTGTAGAGGACTTGAGACAGTATCGTTCTTGCGTGTGTTGTTCTTTGCACGTTGGTAAGATTCCCCCTTTCAACGTTTCTTAAGATCGAAGTGCTGATACAGTTCCCAGATCTTGTATTTCCCGTTCGTGCGTGGGCGATAGTACCTTTGCTTCTTTGGGATTGCGGTCTCTTCCCGTTTTTTCTTGTTCCTTTTTGTGTTTTTTCCCCTTCCCGAGTCCGGATTTTTATTCGGTCGTTGGAGTTTAATAAAAAAGTAGTGTCAACAGAACAGTTTTTCGTCGTCGCCCGTCCCTGCTCTCGTCCTGGCTTTTTTTCCGGTAACAATTACTAGCAGAGAAGACCTCTCCCTCTTTAACGTTTTTGCGACCGTTGCTATTACCGAGACCCTTCGGACCGATTCGCAATTTACCTCTAGACCCCGGAACTTCTTTTTTTAATCCTTTCCCTCTCCTGATCTGGGTTGTTTCCCCTTTTTACCACCTTCCCCCTCCCCATCGACTTGTCGATCCCATCTTTAATCTCTGTGTGGCACCCCCCCCCCTTCCCACATGGGAAACCCCCTACTGGTCGTGTTGACTTTCCTCTTTCTGGAATCCTCTCTCCGGAAACCCTCCGATATTTTTCCCAACTTCCTCTGCTACCCACTTTCCTCGTGCGAAGGTCTTTGAAGTCGCCTTTCCATTGTCTCAAGTATCTTTAAACCGTTTCCTTCAGCGTCTTTTTTTTGCGCTGAAGCAGCTGTCCCACTTCCCTCACACTTCGTGGTTAAAAATTTTGTCCCACTGTGTAGGCCAGGCCCATCCTTCTTCACAAAAAATGCTGGTTTCGAACGGTCATTTTTCGCCCCCCAACTCTTTTCTCCCCACCCGCCTCTATGACTAGCTGTTTGCCACTAGAATAACAACGAGTCTTAATTTGATTGCCCATGGTTGAAGATCCTGCCCCAGGCTTCTATCCGGAATACCAATATTTATGTAATATTTGGTACAAGATAGTAAGAGGAGGGGTTTTTATTAATATAGATCTCATATCACTTTTTGGTGGTTTGAGCGAGGAGTGCAACCCCACACAGACCCAGTTTACCTCTTGAGGTACTCTAGCGTCCCCTATTGGTGCCTTTTTGCCCCCCAAGGAATGGGCCTTCAGTAAACAGGTTCATCTTCCTCCTTCTTTTCTCTTGACTAACAAAGAAACCTTTATGTAATGCTTCCACTGGAGTGTGGTCTTTTTTTAGGCGTGCACGTCCTCGTTACATTTTTTTCCACTCCTTTCAGTGGAACCCTGGCCTCCCTTTTCACTTTTTCACTAGGGTTTCTCCAGGGGACCATCTTCTCCCCAACCGTGAGCGCGTCCCCGGAACTTTTTGCGATTCCTTAGCGATCAAGGTAACGGTCAGTGACTCTCTGATCCTTTTTCGAAGTCCGAATTGGTACAAGGAATTGCCCCTATTCTTTTGGCCTTCCAGTTATGCTTTTTTTTCTCTCTTCTTCTCCCTCTTCCAAAAACAGTCTGTTTTCGTTTTTTTTTTTTTGCAGGACGCTGGCGTCCAAGATTAGGTCCCCCTTGTGAAAAAATAGTCCTGTTCTGGTAAGATCGACATTCCCCCCCTCTCCCAGAACCCCCTAGGTCCCCCCCCCACGAAGTTCCTTTCACAGCGATTGTCAAATTTGTCTCGTCTTCCAATTAGGTCTTTTCCTTCTCCGGTATTCAAGCTGACAAACCTGTCCCCCTTAGAGCGTCTCCGCGTCCTGGATACCTCCGCCCGTCTCTCTAATTTTACCTCTACTACTTTTCTCCAGACTCCACACACTCCCTCTTCCCCCCTCCATCCAGTCCCATCGTATCATTCCCCTTCAGCCCCCCCTTTCGGGAAGTAATTATAAATCACATATCCAGCCGCTCCACAGGTTGGAGTGTTTAGATCGCCCCACTTCTTTCCCCATCACCCTCTTCTTTTTAATGGATCTCACGGCGATCGGGTTTTGACGGGTTCAGCGGTCGCCACTGGACATACAACCCCGGTCCCCTTTCCCCACTCCACCCTCCCTCTTTCTCCCCCGAATCCGAATACAGGTTTTAATCTAGGAGTCTCCAGGTTCGTTGCGCCTCCCTCCGAAACTCGACCGCCTCTTGGCGTAAGATTGCCCCCTACTGATTAGTGGACCACCCCCGTTCGATTCCCCTTTAACACCGTTCCCCTACCACTCAAGACGAGCATTTTTCCGAGGGCTCATCGCTGCCTTTCCCCCCCACCTCCTTCTCCTTTTCTAGAGGCTAATTCAAGCCCATGATTCTTTTTTCTAACCCGGACTGCGGCCCCGCCTTTATCTGAATGGAACAAGGGTGCATTTTTCAGCTTTGAGTCGACCTTCGGGACTTCTTTTTATCTTCGGAAGCCTCGCCAGCTCCCCTCACTGATGTCTGAACCTGACAAGTAGACGGAAGTTGGCCCTCGGCCCTTTCGTCCCCGATTCCCTATTTCCCTCTAATAATTTGGTACGTCAGTCGCAGACCGTCCTGCTGCATCGGTTCTCTATCCCTGCGTAGAGGCGCGTTTGGTGCCATCCTCCGTGTGCTCGAGTCCTTTTCAAACAAGGGCTCTGCCTTTAGGTTGGTTTGGCTCGAGTTTCCGTCACTTCTGGATCCCCTTTCGTCATAGTTAGTCCTCTCTTGCCCCGGCGGGAGATTTTTCGGTTCCTTCACTTTCATCCTCCTCCCCTGTCCCCTTATGCGGCCGGTTCGAACCGTCTATTTTTTTGGTGTTAGTGTAAGGATGTTGTTGGGTTAAACTGGCCTAACTTCGTCCCTGCACGGAAAGCCTTCGTTCGATACTTACCACTATATGGTTGGGATTGCTTTCTTCTCTTCCCCGCGACAATGTTGAGGCGGCTTGGAGGAGGCGGGATTCGGCACGGTCACTGCCGAGCCTCTTGATTTCCTTTCTCTGTGGGCATGGAGTGCCCCCTCTTCTTCGGTCGTCAATGCGCTTCTTCTGGTCGGGATCCATGAATCGTCCATCTCCTCTGGACAGTTCACTTTTTAAGCCGCTTTCCGCGAAACATGAATTTGTTTTTGCGGCGCTTCACTCTCTTTTCTCCACGTTCCACTTTCTTTTTGTTGCCTCATGCGATGAGGATATGGTGCCCTTTCTTTGACACGCACTGACGATGTTTTACCCCCCTCTCCACGATTCCAAGCTTTCCTCCCAAAAACATTTAACACCGTCCTGAGTCGTGTTTTGATGCCCGATCGAACCCTCCCTTCGGCCCACGCCGTGAATTTGTCTGCCACCCTAATCATTTCTCAATGTCTTTTTTCTCTTCCGTCGCTTTCTACTCCGTGCCAAGCATCAATCGCCACGGCCGCCCGTCTCGACGTTGTGGCGAGGCAGATTGTCAATTCTTTTTTTGACCATTGTAAACAGGGGGCGTCTTCCCTGAATTCCCAAATTTCTCCCTAGACTTTCCCTTGGCCGCCCCCCCCGTCTCAAAAAGTCACGTTGCGCTTGAATCGGGGGTGGGGCGCATCCTATCCCCAAAGGAAGGATGACGAGCCGTTGACTCTTCCAAGGCAGTAGAGGCACAACGGCATTTTCCCCCTTTTTTTGCGCCCGGCCTCGTTTTTGTTTATTCACCCCTTTTTCCTCATCTCCCGTTGTGGTTGTTTTCTTTTTCTCCCCCCCACGGCGTACGAGGCTGGTCCTTCTCTCACTCTGTTCTTCCTTTTGTTTCGACGGCCTGGGAATGAATAGTCAACCATTTTTATCCTTCCTAAGTATTGGTCTCTATGCTTTTTCCCCCCTCCCCGGATGTCATTCCCTGTTGTTTTGATCGTTTTCCTTCCTTAGCCGGCGCCGGGTAAACTTTTTTTTCCGAATTCCGTGGACCTGGCCCTCCCATTTTTACATTGGTTCCAACAAAAGACTGGTCGGCAAGTTGACAATATGCAGCGCATTTTCGCGAGGACGGACCGTTTGCTCTCCCTCCAAGGCCGGGGCTTCCCTTAGACCCCTATTTTCCCTCCCGCTAAACTAACAATTGCGTACAATGCATGCCTATTTGTTTGGCTCAAGTCGTTTTTTTTCGCGATTTGGTCGGGGGTCACGGCACCACCCCAAGACCGGAGTTTTCCATGTTTTTTGTCTAAGGAATGATTGTTCCGAAAAGCTTGATCGGTGTTCCACAATCTTTTTTTTATTGGTGGTCAAGGCGACCCACTCTACGCATGGCCCTTATTTCCCCACAAGCTTTTAGGTCTAACGCGCGTTCTTTTTCCCGCTCCTCCCACGGCGGTTCGCGGAGAGTCTTTCCTTCCAACCGCTGAGAAACCTTCCCCTCTTTTCCTTTAGCGATCCTCCTGGTACCCCCTACCGGCAGGGAATTCTTCTAGGTGACTCAGCGGACTTTGGGTTTCCAGAATAAGGGGGGATTGAAAGAGAAATTTTTTTTTTCTACGCCCTCCGGATCGTAAGGTTTTTCACTTTCCCCTTTTCCTCTACAATCCGCCAGCCCGACTAAAAGGTGGGGCCGTTTTTCTCTTTCCCCCGAATATTGTACCTCCCAAACGTCGTCTTCTCGAACGGCGATTGGCAGTTTTGCCGTCAGGTCGGCCCAGTTTGACCCAAGACCAGCCCGGTCCACTCCCCACCCGCCAAGCCACGCTCTTTCTCTCTTCGAATACTGTACCCCCCTTCCGATATTCTTCCCAGGTTCGGTCGCATCCTCCCTCCCTTTTTCCAGCCGGGGCTTCCAGATCGGGACATGAAGAGTTTTTCTATTTCCAATAAAAGGAAAGTGGCGAAGACTCGTCACTGCCCCCCCCTCCATGACGATTTTGTACCTATTTGATCGAGAAATCCCTCTATGGAACAGACGCTAGAACTGTGCAGCGCGGCGGGACGTGGAGCATAATGCAGTCCCTGTTTTCGCGTGACTTCTTCCCCAGGTGTATCGGACTCCCCCGTTTCCCGTGTATTAACAGACCGTCGATCGAGAGGTGTATATAGGCACCTGACCCCCGCCAATCAGCAGCACCCCTCAAGAGCCTAACCTCATTCGACGTCAGGGTCAACCCGCCCCGGCCGCATGCCCCATCTTCGTAATCTCGCCCGATCCGCAGTTCCTACTGCGGCTGGGGTACGCCGATACTTCTTTCCCGGTCTCCGCTTGCAGTCGAGCGGCTGTTGGCAAAATCTCTCTTTGTTCTATCAACTGGACCACCAAGGACGGTCCTGGCTGTGGGTTTTTTTTCCTTTTTGGTTATAGGTGTACTTCCGGAACGGGCCGGGCTTTCCTTCTTCTCTTATGGACTATCTCATTACTCCTTCTTTGAGAGCGTTCTTTTTTATGCGAAGCGTTAATTTCTCCTTCCGGGTTACACTTCGCTGCCGGAGAGACGTCGATTTTTCTGTCGGGGAGGTTTTCCGGATGGTATTTTTCACGTGGCGAAATGCTTTCGCAAGAGAGCGGGCGACCAGCCCTTCCTTGTATCCCATTATAGGAGGGGCCGCTCGTTTGGCCCCACTTTGCGCACGGTTGAGGCGGCTTGCTTTCTCTTTAGGGATATGAACTTCCCCGTCAAACTTCAGATCCTATGCGGGATGACCGGCTGGCGTTTCCCCCCCCAGGGAGTCAGGTTGCCTCCCCCGCTTAGTTTAGTCAACATGTTTATCTCTGTTTTTCTCTGTCTCCGCGACGACTTGACAGGTTTCTAGGGTTTGAAGACGGATCTTCCGCGTGCGCGGGAGTCGGATCTGCTCCTCCCGGTAGACCTTTCCTTTTTTTCCTCCCCGATGCGGATTTTTCTTTTCTTTCATCGCTTTTGACCTGGACTATGTTTGTCATATCCCCAACCCCGATCTTTTTTGCGACACTCATGCTAAGACCCACATGGCCACTTTTTTTTTCTTCCCTCTCGAATCCATCTTTCCAAAAGCCCTCCCCCCGACTTGAGGCCCCACACTCAAACTTTTTTTCTGTTTACTGTATGTTTAGTCGTGAGGAAGTTGAGCTTTTTTTCGTTTTGATACTTCCCTATCAAAGGCTTCCCGCGGCACGTTTGGGGCGCGCTATTTTCCACTCGCCCCTTCTTACAGTGTCCCCCTTTGAGGAAGGCCACGGTCCACTGAATCTTACCCAAAATGTGGTTCTAATTCTCCTTGTTGTTCCGCACCACGTTAGACAAAAGAAAGTCTTACAAGTTTCTTGGTTTTCTCTCGATTTACCCCCCCTTATGCCTCATGACTCCTGGTTTCTTGATAGCATATTCTGTCGAAGCACCAGATACCCCCCCTCGTTCCCCTTCGCCGTCAAGACCTTTTCCGATTTGGTTGGG
>Ga0179593_1634760_pt1 | contig 16411 bp, 17 predicted proteins | sample CZODoug2_1_08_16_FD_185931 | JGI IMG/M metagenome (GOLD analysis project Ga0179593, IMG submission 185931) | Vadose zone soil fungal communities from Angelo Coast Range Reserve, California, USA - CZODoug2_1_08_16fungal (PacBio error correction) | ecosystem: Environmental > Terrestrial > Soil >... | reverse complement strand
AAATGTGCATTCTTCCCTTGGCAGACCGATACTTCACCTACCCCATTGCCTCCCCTATAAACTTCAGAGATTTCATCCTCGCTCTCTCAAGATCCACAATAGCAAGCTCATTTTCTCGAGGATCACGCCTTCCCACTTACGCACCCGACTTACCGCGCTTCCTGCCATTTCCACTTTCCCGGCGCAGGCGTTTATTACTGCGATAAGCTGATCCTTATGGCCGATCAGCCACCCATGCTTTCCTCTGTGGGTTTAGTTCTTAAAACTGTAAAGCGCCCGCCCCTTCTACCCACCTTGAGCAAGGCACTTTCGAACACGACCGGCTTTTTTTTCTCGCGTTGTGGCCTTCTCTCTTCCAGTGGCATTCCCTCTTCTGACAGTCACACATCCAACCCATTCCTGGACCGTCCTCGGCCCACACATGCCCCATCTGCCGACGCCTTCCAAGCCCCTCAGACGACCGCCCCATTTTTCCCCTTCCGACGAGGGCCAGAAACCCCGACGCCTTCTTTTAGACGCAGCATCACTTTCCTGACTGCCTGCCTCGAAGATGATCACCCCATCAGATTTCCCCCGTCCTCCACTCAGCCAAATGGTTTCTTCCAATCTCAAACCTCGACGGACCCCCCACTGCGACCACCTCCCGATTTTTCTCCCTCGTTCAATCCCCCTTTCGTGTTGCTCTTGGTTTTGCCCATGCAAGTCCTCCTTGACCCTGAAAAACAGACTCATCCCCCTATTTACCAAGGTGTTTCATAACCACCTCTTGCTTCTTGACGATCTTCCTCTATTTCATCCGATGTTTGTGTCCACACCCTTTCTTCCCCCCCTGATTTGCGTGGCTAATGGTTGGCCTCTTAACAACATGACCTTTCCCCCAGAACCACATTCACAGTCTCACGTGTTGCGAACGTCGGAGACCGGTAAGCTTCCCTTCCTCTTTCTTCAACTACTTTGAACAACATGCTCCCACCTTTGTGTTACCCTACCCTCTCTTGGATTCTTCTTTCTTTGTATGACGTTTTTTTTGTACTGCCGCCAATCGCCCTTGCCCCCTTTTTTTTTTGAACAGAGGCATCCTCACCTTTTTTCCTGCGTCAACGCAGAACTTAGAATCGGGGAGATTTTCCCCCTGTTTTGACCGAGCGCTTCGTTGGTCGAATTTCTGTCCAGCAAAACGCAGCACACGGACTCTTATGGACACTAGGAAGTTTTCTTGAAATAGCCCCCAGGAAATTCAAGATTTCCCCCTTCCCCCCAGTCGCATGTCTTTTATCCGTGCGCCGCGATACGCCCCCCCCCCAAAGGATGCCCCGAAGTGCATGTCCCAACGCCTTCGAACGAGGAAGCCCCCTTTAAGAAACGTGATATTTTGTTCAGCACGAAAGAACCCTTTTAACCTCTCCATTTCCCAATCCTGGTTTAGGTCATTTTTTTTTCTCTTGACTGACGAGGGAATGATTCCTCTCTCTTTTCTCTTTTGTTTTAGCTTTGTCTTCATTTCCCTTCCAATAATAAGCTCCCCCCCTTCTTTTTGCGGTTGTGCCATCACCGGGGTGCGTGAACAACAGTCTTTTGACCGGCTTTCTCCCCCTTTTCCTCTTTTCATGTCGCGTTCCCTTCCTTTCCATCTCTTTCCCTGTTTTCCCTCCTGTTGTGCAAATATGGTTCTCATTCGTTCCAGAAATGACATCATGCGTAATTTGAGCCGCCGGTGGTATACCCAGTCTCCCTGAGCGTATGGCCGCCGAGCCAATTCCCTCTTTCTTCTCTGCTTGAGTGGGAGGTGACGTTGTTGGAAAACGATTTTACCGTTCTACCCCTCGTGTGACTCTGATCTTTGTTGGATATGCCGACAATATTAATCTCCCTGTTTTTTTTTCTTGCTCTCGTGTAGACCCCCCCAGGATGGTTCCTTTTTTTTTTTTAGGCGTCTCGTTCCCCTTTCTTGCCCCAACCCATGGGCCCGTCTTGCGGAAGGGCGACTGACACACTTTCGTTCCCCCTCCCCCCCCTTTCGCCTGCCGGCACTCACTGGAGTTATTTAGGCCTTTTTCATTGAGGCACGAGGGTTTCCCTGCAGGACGTCCGAAGTTTGCACCACCCGTGCGACTTGTGTTTGGAGTAACCTTGGTCTTCTTTGATCATTCCCGGTTCTTTTCTTTCTTGTCCACGCGCATCTCAGCTTTACCTCTTTGCACGACGACTTTCGGCAATTGATTCTCTGATTGGTATCCCCCCTTTTTCAACGTGTAGCTGTTTTTGGGAAAGTCAAGTTAGCTTTTCTGGAAAGCAAGCACACTTTTTCAACTCAGGACATGGCTCGCCTGGTCGCCCCGAAAGTGTCCGTGTGTTCGTCTTTCTCCTCAAGGTATGTAAATTTCTTCTTTCATAAACATTTCTTTTAGCCCAGCGATTTTGTTTTTTCTTCTTCCCTTTTTCTCGTTCCGCGCGGCGCCGTTGTCGGGTTTCCCTTTTTTCTTGTAGATGGGATTTGATGGAAATCTCGTGCTTTCCCTTCGGCGCTGTTTTTGGCTTTTCTTGTAACCGGTTTTGGCATTTGTTTTTGATGTCTTTTTTTTCTCTTCCTTGCCGAAGAATCAGGTTTGTTGTGTTAGATGCCGTCTATTTTCTCACGTGCAAAGTCTCTCCTTCCCCTCCATTTCGGTAACGCCCGGGCCTGGTCGTTGGTGTGTGAGTGTTGTTCGGGCTGGAAATGTTAAAAACAGCCCATGCCAAGTGTGTGCCGCTGATGTTTTTTGTTTCCCTTCGTGTGATTTGTTCTTTTGCGACGAATGAGTGTTCCAGACTTTTTCCTCGGCTTGTGCGAAACGCATTTATTTAGCTTAACCTTTTTTTTTCTGATATGGTTGATCTTGCGCGCGTTATCCCTCTTTCTTCGCATGGAGGGCCATTGGCCAGGTAGCCATGCTCTCTTCCTTCTTTCATTCAAGTGATATTCCAAGCTTGGGATAGTCCTCACCGAAAGTTGATGTCCTTTAACGAATTCCTTCTTAAGAAGAGCTCTTTCTTTTTATCGCCAATGGAATTGCTCCTCCGATTACCCTTTTTTTACCTCAGGGTATGCAAATCCTTTCCAGAGAGTTTTCCTTTCACAAACTACCCCTTAACGTAACCCCCGATCTGGAACCTACCCCCCTCCTTTCACTAGGGATGGCTCTCCAGATTCCCCGAAACACTCTTTATACCGGCACGGTTGTCCTTCTGCGCCGCCAATGGTCCGGGCCCCTACCTTTATGACTTTAATGCGCCATCTGCCTCTTTTCCCGTTCTTGAAGATTTATGTTCATAATGTTATTTTTTTCCTTGCCTACACAGCTTTCCCTGCTTCGTCTTTACGACGAACTGTGCTGCTAAAAGATTGTAAACTCTTCGGTCGCTCCACCCCCTGGTGTTCGGCCACCCCAAAGCGCAAGTTTAAGAATTTTATCCCCAGTTTCCCCGACGTATTTCATCCTATCTGTTCCTCCTCCGTTTGTTTAGAGTTACGTTCGCCTCCAGGTCGACGACCTTACCCCGGTGCTTGAGTCCTTTCTGCCCCCAACATGGTGTCCCTTCCTACTGCTTGAAAGCGCCCCGCGAGAGTGTCCCCTCTTCTTTCCCCCGTCTGCTGTCCCCGCTCGTATGTTGCTCATGGGCCCCCGCCATATCCCCCCCGGAGGAGCATGAATTCTAGCTTTTCCCCTCGGCTTCGGGTTTCAAAATGCCCCGAATGCCTTTCCCACGTTCCGTGGCCGTGTCGGTAGCTCGGCTGTTTTTCCGGGTTCTGTACTCCGGTGAACACAGCCATCTTTTTTTGCACCTATGTCGCTTGAACGTCGCCCCTCTTGACTGTGGAGTGTTTTCCTCCAAAATGGTCCCCTTCTTCTTGCAGAGGCAATTTGTGAACGCAAAAGCCTTCATCAGAATGCAATGGGGCCTTTCAGAGAGTCTTTTTTTTCCACAGCCGGAAAGTTGACCCCTCCACTTTTCGGGTGTGAGGTCAGTCCCAGTCTCTCTCCATCGGTCGTAGGAGCCCACTTCGCCTTAACCTCGAAAGAATTGGATAACGAAAAAATTGGCCCCAAGCACCCTGCCAGCTTCTTAGCTCTTCTCGCTTGCCCCTCGTCCCGCACGACAGCTGAACCGATACTTCCCCTTCCCCCACTTTTTCTCCCAAGAAGCCAAGACAGAATATCTCCCCTCCTGTTGATGGCGGCTCTTCGCTTCCCTGACTGTTCGGCGGGACTTTCTCTTCGTCCCTCCTTCGTGTGTGATTGGTGATTCCCCCAGGTCAAGCCAGGGAACAACCGTTCTCCCTGCCCTTTGGCGTGCGTCCCCCTTTTGCTCTACCGGGTCTCCTTGTTTCCCCAGCCAAAGATCCCTGCCAAAAAGCCCCCTCTCTTCTTGCCTCTCAGCGCGGCCTAAAACTCACCCACATTATCCTAACGCTGGAACAGCAGCCCAGGACACTTTTTTCCCTCCTTGGCTAGTTAAGAAGTAGCCGTTCCCCTCCCAAGGGACATAGATTTAACTGCTGAAGCGGCGGAGACGCGACTCTGGCTCCCACCACCTCTGACCCCCGCTACGTCCCTGACACTTGAGTAGGCCGTCCAAACGATCCCCCCCCTTTCGCTCTCGGCGACGACACCTCCTTTCCCGGCGGAAGACCCCTGGACTTTTCTTTTTTTGTGCTTTTTGCCCTCTTCCCAATGCATGCTTCCTTCCTTGGCCCCCAAGAAGTACGTCCAGCATTTAACCCTGGTGAGCCCTCTCGATAAGCCGTTTACGATTTTATTTTCCCCTTGGAAAAACGTCTTGCCTGGTCAATGTTTCCAGCTGTGATACCCCTTCATGCACGTTACTGCAACCCACCCCGCCAGGTTTGCGAGATCGTATCCCTCCTCCTTTCCTTGCCCTCTCCCTAGTTGACAAATAATGCGACAGCCATAATTTTTCCTCTCTGAAGACCGTCGTGCCGAGTCATTGCTGGCGTCCGATTTGGCCCGTTCGCTTCCCGCCTCGCCCCCCCCCCACAAACCCCCCCCCCAAAATTGAGGTGGACCCCATTCTCCCCTCCTTAGCAGCGAGTAAGGTATCCCTCCCCTCCTCGACCTTGCCCTGCCCCATTACTCGGTGATTTTGATATCTCTTTCTTGCCCTGAGTTGTCCTTTTTGCTACCCCCCCCCCCCCAAACGAGCGATCATCTCTTTAGACTTTTTCACTTGCCAGGCCCACGCGCCCAAGACCGCCTGCTACGTCGATCTGGAAAAGAACAGTCGCTTTTACCATTTTCCTCCCACTCCCGGTAACGGGTTATCCCTCTTTTCCACCCATCGAATGATTTTCCTTTGCTCGGGTATAAGAACCTTACCCCCTTCTTCCCATTGGACTCGGCCTGAGCCACAGTACGCGACCCCGATCACCCCTTTTTCGAAAGGTCGTCGGCTTGGTTGAACCTCCCTCCCCCCCCTTTTGGCCTGGCCTCGCCCTTTCACCCTCATTTTTTCTCGGCCTATGGGTGAACGATCTTTGTCATCCTCTTTCCTCCTTCCGTGGTTCTCTCCCCTGATTCATTCCAGATCTCTTACTTCTTTAGCAGCACAAGTTTTTTTTCATGGATGCTTTCTTTTGTCTCGTTGTGCCCAAACAGATAGTCCGTTTCTGACTAATGTTTTCGTTCGCCGTGTTCGTTTTTTTCGTTTCTGTGGCACTCCGTGCTTGCCCTATGGTTTTTCCTCTCCACACCCCCCGTCGCATAATCGGAATTCATGCGATTTTGGGATCCCATATCCCAAGTCCTTTCCTTTTTCCTGTCGCCGCGAATGCCGGTAATTGCTCTCCTGCGGCTGTCTCGGGTTGTTGTTTCTGTCATGTTCCAAACAGTCAAGAGAATCTTTCTTTTTAAATGCGACATCCCCCCACTCTCACCGTATCTTTTTGTCTCCCTCTTTTCTCTTCGTTTACGGGTACGCGTTGTCTTCTTCCTTCCTTCCCTGTGATGTGGCCACCCGCAAGTCTTGTCGACCCGGCAAACAAAGTCTGCAATCCTTGTGTCCCCCCTTCCCTCGATTCGATCTTCCTAGTGCCGGCAGAAGTATTGTCCTATTCAGCTCAATAGTCCAATTTCCTTTTTCCCGACCGCGTTCGTCCTTCCGACTCTGTGTAAAGTTGCGTAACTTGATATCTGATTCTTTTCTCTGTGCAAAAGAGCCCTTTAAGCTGTGTTCCATACCCGAAATACAGGATTTTGCAGATCATCACTTTTCTTCACTTTGCGGCTTCATTTTTTTGAATCCCTTTCTTGGCTTTTGACCTACAAACGCAGTTCTTCTCCGTGACGCCCCGCTCTAGTTGTTGCCTTAGCCCGAGTCGTCCTCTCTCCTCAGTAGGTAAATTTTCCCTTCCTTCAGAAAAGGTTATGACGTTCTCGTTTCGTGTCAGGATTTTTTCGGCTTATAAGACTTCTTCCCCCTCCTCTGGACGTTCGATCAGGCTTACCCTTTCTGCTTCTCTGGTACTGGGAGTGTGCTCTGTAGGAGGAGTTAATTCCCCTTTCTTTGTAGTTTTACCCCGTTTGTTGGTTTTTTTCCTTTGGTAGTTTTATGCCGTCTTTGGGAGACGACGGCCAGGCCGCATTCTTGTTCTTTTTTTGCCATGACTTTCCTTGTGGTTCAGTCGTGCTTGAAGTTCCATTAGCCCCAATGTTCGCTTTTTTTTTTTCGCTTTTTTTCGTGGACTGGGGTCTCACAACTCCCCCCCTCATGCCAGATTGGGAAGATTGATCGTTTGGAAGAGTCCCCTTTCTTTCTTCCGAATTCCTAGCCGAATCCTCCCCCTTTTTTTCGTTGGCCCGCGATCTCTATTCTCGCGGCGAGATGACAAGACTTTATTCCTTTTTAGGACCTCGTGAGGGCGATTGGTTCTTGCCTCTTACGAGTCTCTCTTTTTGGATATGGAATGTTTGGCCCTTTTCGGGAATTCTCTAAGGAGTTTTTAGATCGGCCTACGATTTGGCCGACTCCCTTTGTCTGACACTCTGAGGTCCTTCTTGCTCCCCTTTTTGGTACAAATCGATTATTCTTTCAACCCCCTGGCTAGGACGCCTTCCATTTTTTTCCTTTCCATTCGGAGTCTGGCCCCCCTCTTGGACAGAGTGTTATTTCTTCCTTGCCGACCAGTGACACCTTAGTTCGACCAGTGTCAACTCACATTTCGCTTCCCTCTTCCTTATTGGGTGCGCCACTTTACCCGCCACCGAAAAAAAGGTCTTATCATTTCCGCACAGGCACTGATTGATTCCTAAAAAGCAGTCGGTTTGGAATTTCCTTGGACTGACTCCTTCCGGTTCCTACATCATGGAAGATTCACATCCTGGGTCTTCTGCCTTTTTCTTTCAGCAATAACGCTGGCGCTTCAGCATGCCGTTTCCGGACTCCTTGCGGTCTGCTTTTTCAATCGCGATGAGGGGTCGAGGCACTTGTGTGGTGAACTTGTTGAGCAATTTCACGCGTAGAATTCTAACTCTGACCCGATGGTTCCACCCCCCGGGATATTCTTTCTTTTCTTCTCTCCCCCGTTTGTGGTTGTCAATCGTCCCAAAGATCGTGGTCCCCCTTAGTAAGGCGAATTCGACGAGTGACCTTTTTTGCGCTTTGCCCTTAGTTTTTCTCCCACCCAAACACATGGTGGCCCTGACTCAATCCATCGTGCGGAGAAGTTAGTAGGGATGGACTCCCCAGAATTGTTCTGCTGTTTGCTCAATACCTCAGGAGTCGAAGAAATTCTTCATTTATACTGATGTCGGAAGCAGTTTTTTTTCCTTTATGGGGGCGTTGCTACCGTCGTAATTCCCTTTTAGTCACTTGCGAGTGCCCTGTACCGTTTCACGGTGCTTATTGCTTTGACCTTTTTGGTGACGCTTTCTTTGGGTCCCAGCACTCGTTTGTCTTAGATTCGTTTTTATGTCGAAAGATTGGCTGGTTTTTTCCTTTTTCGGCTATGAAACCTAACTCACTTTTTTTCAGGTTCCCGATGAGGTGCGTGATCCCCTTGCCTCCCCCGGCTATCCCCATTGGGCCTCGGTGAGTCACCCGAAGTCGGCTTCCCCTCTTTTCTCCATCTTTAAGAGAAGAGCCCAGACTTTTAAGTGAACGGTCCGTCCTTTTTTTTTTCGTCGAATCACTGCCCTTTCCAATTCCCCTTTTATCATTTGACCCTCCCCCCCGGCCCATGAAGCACATGCCACGCCTCAGACGAGTCTTTTTCACAATCGTAGCACGGAGTCGAAGCAGGATACATCAATCCCCAGTGTTAGCCTTTTTTCGAATTACAGTTCCTCCCTCCGGCGCGGCGATGCGTTAGGTTACATGGTCATTTCTGCGGCCCGACCCGGTCCCCTTCAGGGCCCCACCTCTTTTCCCCCTTGGGGCTGGTAGTTGGAACCACTTTCCAAGCAAAAGACTTAAGCCACAAGAGCTTTTACGGGCGTGGCAGAACTTCTGCCGACATCGCCCTTTTACGATGCCAAGTAATCTGACGTTGGGAAAGAAAAAACCGTCTTTACTTCCTTCCCTACCAGTCTAAAACCAACACCTCCGAACGCACTGCTGACCACCCTCTTCCCAGACTCGCAGCACGAATTTTAGTTTTATACCTTTCTTTTAGGCGCCTCTTTCACGGTTCCCTCTCCATCATTCACGGTCCCCCCTCTTGTACGAGTGGCTACGCGCCCCCACCAATAGATTGGCCACTGCTACTTCCCACCTGTGCGTATCCTCCCGTTACCTTTCCCTTAAGCGCGAAACCCATTCAATCGCTTGTGCCCGGTATCAAAGGAAAGTTTTTTTTGTGCTTGCTCATCTTCCCATGACTTGACCCTTGTCACCCTCCTTACAGCAGCCCATTCGTACCCCATGTGAGAATTCACATCAGGTGATCTTTTCTCATCAGGTTAGTTTTTCGCAGAGCCTTAAACCCATCGATTGCGAGTTTTTGTACCGGCCGATTCCTTCCTCCCCCCCGTTACGCCACCACACAACCTTAGTCCCGTCTACGTTGAGAACGCTACCATTAGCTGTCTCCTCTGAACCAAATGCGACTCCTTCTGATTAAACTCGATCGAACGTCGTTCCCTTTTCCCCTGCTCTTGCGGCGACTAGTGCCGTTCTCCTCTCCCCATTCGCCCTACGGTTTGGGGTTTTTTCCCCGACGAACGGCCTTTTTTTAGTAGCTTAAAAGACTTCCAACCCTCCCACTCGCCACGACTGCTGCAGTCCCCCTCTCTTTAGTAAGGATGTCGGCTCTAGTCGACCTTTTTTCATTCGCTTGGTAGAAACTTTACAGGAAACAACGCTCCGAGCAAGCCGCCTCCCTTGCCCTTTCCGCCTTGGCCATGCCATCCCCCGTGACACGTTATCCCTCTTGGCTCCCACACGCTGCTTCTTGCGCCTTATTTTTTGCCCATTTGGATACCCTTCTTTCCCCGGCTTTCTCCCTCCACGTGAAACGCTCTTGTGTCTCACCTCTACGGCTTCCAGAAGAAGGCTATTTTCCGTGGTTAAGCCGAAAGCCCCGGCTTTTACCAGAATTCTTTAAAATTTCCTTTGTGCTGCTCGTTTCCGTGGACCCCTCTTCCTGACGCTTTGTATGACTCCTTTTTCTTTTCCCTCCTATTGTTGTGCTCACCCCTTCTTCCCTCATCTTCAACTCATACGCAGCCCACAAGTGACCGGCTATTTTCCTTTCCCTTTTTTTCGGTGTCTGCACACAAAAAGGACCTTTCTCACCTTATTCGCGGGGAGCACTGTTTTCTCCTCGTGGGCGTTGTCAGGATTTTTAATTTCTTTCTTTTCCCCAATATGTTCAGGTGGCGGCGTCTTCTCTCCCTTCCCGCATCGCATCACCTGAGACCCCGCAGCGGGGTTCTCGTCTCTTTTGAGGCGATTTGTCCCATTCTATCGGACTTGCTCGGTTGGCGTTTTTGTCCCGGTCGAAACTAGTTTTTTTTCATTCCCCAGCGAATCTATCATGCCTTCGCATATGTCACCCTTACATCTAAACTTTCTTTGGTTGCCTTGACCGTCTTACGTGAGGCTCTACGTGTCGGTAGCGCACCACCGGCGGCCGGAGAATAGGAAGCTCCCTTTCCCCCACTCGCTCCAGCAATCGAAGTTGACTCGTAGATCTGATGGGTCGCATTATGGGTACCCGCGGTCCTTCTTTCCCTCCGCACGTCCCTTCTAGAGAGCTTCGCTTTCGCTCGGTGACCAGGTTTTCGACTTGCCCTCCCCTGGCACCTTTTCCCCCATGCATTTCGCAATCTGATTTTCCCTTCCCCGTGCAGAAATCGACCTTCTTTCAAGAGCGATGGTATTACTTGGTACTTTTCTTGTACATTTGGGGGGCACTTTACCACTCGGACGCCAACCAGTCCCACATTGCTCGCGTTCGCAGCGCGAGGTTGCCGCTTTCGTCGGAGAACTGTATGTACCTGTCCTTTGTCCTTACTAAGGTGTATGCGTCAGTTTTCAACCTCTTTTAAGGGACCCCTTGCTGCGTTCGACGTTAGGAGCTCTTTTCCGACCGGCTGAGGCGCTTGTTTGGGGGATGTCTTTCCCTTCGTCGTCAGGCGTACCCTAGGCGTATGATGATTTGTACGGGAGTCCCTCCAGTTTCGTCCTTTTTGCGTTTGCTTTGATGTATCTTTTTCCTTTCCGGGTCAAGGCACCTCGGGGAGTTTGCTTTCCAACGGTATGTTCGCGGATTCCACGTAGTTTGCATCCCCCTTTGTTCACGCCAGGTGTGTTTTGCACTTTTGGAGTTCGTTCGGGATACTTGTTTTTAATAAAACAGCCCCCCCCTTTTTTCAAAGATGTGTCTTTGTTGTTTCGCGATGGACTCGTCTGATACGTAATCTTTCCTCGCTTAAATGTCTGGTTCGCCGAGTTTAATTTATTTCTTCTCTTGACCCAGCATTTTGATTTTTATGTACCCCGGCGTTGACTGTTGTTTGATCTGGAGCGATGCTCTCTCTTTCTGGGATAGTATTTAGCAATTTAGGTGTAGTGATCCCTGCGGAAGGCATTTCAGTTCCCCCGGAAGTGGCCCTTTCCCCTCACTATGGAACGATTAATTTACTCTTCCAGGATGATTCTTCCTATGCGTATTTACTCCCTCTCTGTGAGTTGATTGCCAGAGGACCCCCTGGCGCGATACGCCTTTTCCCGGGGTGTTCTGCGTCCTGAATCTTTCCCCCTCTTCCTCTTGGAATGTGCCGCCCTCCCCCTGGCCACGACGTCAATGTTCGACTTTACATCCACTACCCTCTTGCTCAACGAGGGCTTTTTCCATAGTACCGCCCCTGAAATTTTTTCTGGCAATCTACGGTTGACCGTCTTTCACTCCTTGGAAAGCATGTCGGTACCCAGTCAATTTCCCCTTCCCGCCGGCCCCCGGACCCTTACGCTGCGGTCTCCACTCTTCTTCTTCAGAAACCTCCTGGCGCTGCGCATTCCGTCGTATCCGAACTCGCTTGGGGCCTCCCTGCTGTCCCTCGATGTGGCGTCCACCTTTGGTGGCAAATGCCAAAGACCCTTCTTTTTGGATTAGATGCCCTGACTTTTCCCTCTCTGAATATATATCTATTTTAATCCCTTTGAGCAGCTATCATGTTTTTCCGTCACGTTCGGTCTAATTTCTCAGTTGTCTCTCGAGTGCCCGTCAAAAACCCCCTGAGAAATAATGGGACTTTTTGCAATCCCACGTTGTAGTAGGTTCCGAACTTTTTTTAAGACCATTAGGATTTTTTTTTTTGGAACCACCGTACCTCCAATTATTGCAGAATTGACTTCATCCTCTCGGGGAAATTACGCGGTCGATGCCCGGCCTCCCTCCCTTCCGACAGTTTCAAGGACCTTTGGGTTAGTTTTCTCGCGGTTTTCTTGTTCGTACTAAGGGCTCCACCCAGCCCCCAGATTTGTCGTTGAAGGGCCGTTCGCCTCTTTTTTCTTTCGTACGGTGCTGGTCCCCTTCCTAAAAGACAGACTCTTTGTTGACGGCCACTTCAATTTCCACAACCGTAGATGTTCCGTCCATTGGGCCCCCCCCCTTGCCCTCCCCCCCTCCCCCTCGCTTAGATGTCGTCAAATAAGCTCCCTTTCCCTGGACTAGACTTTTCTTCCGGTCTCCTTCCTCGATCGTACCTCCAATGCATTGCCTGATTCAGTCTCTGCTTACTTTCTACCGCCCCCTTTGCATCCCATGGCCTCCACTGCCCCGCCTCGCTCTGCTGGTCCCATCCAAGCACACTCAGTACCTGTCTATCCTCTCCCCAAATGATCCTCCCGCACGTAATCCTTACCGCGGCCGCCGCCCGGTCCTCTCGCGGCTTCTTTCCTTCCGACGGCTTTTTAGAACATCCCTCGGCCCCCCTCTTATCGTGGGGGTCTTTTTTTTTTTTGGAAAAACCAGTCACCGCTCACCATCCCCTAAACCCTTAGAAAGGCCACCTTGTGACCTCCCTTTTTTGCGAAATACGAGTGTTCCCCTGGCTACCAGCCCCCCGACGATGGCTACCCCCCAAGTGGCTGGCCTTTTTTTCCATGCGCGCCTCCCCCGTGTGTCCGAACTTTACGCGTAATCAACAGAAGGAACCCGATATTTCAGCCGACGGGCCAGCTATCACCCCTCTCCCCCCTTCGGGCCAGACTTTTTCCCCTCCCGGCGAGAGGAGCCCCCCTGCGGAATACACCCCCCCCCAAACCGTTAAGAGACGGCAGAAACTAGACCCTCCGATTCCGTTACCTCCCCCTTAGATTAGAACCTCTCGAGTCCCCCCTTGAGATGGGAGGTTTAAGCACTTTCTGAAGTTTGTAGTGTGTCATTTACCCTAGACAAATAAATGATATAAAGTTCCCCTTCCCCCCCATTCACAGGAGGAGGTAAAAGGTTTTAGAGAGTATTGACCAGCTGTAGATTTATTGATATTTAAACCACGCATTTTTTTTTAGACGGTTGGGTTAATGGTTGGTTCATGAACAGTCCTTGTGGGGGGGGGGGAGGGGGGGGGGGGGGGGTGGGGTGGTGCCCTGTTGGGGGGGGGTGGGGGGGGGGGGGGGCGGGTGGGGTGGGTCGCTGGTTGGGGGGGGGGGGGGGTGGGGGGGGGGGGGGTTGGGCGGGGGGGTGGGTGTGGTGGGTTTTGCCTTGTGGAGTGGGGGGGGGTGGGGGGGGGGGTGCGGTTTGGTGTGTTTTTTTGGGTGGGGGGGGGGTTTTGTTGGCGGGGTCTTTTGTTGGGTGGTTGGGCGGGGTGGGGGGGGCAAAAAAAACAAAAACACTTTTTTTACCCAATCTGCACTTTTATTTTTCCCCCCCCCCCCCCCACCCTGTCCGGACGGTGCGACCCAGATCCCTGTCTTTTTTCTCACACTCCTTTTCCCAATTAATCGACCCCTTCTGCCAACTTATCCTGATAGCGTGCCGGATCTTTTTCCTCTTTTTCCCTTCGGCCCTTGCGCCAATCCTTTCCAGGTTGGTGCCCAATCCTTCCCGTATGCGTTAGAGCCGCAATACCTTCCCCGCCTCATCTCCCGCTTTTTTCAAAGATCGTTGATTTTTTCCCTTCTGTCGGCTGTCGACCCGACTTCCTATTAGCTGGAAATTTACCTCACCCTTAGCACCAAGTCCTCTCTTTTGCCACGTCCTTCTTTCTCTCCCCTAGCATCACCCCATGAAACGTTCCCTTTTTTCTTTTCCCCCCCCGTCTGGCTAAAACCAGTTCTTTCATTTCAGGTGCCGGTCTACTCCTTACATCTTTTTCAATCAACAGTATGACAAGTCCCGTCCTTTCCCAACCGCCCTCCTTGCTAACCCCTTCTTTAGTCCCAGATTTTTCCTCTCCGTTCCTTTGTTCAGCACCGAACCCCGTGCTGGCCCGAATCTCCATGTCCCCATTTTTTTTGGATATTTTGACGATGAATGACGCTTTCTGATCCCTCTCTTTTCCCTCCGCCTCGGTTTTATCCCCGCGTTTCATCTTACTCAATATCCCTCGCAGCACTTTAGGCGATCTTCCCCCCCCACACCGTGCTGACAAGGTCTAATATCGCCTGCAGAAGGTTGTGATCCATGAGCTCCTTGCTTTCCAGTTGCCCTTTCCTTCTTTTTTAATAGTTAAGGTGGCTGAGTATCATTATGTCTCCCATCTGTCAATGAGAATGGTGGCGTCCCTCCCGATTGTATACTTACCTTTATTACAGCCGCGAATTACTAGTCCATCTCTCTCTTTTTTGATAGTTTGCTTTTTAGAACCCCCCCCCCCCCCCCTCCCCCCCCCCCCCCCCCCCCCCCCCCCCCCCATTAACAGTTCTCCAACGCTACTGATATCTGTTATACTTCGCCCTCACATTTACATCTCAACTTGTTGTCTTTTTTTTCGATTGGCGGACGTCTTCGTTGGGCATTGCCTTTTTGCGTGGACAAAAACCACACACAAAGCCGGGCCCGCTACTTCACCCATCGTCGCCCCACCCCCGCAATCGCAGGGGCATGCACTTTTCCTCTCGATTTTCTTCGAGCCGGCGGCTCATTTTGGGCCCCGATTTTAAGTACCTTCCTCAGAAAGGCTTCTGTAGCTTCCTTCTCGCCACGTTCTGACGGTGAAGTTTTTGGGTAACACTTGTTCAGTATTTTGGTTACGCTGTTGTCCACCCCCCCTTTCGGTAGAACGAAAGCTTTTGTTTATTCCCTCCCTCGTCTGCCTTCAAGATGTCTGTACCGTCTGTACATCTGAAACGTCTTTTTCATTTTAGGAAGACCAACTCCCCCCCTTTCATTTTCTTAATCGCCGGGAACCCCTTCCTCGGAGCTTTTTCTTCAGGAAAGTATGTAACTGATGGGGAATCCTCACTTTGTATGTCGTCTTCCCAGATTTTTCATATATCTTCCAAGTAGAGTATCCTTTGAGCCCCGTTGATGTTTAGTTTTTTCCCTTGGTCTTGGGAGTGATGGAACCATAAGTACTTTTTTCCTTCCACTTAGGATCTTCTCTTTCTTTTTTACTTCGTAAAAGGCGCGGAATCTTTTTTTCTTCCGATGGGGGATCTTTTCACCTCTGTTGTTTTTGTGATGGAAATCTCTGGATTTTTTCCCATCCCGAGCCTTATGGGGTTCGTTACCTCCCCCAGTTGGCCTGGATAAACGTTCAGGTTGGGAGTTAGTGCCTCACAAGCCCAAGACTCCTCCTTTTCCTGATGTTTTCCCTTCCTTTGACGTTGCCCCTTCCTAGCTCATCGAGAAGTACCCTCTGATCGCGTGTAAGAGTTCTTTTCTCCCATTTTTTTTTCGTTCTCGGCGGTCCTTTATTTTTTTCGTTGGAGATTTCCTTTTTTTTGCGCGGAGCGATATCGTTTCTAATGTTAGCCATGGTCTGTATCCCCTCCTCGTCTTGTTCTCAGTGATGGACTACTTGCCCCTTGTTCCTCTCCTGTCCCTGCCCTCGACAAGTTCTTTCCGGGCTCTTCATACATCGACAGCTTCTTTGCTGTTGCTGACTCAAAGGAGGCTACGATTCCTTTGTGACGTGAACTCCTTTGCTCATCTGTGGATTTCCCTTGTCCGGCGTTGCCAAGCACTTCCCCCTTCTTTAAAATGTACTAAAATAATTTTTTCCTCCCTGTAGCTGGTTTTGCTGAGTACCCCCCCCGTGTCAACCGTTCGTGAGCATACCGGGTCCTCTGCCGCAATTCTTGTATTTTCGGTCAAGGACTGTAATGTCGTCATTTTTTTTTGACTCCTGCAGCCCGAAAAAGATATTTCCCTCATCTGAGGATTCGTATTGTCTCCTCAACTCATACGCCTGGCGCGTCAATCCTTTTCTTCCTTTGACGAATACCTTCGGTTAGAGAAAGATGAGGTCCCTTACCCCCTGGGTTGTTTAGAAAACTAACGAGGTTATCTCATGAAATCTACAGAGGGAACGAAACGAGACATTCTTTCCCCTCCTCTTGTTTTTTTATGAATAAAGAATAGTTGGTGAGATTTCGCTCCCTTCCTCGAATCGTGAATCTTTCGCTCTGTTAAGCCACCCCCCCCCCATGGTTCAGAGAACCTCAAGGACCATCTGGCTAGACGAAGCCCCTCGATTGTTCTTGAAGAAGTATGTCAGTCCTTTTCTTTCGTTCCCTTGCTCATAAATAAGCAAGTTCCCCTGAACCAGTTTTCGCTGCCCAATAAGATGTGCCTCCTTTTTTGTCTTTATTTCCAGGAGGGTAAGAATTGCTTTCGGGATTCTTCTATTCCGTCGGAAAAGTGAGAGTCCCACAGTGCTGAAGGTTGTACTCATTTTGCGCAAAAGCACTTCTTTTCATTTCACAACTATGTTATTTCGTAAGTGTCTACTTTCTTGGACAGGTG
>Ga0179593_1379791_pt1 | contig 16411 bp, 23 predicted proteins | sample CZODoug2_1_08_16_FD_185931 | JGI IMG/M metagenome (GOLD analysis project Ga0179593, IMG submission 185931) | Vadose zone soil fungal communities from Angelo Coast Range Reserve, California, USA - CZODoug2_1_08_16fungal (PacBio error correction) | ecosystem: Environmental > Terrestrial > Soil >... | reverse complement strand
TTTTTTCGAAACACTTCCGCGTTCAACTAAGGATAATCGCCTGCCCGAAGTACGAAGTTGCCACGAGCTAGATGATGGCGCGGACTTTCCCCTTGGCGCCACATGTGATATCCTTCGATCTCCTTTCAATTTTTACCCGCAGTTGGCAATTTTCCCTCGACTCCACGGTAAAGAATTCTCCTTATGTCCAGTCCCTTCAATCCCTGTCACGATTTTCCGACCCTTCTCCCGCCGGGGCTCGACATTGTTGCATTTTACTTCCCAATGTCTTTCCCCTCAATGTGTTCCGCTCTCCACCGCGTAACCATTCCGCCCATTCTCCCCTCAGAGACCTTGCTTCCTCTCCTCCCTTATTTTATGGGATATGCCTGACCTCCCGCCCGCGAAGGGCGGCAACCGCCTCTTCCAGTTCTTTGACCGCCCGCTTTTCGTTTCTACCTTCCAAAATCCGCTCGCCCTTCCCACTATCCCTTCCTATCTGGTGCCGTCTTTTGTCTGATTTTCCCAGCAGCTTCGTTGCGCTGGCAGTTATTGCCTCAGGGAGGTTGATTTGCCTTCGTTTTTCTTCATCCGTTTTTTTCCCTGCTCATCAACTCATCTGGCTCAAGGTCTTCACCGGTAAATCCTGTTTTTTTTCTTCCCCTGTCGGCTGTTCCCTTGATGTTTTGCGACCCCGTTCTCCCACACCTGGATTACTCCGACTTCAAGTCTCACCTCCTGTGCCAGCCATACTCTGAGTCTCCTAAGGAGTTTGTTCTCCTTTTCACTTTTCCTGTCACCAGACGAGGCTCTTACCTTACTTTTTTGATTCTCTGAGTCTTGTTTTTATCAGAAGAACCATGACATTTTTTTTTTTGCCGCCGGCTTCCTCTCAGCCCCCTTACTTTTCTCCCTTTTTCCTTTGGGCGGTCGGACCAAACGCTCTGGATAATGGACGATTTTCCTCGACTACCTCTCCTAGATAGAATGCACTTATTTCCCCTTCCCCTTTCCCCCCTCTAACCGAGAACCGTTGATCTCCCTCATGGCTCGGCATTGCGGGGTCCTTCCCATCCTCGGCCACACGGTCCTTAAAGACAGCCTCTTTTTTCTTTCCAACCTTTTCTCCGTGTGGCTCATCTGAGCAGGAATTGCGTTGTTTTTCGACCTGTCTTCCGACCGGCATCCATGCCTTTTGGCCCTTCGCCCTGGGTGGCCCCCCTCCGACGCCATCTTTTTTACCCGGTTCCCCATGTTTACTGCCATGCTCCAGCCTTTTCCCAACATCTTACACGAAATCCTCTTCCCTTCAGCGATACTGTGTTTTGATTTGATTTTTTGCCAAATAATTAGGTCGATGTGTCATCCTTCCCCCCCCATTTTTCTCGATAAGTTCCCCCAATGCGGACCCTATGTTTCCCCTGACCACTAGGTTGAGGATTCCACCGTTTTCGTTTTTCTCAGGAAGGACTTCCTGTTTCCAAACTTCCTTTTTCCCCTTTCTTTGTTCTCCCTGGGAGGTCCTCCTTCGTATTTTGACATTTCTCCCTTCGAAAGATGACTGTCCTCTCTCCCGGACTATGCCTTCTTCTGGCCCCTGCTCTTTTCGATAGAATAAAACCCATTGAGCTTTTTCCCTTATAGTCTTCCTATGGGTCTCGGAAGTACTGCCCACCCTTCCTTTTTTAATGCTTGGGAAAACTCCTTTTTTTTTCCGGTCTTTTGGTATGTGCGGCTGGGTTTTCCCTTTTAATGCTGGTATGAATAGGTACCCTGTGTTCCTCCCCTTCTCATCCCTAAGTCTATGGTCCTCTAGACTAGAGTCATTCAAACTCTCGCTTATGACATTCGCGACTTCCCTCTCTTTTTCCTATAAGAAGTGTGGGGGCATGTTCGTCTTCATCAGCCTCTGACTCCCCTTAGACTGAGTTTCTCTCCTGCAGTTTTTACACTCAATAGCTTTTGAGTTTGCGACCGCAACCTTTTCCCTTTTCGAGGGCCTCTACCCTTCAGTCCACGATCGCCAACCCTTAAGTCACCAGTGCATGGGTCGGCCAAAAACCCGATCGTACCTCCCTTAAGGAACGGGGGGCAGGTCCTGTTTTCTGCCTTGGCACGATCTTTTCCCCCTCTCAGATTACCGGAGTTTTTTTGTTCTCAGAAGAGTAGGCCCCCCAATTCATGTCCTAATGGAGTTATTCTACGTAGGCGCAGATTTGGAAGGCAGGCCATGCGACACATCTTCTTCCCCGACGTCTTTCCCCCAGAAAAGTGGAGGGATCTCCCGTCAAATTGCATTGCGTGAGACCTGATCTGTCCTGCTATGATGGCGTCTCAAAAAACCACCCCCCCCCCCCCCCCCCCCCCCCTCATTTTTCTTTCGCAGTCCTCCCTTCTGTCCCGCCTTTTTCAGGATTGCCTGACCGATTACCACGTTCCAATTTATTTCCAGAACTCCCTGCTGACCCGCCCCTTCTTTCATTACCCGACCTCGCCGGTCTTCCCACTCCTCTGTTCGGGGCGTTTCGTTATGAGTATCACTGTTCAGACTGTTCTTTGTTCGTGTAGGCTCTTTTGAGGAGGTACCCTTTTTCCGGTCTTCCTTCGGTTTACACACACATCTCGTGGCTTCTAACCCCAGCAGGCTTTGACATTTTCTCAAAGATGGGAGACATGTTTTTTTTTTCTGACCACAGTTATCTCATTTTTTCTCCAGCGCGCGTGTGGGAAACGATTCAAGTTGTTAGAAGGGTAGCGGATCCCCTGCGCCGGCAGATCATTCCCCCCCCCCTCCCCCCGTTTTTCATTGTTCCCTGGAAAGTCCTTCTTTTCCTCCCCCTCTATTCCCTTTGAAGTAGGCGTTTCAGAGAACTTAAGCCTCCCCCTTTTTCTTTTTCACCCTCCACTCTCATCTCTTCTATTCTAAAACTTTTTTCTTTTTCAATGTTAACTAGCCTTTTGGTCGCCCTTTCAGTTTCCTGGGAAGTCGCGGTCTCTCCCCATCCCACTGTCCTTGACCGGGTTCCCTTCCCCTGTTCCCGTTCACGTTTTGTTGACAGAGTTTTTCTTGCACCAAAAAACGCCTTGAGATAATAGCTCTTCTGACTCACCCTTCTCTGAGTTTTCCGCGTCTTTTATGTTTTCCTTGGCCTTGGGACGTGGTTTTTTTCGGCTGTGCGGGCTCTCCCACTCCCCGAAAATGTTGGATTGTAGTTCTTTTGACTGTTGACTGCTCCTGCTTTCTTCTGGTTTTCCGATCCTGTCCACGTTTCCTACTGGGGAATTTCCCAATCAAAGGAGGGAGACTTCCCCCTTAACTCGAGCTCTTCCATCCGGCCGCTGCGCCATTTTCGCCCCCTCTTTCTCTTGGCATGTCTTTTCTTTTCGTGAGCGCTGTTTGCCTTTTTTTTTCCCGTCGTAGGGCAGCCCCTGTTTTTTCTCGCTTGCCCCGCTTCTCGTCGGGTCCCTCGTCTCTCCTAACGTCGTGGCCTTCCTGGCCGTTCTTTTGGCGGCAGAGGCGGACTTTTTTTTTTTTTTCAGAGACTGGGATATTTCGTTTTTTTGACACCTCTTTTTAGGCGGCCTGCAAACTTCCCTCTCACCAACCAGTTCTTGCTCGTGTGCCAACGTTTTTCTTTTCCCCATTCTTTCCCCACGTTTCCAGGGAACGTTTTTTTCCTTTTCCCCCTTTTTTTCCAAATTGCTTCCGTTTTTCCTTTTCTTCGTTCTTATTCCCCCTCCATTTTAGAAAATGCCAGATCTTTTTTCTGAATCCGGCGTCTTCACTAATTTGGCGGCAGGTTTCTTCGTTTCCTTTTGTTAGGTTTGCGCGGACCTGTCAACGGCTGGTGCCCTTTTTTTTTGTTTTTTCCCAGTTGGCGTTGAATCGTGTTTTCTGCCCGGCTTCCTTTTTCCGGCTAGGGGCTTCTCTTCTCCTGTTTTTTTTTTCAGCATGGCGTTCCACGGCAGCGTTTTTCAGCGCATCTTCTATACAAAGAAAAGTCCAGATTCTTCCCTTTTCTTTTTCCCCGCCCCACTGGTTTCCTTCGTCCTGCGGATCTTTCAGCTCTATTTTTACCAGGGACGCGTCCCCCTCCGATACGCGGATGTCAACTGCCGTTTCTTCACTCAGGACAATTTTGGGGTTCAACTTTTTTTCCGCCCCCTCCCTTTTGCTTTTTTCCCCCGGCAGCGGTCCGTCCATTTCTCCTCTTTGTTGTTTGGAAGATTGTACGTACCTGCTGGCCGTGAAATCCGCCTTTCCCGTGGGCTTTTCCCAATTGGCAGTTCCCTCCCCTACAAATTCCTTTTTTCCCCCTTTTTTTGAACTTTCCTCCTTTTCGGTCTGACGTCAGAAGCTACATTGTTCTCTCTCTCCTTCGTTCCCCCAGCACACTTTTTTCCTGGATTCTTGAGATCTATACACACCCCCCCCCTTCTGTGCCAAGACTGGATTTGAGTTTCATGCCATCTTTTTTTTTTGCGCCTTTCTCCTCCCTTTCTCGGCCCCCCAGCCCCCCCTGAAGCAGAGCTCCCTATCCTCTCCAAGTAAGTGACTTTCGAAAACAGCACCGCCCACATCCTAACTTCTAGGTCCCCCCCCACTCTGAGCCCCTTGCCCCTTCGCCTCCCCCTGGTAAAGAATTCTTCCTCCTGTCCCCCCGAAACAGTAAGGTACGATATCCCCTTCTTCAGAAGAGCTAGTTCAGTTGAGGATACGATTCCCTTGTTTCTTTCGTCTCCCCTTCAAGTTTCTGCAACTGGTCCTCTTTGGCAAGAGGTTGTCAATGTCCCCCCCCCCCCATCTTTCCTCCTGGACTGTCTGCACAACTGGGGTTAACTGAGCACCCTTTTCTGCGAACCTTTTTTAAGGAACCTGTTAGCGTCTTTTCCCATCTCGGAAAGGTTTATGGCCTCCACCGGCCTCCCATGGTCTTCCCTTCCCTTTCCGACGCTCGACGGCCCTTTCTCGCAAGCCTTCCCTTTTGGTATGGAGATTCTTTTTCCCTCCAATCTGCGACTGGCGGCAAGCCGACTCCTTTTGTCCGGTCATAATTTCCACAGTTCGCAAGGCCTTTCCCTCAGCCCGGCGGTTCCCAAGCCCGAGAAGAGGTAACTTTCATCCTTTTTTTTTGGTAGACTCCTTTGGTACAGCTTGTCCCGGGAGGTTTTTGCCTCCCCCCTCTCCTAGTCGTTCTGCTAAAAGCCCAGAAATCTCACTTTCTCCCGGGACTCCTTGTTTCATTTTTTTCTTCCCCTGTCGTTTTAATGCCGCTGAATGCCGACCCGCGTTCTTCAACATACTTATATCACTCGCCCCCGTTTCAAGTACCTCAACGCCATCACCAGCCCTCGCGCTTTTCCTTTCCCTACCAGGAGTTTTTGCTTGTTCCCTTTTTTTACCTGCGACCCCCACCTTACCGACGCGCGTTGTGACCGGACGGTAGTACACGTTTCCATTTCGATATTGTTGACCCGATTTTCCCAGAAACTGCTTATCCCTCCGGATAGACCGCCCTTTTTTTTCAAGACCCACCTATCGTTGCCGCGTTGCTTGACGAGTTTTCAAATCTGTTTTTTTCCGGCGCCTCTGCTTCCCGCCGTCTCTCAGACGCTTTTCATTTGCAATACGCCCCGCCAATACAGATCTGACACGTTTTGCCCCTCGCAGAAGAGGATTCGGTATACTTTTTTTATGGCTTCCCAATTTTACCTCTTTCTCTTGGTCATACTAGTTCAGGACACTTCTCGCCACAATCTACCCCCGGTGGATAAGGTGGAGACACCCCCTTTTCGCAGATGGGCCTTTTCCTTCCTGCAATGCTGCTGCCTCCAGACTGTTGTGTCCCCACTCGAACTCCCTTTTCCCTTCCCACTTCTCCTAACAAGAAAATGGCTCACGTCAAAGCTTTTTTTTGACACCTTTTCCCTTACCCACGTTCCCTCGGACATGGCAGCGTCTTGTGCCGATTGATTACCAATTTCAGTGGTCATCTTCTCACCATTAGCATCTCCTTTTTCTTTTTCCTCTCTTCTGGGGAAAGAAACTCTTTTCCTCTCCCTTGTATCCATGTCCTTCCTCTCCTCGTTCTCTCTTGCAAACGTCCTTGCAATTTCTTGCTCTTCTTTTCAAAGGGTCGGGCCCTTCTGCGATTTAAGTGTTTTTCTCCCCCATTGCCTACCCGATTCTTTGCTCGCCCTGTCTTTGTTATTTGACTTCTTTGTGCTTCTCCCCGAGAATACGCCTCGCAGCAGCTGTCTTTTACCTGTTCCTTTATTGCCCAACCCTGGTTTTGGTTTTGTTTCACCCTTTCCTTCCGTTGGGTTGGCGGTTTTTGTTTCCCACCTTTTGGAAGGTCTGCTTTGGTGTTTTTTTCGCTTCCTCCCCGCGACGTTTTCCCTCCCTTCACGAGCACAGCTTGTTCTTTCTTCCCGACTTGATCTCCTCTTGTTTTTTTTCTCTTCTCGTTAAGGCGGACTGCTCTCCTCTTTTCTTTTTTTTTACCCCTCCTTCTCTCCTCTTCGGGTTCACCCTTTGAGTTTCTCGAGGCGGCCCCCCCCCGGAAATTTTTTTTTTCCCCTTTGGAAAATTTATTCCCGCTCCCCGTTCGGCCCCAGTGCTGTTGTCCCAAAAACTCTCCTTTACTTCCCCAGTTGAAGGTGGTAGTGACTTTTTTGCAGGTTTCCACGCTTCCCCCTTATCGAGTTTCTCTTCCTGGTTTTCGGAGAGGCAAAGCATCGTCCTTTTATCCTGTCGTCCTTGAGAACGAGCCTTTGCAGCTTTCCCGCACTCCGATTTACACCGAGTTCCCTTTCTAGTCTGGCTACCCCGTGGAAGGACTTTTCTCCGCTTCCGTTTTTGCTGTTTTCTTTAATTGTCCCTGCTCTCTTAAATGGCCTCGGACCCTGTGCGATATGCCACCGACTTTCCCCAAAAGAATAGGTCTTTTTTTTTGCCCGTCTCAGGATATAAGCATAAATGGTTTAGCCGAAGTCCAGGTTTTTTCCCGAGCACTTTCCCTCCCTCGCCGCCCCCGAATCCCAGATAGCGCTCATTTAGATTGCTTTTTCGTGTTTAGAGTTTGGTCATTTTTTTTTTCTTCCACGGTTTAGTGTAGAGTCCTTTTCTCGGGGTGTACACGGGAGCCGGATGCTTATCGCGCCCATGACGGGCTCCCAAGAAAAGCGCATTCTTCCCGGGTTCCTTCCTTATCATGAGTCACATTTTTTCCTTTTGAACGTCTCTAGATTTTTCATTTGATTCATAACCTCCCCGATGCCCCTTTAGTTAGTTTTATTGTATTCCTCCCCATACACATGCTTTTTCCCTTTGCTTGATTGAAGATCCACTCCTTTGTCTCTCTGGTATTGATGACTGTCCCCCCCCCTTATTCTGTCCTCCTCCCTTATTCCGGTGCCCGCCGGACTCCTAGACCTAGACAGCTACCCTTTTGAACTCGCCTCGATCCTCTGAGTCTAGATACAGCTTTTTTTCCTGGTCTTCTCGTAGTTTCTCACGCTTGGCTTCATTCCCTTTTTGGCCCGCTAGGTGATCCCCCCTCCCCATCTTTGAATGGAAACGTTTCTCCCCCCCTCAGGTTTTTTCGCGTCGTAGAGTTTTCAAATTTTTTCTAGCTGGTGGCCCTTTCCCCCCCACAAACGCCGTCTTTCTTTTTCTCATAAATATGATCTCCCAGGGCCTTTTTGTCTTCTTTGATTCGGCAGCGTGGAGGATCTTTGTTTTCATTTTGAAGGGAGTTAAAAGTAGCTGGGAAACCAGACCCAATTCCATTTTTCCCTGGGGCTTTTTCCCCGGCGTTTTCTCTGCTCCCTTCAAGCCCTGCCTTGGGGGTGCGCTGGAGCCGATTTTTTCAAACTCTTCCATTCTTCCCCCCTGAAGAAGAAAGGGGTCCTCTGCCATTCCATATTCTGGTTTACTCTGACGCTGCCTTCGCTCTTTCCTTGATTCACTGTACTTTCCCCGTCTTTTCCTTTCGCCTTAAAGGTTTCCATCCTTTTAGCTTGCTCCTTCGTCCTCGGTGGCCCCGCGTACATTTCTAACAGCTTCGAAATTCGCGTTCGCAGTCTTCCGTTTTCTCTTGAGTGGGGTCCGATTCCCTTCTTTGGCCTGTTCTTCCTGTCCTTTTTGACGCCCTTTTGACTGTAAAAGTTAGTACTTTAACAATTCCTTCCCCACGCGCTCCTTTGTTACGCCCCCCCTTTTTTCAGTTTGGAACCTCCCCCGGTTCCTTGAGGTCCGCTTCCCTTTGTCTGCGTGTCCACTTCCCCTTCTGTCCTGTCTTCGGTGGCGAGCAAACTCCCTGATACTCGTTATGTTTTTCATACTACCGGCTGCCATGATTTCTGTGGAATTTACTTTAGTGTTTTCGGCTTTTCGTTGTCAGCGGTTTGTTCCCTTTTCTTTGGCCCAAGGCTGCCTGAGTCTTTTGGCGGCTTGTTTTCGAGTGGTGCGGGGTCTTGGCTGATAGTTTTTACTGCTCCCTTTGGGGCCCGCGGTCGTCTGCTGTTCCTTTTCTGTTTTCCTAGTAAGGAGGAAGACGACTCCCCCCCCCCCTTCCAGAGAGCCCTCAAATCTCTCGTAGTTGCTTTATTTGATATCGCCACGTCATAAAGAGTCCCCGCTTTCGGTTTTCTGTCCATCCTGAGCTCCGCGACTCAAGGTCCTTGGGGGATTCTTAACCGAGCGTATTTCAAGCCTTCCCGTACTTCATTCATGACCATTGCTGCCCCTTGATTAAAGGTCAGACCCCCCCCGTTACGTTTCTTCAACTTGTGTACTAAATCTCTCCTTCCCCCTTCTTTGGTGGGAGATTTTCCCGAATTTGCCTCGCTCAGTACCGGTGGGTGCCGTTTTCCCATTCGTCCCGCCCGACTTGCATGTATTTTTCGTCCTTCTTTTTAACTGTTGTCCTCTTTCCTCCCTCTCCCCTACCTTTTTCTCCGCCCTTTTTTTTAATAATGTCGTTTTCCCCCAACTCGAGGTTACTCGTTCATTTCCCTTGGTTATCCACCCATCCCCCCTCTTTTGCGAGATTCTTCCCTTTTCCCTTGGGAGGTTTTGGTCTAATTCGCGCTTCTCCTGTTTGGAACCCTTTCCTCGTTGACCCTTCAGAAGCGCCCTCCCCCGCATTCCTTTGCCGGGGTCTAACCCGCACCCCCGTTCCCCCCCTCTAAAACTTCGCGAAAACCTCGTCCCTCCTTGCCTCTGTTCCTCACCCAACCTTTGCTCCTGCGAATCTTCCCTACCCGCTCCCCTCAAAAGTACTACCCTCCACCCTCCTTATGCCGCACAGGATCGGGCACGTGCGGAATGACGTTTTCCCTCTCTTTTCTCTTCGATACCCATCGTTCAAGCTGGTTTCCATCAGATTGGTCTCCCCCCGACCCTCCCGTTTATCTTATTCTCCCTATATTTTCCTTTTTGCCCTTTCCCATTACTCCTTAACCCCCGCCCCTTTTGCAGTTCCCTCTTCCAAAGACTTACGATTCCGGTCCATTCTCTTCTCGGACTCCTCTGAATGGTTCCTTTTCCCTTTCCCCCGAAGGTTCTTTAACAGGCCTTCATTTCTCAACTTTTTCCCACTTTAATCTTTCCTTTTGCCACCCCGATTTCTTTTTCGATTTATTCTTTCCTGACCCCCTTTCGTGCTGCCGAATATTGCAAGTCCTCCCTCCTTTCGGTCACTCCATTTCCCCTTCTTCGCCGCCTACCATTTTACGCTTTGTGCCCTGCCCAGCATTTTGCGCAGCTGTGCTGCTCCCTCCCTCTCCCCATGCTCTTTCGCCTCCTCTCCAGACTTGCGGCCCTGCCAGTTAACCTATGGGCCTTTTTCCCCGAACTCTCAATGCCCAGCCCTCATCGGCACTTTTCTTCCCCCCAGGAAGTCAGTGTCTCCTCAGTTTCCCCATGGTTTTTTTTTCCCCGCGGATTTGCCCCCCTACCCTCCACGGCTTCCAAAACCCTTTAATCTTCTTTCCCCCCCCCCACTCGAGTCCTTAACGCGCAAAAGCATTGTTGAACCCTCCCGCGCTCGCTTTTTTTGTGGCACATTTTCTTTATAAACAACCTCTTTTTTGGGCTGGACGGACTGTTCCTGTTTCCCCCGGACGGCTTTTTTTCCCCCTCCACGCTTCCTCCTCATGGCGGTTGACGTTTCCGGACCTCCTAGCCCCCCGTTGACTACCACACATGTCTTTTGACGTCTATTCTCGGGCGGGTAAGATTGTGAACCATCCTTGGCTTGTCGCGAATGGGTCGACCCTGAGTGAGCGAGGCTTTCCCTGAGCAATCCCGGCCCAATCCCAAGAAGATAGACCCCCACTAAATTTTCTTTTGGTCCTTTCGTTGTCTTAACCCAACTACCTCGGCCCCCCGGTCATCTCTTTACCCAAGACCACCTTCCTGTCTCTGGTCTTTCCCCACGATATCAGGGGCGGCCCTCGGATTTCGTCAATCCGGTCCTGTCCCCTACCGTAAATGATTACTCTTTTTTTCGATTTTGTTGCCCAAATTCTTGGCATCTCTGCTAAGGTAAAACGTCTTTTCCCCCGAGGTTCCTCCACGTTTCTGGAGATCCACCGCCAACCGTTTTTCCACGGAAAAGCGCTCTTTTTCATGGCTATATTGTGATTTCGTAGGCTTTTGCCCTTTTCCTTTTACCTGTAATCTTCCGTATTCAAACCTTTTTCCGTCTCGGCGCCCGTTCCCAGGCGGGGCCCCCGACCTGTTGGGTCACACCGTTTGTGCCGCGACCGGCCTCCGAGCACATATTCTCCCAATGCTTTTCGGCCTGTACATGTCCACTGTTTCGTTCAGCTTTGGGTTCTTGTCCAAGTTCTACCTCGTTTTTTTTCAAGGGTCGTTTCTCCCCTCCCTCTCCTATTCTGGAAATACTTTTGTCGTGCCTCGCCGCCAACTTTCTCGACTCCGACCTCCCTCTCGTTCTGCAAGTTCCTTCGTCCCTCCGTCCCCTACCCCCCTGACAGGGGGGTACTTACTTTTTTTTTTTTCCGTCCCTGAATGGTGTCCAGGAAGTTTTCTGCTCAAGTCTACGCCCTTCGGCCTGTTTCCTTTTGCCGCTTTTCGGCCCCAAGGGCATGTTTTCCCGCCTGAATAAGGTAAATACCTTTCGCTGAATTTCTTAGCACTGTATCTCACTATTTTTGTACCTCCTTCAGCAGGAATGACGGGGATTGTCCACTCTTTTGAGTTTTTGTTCCCCCTCCCTCTCGTGTTTGAGGCGACTTCGGCCAACTTCACCAGGCTCCGGGTCGTCTCACAGGGGACAATTGTGCCGCCAATACCCCATGACAAAAGGCTTGCCTTGATGCCCCCCCCCACAGAATCTCCTCTTTTTCCCAAGGTTTTTTTCTTTCGAATAGGAAACCTCCGATAGTGGCTTCTTCGTGAGGGGTTGGTTTTCTCGCCTTTCCCAGGTCATTCGGTATATAGTCAGTCTCACCCGAGGAAAAGCTTGGCGTCCCTGAATTTTGTGCCAACTCTTGACCCGCCCAGTGGTTCTTCCTCGCCGAAATCCTATGAAGTGCCCTTTTGCGTCGCCGGACTGTAATTCTTGGCCCTCCTTTTGCACAGGTTACTCCAACCTTTTTTTCGTCCTTTCCCGCGGAGCTGTACCCTACTTCTCTTTTCAGCTCCCCTTGTGAGTAATGATTCCCCTTTTATGTAGGTAAGTTCGACACGACCCCGATCAGCTTCTGAGAGCTTGCTTTTCTCGATTTTGCAGCACTTGGCTTTTGACGTATATGTTTTTTCTCCTTTTAGGAGTGGTTCCCCCGATCTATCGCTTTGAGTTTGCCACTTGCCTACAGCGGCATCTTCCATGTGAAATTTCGTCCTCTTTTTTCCAGACTTTAGACAAATTTTTTTCTTCTTCCGTATCCCCGTTCGACATTTTCCCCTCGGCCGACATCCGCCCGTGTTTCTTCTTCTGTATTTGTAGGTCCCTCCACTCTTTTCCACCACGCAGCTCGCCTTTCCTTCCTCTTCCCCGGTTGGCAGGATGCCTGCGGGGGGCCCCTGGTTAGTGATCTTGTCTCGCGGTCTGGCTCGGTGATTCCTATTCTTCCTATTCTGAGCCCCGCACGTTCAATGTCACCGTCTTCTCTTTCCCCGAATGGGGTAGGAAGGGTTTGTGCTGCTAGAAGGAGTTCCACTTTTTTGTGGCCGCGTCGGTGATTTCGAACCCCCTCCTCGTCGGAAATAAGTACGGGTTCCCTCCACCGTCTTTGTTTACCGGGTTGTTCGCATTTTTCCATTCCCCCAAAAACTCAGTATTGACCTTTAGAGCCTTTTGCTCAGGGCTTTGACGTTGTTTAGGTGTGATTCTCCCTGCTTTTGACACAGCTGCGACGGTTTTTTCGGGCTCCGCTTTTGCCAGAAGTGTTTTCAGAAGGCCGCCATTTAGTGGAATAAGTTTCGGCTTCTGGTTGTTTGAGCAGATCTGGGCCCCGATGCACCGTGAGCCGCCCGGCTGTTCCTGATCCTTATTCTTTTTTTTTCAACCGAGATGACTACCTCACTTTGCCGTTCTGTAAGCCCTCTCTTTAGGGAATGTTTTCGGTTTTTTGAATTTTTTCTTCTACGGCTGAATCAGTATTCCGCCCCCCTTTTTTCGAGGTAGTCCCCGACTCTTTTCTCACTACAATTTTGCTTTGCTATATTTAGAAGGAATTTTCTTTCTATTTGTGCTCGGAAGTATGAATTTGTCCTTTTTCGCCAGAGGCCCCCCCGTCTTCTCCCGTGGATTTGGGACCAGGTATTTCCTCCCACTTCCTACTAAGTTCCTTTTCTCGCTGAAACTTCAACTTGCAGTGGAAATTGGAAGGGCTGGGCAGCTTCAGGTGCCCTCCTCCCGTGTCTTAGTTGTCTCCCACGTTGCCACTGAGTTGCCTTTTTTTTATAGAAGCGAGAGATCCCTCGTACATGAGGAAGAAATCTTTCACAGATCCGGTTTGTCTACAATTTTTTCTTTTTTTTGTTGATTCCTGTGGGTTTCGGCTGAGGAGTTTCTTTTCGACTGATTCTTTTTCTCTGCGGACGAGAAGTGCGCCGAGTGGTTTAAGATACTGTTTATGTGGTTTTTCTTTTTGGGTGGCTGCGGAGCGCCCGACGTGGCACTTCAGAGGTGCTGTTGCGCTGCTTGACTGTAGGGTAGGCCGCGCATGCTTTTTCCCTCCTCCTCCCGATTCTCTCCTTCATAACTCCCCCTCCTAATCTCCAGCCTTTTCTTGAACATGCCGCATAAAGTTCCGCCTGATTTTGTGGCTATTGTATTCGTCACGCATTTTCAGTAGAGTCTATTGGATATTCTGCTTACAAGACGTTCAGTACGATTTTGACGTAGTTCCACAGACGTCCGTTGGTCCCGCTCATTTCACGGCCCTCCCCCCCGCTGATTTAAAGGACGGCCTTTACGTTTTTCCTTATCTCGTTTACCCAGTTGTTGTTGGTAGATTCTTCCTTTCATTTTAGCAGTTTTCCCTCGCGAAGCCTTTGTTTTTAATAGGAGTTACAACTTTTTCTGTTCTCCTTTCCCTTCGTTTCCTGTCATGTATTTTAGATGAAACTTACCCTTGTAGCTCCGCCTTCATGGCGTGTTCTTTTCCCCTCTCCAACCTAGGAATAGGATGAGGGAGACCTTTTTCACCATGGCGATAACACGGTCCTGCTATATTCTTGAGTGGCTTCCCTTGTTCTTCTCGATATTCATCTTCCCTTCCCCCCCCACCTTCCCCTCCCGGATCCTCTTAACCTGAAGCCCTATCTCGTGTTCGACCAGGAATAAGGTTTTTTTTGGCCTGACCCCCCAACCGCAAACCTACTCCCACTTCTCCCACACTTGTTTTTCTTTTTGAATCCTCGCCGCCAAAAATTTCCCTAGGGTCAAAGACGCTGACCTCAGCCGACCACGGCCAGTAATACCTTTACTAAGCCGTTTGAATCCGTTCATTTTCCAGTGTTTTCCCCCATTTAAGTTGTATCCTCGTGTCCCTTTTCCTGAAGTTTCCCCCCCCTCTTGGCCCACCCTCTCCTTGCTCTTCCTCCGGTCATTTCAACTTTTTCATCCTGAAATGTTTTCCCCGTTCTCTCACCTCGTCGACTTTTTTGAAGGCTTTTTCTTCTTCCTTTTTCCTTGGTCTGCCCCCTGGCGAGTTTCACCTGTTTCCTCGGTTCTCCCATGCGGACCAGAGTCACCTCTCCTCATCCTACGCGAACTTTCCTTCTGACAATCGCCAGCCCGAAGATTTCTGGAGTGTTTCCTTGCGCTCTCCTCGACCGTAAGCGACTTGCAGTTGCGACTCCTGGACGGCTCCCTACAAGGAGCGCTAATTACCCCCCTTATCCCAGTCATTTCTTTTGGACACCATCCCTTTGCACTTTCCCTGCCTTTCCCTCATCTGAGTTGCTCTTGAACTTTCCCAGCGGCGTAATGGTCTTTGAATGGTTTTTTTCCGCCCAGCTGGATCGGTTCAAATTCTTCTTCCTCATCCAGCCATCGGATTTGTCTTCCCTGCAAGTACATTTTTCTCCCGCCATTATTAAACAGATTACCCCCCGGTCTTGTCCCCCTCGGTGATGTTACTTTCCAAATGTCTCACCCATCCTACTCCCCCCCACCCTACCCTCCGCAAACCGCCAGAAATGAGAAAAGCCCTTCCCATCGGCTCTCCCTACCGGGCGGTTTTTTTTGCAATTGGGTCCCCCTCTGATCAACCAAGTTCTCCCCTCCGCCTTTGATTGTCCCCCCTTGAGGTTGATACACCGTTCCCGGTCCTAGTATGGTTTCCTCCAGAGCTGCCACGACCCATGCTGCTTTCCTGCTTCTATTTTTTCACACCCATTGGACCCCCCTTTTTTCTTCTCGGCGCTTTGCGGGGACTCCGTTGTGACACGTCTTTCTATGGCTCTACATCGCTTTGATAATCAGAGTGTCACTTATACTCCCCGGCCCCAGCAATACCCTTTTTCGACTCTTTTCCCTTTTCAGCCCTTGACGGCCGCACTTTTTCTCGGTATTTGCAGACTAAAATTACCGTGCCTCTCTTTCCCTTAAAATTTGAAGCTTTTTTTTTTCCTGAAAAAAATCTCTTTCCTCCTTTTTCATAAGGTCTTCAAACGTCCGTCCATCTTGGCCTTATGTCGTCCCCGGCAATTGCGATGTCGTCTTCCTTAAGCTATGGTTGCCAACTAGACTTTTCCCTACTTTTGACTACTTTTCCCCATCCTTTCCCCCCAGGAGATAACTTCACCTGTGAGGGTAAACGAAGAAGGATGCAACTAAGTTCTCCTAAAACGACAACCCGAGAAACGTAAGAGCGAGTATTTGTCGGGGCGGGTCTTTTTTTTTTGTCCCCTTTTCTTTTCCTTTTCGGGTCTATTCTTACTCACCCGACTAGGGTCTCCTTTTCTCTATTTTTTGTCCTGAATTTTGGTTTTTTTGTTTCCATGTTTACTCCCCATTTTAACAATCTTTTGGTTCCTGCCTTTCCAGAAGTTATGCCCGGGGCCCTAACTCGGTCTGATGATCAACCATGTTGGCTCTGAATACACTGTCTGCTCTCCACGCAGCCGTCAAATTCCGGCGAGTCCTTCACTTTTTTGTCCAGTCCTTCGTTTCCCCTTGCTAAGTTCGCCGTCCACTATAGTTTTTCTCGTTGAACGACTCTTTTCGAGCTCTTATAACGTGGCTTGATAGAATCACCCCATCGCCTTCCCCTCAGTAGAGCTTCAGGACCAGATCGTTTCCCTGCTTCGTTTTCCCGCACATTCTGAAATGGCTCGTAATGATCGGTTTTGCCGTGCACCTGCACTGGTTTCCGAAGTTTGTTTGGCGTCTGCTGTCTAAAGGCCCCCCCGTTCTCCCGTTTGCCGCCTTCGAGGTAACCCGCTGAGTTTTGCTCTTTCCCCCAGAACGCTACCCTTCCAATTTTCGCGTTTTCTGCATGGGACCTGCTGAAATTTTTTTTCTTGGTGTCTGAGCGGACACCTCTTCAGACGCTTTTTTTTTTGTTGTCGTTCGCTGCTTTTTTTTTTCAAACCTTCCCGAGTTTGAAGTCCGCGCGCCCGGCAACACTTAACAAGGATTCGTTTTCGACGCCAGGCAAAGACTCCCCCACCCGTTTTCCTTGCCCCCCCTTGCCTTGTCAGGAAACCCCCCAACTCAGCCGTACTCTCCCCCGGTCGGAAGGTGGGTCCGGGTTTTGGGCCGAGCAGGGACTATACTATCGAAGCGTCTCAGGCCCGACTTTCTCTCTTTTTTCTGGCTCCCTCCATGGACTTTCAGACTGCTCAGAGTCTGGAGCACCTGAAGCGTTTCCCCTTCCTCACCTGTTGTCCTTCCCATCGTTCTTGGCCGCACACACGGAAGGAACCCCCCCCTCCCGGCCCGAA
>Ga0179593_1290891_pt1 | contig 16411 bp, 24 predicted proteins | sample CZODoug2_1_08_16_FD_185931 | JGI IMG/M metagenome (GOLD analysis project Ga0179593, IMG submission 185931) | Vadose zone soil fungal communities from Angelo Coast Range Reserve, California, USA - CZODoug2_1_08_16fungal (PacBio error correction) | ecosystem: Environmental > Terrestrial > Soil >... | reverse complement strand
GGATCAGAATAAACTTTCTTTTTTCAAGCTGGTTTGTCGGCATTTTTCGTCTTCCCGCGCTTCCGCGGTGTCTTCCTGGCCAGTTCTTCTCCTCGGTAGTCCTTTCTGATTGTCCCCTTTCTTGTTTTTCTTTGGGTACTGGGGACTTCCCCCCCCCCAAAATTACCCCTCAACCCCAAGTCCGTCCAAAGCCAGTTTACCAGGCCCCCTCCCGGGTCCCCCCCGGCTTGTTTTTCCCCCAACCCAAACCAAAAAAATGACATGGTGTCCCCAAAAAGGAGGAAAAGAACATTTGCAAAGGGGGTTGAACCCCATGCCCCGTGGTAGTCTTCCTAGGAATTTTTTTCTTTTTTTTTTCGGATTGAAGGCATTTTTCCAAACTACCTCCCAACCAACAGACTGAAAGCTTTTCTCCCCCCCCTTTTTCTGAATTCCCCTGTTTCTTCCCCGTCCCACCACCCGGAGTCTTTTGGGGCTTCTTGAGTGTCTTTCAATTTTTTTTATTGTTCCATTGAGGTCCACCGTTGGTCTTACGTTCACCGTGTACCCCCCCAGTTATTTTTTTTTTTTTTACTTTCCTTATCGTTACCGTCTTTTTATTTTTTTATGGCCCATTCCATCCGGCCCCCCACCCCCTTTCTATTTGGGGTTGTTCCTCTAGCGCCCAATTTTAGCTTTCCAAACACCTTTAACTTTTTTTCTTCCCCCCTCTGGACTAAACCCCCCCTGGCTTACCGCGTTGAATTCCGGGGTGACCGTTCCCTAGAGGGACAGTAAACCTCCGTTGCCGGCCCTCGCTTAAGGAGTTCACCAGCACCCCCCCTGATACCGACTTTGGCAACTTTCCCCCTTTTTCTTTTCTAACCAAAGGAAACCCCCGGATTTTTTTTTTTTGGTTGCCCTTCAAAAAATTTCTTTTTCCAGTTGGCCCTTCCCCTGGCTTTAGGAATTATTTTTTTTTTTTTTGTTTCGACCCGACCTTTTCTTAGAACCAGAGGAAAGTATGGTCTAAACTATTTATATGGGACATCGGTTTTTTGAGTTTGCGTGTCTTCAAGGTCTTGGTTCCCCCCTTTTTTTTGTTTCTGCCTGTTTACCCGCCCCCAGGTCTTTTTGTGTAGCGCAGGAGGTTTCTTCGAGGCTTTGATGTCCTCCTGCGAACCTTTCCTGTTATACAATCCCCCCACTCATTTCGATCTTTTTCTTGGACATTTGCTGGTTCTGTCCGAGACTTCCTTTGAAATTCCTCACTTCGAATCTGTGCAAACCAACCTTTGCTCCACACAACCCCCATTTTTTTTCTTTTCTTTGCATGGCGCCCAGGGGACACGGTTTGTTCCCGTGTTGGACTGAGTGTATTGCAGAGGGGCATTCGAAAATTTCTTTTTTTCTGTTTCCCCATCGCCAGTGATTCCCAATTCGTGCCCTTCTGTTTTATCTTTGCCCCCCTTTTTAATGACGAGGATGCCTGTGGGAAGTTTTTTTTTTTTCCTAGGTTGTGGGTTTCCCCGGGTACAGTCTTCTCCCCCAGATGTTTTCATCTGAAGCCGCTTTGTCCTCACAAAAACAACACAACGTTTTTTTGTCCCAAAAAACGCTCTGTCGGCGTTCGGTCCTTATTCCTTTCCCTTGTCTTTCTAGAACACTTCCCTTGGAAATTTTGGTGTTTTTTTGGATTGTCTCCCGGCAGAGGGGGTGTTCGGTGAGCACACCCTACTTCTGTCTCTTGTTTTTTTTTTTTTTTTTTTTTTTTTTGCGCCCACACTACGTTTTCTCCTCTTCCCGGTTTGTGTGGTTCTCGGGTGGACCCACTGTGACTGTTGTCCCTGTCCTTGTTTGCGCCCGGTTGGGCCCGCCTGGGACTTTTCGCTTCCTCCCCCCCCGCTTTTCCTGTTTAGATTCCCCCCAGGTTGTCCTCTTCAACAAACAAAAAACTACCCTGCACCAATGATTTGGAGGCGGCGCGCACTGGGGGACTTCTTGCCCCTGTTTTGAGTGTGCCCCCCCTTTTTTTTGCGAGAGGGCCCACGGCTAGAAAAAGTGTTTTTTGAGGGTCAAAAAACCATTTTTGGCAGCGGGCGCCCATCCTTTTTCCCTTTGGACCCCCACCCCACGTTTTTTTGCTCTGGCTGGATTCCATCTTCTTTTCGGTTTGTCTTTTCGACCCTTCCGAAACTTGGCTGTCGAAACCCTCCGCCTTCAAAGCTGGAGATGTTACGGGTTGTTTTTGCCTTTTTTTTTTCAGTGCGGTAGCCGAAATGCCACCCAAGGTTGGAAGTTTCCCCCCCTAACCACTTCTCTTTCCTGGTTTTTGGTTTGGTTTTTCTTTCCCTTTTCCACCGCTTTTTCGGAAACCCATTGCCTTTGTTTTCTCCCACTTGGGGAAAGAGGGGATTTTCCTTGTTGCTTTTTTTTCAAATTTCTGGTTTTCCCTTGCTATCGGGGAAACATTTTTTTTTCTGTCTTCTTGGCTGGAATCCTCCTTAAGTTCTTATCCCTTTTTTTCTCTCCCGGACAGTTGCTTCTCGTGGTGTTTTGCCCCTTCTCGGCAGGCCTTCCCCCTTGTGAATTGGCCCAAGAGTCTTTCCATCTTTTGGGCCAGTTCTAATGGGCCGCGTCGAGGGACCTTTCTCCGCAGGGTTTTGCCCCGCGTCGACAAAACTTCGCTTAAAGACCCGGTAGTCTTTAATCTCCTCTCATTGTAATGTTCTCACAGAGGGGTTTTGTTGTCAAGGTTTTCCCCCACTCTCTTTTCTCGAAAGTTGGCGGCTGTGTGTGTTGGACAAAACATGGTTTTCCAACTTCCTCCCCTTCCTCCGGACGTCTTTCCCTTCCCCTTTCCCTTTTTTTTTTTTTGGGTACCCCCATCCCCTTTGCGAAGTTCTCCCGGGGAAAAAAGGATTGTTTATTTTCCCCCCGTTTCTTACTGGCAAAGTGACGTAATCCGTCAATCCTGTCCAACTAAGTCCCTTTTTTTTTTTTTTTTTCCTTCAGCCGCTTCCCCAAGTTGCCCCCGGCTGTATAAGGTGGAGTGTTGGTTCCACCCACTTTGATCCAGTCCCCTCTTTCCCCAGGTTCTTGTCGCAACCCAAACGACCTTTTGCATTTTTTTCCCCTTGTCGTTTTTTTTTTCAGGTCCTTCCCCCACCGTGCCCCCCAAATGATAACCCCTTTTTTTTAAGCGAAAAACAACTCCCCCCCCCACTCGCCGGTCCCTGCGGACCGAACTTCCCTCGGTGACTTTCCACCGCCCTTTCTTTTCTTTTGCTCCCTGTCAGCGATCCTTTTTTTGAGTTCTGCTTTTTCAGACGAAGCTTTTCCCAAATTTATCTTTGTATCTCAGGCTGTTTTGCTCAAAACAAAAAACCTCCACCTGATTTCGCCGGCTTGGTCCAGTGGCATTTTTTTTTTCTTCCTCACCTTCCTCTTTCTCTTTTCTTTTCTCTCTTGGGTGGGCATTTCGTTATGGAAAATTTTTTTTCACATTGAACCTCTGGCGCACTCCATTCCCGTTTTTTTTTCTTGTTTTGGCACTCGTTTTTTCTTCGGTCTTAAGATGGACCCTGTTTTTTCCTAAATTTTTTTCCCCCCGTCCTTGCGTTCCCTGCGCAGTGGCATTTTTAAGGTCCCCCACAAAAACACTCATTTCCATGTTTCCAACCCCCTCTGTGGTCAGTGTCGGCGCCCCCCCACGTCTTTTTTGCCGAGCCTCCCTTATTTCTTTCCAGGAACCCCTGAAAACACAAGGAGTAATTTTTTTCCAAATCAAAGTACCCAGGTCAACCCCCCACCAACGATTTTCTGTCCTTTTAGGTCCCTTTCTCCCCTCAAGTAGCCTTTTTCACACCCCCGAAAAAAACCCCCAAGTTGTTTGTGACGCCTCCCCCCGCTTGGCTGGGGGACCCACCCCAATTGTTTCTCCGTTTCGTCACCCCCTCTTTTTTTGCGTATCTTGAGGAAACCCCCCCCCCATGGAGTACCAACCCCCCCCCCCCCCCAAACCGCTGACCCTGCTCTTCCTTGAACCCCTAAAAGCGAGTTTTGACTGTGATCAGTGACTGCTGATTTCCGCCCCCTTCCTCGAAAATCTCTCCCATGATCGCCCGAACCCCACCCCCCCCCAATTCCCCCCCCTTTGCCCTTCCACTTTTTAAGGTCCCCTTTTTTTTTTCCAATGTTTGCAGGTTTCGTCTAGGTACCTTCCCCCTACCTTAAACTGTTGGGACCCCTCAGTTTTCCTTTCAATCTTCTATATTAGGATACTTCGCCTTTTAGTTTTCCATTCGGATTTCCCCCATTCAATTGTCTTTTGCTGTACCCGCGTTAGTTTCCGCCACCCCCCATTGTCCCGCACTCCCCCCCCCCCCCCACTCGATTTTCCCCTGATGCAACCTTGAAGTCTTTTCGTGAACTCTGCTTTTTTTGCGACTTTCCTCCCCCCCCTTGGCGCCGAGGGCCTTGGGTACTAAAAAGTTTTTTTTTTCGTTCCTTCTCCCCAACACATCGTTTTTGTTCTCACCCAGGCCCAAGGTTTTCCCATTTTTGAACCCATCATTTTTTGGGTTTTTATTGCCTTTTCTAAAAGCTCCAAATCCGGGTGGAATTTTATTCCTTGTTCGCTCTGGTTTTTTCAGTTGTCCCTCTCGTCCGGGCCATGTTTTCTCTACTCCCTTTTTGTTCTTTTTTTTACACCAATTTGCGTTGAGGAAGGAGGTTTTTGGGTTTGCCCCAGAGTGTCCATTTTTTTTCCGGGCGTATGGGCACCAGATGAGTCCCGCGACCTTACCCCCCTTTTAAAACCCCCCCCACCCCTTTTCTGGCCCGTTCGGCATTTTCTCTTTCGCCCCCCCAAACAAAAAAATGGCGGGTAGCATTCGAGCCTTTCCCCCCATGTTACCGTTTCAGTGGCACAGTTGCTTTTCGCCAGGTTTTAGAACTTTTTTTTTCAATTGGTTGGCTTCGTTCCTCCAGCCCCCCCCCCCCCCCCCCCCCCAAAGGATTTTCCTCCCCGCTTTTTTTTCTCCCCGTGGCTTCATTTTTTTTTTTTTTTGCCCCCTGTGAGGTGCCGGGAAGGTTTTAACTTCCCCTTTTTTAAGTAATTTTCACGTTGACAGCATGTCTTGTTGTTTGCTTTTTTTTTCAACCCGGGTTTTCCCTTGCTGGTTTGTCTTTTTGTCCCCCTTTTTGAGGGGGGCGAGTGCTTTTCAACAAGACGTACCAGTTCATCCTTTCTTTTTTTCCCCCGCTCGGGAAACGGGGCGTGCCCAGCCCGTCCCCCCTTAATTTATTCCCCGCCACCGCTGCACATATCTCTTACTTTTTCTAAGTGTTGTGTTTGAGGATAAGCTTAACTTTTCCTTGTCCCCCCCTTTTGGGAGGGGTCATTTTATGGCTGGAATCTTTAGTCTGTTAGGATTAGTCTGGCCAATTTAGTTCTTCCCCCCCCCACACCCCCCTGTTTTTGTCTTTGGCGTTCTTCCTTTCAAACCTTTGGTCCCTTCCAAACCCAGCTTAAGACCCCTCCTTTTTGCAAGGTATGAATTAAATTTTTTTTCCAAAACAAAATAAGGGGCCCCCACCCAGTTTCACTCCCCTTTTTTTTTTTTTTTTTTTTGATTCCCCCCCCCGGGCTGGAGGACATTAGGTGTTGTTTCTTTCATTTCGATTCATCCCTTGGGGTCGTCAGGGCGGGAACACCGCGCCCCCCCCCCCCCCCCCCCCCCCCCTTTTTGAATATATTTTTTTCAACAGTGTCCCCTGAAGGTTTTTTTCTTTTTCTGGTTGGGAACCCCGTCCACCCTTTTTTTTCTAGGGCTTCTTTCCCGGGGCGACTCCCCCTTTTGCCTGTGGAAAATCCCCCCTTTTGGTGCACACAGACTGTGTTTTGGTTGGTTTCCCGCTGGGTCTCACGTGTTTACTTTTCTTCTGTTTTCCCTCGTCACGTTCAAAACTGTTTGCTAAGTTCTCTGCGGCCCCCTTTTCTAGTTTTTTTCTTGGAACCCACACACCCGCTTCCTTTTTTCCCTGGTTGGTACCATAAAATTTTGTTTTTTTTTTTCCCCTTGTACTTACCGCCATTCAGCGACAAAGAGGCCCCGTTTCTTCCACTTCTCTTTTCTTAAACAAGATTTACAGTCCAACCCCCCTTATTTTCGATGGGTTTACTGGCCCCTTTTTTTTTTTATTAAAAATTTTTCCCACCCTCTGTTTTTTACTCCTCCCCAACCCATCGTACCTTGCCTTTTTTCTGTGCGACTTATTTTTTTTTTCGACCTGGACCACAATTTTCAAAGAAGGCATCTTTTCCTTCTTTGATTTTCGGTTTCTTCTTTTCACTTTGCTTGAGGGCCCCCCCACAAAACCCCCTTCCCTTTTTTTTTTTTCCTGCAATTTTTGGTGGAGATAATTTTATTGAAACCAGGGTCCGGCGTTTCCCCGCGTGCGACGTTAGTATCAGGTCACACAATAAATTTTTAGCTTTTTTTTCCCCTTTTGTTCGCCTTTGAATTTAAACTTTTTTGCCCCCCAAATGTAGGGAATCTCGTTGAAACTCGGCAACACCCATTTGATATTTGGTTTGGAAAAATTCCCTGAGTTTTTTTTTCCCCCCTTCGTGGTTCTCCCCTTTCGAATTTACAAGCGCGGACACCTCCTTCTTTCCCCCCGTGAGTCAAGTCTGGTGTGTTTTGTGAGAGTTGCAAGTTTTTTCATTTCGCTGTTTTTTTTGTTGCTTTTTTTTCTCCTGTTGGGGTCCCCTGGTAGCTCTGCCTTGTTTGTCTCTGAAAGCTGTGAAATTGGGACCACCAAACTTTTGTTGTCCCCCCTCTGAGGTTGGGCGTCTGCTTTTTTTTTTTCGTCGGGGTTTCCCTTTTCTCTTCCGTCCTTTTTCAGGGACTCTGAGATTTGGTGTGTTTTTGACTTTTCCCGGACCTTCTTTTTTTTTCTTTTTCTTTTCCCCCTACGTTCTGACTTTTTTTTTCCCCCAACCCCGTGCGCTTCCTTCCTGGCACATCTTTTTTTCTCGGGCTTTGGTAACGAATGTTTACCCAATTTTTAATTTTCGCGTTCGTTCGTCGCCACCGGCTTGTTCCTTGTCTTCGATCACCCGTGCCACGATTTTTTTTCCTCTAACCGACCTCTTCCCCACACCCCTGGACCACGGATTTTTTGGGAGGCCGGGGCAAGGTTATTGTCGTCGGCGAGGATTGTGCCATCTCTCCCCCGACAAGTCTCACACAAAAACCTTCTGTTTTTCGGACCCCCCCCCCTTGTTCACCTCGTTTTTTGCGGTGGGCCCGCTGTATTGTGTTCCCCCAACAAGTTTTTGGCAGTTAAGGGATCCCTTTGGACTCTTTTCTGTCTGTAGTGGTTTGGGTACTTCCGTTCCTTTTCGCTTTTCTTTTGTTCAATGAAGTTTTCGCCCCCCAAAGTTGTGACCAAGCGCCTTTTTTTGAGGGCCCTCTTTTTGACGCCTGCCCTATCCTCTGGCAATTGCAGTCCCTTTTTCCTCCCCAAAAAAGTTTGTATTTTCATGGACCAAGGCTCCCAGTGTTGTTTTGCGGGGTTTTTTGACACGATTCCGTCCCCAAATTCCCCATGTTTCGGTCCCCCCCCCTCGGTTGAACTTCCCTTTCTTGTTCGGGCCCCCCTTGTTTCCTTTGCTTGCTGACCCCCCCAAGGGGGGGTTTTTGCAAGGAATTTGATACTGAGGGGTGTGTTGGTTTTTTTGAAGTCGGTGTCCCCCCATTATCTTTCCTGGTGGGTTCGGTTTTTCCGCTCTTTTTTCCTTTTTGCAACTGTCGGCCTTCACTTCTGGGTTTCCCCTTTCCGAGGCCAACTTGTTTTTTTGGGTAATGTTTAAAAGCCGGCTTAGATGGTTTCGGATGACCTCTTTTTTTTTTGCCCGCGCCCTTCCCCCCCCCTTTCCCTTCACCAAAGACCTTTTTTTGAGGGGAAAATTTATTGTTTTCCTTTTTGTTCCCTTTTTTTTTTTGCGGTCTGAGATTCCCTTTCCTCCTTTCTTTGTTGGTCTTTACTCCTTGAAGTTGTTCTTTTTTTTTTACCCTGCTCATTGCCCCTCCTACCCTCTTTGGTTCATTGCTTTCTCACCAAGCCTGGGCGAAAGGTTTGCTTTTTTTGCCCAAGTCCAACCGGCAGGTCCTGTCTTTCCTCCTGAGTTCTGGGCCGGCGCCCCCGCTAAAACCCCCCCTCCTCCCAAAGCACTTTCCAAACCTTCATGTTTCTCTCAAACACGCTCCCCTTTCCTTCCGAGAATGGGCATTTTGCGGTTTTTTCTGTTTAGCCGTTTTCCCCCCCTCCTGTTTTTTTTCCCCTAGTTTATGTTTTTTTTTTTTTTTTGAACCCCCCCCCCCCCCCTTTTTGCCTTTTACCGGCCATTTTCAGGTAATCGTCCAAACAAAAAAAACAAAAACTCCCCCCCTTTCTCAACCCCCCCTTTTTTCAGGTGAACCCCCCACCCTTTTCCCACTTTGCCTTCTCTTCCTCATTGCCTCTTTTTGTTTTCCCAGGACTTTTCACGCTTCTGAGGGTTGCGCACTTCTTTTTTTTAACGCCGCCATCTCCCCCTTTTTTTTCGGGTTCTCGCATTCTTTCCCCCCCAAAAAACCCTTCCACTGTTTTTTTCCAAGCTTTCCCTGCCCCTCCTGTTCCCTCTTTTCTAAAGCGTTGGGTGTTTTCCGTGTTGATGATTGGTATCTAGTTTCGCGGCTGTAGTATATCGCTGAGATCCTTGCACTCACCCTCCCCCCAGTTTGTTCCCTGTGTAGTTTGGTCCCTGCTTCGGTTACTCTCTTTTGGCTACCCGCCAGTCCTTGCCCTGTTTTTCGCGTTTTGGGGAATTTTCCTGACAAAAAACAACAAAACTCGTACGCACTCCATTGCGGTCGGGGACTCGCGGCAATGCGTTGCTCTGCACTTTTTTTTTTTTTCGGATTCTCAAGGTAACTCCCCAAAACTGGTTCTACTCCCTTCCAGAACACACCCCCCACCCCCCCGATTTGATTTTCGTTCTGGCGTTCTACTCGCGGTCCTTTTTTCCTCCCACGTTGAAAAAGAATTTTGCTGAAGTCTTCACCCCCACCCCCCCTTTGTAGGCGTATGTGGAACCACCATATTTCTTGGTTTCTCTTGCTTTTCACACACCCCCCTAAAACCACCACAAACCCTTTTTTTCCCCCCGTCTGCAGGCAAAAACCCTCCTTCCTGGGTTCCTCCTCCTGAATTCCGTGCCTCTTTTCTGTCAAGCCGCCCTCCCTTTCTTTCCCCCCCCCCGGCTTTTCTTTAAACCCCCAACACCCATATTTTTTGTTCCCACAAAGAATTCAGTTTCTTTCCCCCCCACTGTTAGGGAAGATTTTATAGCGTCAGCAACTTTTCATTAAGGGGGCTCCTTTCTTGAACCCAGCCTTTCTTTATAGAGTTTTTTTTACCTTTTCCTTTCCCCCCCCCTGCTTTCAGTGGAGACTCCCTAAGACCAGATCTTCACTGCCAGCTTTTGAGTTTACAAGGCCTGTTTTTGCTTTGTTCACGTCCGCAACTTGTTCCACCCCTGTCCACGTTTCAAAACCTTTCTAAACCCCGTTTGCCCAAACCGCTGCCTTCGGTTTGTCCTTTTCTACTCTTCCCTGCACCCCCCCAATCTTCTCTGCCCCTCTGCTGGTGTAAGAAAATTTGGTGCCATTTAAACAACACCCCCAATTCAGTGTTTCTTCACCACAGAAAAGGAAAGGGCCCCCATTTTCACTTTGTCGTTTCTGGCCAACTTTCCCAGTTTTCTCTTCTCTCTTCCTTTGTTTTTGCCTCTTTTTTGTCCATTTCGGGGATAAGTACTTTTCGCCCATTGGTTATTTCTTCTCCTACCTCTTTTTTTTGGCTTTCAACCACAGCATATGGGGTTTTTTTTTCTCAGTGTCTGGTCATGAGTTTTGGTGGGCACTCTCCCCCTTGTTTTTTTTTCTCGGCGGGATTTGGCCACGATCGTACCGAAGTTTTCCCGGTACCCCACAACCCACCCCTTTTTTTTTGTCTTTTTAACTTTCTGGTGTCCAAACCACACCCCCCCACAGGGACGTCCTCGCCCCTGGAACAATCATCCTTTGTTTTACCCCCGGGTTTTCCTTGAAACTTTGCTTCGCCCCCCCCCGTTCGTTTTCGGTCCCAAAATTATCTTCCTGGGATTTTTTTTGGAAGGGCTTTTCCCTCCCTTTCCCTGCCCCAATATGCTCGTTTCTCTCCATTTTTTTTTTTCCGCCCCTGATCCGTGGCATTTGGGTGAAATTTGGCCCCCCCTAATTTTTCGATTGCCAGGTACCGACTGTCTGTTTCCCAAAACGGGTTTTTTTCGCTTGGTGATTTCCTTGTGATTTTTTTTGCCGGCCCATTTCCCTTTCCCAGTTTTCTCGTGAAAGGGTATTCGGTACAGCGGTATCCAGCCCTCGATTGTAACTCACCCTCCAATCGACAAACTTATCTCCTTTGTTTTCCCTCCCCCCTTTTCCCCCCCTTTCCGTGTTGTTTTTTGAATAGCTTAGTTAGCTGTTTTTTTGGCGGGCATATTGGCGGGCTTGACTATTGCTTGTGATCTTTTTTTGTCCTCTTCCAACACTTGTTCTTTTTTTTTCCTTTCCCCCAACCAAAAACCCAGGCACCCCCCCCCCTAAAAGACGGTAAGGCAGTTGTGGAACAGTTTTGCCCTGGATTCCTTCACTTTGAACCCCAACTCATGTTCCACAACTTCTGTTTTTTCCAAAAGGTTTGGCCCTCTTTTGGTTCTCCAGGGGTTTTGCTTTTTTTTGTACGTTGGCCTTTTTTTTCCTTGATTTTGAAGCTGGGGTCGCGTCCTGTGACTACCACTGCGCCCCCCCCCCCCAACCCCCCCCCCTTCATCTTTTTTTGGAATTTTCTCCCCCCCACCTGGGCCCCGAAAGGGTTCCTTTCCCCCCCTGCACACACCCCCCCTCACCAACCCTTTCGGTCTCGGGGCGGGGACTTCCCCCCCTTTTTTCCCCGCCCCGCGGGACCGTTTTTTCCCTTGCCCCATCTTTGGTGTTACTTGGTTTGCCTTTTCCCGGCTTAACTTCTTCAATCGCCTTGTTTCGCGTAACCCCCAAATTTCCGTTTTTTCTCCCTCCCTTCGCTCCCCCCCTGCTAGTCTTCAACCCACAAAGTTTCTTTGGGCACTACCTGACCTTTAACTACACGTTCTTTTTTCAAATCCGTGGCACTTAGTCCGGGATCGTTCCTTCAAGTGGCGTCAACCGCACCCCACAGAATCCCCCCCGATTGTTTCCCAGGTCCCAATGTTTGGGGCTTGAGAAGTAACCTTAACAACCCAGGGAGTGTGTTACTCCCTCCCCTTTTCAGTCCATTGCGTTCCCACCTCTGTTGCCCTCCAACCAAGGATTAAGCTTTTTTTTAATCTTGATCGCATCCCTTCTTTGCTCTGATTTTCTCGATCTTTCCGGTCCCTTTGCGGACCAACGACCGCGTTCCGCCCACATTTGGTGCTTTGCTTACCCCTTCTTCTTGCCCACTGTGTTCCGCCCGCTCTTCTTTGGGACCAGGGCGTAATTTCCTCAGCCAAACATCTTCCTAGCCTCTTTTTTCCCTGTGTTCGCCCGTTCAAATTCTCACTCTGTTTTCAAACGGCACCAACCCCAGTTCAATGTCTCTTCTTGTGTCTTCACCCAGGTGGTTTTTTTTTGTTTCTTTTTCGTTTGCGTGGGAGCTTTTTTCAGCTTGCACCCAAAAGGCCGCACGTGCCCTTCCAGTCCTTGTATTTTATTGTCTTTTTGACAAGTCATACGTCTTCCTTGGTTTTTTTTTTTTAGTGTTTTTCCCAGTCCCCACCTTCTTGGGGTTCCGTTTTACCCCCGCATTTTGAAATTTTACAACTTGGTTGCAACCCGCGTTTCAGCATTTGGAACCACTTCGTGCGTTTTCGTCTCCTTTCCTTCCCCTAAGCCTTCTTTTTTGTTTTTTCTTTTTTGGCAGGAAAGATGTTTTCTCTAGCCACACTTTGCACTCGGGTTGCAAACCAAACCCAACCCCCCCCCCCCCACCCCTTTTCTATTTCCCCCCCCCCTCCCTATTTGCATTTGGATAAAGTTTTGTTTTTTTTACTGGGTGTGTTTTTCAATTTTACTCATTCTTTCTTTCATCTTTTGCCTCGATTCCTCCCCCCCCCCCCGATTCCCGTTTTTCCGGCCACGGACTTACCCCCCCCCACCCCCCTCCCCGGTTCACCCCCCCCGATTGATTTTCTTTCTGGTTTCTCTCACGTGGTTTCCATTTACTTGCACAATCTTTTTCATGCAAAAACGCGTCTCGACTTCCCCAAAACAGTTTTTCGCCTCTTTGGTTGTCCCCCCTTTTTTTCTGCCACAATTTTGAGTCTTTCCTTTCGTGCTCCGTGGTTCCAAGCTTCGAGACAGCGTTACAACTCGCCTCCTCTTGTTTTAAGCAAACCAGAACGGGACCCCCCTTGCTGTGATTTAAGTTCTTCCTGCATCTCCCTGATCCCGACTTAAACCCCCCTTTTTGGGATTTTCCTGACCCAAGGATTAATCAGTTCGGTTGTTTTGGTTTTTTCCCCCCCTCTTCCAGTACCGTTGTCGTTTTTTTTTCTTTAACACCCCCCCGTTGTTAATTTTTTTTTGGTGGAATTTGATCCTTGCGCAAAAGGGACCCCCACTTCTTTTATCTGTCCTCGCTTTTATCTTATTTTTGTCAAAGCATTTTTTTTTTTTTTTGAAATTTTATTTATCACGTTGTTCTGTGTTTGCCGAAATGGAGGACTGCTTTTTCATAACCAGTTCTTTTTTTTTCAATTGTCCAAGCCTCCCTCTCCATTTTTTTTTGGGTTCTTATGGAGGTCAATGACTGCGCGTTCTTCGTGTCGTTTATTTGAGGTTCCCTTCGCTCTCCCCTTGCGCCCCCTGACCATCGAGTTTCTATCGTTTTTCCCTCCTTTCCTTTTTTTTTTTGAGTTAGAAACGTCCACAAACTTTGACTGGTCTTTTCTTCAAACTTTGTTTGCGGTCTGGCCCACACTATTTTTCCTCTCTTTTTTCATTTCCCCTCTTGGTACACCCCGTCTTGGACGAAGCGGCTGTCTTTTTTTTGACGGCTTTCTCTGTATTTTCGATTCCTCGAGCTCTCTTTTCCCAGGCACCTTTCCCCCATTTCCCTGTTTTTTTCAAAAGCCCTTGGGAAAAATTCCCTGAGACGTTTTGTGGAGGCTTGCGAGGTTGCCACCAGCTCCCCTGACCCCCTCTCCGATTTATTTTTCGTTTGGTCACAACCCTTGGGAAATTTCCTTGGCTAGTTCAAGTTAACCTGCAAAAAAAAACCAACTTTTTTTCCACACCACCTTTTTCACTCCCCCCCCCCAATTTTGAATTAGATGATAGCAGGCACCTGACATTGATTACTGATTTGGTTTTTTTTTTCCCTGTTCCCTTTTACCCCCTTCTGATAAAGAGTCAAGATTTCAACTTTCCCCGAGGAGACTCGAATTGACCGTTTATTAACAAAACTTGTTACTGAAAGGTCGATTTTTCCAGATTACATCTTCAATTTCTGCGTTTGATTTTTTCTTTTCTAATTGGTTTCTTCTCTCATCCCCCCTTTTTCTCTCCTTTCCCTCTTTTTTGCCCCCTTTTCGTGCACTTGCCTTTTTGACCGTGGATCCTCCATGGCGCGTCCGGTGATGAAAACAACCAAAAACCGTTCCTTTTTTTTCCCCATCCCAAAATCGGTCGGGAAACTTTTTTTTTTTTTTGCACCTTTTGGCCCCCCTAGCAGGTGACCAACCCCGTTTTTTTTTAGGTTTTTTGAAAATTTCGTCCGTTTTTTTTCCCCCCCCTCCAAATTAGCAACCCCCCAACCCCCAAAAACAACCGTCATTTCTTTCGTAGGGTTTTTTTTCGCCCGTGGTTTGGATTTCCCGGAACAGGCGCTGTTTGGTCCCCCCCCTCTCCTTTTTGCCCCACACCCCCCCCCCCCCCCCCTGTCTTTTTGCGTCTTTGCCCATCTTTTGTGCGACATTCGGTTCCCCCACCCCCTCGACAACCCCACAACTGTGCTTTGGAATTGGCCCCCACATCAGTCGGCGTTAATACCCTTTGGGCCTTTTGATTTTTTTGCTTTTGCTCCGCAACCCTCTTCCCCCCCCTCTTTGCCGTGAAAAAACACCACCCTTTTGGACTTCCCGATCAGGTTTCACCTTGTTTGCAGACTTTTCTCCCCTCAATCATTTAGGGTTTTTTTCTGCGTGGTAAAACAGTGTGTTCCTGGTTTCGATTTTTATTTATTTTTACCGGTTTTTCCTCCTTTAGGCACAGTTCCCCTATCCCTTTACGACCACACTTTTTTCGGTAATTGCGGGGCGTTTGTTCCCCCCTCCAGTTCACGTCCAAATTGCCATTCGTCAAATTACCTCGCCTTCGTTCTTTTTCTTTCTTTTTTTCGATCTTTTCTAAAAAACTAGTGTCCCCCCGCTTCGCGGGCCTGTCCGACCAGGGTCTTAACTTTGAGGAAACAAAAAACATTCTTTTTGTTGGCTTTTTTCTTTTTTGCCACCCCCGTTGCCCATTTTGGCCCCACACCCCTTCGGTGATCGGTTTTGCGGACAACTTTTTTTTTATTCCTGATCCCATGAATCCCTTTCCCATTTCGGTCTTCCCGGATGGTGGGCCCAGTTCCACTTTTTTCTTCTTCCCCCCAACTCCAGGGGTTAGTCAAGAAGTGATTTTACACTTTGATTCTCAGTTTTCTCGCCATTGCTTTTCAAATAATCCCTTGTGTTAACGTCTGATGGTGGGAGAGAACTCTTTTTTACAGTTGCCCCCCTTCACCCCCCTAGCTCGTGCCCCTCTCTTTTTGTTCAAAAATATCGTCCCCTTGTTTGAGCCATTTAGGTTGGTGACGGAGGGTTTTTAATTCCCAGCTTCAGCCGTTGGTTTCGACTTTTTGAAACTCCTTTCCCCTTTTTTTTTTTGTTTTTCTATTCTTTTTTGCCAAAGAGTCCCTCTCACGTTTGAGTTCCTCCCTTGTGATGTTTTCCCTTTTCGACCTTTTCTTTCAATTCCTTTGGGTTCCGTAATCTTGTTTATCAACCCCCGGGTCGACTTTGAGGTCTTTTGCCGCGCCGCACAAAACCTGTTTCTTTTCCCCCCCTTTCCCCATCTTTTTTGACCGCGAATCCCGGGGCGGGAATCGGCCGCCCCTTTCTTGGCCCCAAAAGCAGCTGCACCAAAAAAAACCAATATCACTCTTTTCCCCTCCTCCTCTTTTTTTTTTTTTTTTTTTTTTGTTGGCGATCTCAACTGCTGGCTTTGGAGGTCCTCTCCGGCTTTGCGATTTCTCCTTCGGATTTATTATGTCCTCTGGGTACTGCGTCTTGCGGGCTTCCCCCTTTACACTGCCCCAGCGAAATCCTTTTTTCCAGTCCCCGCTTTGCCGGTCCTTAATTTTTGAAAACAACCACCGGGCCCAAGGTGGGGCAGCCCCTTTCAGAAGGCTTTCCCTGGTTTTTATCCGGGTACCCCAAGCGTAACAAGAGCAACTTGAAAGGAGCAATTGTCCACCCGGTGCGTTTACCGTTCCTGAGAACGTTCCCCCCCACCTCTTCTTGGGATTTTGGGCGTCCCGCCCCCTGGCCCGCTGTCCTCGATTCCCCCTACTTTTTCTTTTGGGGTGGTTGCTCTGGTCAGTTTTTACATTCTGTCTTGTTTCACCACTTGTTTTTGATTTTTCCACCCGCATGCCAGCGTGGGAAAAACCCCACCCCCCAGGTCCTTTTTTTGGCGGAATTACTTTAATGGTTTTCCCGTTAGAATTTCATGTAATCCCGACCAAACTCGTGGGTCCTTGCCAGGCTTTTTTTATCCTGGTCCCAACTTTTCATCCCCGCGGGTTTTCCCCATTTGGGATTTTTAACCCCCATTTTCCCCCCCCCACCCCCCCGCTTGTTTCTTCAGTCCCCCCCGACAACCTTCCTATTTTGACACTCCAGCCCTCGACCCTTCCTTTTCCCCCCAGCGACCCTACAAGTTCCTTTATTTTTTTGGTTTTTTTCGATGCTTGAAGGTTGCCTGGTTCAACCAGTCCCCCGCTTTTTCCCCCCTACCTTTCTTTTGCCTCCCCGCTTTCTTTGGGTCCAGCCTGTTCGGATGACGGACCCCTCATTATCCGGTTCAAAAAAAACCCCTGATTCGCATCCTCCCCCTGTTTTTTGTTTTCTTTTTTTTTTTTCCTCGGCTTTCCTGCCTTTTTTTTTTTTACTCTCCTCCCCGGTTTCACAAAAACAAAACCAAAAATGCATCATGGGTTTTTACTTCTTTTTTTTTTTACGGTTTTTTTTTCGGCGTGGATTGGACCCGAATGACCC
>Ga0179593_1492657_pt1 | contig 16413 bp, 19 predicted proteins | sample CZODoug2_1_08_16_FD_185931 | JGI IMG/M metagenome (GOLD analysis project Ga0179593, IMG submission 185931) | Vadose zone soil fungal communities from Angelo Coast Range Reserve, California, USA - CZODoug2_1_08_16fungal (PacBio error correction) | ecosystem: Environmental > Terrestrial > Soil >... | reverse complement strand
CGACCTCCGCTCCCCATACCGTTTTTGCGATACCCCTTCCCTATCGGTTAGTCCGTCTTCTGCTTGTCGTAGCTGATATCGGCCAAGTTCTCTTTTTTTTGGCCCCCTTTCCATGAGGACACTGAGGGATTTCGTGCGGTCCGCGATCGCCGAAGGCTTTACCCCGTTCCCTCCGATGGGACGGGATTGAAAACTGATGTGGATGTCCCCTGACCCTTCCTGCCGACTCGGCCCCCCGTTTTTTGTATTTTTGGCAGCACCACTTTATTTTTCACCGCGGATGGGATTGAAGCTTACGGTTTCTCCCCTCTTCCCCACAACATCGATGTGTTGGCCGGTTTCAGTCTGCGCCGGGGCTCGGTGAAAACGTTTTTCTAACAGGTCGTGGTCGATCTGGCCTTCGATCGAACGCCTTGGCCGTATTTTCGTTGGGCCGTTTCGGTTCTTTTATGTGATCCCGCCTTGAACTTCCCTTAGTCAGGCTGGCGGCAATAAGCGGACGCTCGTTTCCGGTACGTGTCGAAAGCCATTACCACCTGCTGACAAGCACGCTTTCTTATGAGCACTTTTCTCAGATATTGGGGCGGTCGAGATACGGTCATCCGACCTGCGTCTTGCCGGCTGACCGAGGGCCAACTCTTTTGGTTACGGACTCCCGACCCGGACCCTTTTTCCAATCCTTCCGGCCTGATGAGGGCCTCGACGATTCCATTTCATCCAAGTCTACATAACTCTGCACGGGTCCGATAGCAATGGCGAACCATATCCTCCCATTGGACTTGCTGGACACCGTCGGAGGCTCGCCAGGTTTCCCTGGACCCATACCCTGCCAACAGGTCATTCGGCTTCCTCGAAATGCCTATTGGTCGGGGCATCGCGTTTCTTTTAGGGAGGATGCAGTCCCCGAAACGCGTCGAGAGTGGGCACACGCGGGGACGGTTAGAGGTCGCCCCCCCATGCCCACCGAAGCCCTCCTTCAGGGCCCACACCAGGAATTCCCTCGCGGAATCCTACCCGCTGATATCGTGTCTCACGTTTAGAACCTTCTTCATGTGGGCTCTGCGGCCTTTTCTCTCTTATCGGATGATTCTCACAGAGCCCATCTGACACTTAGGCGGTGTGCCTTTCCCTCGGCATTCGCGCCCAAGTTCTGCCCAGCTGTGTCTTCAGAGAGCGCCTGACCGATCCCAGCGCTTCGGCATCAGCGTCGATCTCGGTCCCCTGAGTGGATCGCCCCCCCATTCTCCCTTATTACATAGCCTCCCTTTCTTTCGCCCCTTCCATCTTCCACCATCCGATGCCGCGATGCAAGAATCCCGCTACTATGTCTCCGACCGTCGCCTTCAGGTTCTTCCTAGCACCCCTTTGCCACAGCACCCCTTTCTTTGCCTTTTTCCAGCCAGGTTCCCCCTTCGATCGCCTATCATGCTAATTTTTTTTACTTACTTTCTGGCCCTCTCGTTCATTTTTCTAGCGGCGCGAGCGCGTTTTTCGACCGCTTGCCACTTCCTTCACTCGATATCATCATTTTCTTAATTCCACTCGATCCAAGAATAGGCGTTTATTTCCTCCTATAGTCTCCCCCAAGCGCTGTTCGTTCCCCCCTAAGTCACGGTATCACCGCTCCCTTGTCCTCGGAAGATTCCCTGAAATGACCCAACCGCGGCCCCCACCTGACGGCACTGTAGCTCTCCTATCGATTCGTCTAAGGAGTTCCTTTGGACCGAGATCAAGAAACCCCCCTTTCGATTTTTCCCCCTACCGTTCGAAGATGTTACGTTCAGTCAACTTTTATCGCAAATTTTTCCCACAAAGTCAGATGCCCTCGAGATTTTCTCCCTCGCAAACTTCAGGAGGCCCTTTTGCTAACACTCCAGCAACCCCTTCTCAGCCTATCCTCCAAGTAAAGGCCAAGAAGACCCTTTTTTTTTTTTTTTTTTTTTCTGGTGTTCGGACCGCCCTTGCTCGGCGCAGGAGTCGGTTTGATCCGCGTCGACCGTTCCATTCTGGTCCCCAACAATGCACGCATCCCCACCACGACCGCCAACCCTGCATGGGGCTCAAGTCTCCTTTCAGAGCGCTCAGCACGGATACCGCCGACCCGGACATCAGTGATTTTGTGTCTTCGTCGTTCTGCAAAGATTTTTTTCAGCAGCAAGCGGTCGTCTTCGTCTTGCCTGCGTCATTTCACCACCATGGCCGACTGGGCTTTCCCATTTCCCCCAGGACCGTTTTTCTCTGCCGAACTTTCAATCCCGCATAGCTCGCGTCCGACCGCTTGCACCTTTCTCCCCCCCCAACCGCAAGTTATTTCCAGAGGTTTTCTTCGGTGGAGCACGTCTCAATCTGTTTCGACGTTTCATTTTTCCGTTGCCACTCCCAAGATTGGTCAGACGAGATCGAAACCCTTCCAATGTTATTACCCCCTCACCCCTGTTTTATCCCCTCCCCCCTTCCCTAAGACTGAGTTTACGCCGCGTCCTTATGAGACGCGTCTTTCGTTTCCTCCCCCGTTGTTTTTGTTGATCTCGGCTGTGACGCCCTCGATCGAGGACATCATTGTTCGCTCGTTTACGCCTCCGCCACAGTGTGGTTGCCCTCCCCCTACGTGATTAGGATTTAGTACCGGTCAATGTCCTTCGCGACCCGTACGGTTCAGTTCTCCGTATCTCGTGGCGAAGGTCTCTGAAAGAATATTGTTGCCCTTCACGTTGACTGGTATCGATGTACGGTCCGTAGTTCTCCCTCAACAGCAATGCTTTTGCGGAATCGTTCTACAATGCCCTGTACTGTTCCCACCGTTCTCTCATTTTTCTTTCTGGTGTGCATGTAACGACTTTTCCCCCGAACGCCTGCTGACGTTGCTGTAACCCCCAAAAAACGTGCCCTCTTATTCCCCTCGCATCCCAACCCCCTCCTATGTTACCGACGTTTTCGTTGAAGGTCGGTGAGTTTTTTTAGGTTCCTACATGCTCAACTTTGGCTCCTGTGCTGCGATGGTCCGTGCTTTTTTTGACGGTACGACATGGGGATTATTGCGATCGCTCCTCCACTCCGATGCATCGAAAATTGCCTTTTTCGGATCCAGCCAAGAGTTCGTCGGGGGACCGTGACCCACTAGGCGTCCGCAGTTTTAGGCTTGCTCTGCAGGTTGCGATTGCCCTCTCTGCTGAAGTCGCCGTTGCTCGCATAACGACCCCCTATGAGCCAGACCCGGTGTCTGTCTCTTTTCCTTATCCGGCCGCTGGTTGTAACCGATCTCAGGGTGCTGATTTGCCCGAAATTTTCTTCCCCCACTCCCCCCACGCCCCCCCCATTCGACGGATTATTGCTACTGTTCTCGATCGTTTTCGCAGCGTTTGGGTCCTCCCACGCGGGCTGGGAGCCCCATTCCGTGATATAGGGATCCTTGCTTGCATCGTATCTCCTACAGGCCTTCTGGGGAGTCTCTCGAGCCGAGGAGTTCGGAAGCTACCCGAGGCGGGTTAATAGTTCGGTGCTCTTCGAGGATTCTTCGAGCTTCTTTTTCCGTTTCTTTGGCAATCTTCCCTTGATCGACGGAAGTAACAGCCTCCTTGGTCTCCTTCGAGAGCCCAGCAGGAACCCTCATTAGCCCACTTTTTCCCTGAGGTGACCTCAACTGCCCCCCCCCCGCTCATTCCGCCAACGACCCCCTGCGGTGGGAGCAAGTTTAGCTCTGAACTCCAATAGGACTTGTCGCTATTTACGGATTGGCACCCGCTGAGTCTTTTTTTTTTTTTTTTTTTTTTTTTTTTTTCTTTTTTCTTTTCTTTATGTCGCAATCTGGGCTGCAAGTACAGCTTGGGATTCCATACACCTCCTTACAGCCCCAGGACGCGGCAGAGCTTAGGCCGACCCTATTGATCCGGGCATACGAAGCTCAAAACTCCCGGTTCCGATTGAGCTTTGCTCTACGGTCTGGCGACTGCGAAAGTTAACCCTCGATCGATTGACTCTTTCCTCCCATATCGTCCTAGCGGTCCTATAGAGACAGAAACCCACCTCCAACCAAACCAGTCCTCACATATAATCCCCTGCCAGATTTGGTTACCATCGCATAGGAAAAGGAATTCCGTTGTTTGAAAGGGAGCCCGTGTTTGGTACAGTTTATCACCTTATACGCTCGCGTGTTCTTCTAATCTTTTCGCGTCCGTGAGGGGGCTCCACTACCTATATAAACGGGCTATTTCATTCAGCTTTTAATTCCTTCTTTCGGGATGGTTGAAGATGGCGCATAGTAGTCTCGTCCCCCTACTCCTTAGAAGAATTTCCGTTGCTGAGATTGGTGGTCCTAATTGCTATCCCCGCGGCCTGTTCCTAGTAATGTGGAAGGCCTTCTTGAAGACTCCTATCCTCGGAAGAACCCATCACTCGTTCGGTGGTGTGTCGTGATGCCTTTTCGATTTCTTTTTCCCCCCTTAACAAGCGTTGCGCATCATGCCGGCCGTACGAGTTTTTGGAATTATAGTGATCCTTATTCTCGCCTCCCCCACCCTAGGCGATGACCCCCCCTTGGGTCGTGGGACATCCGATGCGTTGAACTCGTTTTTCCCGACGTTTGGCCCCGCCCCCCGATGGAAAGTGCGAACCGATTCTCTTTCTCCGACAGCGTGCCTCCATGCCCCTGACAGGGTTTTTTCCCTCTTCCCGCAGGGACGTAATGAGGCCCCTTCATCACTGGTTGGTTCTCTATCGTTCAGTCGACCTTCTGGACTTTCCCCCCCTCCATGTTTCCTGTTCGCTCGGGCCTGCCCCCTTCCCGGATCGCTGCCCCCTTTTAGTTTTTTTTTCGTACAGATTCGGCTCCCAACATTTTCCCAGCGGTCCTCGAGATGTTTGTCCAACCTACTCGGCAATATGGATTGTCGGCTTTGCCGCCATCTTTCACGCCCTACAACCTGAGCTCCCAGGTTTGTCTCTGTATCGCTCGAGGATCAGTCCGATGGGATATCCCCGGTGTTTTTTCAGCCTTTTCACCCGGGCCCCCCTTTCGTTTGTGCCCCTCGACTGTTCCGGATGTCGAGAACCTCGACCGCGAAGACAATGTAGGTTTGTCTCCCCTCTCGAGTTGTACGGCTTTCTTTCGATCTATATCTTACTCCTCGTGATTGTTTTCCAGTTCCTTCTCTCCGACAGCGGCGTAATCATATCAGTTCGATCATACTACAGATTTTTTTGTATTTTTCGATTTGGCGATTTCCCGGGAAAAGTCGATCCTGGTCCAACGGCCCTTCTGAACGCTAGGAGAGTCACTCTCGTGCGGGCCGCGAACCAGTTGCTCTCCTTTTTCCGATGGATTCTGCGTCCTTGAAAGACGGGCAATTCTTTTTTTTTTGTTTTTGTTCTCTTTTTGACCCGACTAGCCCAGCACTGTCGTTATGTTGCCCCCCGAAACCTCTCTCGGTCCCCCCGCCGTCCTCTTTGAGGATAAGCCGACAACCGTTCACATGCAAAAACCAAGCGCCGATGGTTTACCTCGGCCCTTTTCCATGCATTTGGGCTCGTCCCCCCTCCGTCTGTTTTTCGAAAGGGAACAGTGGGTATGGCTACTCCGAGAACCCTCTATCCTGTCAGGTTTGCCCTCCGGGAGAAAGGTTCCTTTTCCGCGGTTGAATCCTCCATTCCTACGGAATCACATTTCTGCAGAGGCGGCCTAGCCGTCTTCTATCGGGTTATAGGATTTATCCTCCGGAATAGCAAAGTTTTGTTGACCCCCGCATCGTCTTCAGCGAAGCCCGCCCCTTTTGCGCCTTGTTTTTTGGGCGATCTCAGGATACATCTCGAAGTCCCCCCCCAACATGTACGCCTCTTCGACTCTTTCCTGCATGAGCGGCTCTCGCCCCCCTCGGGAAACCGACCACCCCCCCACTCTCCCCCCCTGTCGTGTGGATGCGCCTATTTTTCCTTTCGAATCAGTTCCCCTTACTCTTCAAGGGGCTCTATGAATTGGTTCCCCCCCTCTCCGACCCGATTCCCCTCCGGTTTTTGAATGTCAACGGCCATTCGTTGAGTCTACTTCCTTCCCACCATCCGAGCCACCTCTTACTCAGGGAACGCCTTTTTTTTCTTTTCTCGCGTATCTCTTGGGAGGCATTCCTTTCTTTTTTAACTTTCGCCTGCTGGAAAAAATTTGGCAGGGCGGGAGACCGTGACAACGCCCCCCCCCAGAATTTAGGTCTTCAGTTTTCAACCCGTCCTTTTTTGGCCGCGCATTCATCACCCCGATTGTCATTTCTTCCCCTGTTATGCTGGGTGGTCCTCACTTCGACTATGCTTAGCTGGATGGTACCCTTCCTTTCTTGCCAACTTGAGATTGCTTGATTGCCGGTCCTGGAACTCGTAGCCCAGCTTCGGTTTTCGTCCGCTCGAGCTCGTGACCCTCTATACTAAGTTGCTCCTTCAGTCCCTTTGCCCGTCTTGGTTGATCCTTGTTGTCATGAGAATCGTCCCTTCCTTTGGAGACTTGCACAGGTAACATGTCCCCTCCGATGAAGAAGTAAAATTCCATCTTGCCCCTCCAGTCGTACGGTTTTCCCCCTCGCAATAGACGTCCGCACCTGTGTTGTCTTTTTCTTGCAGTCCTTGTGAATTTTAAGTTTTCTCTTAGAATTATCTGGCCGCCTTTTCTGTTCTCACCGTCTCGTTGTTTCTTTCCTTATTCGATGAGGCACAAGGCCCCACTCCGTACTCGTTGTTCCCAATTCAGAAATCCCCATAGATCGCGAGTCATTTTATTGTTCGTCTTTTAGATGGCATCTTTCCGGAATGAGATGGCCCTTTTTGGAGATGTTCTTAATCTTCGGAAAGGACCAGTAGGAAGAAACCGTGACATAACGAAACCGGAAGTTTTTTTCTTATTTGGCTGGGAATTAAGATGGGAGGGAGTTTTGGGTGAACAAGGGGAGGAGATACTACAGTGAAGTTTGTTTGGTTGTGTGGGGTTCGAGAACTTATTCCTATATAGTTTTACTCCTTCTTCCCAATTTTAGTTTTTGTTTTACCTTTTTCTAGAGCCTCTCCCAACGGTTTCTTCCCCTCATCCTTCTGTCTTCCTCCCCTCCTGCTCAACAAGGTTTGCTTGTATTTTTCCTTGCAATCATGCTTCCTAGTTTCCTCTCGAATCCGGATCATTGCATTGACCCCTTCCGCGCACACGCGACTCGGAACCTTTCTCTTTCGGCTTTCGGGCGAGATCCCCGCCGTTCTGCTCCTTTCCTGCCCCACCGTCCCGACCGCGGTAGCTCAATACTTCCTCGTCCAAGAACAAACGTCTTACTTTCACTGGGTCAGATTTTTTATCTCCAATTTCTTGGCGCTCACCTTGGTTACCCCACCCGCAATGAAATCTCCCCCAGGCCTTCTTCTCCACTCGACCTCTCATCATGCGCTTGTCCTCCCGTTCAAAGGTTTTCTCCCCCTTGCCATTTCTGCGGTTCTCCCTACCCAGTCGCCGTCCTGTTTGCGGAAGGTCCCCCCTCAAGCCTCGCACCCCCCTCTCCCCCACAACGAATGGTTTAAGGTAGCGTCCCTCCTACGGCCGTGATTCGGCCTAAACTGCGACCTATGATGGTTGGATTAGTATTAGCTCCCCGTTATTTTTGAGTGCACTAAAACGTCCGCGTAGGACTCTCGTGTTCTCCCTGCTTGCAAGTGAAATCACATTCACTTTTGAGATCGTGGCCCTTGTGAGTTTTTGCCTCCCGTCAACGCCGGTACGGTTTGACGCTGTTCCCCGTCTCTCAACAGTCAACGTCTTACCCATCTTATTTTTTCTTGCTCCATTCTTCCTGACGTTTTCTCCCTCCCCCCTGGTGTGGCTCCCCCCCCATTAAGTGCCTTTCAGTCTCTCCTTTCTCATCAACTGAACTGTTGTTAGCCACCATGTTTTTCCTCCGGCAATCCTTTGCACTTTTTCAGCTTTCCGCTCTCGACATGGCACTCTCTTTTTCCCTTCCCTTTTTGTTGGATCACTATTTTTGTCTGCCTCCATCGCCCCGCGTCATCCCTTTTCCGAGTGCGTTACCGCCCACCAGTGATTTCACGGACCTGTGGGTGCTCTTTTTTTTCTTACCGGAAATCTTGATTTTCCGCGACGCACCCTTTTCCTTCGGCGAGCATGCGAACGAACCGAACATTCGGCCTTCTTTTGGGTTGTTCCGTGGCCAGGTTTTCCTCCCGCCCCCCTCTCTGGCGACTGGTACGGCTCCCGCTTCCGTTGCCTCGGGCATGGCCCGTGACCTTTCAAGGTTCCCCCGATTTCCCGCTGACTTGGTCTGCTTTCCTCAAACGACTCCTCCCCGTCCCCACGCCGCCACCTCTAACAACCCATTTTTTTCGTCCCTTTTCCTCCGGGTACTCGGGGGCAGCCTTCTTATTCCTTCCCACGCTTGAGCACCTTGTTTTGTAGGTCGTGGTCTTTCCTTCTCTGTTTGTTCCCACTGGCAACGGGGGACTTTCCTCCAAAACGTCCCTTTTCTGATTTCTTTTTACTGTTTTTTTTTTGATCCCTTTCTTGCGGTTTCGGTTTTGTTTCGCTTCTTTTGAGTCTGTAGCTTTTTTCTTTTGCGGATTGTGAATCCCTTCCGCGCCCCACCTTTTTCGAATAATCCAACTCTTTGAAGATTTGGCGCCCCCCCCTTTTTTTTTCCCGTTTTAGTTCTGGTCTTTTGTTACCGCGGTTTTCTTTTAGTTTCTCTGCATGATGCTCGGCTTTGATATCCCTCCTTCCCGTAAGTCCTCCTCCCTCTCGCCCATGTTCTCGAGTGGGTCTCCCTTTTTGCCCGGTTGGGTTCCCCTCTTTCATGACAAGAGGCGGGCAAGATTTTCCCCTTTTTATCCTTGAGTTCGGGCCTGGCCGAATCCCTTCTTTTTTTCTTCTCGCAGATAGTCTCCTCGGTTTTGTGACGACCTCGTGTTCCTTTCTAGCTACCTTCAGTCGCTTCCTTCTTTTTCTCAGGCCCTCTGTCGACGGATCACTCCGGATTGGTTTCCCCCCCCCGTCAGTCACCGGACTGAATTCTAATGGCTTCCGTTGCGTCCCCCTTCACTGAACCCCCCTCCCCTCCCTCGACCCGCGTTATCCCTTCTCGCTACGACACTCATAGCGACGTTCGTCGGCAGATGCTTTCTGTCTGGTCATCGCGGGGGGATTCATTGTGATTTTCACGGCCAAGTTAGGACCCTTCCCACCCCAAGTTATACTTCCTGACATATTTCCCTATCCGGCGTATGAGAAATCCTCTGAGTGGTCTGTTGATTCCTCTTTAAATAAGCCTTGTCCCCATCAGTTGGGATCTACGGAGTGTTCGACACCCCCTCTAAGATTCCATTGTTGGTAGTCGGACTCTCCCCCCTTCTCCCTGCACAGAGGTTTCCGAGGATTCATCTTTGTTACTACTTCCACTCACCACCCCAAAGGTGAGGATCAAGTACAGATCTCCCTCAGGGGTTAACCCCCTGCCGGAAAATTACTTTTGGTCTTGAGATTCTCTGTGGTTATTGTTCGAAATTAGTACCCTTCTCATGCTGTTTTCCAATCTTCTCCCCCCTCCGAGTTTTCCGTGGCACCCTCCCCCTCCTCCGAGATAAACTCTCCGGTCGTCAGTTTTTTGCTTTTCTCAACTGTTGGAATTTGTCTTGCCCGCAGGGCATTCGCTCTCCGTTATGGTTCTTCCCCCTCAACGTCGAAGACGCCCTTTTTGCGGCGTTTTACATTGATATAGGTTTGGCGATTTTCTGGACGGATTCTGACCCCGATGGATGCATCGATCTTTTCTCTCCTCAAATCGCCCGCGTTATGGTGCCGGGGACCTGGTCCCCCTCTAGTTGCCTCAGTAACCTCCCCTCCTGCCGCACTCTCTAGAAGCATCACCTTGTGGGGTTCTTAGTTTCTCCATGATATCGCAGAAACTAGGCGTTCCTATGTCTTAGATATGCCTGCCTTGTTTAACTCGCCTTTGGTTCTATTACTCTCCTTTCCGGGCGATTTTCGACTGCGGGGATTCTCTATCGAGTATGACCCTAGTGCTACAAGTGCTTGCGTTCTTCCCTTTTAACCTCGTCCTGGTAAGGGAACGTCCCTGTCTACTTACGTCTCCTGAGAGGGGTTCTCGAAGCATGCATAGAACTCTTTTCTTTACCTCTTTTCCTTAGCCGACTCGCCGGGACCGTCTGGCACCCCCTCTTTTTATTGCATATGTCGACGATGATTCTATTCCCCCACCCCTCGTTTTTTTTTTTAAGTGAATCTGACCCCTTACTTTTGTTTGTGTTGCAGTCTTTTTGAAATCATCCGTCACCTTTTCCCCTATCGAGCCCCTTTCTTCGTGGTGTTCCCGCGGCTCGAGCGATTTGCTCCCCCCCTCCGGTTTCCTCATGACGTTTCTTCTGCTCGTATGTTTCGCCACCCCCAAGGTCTCATCAGGCCGATCTTTTTCGGTTGGTCGACCTACTTCTCTTCTGAGGTGTCGATCTCTCTCTTCTTCCCCCCTTGTTTTTTTTTCTTCAGCCATCCGCGTACTACTCTTCAGGGCGATAACGCTACCGAATTCCGGTTCAGGGCTCTTCTCCCTCAGTTTTTTTCCCTCTTTCCTCGGCCAAGTCGAGCGTGTTTCCCTTGAGTCCCCCCGAGAGCGCAATCGCGTAATCGTCTTCTCTACGGTCCCACGCATGTCCCGATCGGGAACCTTTTTGGCGAACATGGAGTCCAACTAATAGAAGAGTAACCTCACTTCGTCGTTTATGCAGAGTTCGTCCTTTACCGAAACTTCTAGTGATTTTACGATGTTGGAGGAAGATGACGACCTTCTCCTTTTCCAATAGCCCAAAAACTCCAAGCGTCGAACCCTTTTTTTGCTGTTTGTGACGCGTTTTCAATTTTCCCTTTTCCTGCGGGAGTTCAGGCCTTTTTTTTCCCGTCGAGCAGGAACCTTACCTTCATAGTCATTTCCTTTGACTTCTTCCCCCTCCCTGGATGATGGTCTCAACGGACGGGCCTTACCCTTCTCCCCGATGTGAATCCCGGCCGAGAAAGGCAGTATGTTTTTGAGTGCCATTTTATAAGACCCTTCCCTTCCCTGTTTTTCTCGTGGGCCTCGCCTAGGCCCCTTTCTTAAAAAGGTGCACCCCCTCATCTCCTGAACGTCATGAGAGACGTGGGGGGGTGATATTCCTTCGAGAGAAGGCCCCACATTCGTATGCCCTTTTTCCCTTCGAGGGCGGCACCCTTGGTTTAAGGAGCACCAAATCTGCCCCGCAAGTTTCCAAAAAACCACGCCAACCTTCATCCTCCCCTTCCATCCCCCCCCCCCCCCCCCCCAACTACGTTTTTTCGGGCGCCTCCAGTAATCTTTTCTCACTGACCCCGTCCTTTTTTTCAATGCATCCCAACCATCGCCGTCCCCCCCTGATTGCTCCTCTGCGTTCGGTTCAGTCTGATGTCGACATTGACTGTATTGCCCCCCCCCCCCTGCCAACATTTCAACTGCCCTCGATCCCTTTTCTGTGGCCGTCGTGTCTCGCTTTTTCTTAGGCTGCTTTCACGGCTCCCGCGTCTCTTCTCTTTTTACCCAATAGTGAGATCTTAGTTTATGAGGTAGAACAACTTCCCGAAGCGAGTTCCATGCGCAACATATGGCGTCTCTGATTGCCCCTTGAAGTATTCTTCCCTTTTTGGGGGGCTTTAATTTTCTACGCTTCTTGCTCTCTCGAGCTTAAAGAGCTTCCTCTCTGCTTCTATATGCAAAAATCTTTGGAGTGACAGAGCCTGTAGACCCTTCCCTCGTGAAGACCTTCCGAGGAGTGCCCATCTGTTTTTCTTCGAAGAGGCTGACTAGCCGCTCTGTCCTTGGCCCGGAGTGGTCATTTATCGCTCTTTGAGTGGCTTAATTCACCAGGGAGGCTCCACGATTCCCGACCCCCTCCGCACCATCGACATCCTTTTATTGTTTTTACGTCTCCCAAGTGACCGCCCGCTTTTTCGTTGTGGGCCCCCCCCTAGCCGGGTGTTTTCGTCCTATGAAATGCGTTACTTCTTCTGGGCTTCTCTCACAGTTTCGGGGTTCTTTTCTTGGAGTCCGAGTGCCGAGTTCTCTGGCCGCCGGACTTTTTTCGTCGCGCCGTCTACACTTGGTCCTGAGTCGACATTCCGCTTCGTTCATCCTCGTAGAGCCACCAGCCGGCCGTCCCCCCCTTCATGCTCCGGATAGCTTTTTTTCCGCGCGCTTTGATTCCATCGACCAAAACCCGGTCCCACGAGGGCCTTATACTGTTCGCTGCTCGTGCTGCCTCCAGTGAGGCGCTATCCCCTTACCCCTTTCGCATATCCCATCCCCCCCTCACCTTTTTTTTCCTGTTTTTTTTCTACCCCCCCGACTGAACATACGTTAGAAACACCGTTCTGTGAGAGTTTTTTGTTGCTTATGTTGAGAAACAAACAAAAGCTCTAGATCCCCCTTCCGACCGACTTTTCGTCTACGCCCTAGACGTCTTAGCCGGGCCCAGGTGCTGGATGGGCTTTGAGGAACTATGATTATCCCAGTTTCCCTGCCTGCCGGTCCCACCACACAGCGACGCATACCCTTCCGCCACAATTGGCTCAAGAGTTGGGCTGTCCTCTCAGCTATACGGACCCCCTCCGCAAATTCTTCGGGTGTGAGATGTTCGTTTTCCCGAGTGAAAAGTCGTGGAGTGGCTAAACCATTAGAAGTTTCAACCTGGAGTGACTTTTCATTCCATGACGCGGACCTGCAATGGTGCCCCTTTTCTTTCGAATCCCGGTCCATCCAGCCTTTTTTGGGCCGACCCGCTGGACCCTTTGCAACAGTTTTTCCCTGCATTCGTTATGGTTTTATTGCTCTTCACTGAGGCGCGCCTTTTTCGAGGAACGTTGTATCGCGGCCCCCACATTGACGGAGCAACGCTTCCCCCGAAATAGGGGTACGTAAACTCACCCATGGTTGTAGAATAGGAACTAATGCGAACGTATTTTCCCCTCATCTACACGGCATTCTTTTAATCATCCTACAGTTGTGTTTTCTAGAGATCCCCCCCGATTTGCCTCGAGCGTTAGCGTTTAAGACGGAGTCTCCCAACCATTGGTGGATTTGGTAAACATTATTTAGCTCCTGGGCGCTTATTATTGACCAACTGTGTTGCGCGAACCCTCCGAACACCCCCGGACGTACTACGGAGCCCAGCGATCCCCGTAGACAAGCCATTATCCTTGTTTAAGTCCAGTTTCTGGTATCGTGTGGACAGTGTCATTGCCGCCTTGACCCGACTGTTTTTATGTTTACTGCGAGGTCACCCGGTTTGTCAGGGGCCACGATCCAAGTTCATTAATGGTGAAGGATGTTTTTCCAATCCCTGCCCCCTGCTGATGATGCAATCCTCTCCCCTTTTAGCATCACCCACCCTGCTTTCTTCCGTTTTTTTCCTTCTTGCTGCCTTCCGGTTTCTTTTTTCTCTACACCTGTTTGATTTTTTCCCTGGGTTTTCCGGTTCTTATTTTCTTGCTGCTTGATGTTGGGCCCTTTCGACATTTCCCTTTTCGACTGGCGATATCCTCCCCCGGATGCGCGATTTCCCTGGCCCCCGTAGAAGAGGAGAGGGCTCTTAAGTCTGCGGCCGATGCGTTTTAGCGGTTTTTTATTGTTTTCCAATTCCAAAGCCTCCTTTCGAATCCTCGAGAAGCAGGCCCCAGGAACAGGGCACACGTGGGAGGAGAGTAGTTGTTCGGGATGCCTCTGAGTGGCCACTTTCTGTCAGTCGCAACGTGGGTGTCCGTTGAAGGATTCTTTGATATGAATTACAATCTGAAAACTTCGTCGAGTACTTTCTCCATTAGAGAGCGGTTGGTGGCTCTCCGTTGAGAATTTCCCTACGATCCTTGGGTTGCTTTTCTGATTTGACTGGCCCTTACGCGCGTGCGTTTGCTTCGGCGCTTCCTAGAGCCGAGGTTGTGTTTTTCCCTCTCCTCGGATGTCGAAGTTCTAGAGATTGGGATTGGTCTCTCTTGTCTCGGCGACTTTTTCGCCCGCTCCGGTAGAGAGGGCTGCAAGTCCTCTTCCGAATGATTGGCCGCTTCCGACCTTATCGACATCCCCCAACATGCTCCCCCACCTACCCCGCGGCTTTTTCTTCTTGCGTACTCACCTAATACCCAGTGGTCTTTTCTTTCGTTTTTTTTTCTCTTTTGGGCATCCCTGGTGATGTGCCCGGCAATCCTGGTTCTGGACCTCTCCTTGCAAAATTCGATTGACGTTTATCTGCTCTTTCGCATCTGAAGATCGGTCTTTACTGTCGAAGCGTGCACAGTCCTTTTCCGAGAGCTTGGGCCCCCCCCCTCTTGTCTCCGGGCGACGTCCCGATCTCAAGGGGCATCTTAGACTTTCTATCGCTTTAGGTAATTTTGATTTCCAAGATTATCACCTACTTGGTGACGACACCTTCTCTTGTTTACCTCTTTCGGCAACAGTTATGGTCCCTTCTTTGCTTTCTTTTCGTTGGGAAGTGTTCGATTTTGCCCCGCGTTGTTTTCCAGCCCCTACTCTTTCTTTCGGGTCCCCCTCCCGACGCCTATTACGACGCCCCCTGCTCTTTCCCCTCGGACGGAGTTCCTTCCTTTTTTTTTTTTTCTCTTGTTGCCTCTTTTGCACCCTCCTTTTCTTGTTTCCCTGCACGGTCGCCTCCTTTGCTTTTTTTGCATTGCTCTTTTTTTGAAGAGTCATTCAGGCCTTCGACAAACTTTTCTCCGGCACGATCCCCCGCGCAAGTTTCTTGGGGTGGTAAATGTAACGTTTTTTTTTTTAGAAGTAACCTCCGTCCCTCGCCCTAGGTCGACGCGTAGTACGAACTTTGTTGGCCCCTCTCTGATCCATTCCCTCCCCCCCCTTCCCCGCACTTCGGGTCGGACTCTTTAGCACATATTTCTACGCTAGGTGGCGTGTTCGATCCCCCTTCCGCGAACGATCGAGATCTTCTGCTCCGCGTGACTCCTTCTGAAGTGCGGATTCACCCCCTTCGGTACAGGGACCCTTTTCGCTTCCTGATTTCGAAAATTCTCTCCTTCTTTTCTCGAGCTCCGTCTTCCCGGTGCCCACGCTTTCAAGACTTCCTTTTCTAGGCTCTAAGTTTTGAAAAGCTTCACCCTGCGTGATTGGCGGTTCCTTTTTTCGAGATGAAGTTCGGCATTCCCTCTTGCGGCGTGACCCTGAGAGGCCACATACGACATTTCCAATTTGTCTCTTCGTCCCGGTTTTCTTCTTTTGAATGTCCCCTCCGGTTCCTCCGACACCTCCCCATGTCGTTCGCTGGTAGTCATTCTTTTTGCCCGCGTTATTGAGCCCATCGGTTCATCCTTTTGTCCCAGGCGCTAGACTTGGCTGATTCTCTCCTCCCCCCGTTTTTTCTCCGATGACGAACCATCTTCCGGTCTGTCTAACTCCCCTTTTTCCGCGATGTTGGTCTGTCTCATCTCTCCGTTGTGAGAGAGATCGACTCTTCAACTCGTCTTCACCGACCCCGCCGCTTCTACGTTGTGGCCTGTTTGGTTCTTCAGCGAGCGGCGGGTAACTGAGGTCCCACCCCCCGAGGAGTCTCGCAATCGGCTCTCTTACTCGATCGCAGAAAGGTTACCGCGACGACGTCTTTGTCTTCCTTTTTGTCCTGATTCGGCATGGGAACGATCTACGTTTTTCCGACTCGGCAAGCAGATTTCACTGTTGTCCCGACCTTCCCCTGGCACGAGGTTTTTGGCGAAGAACCCTCGGTGACCTTCCCCCAACTCCCCCCGATGGTTGCCGCGGGCCGGTAGGCTTTTCAGGACCCAGCAGTCGGTAGAGGAAACTTCAAGGGCTTTTATCTCTTCTACGGACGAGTCCAGCCTTTCATTTGGTTTCCTCAATCCCCCCCACACCAACCCCCCCACCCCCCACTTCGGTAATTTAAATCCAGGTTGAATCCGCACCTCGAAAGTTTTTGCAGGGCAATGGAGCTTTTCTGGCCCCCCCGGTTGTCCATAGAAGAGGATTCTCGATCGGTTCCCCCTTCCCCCGGGAACTCGCCCCACCTTAGTAGACCCACGACCGCATGTTCTTCCTAGAAGATCATTGCGGTCGCGTCCTCTTGTCGGCCTGGATCCTCCCTTAGAAGGCCCACCCCATGTAGTACGGCAGGATTCGCTCTTTGGCATAGTCTTCCTTCTTACCCACTCGAACAGGACGTCACCAAACAAAGCCCTCCGCGGCTTGCTTCGGGGCCGGATTCGAGTAAGTCGAAGATACCGAAATCGCGTCAGGTTTTTCCTCTAGCAATGTGCAAGCAACGCTCGCAAAAGATTTAGGCTGTGGTCAATTTTAGTCTTGCTCTCCCGGATTATTTCTCCAAAATAAG
>Ga0179593_1723524_pt1 | contig 16414 bp, 16 predicted proteins | sample CZODoug2_1_08_16_FD_185931 | JGI IMG/M metagenome (GOLD analysis project Ga0179593, IMG submission 185931) | Vadose zone soil fungal communities from Angelo Coast Range Reserve, California, USA - CZODoug2_1_08_16fungal (PacBio error correction) | ecosystem: Environmental > Terrestrial > Soil >... | reverse complement strand
CTTTCCCGTTTGGGGAGCAACTGAGCGTCCTTCATGCCTAGCGCTTAAAAGAAGATTTACCTTCTCCCAAGCCCCAAGGTAACCAGCACACCTTGGCACAAGCCTCCTATCCCACCCCTCATGGAGTCCAACTAACTGAGACCTTCTCCCTGATTTCCTCCCTCACAGTTTTTATTTAGCGCGGAAGCTTAAACATGCAGGTTTACCAACGAAGTTCCTCTCCTCTCTAACAGTGAACGCCCCGGCCCCCCCTTCCCCCCCCAGCGTAACGTAAACCCCCCCTAGCTAGTTTCTGATCTAAGCGTAACTATATGAGACTGTAGAATTCCTCGAGAGACATGCGTCTTTTTTAGTCTCGCTGCGAATCGAATTTTAGTCATTTTACTCTTTGCTCTCCCTCTTTCCCTTCCACTCTCACAGCCCCCCGACAAGGCCACACTACCCGCCGCAGACGAGAGACCGATTCACTATCTAGGAGATTAGGTCGGTTCCTCCCCCCACCCTGAGAACGCCAACACACTGACTTCTCCCCCCTCACATAAACGAAAAATCCCTTTTTTCCCCTCTATTTTTCCGCGCAAGAGACTTTACCCAACCCTAAGAAACAATTTTCGAGACTCTCCCGTAAGACCTCCTCCAATCTAGCTCGGAATTTTTGCCCTCGTCTCGACCATTTGGCACCTTTCCCGTCTAGCCCCCAGAGCATTCATCGAAATAGACCCCTTTTTCTTTTCATTATAACCGGCCTGTTGAAGCCTCCCCCTTCACTGTCTGCAAAGACCTTATTTTTTTTCCCTTTTTTTCCCTTCACGCCCATTCGTTCCCACGTAAATATTTTTCAAGCATTTCACTGCTGCCCCTCCGTAACGAAGTTGCGAGCCACCTCTCCCCCCCCCCCCCCCGTCTCCCTTCGCGACCGAGCTCAAGCATTGACCCAGCCCCCCCCCCCTTGCGCTCCCTTTTACAGGGACCCTCTTTTTTCCCTAAATTTTGCGCACACCAAAATCAGTGTACCCCAATATTATTTACCCGATTATCCCTGCCCCCCCCGACGTCAGTTCTAAGTAGTCAAATATGTTGTTGGCTCCAATACTAGTCACCCAAGCCCGAACCCTTTTATTCGCGAAGTTTTTAGCCTCCGAACACGCCGTAGTCCCACCCAGAATTTTCCCAAAGACTTCCCCTAAAGCTCAAATGTGATTTTTCTCGCCCCCCCCCGTCAGAAACAAGGTGCCCTGCCTTCTTTTCCCTCGTTAGTCAAGGTAGTCCCCCCCTTCATTTCCTCCCCCCCCAAGCCATCCCAAGGTTTTCACCCGGCATTCCTATTTTCACACCATACTTAAAGGTATGTATTGCCTTCCCCCCGTCCCCTTCCCTCGAGTCTTTTTCCGAACCTTCTTACTGCGTAGAATAGCAATGGGCTAAACATTTTTTTTCTCCAGGGCTCGACATTCAATTTATAGCTCTCTTTGCAGCTCTTCATTTCATATTGTTACGCTGAACTTCGTATTTGTCATTTTGCGAGCTAGTTGGTGTACGGTTGGATGCTGTTTACTCCTACCAGTTTTTTGCCCTGCTTTTCCCTGCCAAAGGAACTATGGACCTAGATACCCCCCGTTGCGGTTTTTCCTTAGTTGAATAATAAGATTTTTTTCCTACTCCTTTTTTTGTGCTCTCTCTAAAACGAGTAGAGCGTACTCTCCCTGACCAATGTGGTCACCCCAAACGTTGTTCCTTTCCCTTTGCAGCAGCAGTGGGCTCCCCATTCTTTTGTCTTTCGGCTACAATTACCTACCCCTTCTTTCTCCCTACCAGACCTCATCCGGATGCTGAAAACTTCCATGAGCGGCTCGTCCTCTGAACTAGCCATGGTCGTTTTTTGTGTGTTTACCATTTCTGTGCTTCCACCTCCAGACCGCAGAGTTTAGACGGCCCTTGATCCCCTTTTTTTTATCGACTTGCCGAGGTTTGCTTCTCACGTGAAGATTAACCTCTCTTCCAATCGACCTGGCATTGAGACAGCTTTCCACCTTTTTAAGCCCCCTTTTCACTCGGATTGGCCCCCTAGACTTTTTTTTTGCGTTTTCCCAATGATTCTCCTTGGCTTTTTCCTCCGGGGGGACGCGGTGAACTTTCCCCTCATACCATTCATGAGATTCGTCCCTTAGCCCACCAATACATAGTGGACTTTTAAGTATACTTTTCTTTGCATCTTCCTTCAAAACCTATGCGATAAAACCCCCCCTTCCCCCCTCTCCCACACCTTTTTTGTATCACTGCTAGCTTTGCTCGGCATATTCATGGAGATTTCCTTTTTGACCGAGTTCAAACTTTACTTCCCCCGCGTGCTCAGTTTAGGGACGTGTATATGCCAAGACGTTTATTACCGGCTATCGATCACCGTACGCTTCTTTTTTGAGTGAGACGCCGGACCGACGTTCTACTTACTCCCCTTGAGACCCGACTCAGCGATGCCCCTCTTTTCCGTGGAAGTAGGGCTTTTCCCGAGTTGACTCCCCCCCAACCCCCCCCAATTCTGCTTCCATTTTCTTCGTGCATCATTATACCATCAAGCCGCCTTGTTATTCCGACACCTGACCCGACCCGAGGACCTCTTTCTGCCACTGTCTCTTTTTGGCAGCGTCGAGTTCGAGCGGGATACATCATTCCCTCATCCCTCTCCCCACACCACCGGATCTTTTTTCCGGAGCCACGTTTTCCGTGTCTCGTGCCGCGTTGGAAACCTTTTCCTTCTGTTTGTTGCGCTAATATACGTGAGCCGGGACTTCCTGTCCTGCATTTGATGTTTTGTGAGAGAAGCCTTCTCGCGCATTTTTTTTAGAACAGCAATAACTTTCTTTGGTCCCAAACAGAAAATTAGCGTTTTCGCTTCCCTGCTTTTATAGGTGCCTCGACTGATGTTTTCCTTTTTTCTCCTAGGATTCCCCTTATTCAACGGTTTTAATATTGCTTTTCCAATTCCCTACCACTGCAGTCTCTACTTCGCTATTTCTTTTAGTTCTCTTCTAAGAGTGAGACCTGGCCTCATAGTTTTTCTTCTTTTCTTTTTTTTTTGTCCCTGTGACGATCCTAACCCCCGAAGTTGTCCCTTCATTGTTCTGTTTAAAATGCCTGCAGCCCGTCTCCCCTCGCCCAATATTTCCCGGTGAAATATGACGCCTTTGATACTCAAGCTGTATTCCCCCCGCTTTTGGCTTTCTCCAATTTGGAATTTGCCACTTTACCTTTTTTTTGTCTGCACTTTTTCTTTCTCTCCTACTCTCCATTTGACTGCTGTTCTCCTCGGGGTCGAGTTGAAGGCGACTTTTTTAGACTCCGGGATTTCCCCCGCTTCGGAGATTCGTCACTTGAGAGCGCTCCCTCTATGTCCGGTGCAACTTCTTCAGTGCACCCCCAAACCCTCTTTTGCCCCCGAACTTTTACGATGTTTTTCCGACGCCCTCTTTCTTGGCATAACCCTTCCAGTTCCCGGGATGTTTAGGTTGGCCGAGCTTCCCCTTGCCTGCCCCGCGTTTTTTTTGTCGCATCTCTTCTCTCGTGGTTACTCTTCCGGCATGAAGAGGGATATTTTTCAGTTATTCAGCCTAAGCCCGTGATCCCCGCAAATTTTCGATTTTTTTTTTTTTGCGTGCGCCAATTATCCTTAAGAGTCAAGCTCGTCTTATTTAGACCCCCTCTCCGCATCGCGATGTGTCTTCACCAACTCGTTTTAATTTGTGTCCCTACTTGCCAATAACTTTCGCCAAGGAAGTTGCCTTTTTTTTCACCCCCTTTCCCTGACTCATTAGGAGACAAACAGTGATCTCCCCCCCTGGCTTTTTCTTCGAGTTTTGCAATTTTTTACGTACTAAAGATCAACATCCCATATGAGCACCCTTATATACACACGGGTTTGAGAAACCCTTTTCCACCCCCCCTACCAATTCCCCTTTGCAATGCCCACTACAAGGTCCATTAGCTGCTATCTCGTTTTTCGCCCGCTTTTCATCGACACCTCGGATTTTTTTCGTCCCTAATTCTCAGATGTTGATTAACTCAATCTAACTATCTGTTGCATTTTTCAATAAGTCTTTTTTCCTGTGAGTGGAGTACAACGGACCTTCCTAGTTCTACCTACCTCCCCTCCTAGACACCCGAGAAGAGTGAAAAGTCCAGATCTTCGTTTTCCTGGTATCGTTTTTTATCCTCAGTCCAACCCTTGCTTTAGAAGGTTTGCTCGTCCCCTTCGGCGAATTCGATGCTTTAGTTCTCGATTCTTTAGCCCTTCTTTTTAACTCACCCCTCTCGAAAGTCCACTTTTCTCCCCCCTGCTTCCCCCCTGCTTCCCACTAGTCCGTCTCCCCATTACGCGTCTAACCATGCTCAACGCTGATCTCTTCTTCCCGTATTGACAATTGCGTTTGTTTTTTCTCGGTCTAAATCCTTGAGCCCCCCGGTGCGTAGGTTTTCCCCCCCGACCTTCCCATCCCACCTTCCTGCCGACAGGAAGTACAATTCGACTTTTCCGAGTTCCTACCTTGCTAAGGCCCCCCTTTAGAGGTATGGAAGTAACCTAACCTGACTGAAGTTGCAAACTGAATTCTATCCCCTGTTTAAGGTTTGATTGAATTTTGTCCCCTTTAAAGCGAAACACTTTTGCTTCCCCTAATGGTCAGGTACGGATCATGCTTTACTGTTATCTTCACCTTCCTGGCCTATTTGCCCCCCCCTTTTGCCTTCTTATTCGTGGCGGACCCCTCACACGCACGGTACAGATGCTTTCTCCACACCGCTAGGTATAGGTCTAAGCCCCCCCCCCTTTACCCAGGACAAGATTATGCATAGGTCCAGCAGCGCCCTTTGCTTTCCTTTCTTCCCCTGAGCCCTTCCTAAGACCGAATTTCAGAAGGTCTTTTTTTTAGAGAACCCTCTATCTTTATTCTGTTGCGCAGTTGATGACCCCCTCTATATAGTACGCAGATTTCCCTTTTCCTTGTTCTCGTCTAAAGCACTTTTTAAAGGTCGACTGTTTTCCCCGTATAACTCTCTTGTTGACGTACCCTTTTTTTTCCCTCGATCGAGTCTTGAACCGGCGTTTCCCGCTGCCCCTTAACGCCGGGAAATGACCTAAGCGCCCCCAAGGAGTTCCGCATATATTTTGCCCTCCCCCGTTTCTGCTGACCTGGGTTTTTTCCCCGCCTGTTGTGTTTTTCTCTTCATAGGAAATAGCTTCCACCCCAGCCTGTCTTTGCGCGTTTATTACCCCCTCGCTTTCTTGCTGACCCCCCTTGCACAGAGGTGAGTTCTTTTGAGGTGTGTTATTTTTGAATGGTCCTCCTAATGCCCCAGGTGAGGGAATTTGATTTCGCCTAATTCTCCTTTCCGTAGCACCGTCATGGCATTCCCTGCTCCTGCTTTGAAAAAGGGTGAAAGGTATCTTCCTACATCGGCCGCGTCTTTTGGGCACCTTTTTGTTAGCCTTCGCGCGTAGTTCCCGCCCAGATTGCCCCCCCCTCGTCTTTTTTTCCGTTATCGTCCTATGAGCGAACTTTTTTTTTCCCTGAGGAGCTTTTCGCCGCCATTGCGCTTTCCTTTTGCCTAGTCCTCCTTTTTCATTGCGGAGTTCGAATCCCCTTGCAGTTTTGTCCTTTTTCTCCTCTTTTTCCCACCGTTTGATCACTGATGAGTTCACCTCCCTTCCAGCCTTCCCAGATAGCTTATTCGGCAAACTCCCTCCTACATCCGTTGTGGTGAGAACTCATTTTTGCAGTTCTGGCCCCCCTTCCCCCCCTGATCAATGCGTAGAGAGAGTGAGACTTCATCCCGTTTCTCTTTCTCCGCTCCCCTTTCCTATTCGCATGCTCTCCCCCCACCTTTTTTTTGCGTTCTGCGGTCATACCGCATCCCCCCCCCATTTTCCCTTCCCGTTTTTTTCTTTCAAGCGAAGTTCTCTTCATTACTCCCATATCTACCTTGCGCGTTTCTCCCGCTTGTTTTTGAAGCCGAAGCGTCTACCTTGTTTCCCTTACACGGGTTGAGCCGTCTCGTCCACGCTTCCCTATCACTTCATCAAGTTCTTTAGCCTCGAAGGTCCCATCTCATTCAAGCAGCGCTCTGATTTCCTTGGAGTTTCCCCTACTAGACCACTTCCCCCAGACCCACGACTCTTTTTCCCGACGACACACCCACAACCACCCCCCAAACTTTTTGAAAGAATGTTCCACCCCTCTTAATCGATGCCGCAACCCCCCCCCCCCCCCCCCCCCCCCCCCCCCCCCCCCCCCCCCCCCCCCCCCCCCCCCCCCCCCCCCCCCCCCCCCCCCCCCCCCCCCCCCCCCCCCCCCCCCCCCCCCCCCCCCCCCCCCCCCCCCCCCCCCCCCACCCCCCCCCCCTAGAACCGAAAAGGAAATGTTTTACCTTACCTTCGACTTCCCCAACCCCACAAGCATTTCTTCATTCCACCCCCCCCTCGCCCACACTCATCCCGCCGAAGATTTTTTTCTTCCCACTCGGCGGAACTCCTTTTGGTTTCTGTATTTTCCGGACTATCAAATCTCCGGAGTAATCCCTTCCTTTCCCAATAACCCCCCCTCCCCTTTTTAGAGCTCCCAGATCGAACCCCCCCCCCGATTCTTCGCCTCCACGCTCGACCCTCTTCCGCCCCGCCTAATGTATTCCGCCTTGCCGAAAAGACATTTTCTGAACTACTCGCCGTCCATGTTTAGTCTTTGGATTCTCCCCCCAGCTCCCCAAGACCATCTCCCTGCTTGACGTAACTTGAGAATGGTTGTTTTTGTTGTTTTTTTTTTTTTTTTGTTTGCAATGAAGACAAAGATATCCCCCTCTTCATAATGCTACTTTTCTTTCTGCCTTTTTATGATGTCCGTATGTTTTTCCCGTCTACATAGTTTAATCCCCCCCCACCCCCTCTGCCCTAAGTCGCACTCCCCCCCAAAAAGCATCAGTATTCTTTTTTTTTCCTCGACCGATTCAATTGAAATTTTATATATGATCCCCCCCCCCCCCCATTCCCCCCCTTCCACCCGAAAGAAGGGCTCCGCCCTTTAATGAGTCTCTTCATCATTTTTGCTTCTTTTCCTCGATTTCAAATAACATTCTTCCCACGCTCTTCCCGACCGAAGTCAACCAAGTCGTGGTATCTGGAAGTCTCAACCCCTTCATTTTCCAAAGTTCCCCGCCCCCCCCCCCACCTCTTTTGTCTTCTTAGTAATATAGACCTGTTTGTTTCTTTTTGCATTCTGTTTTGTCTTCAACCTCCTGGGCTTGAAACTTCTTCCTCCCCCTTCCATTTATCAGCCCCCCTCACTATCCCTCGTCCCAGACCACCTAAATCCTCCACATTTAAGTAGAAGGTTCCATGAGGCGATTTTCGGCCATTTTCGACTTATGGTTTCTAGTTTCCCTCCGCGACCAGGCCCGTTCTTTTGGCTTCCGTGCAGCTCCCCTCACCCGAACCCCAGCGTCTAATTTTTTCTCTACCGTTCAAGCCCACCTTTTTCCCGCATAAGGCGTAACTTTGCTGTCGTCCAGGGCAGACGTCCCGAACAATCTGAAGACACACCACCCCCACACCCACCAAAACCCCCCCCCCACTCCCCCAACCCCCCGCCACCCCCCCACCCCCCCCCCCCCCCCTTTTTCCCTACAGGAAGAGTAGAGACACGGACGATCGGTTGTCTAGGTCCCTTAAATCCCTTTCGATTCCTTGTAAAGTTCCCCCCCCCCTGCTCCCCTGAGCACGGAATTGACTCTGCTTTCCAGTTCCAAACAAAATGTTTTTTTTTTCAAATGTTTTCAACACCCGTTCTAGCTTCGCGAGTAGTTACCCCCCCCCACTCATTAACAGGCTTCTAACCACCTATTTCTGTTAAGAAGTGGTTACAACCTACCTCCCGCTCCCTCATCCCATGGGTGCATTCCTCGCTGTACTTTCACCCCACACCCAAAAAATTTCCTGCCCTTCGCTTTTAGAAGATGAGCTTTTGGGTCCCTCTATCCCCCCCCCTTTTTTTTTTGCACCGATTTTCACTCTCGCCTCTTTGATCGTCCTTCCCAACCCGCTTCTCTCTTTCTCTCCCCCTTGTGCCCCTTTTCGCGTGACCTTCCCCCAGCATCCCCGCTTAGGATTTATTGCCCCCCCCCCCCCACTGGAATATTTCCGACAATTACCCCCCCTGTGACCTAGTCCTATCTCCTCCCCCTTTAGACTTTGTCCCAGTCGCCCTCCTGCCTTCAAGCTGAGAGCGCAATATCTGCTTCCCGCCGGCCCCCCAGGCCATCCCCCCCCCCCCCCTCCTTGAGGAGTTTTCGCCCCGAAGAAGCGAAGTCCCCGCGGCAACCTCGCTTAGGACCCGCCTCAGCCTGACCCCCCCCTCAAGCTTTTTCTCCCTAACCTACTAAATTACTCCCCCATCCTTCAGATTGCGCAATTCTGAACTCCCTTCCTCGAGCCTCCTATCTCCCCCTTACGTGAGGTCGAGCCCTTTCGTTATTCCCCGCCCCTGGCTGGAGGCACCTCCTTCCCGTTTGGCACTTTCGACCTGCTCAAAGTTCCCAATGAGCCCCTTTCTGACCCGCGCAAGGTCACCTGCAACGCCTCCTTCTCATGCCCCCCTCTTTATGTCTTTAGCGCTGAACGCCCCCATACTGAATCTTCCTACCCAGAAACTTTTAACCATTTTCCCCCCCAAATTTTTTTTCTCTAAAGACTTCCCCTTACTTTCCCCTCCCCAGCTTCTTTCCCAAAGACTTTTTTTTTCCTCCATAACGCCGTTTTACTTTTTTTTTTCCGAGCTCCAGCGTTTCCCAATCCCTTTACCCACCTTCCGTCTCCTTCATCCAGTCTAACCCCCAAGCACCTTGTATGCCCCCTTTTAACCAGTATAGCTCCAAGTTTCTTCCCCCCCCATGTCTTTCCCTTTCTAAATGACATATAACAAAGAGCGACTTTCTATGTCTAATTACTTTTAGTCTCTTCCCCTTCCTCTTTGGTAGTCATTCCATGATTGATGCCCTTCTCTTCCATATTAACTTGACTTAAATTATGAAGTTCACATAATCCCAAGAAGGAGAGCTTTCATTCGATCCACTCCTCTTAGCCTTTTTTTTATGCCTCCGGTTTCTTTCCGTACACTAAAACTCTTAAACGCCTCGATGATACCCCCAACCCCCCCCCCCCTGCCGCCCCCCAGCTACCCCCCCCCCCGTCTTTTTCGTCTCCCCTGCCCCAAGACAAATCCTGTTTAGCCTTACTCAGTTTGCGCAAGCTCCTTCCCAGTCAGCCTCCAGGAACCTTTTTTCTCTCTTTTACTGAAAGCTCCCCGTGAAATTTTTTTTTCTATCCCTCGTTGTTTGCTCAGTGCTCATTTCTTGCCTTCGCCCCCTCGTACCCTACCTGCTTGCATACTCAATCCCTTTTCCCCGTAAGGGTCGCGCATTTTTTCCTGGTCTTTGACTTACCGTTAAGCCCCCCCCGCTTTTATGTGACTTCAACCCTACACCCTCTCTCCCTATACCCCTTTTTCCCCAATTTATCCTCCTTCGTTCCATGTTCACGATGCCTTACCATAAGTTAGTCCCTTTTTGCCGCTTCCCTCTGTCCGGCCGCCAACGCCTCACCCGTCCTCCCCTTTTTCTGACGTCCCTAGCACGTCACTGTCCGTAGTCGGTCCCCTCTATCTTTTTTTCCCTTACCTGAGATTTTCTAAATCACACCTTTTTGTTCCCTCTTGTCTATTCCTTTTAATACCCTCGTGTAAGTCCCCCCGAAGAATTTCAGTACCAACCTTCATTAGGTTTTTATCCAATAGCTTCATTCCACTAAAACGTTCTCCGGAATTCAATCCGCTCCCCAGACCTTTTTCTGACCCTCCTCTTCCAGCTTTGATCCCCATAGACACAGAAGAAGATCCCCTTTGGCCCCCCTCCCTTCTCGTTCTGGATAAGCTCCCGGACTTTTCTCCCCCCCCGATAAAACCCCCGACAATAAGGATCCCCTATTTCTCCACCCCATCCCCAAAGTTTCTTGCATTCGCCCTATGTAGTGAGGTTCTTTTTTGCTCCAAATTCTCAATCTTTCTCTTTTTCTAAACCCCGGTCACCCGGTAAGCAGCTAATCCCCCTCCTTTCCTTGAGAACTGCGATGACCGATCCCTCCTCTTCAGAACCCTTGCAGACCTTCCCTGGATGGATTCGTGGCTTTTCTCAAATTACCCATTTTAATCCCTTCTCAGCAATCTTTTTTTTTTACGAACTCCCCAAAGAATCCTACTTTTCTGTCTCAGACCCCCCCCCAAGAGATGACATGTTTTGTAACTTTCCGCTTTTTTCCATGTTCTCAGCTTACCCCTTTCTTCTCGTCTAATACTTTTCATCCAGTGTTTGTTATGACTTTCCTCTCCCCCCCTACTGTAGCGTTTCTGAGCCACCTGCCCCCCCCCTCCTTTTTCCTAACTTTTCTTCCTTCCTCGTGAGTCCCTTTGAAAAATATAAGTGCAGTCTTTCTTTCTCCTCTGTAAACCCCCTCTTCCTTCCTAAGAACTTCCGAACAACACCATCCACTCTTTCCGGTGAAAAAGATTCTCTTTCCCCGGAGCGGACCCCCCTCCAATGAACATCTTCTTCCCCCTGTTCGGTACTTCTATACTCAGTCAGCCTTTCTTCCACTCTTACCCCTTCCTTCACGCCTCCCCTCTCTCCCTTACCCCTCCTCCACCCCTCCCCCCCCCCCCCTGTCGCTCTGCCCCACATCCCCTGTCACCCTCTACCCCCTCCCCCCTCTTTCCTCCCCCCCCCCCCCCCCACCCCCCCCCCCCCCCCCCCCACCCCCCCCCCCCCCCCCCCCCCTCCCCCCGCCCCCCCCACCCCCCCCACCCCCCCCCCCCCCCCCCCCCCCCCCCCTCTCCCCCCCCCCCCCCCCCCCCTTCCCCCCCCCCCCCCCCCCCCCCCCCCCCGCCCCCCCCCCCCCCCCCCTCCCCTCCCCCCCCCCCCCCCCCCCCCCCCCCCCCCCCCCCCCCCCCCCCCCCCCCCCCCCCCTTCCCTCCCCCCCCCCCCTCTCTCCCCCCCCCCCCCCCCCCCCCCCCCCCCCCCCCCCCCCTCCCCCCCCCCCCCCCCCCCCACCCCCCCCCCCCCCCCCCCCCCCCCCCCCCCCCCCCCCCCCCCCCCCCCCCCCCCCCACCCCCCCCCCCCCCCCCCCCCCCCACCCCCCCCCCCCCCCCCCCCCCCCCCCCCCCCCCCCCCCCCCCCCCCCCCCCCCCCCCCCCCCCCCCCCCCCCCCCCCCCCCCCCCCCCCCCCCCCCCCCCCCCCCCCCCACCCCCCCCCCCCCCCCACCCGCCCCCCCTCCCCCCCCCCCCCCCCCCCCCCCCCCCCCCCCCTCCCCCCCCCCCCCCCCCCCCCCCCCCCCCCCCACCCCCCCCCCCCCCCCCCCCCCACCCCCCCCCCCCCCCCCCCCCCCCCCCCCCCCCCCCCCCCCCCCCCCCACGCATCTAGGTTCCACTTTTATGCACCTTTCGACCTTCCTGAGTCTTGTCCCCCCCTAGCCATGTACACTTTTTTATGTACAAGCTATATCAGCGAGCCCTGTGTCTCCCCCCTTCAGGGGTTCCCCCTCTTTCAACTTTGGGTTCTTTTCAGTCCGGCTGGGTTTTTGAACTTTGTTCCGATAACTTCCGATCGCTCTTCCTGGCCCTATTCTCCCCCGAATCCCCTCTTGTTCGATTCCCTGTATTTTCCCAAGATGGAGACACCCCACATCTTGGTATCACACGTCCATGTTGGCCTGCAACTCTTGGAGTGTTCTCCCTCTCAATTATTCCCCCCAGCTCGCCAGGGGCGTGTCCTCCCTTTTGGTTTGCCTCAGACTCTTGGTGGCTTTTGACCTCCCCCGGCCCACCCAGTCCTTTCTCGGATAACCCTCTTGACCTCTTTGAACACGTTTTTTCTCGAAGGTCTCCTTAGTCCCTTCCCCCCAGTGCTTTGCCTTCTCGAGAAGGTTCGTCAGAATTTCCGGTTGACCTCCTCTCCTTTTCCCTGCAATAATCCCTAGTGTACCTTCGTTCTTTCTTCTGACAGTCCTGGGCAGCTCCCCAGTTGGGGTTCTCCTGATCGTCCGACCCTCTCCCCCTACTGGAATATTTCTCTGGGCCCTGCTGGAGACGTCTTTGAACCTTGGTGGTTACTGGACGTCTCTTCAAAAATTTTTTGTGGACGTTGACCCTCATTTTTTTTGATTTTTTCCGGTGGGCCCTATTTAGGTGAGATTGGGGTGTTTATCCTAAGTAACCAGATTAGGGGAGTTCGACCCAAACATTCTATAGCCCCTTGGAAAAAGTGAGATTTGAAAAGTGTTGGTCAGAAGAAGGCCCTCTTTCCAATGAGCTCAGCAGGAACAGCGCCTACGACCCACGCTCGCTGGCCGTCTACACCTCCCGCATTTTTTCTCCCTACCTCTCCGTTGGGTAGCTTTCCTGATCTTGTTAAGTCGCTGGGTTTGATTTATCGCGGGCCCTTTTTGCGTCTCACAGGGCTGCAGCACTGGGAGATTCCGCTCGGGCCGCCCATACCCTTTATGCGGGCAGCTGGACACCTTTTTTCCCCCGTTCCTTCCTTTTCGTGGGTCTCGCGCACGTTGTTCTTTCTTTGTCGAAGGTCAAACGTCTTCCTCCGCTGATGACGACCGCTTTCATGTTCGAGTTGCCGGGGTGATACCTTGTGGTCGCCTTATAGTGCAATTGGTCTGCTCCCCGAGGGAGTGACGGCCAACCGCTTGCAGCCATTTTCTGTGCCCCTATGCCGGAACGCCGGTAATTCTGCGCGCCGATGGCTCGGTGTTCAGCGACCTTGCTGTGCGTCGCTGGTCGATCACCGCTTGTACGGTTGTGTGTGATCGATTCTCTACTGATCACGTTGCCGCCCCGCTGTGTGTCAATCCTTTCCTCCAGTTTTGGAGCTTTGGAGGCGTGCAAAATATTTTTCTTCCTTTCCTGGATGCGATTTCAGCTCCCCGAGGCCTTGATTCAAAATGGTTGTAACGTAGGTGGTCTAAAGCGGGGATTAACGTGATGCTCACGGGGAAGTAGGGCGCCCTTTTTCTAGAACTATGGGCTTACAGGCGGTGTGGACTCATCAAACCTCATTCTAAGCGCCCTTGATATCGGACACCCATACGCGAGCCTCCCAGCCAATTCCCCTCATGAACTGTCCAAAGAAGGATTGACCATTAGATTACGACGGCGTAGGATTGCCCTGCCAATCGCCAAAGAGGGTTTGCCCCCCCCCGGTGTTACATCCAGAGAACCACGTACAGGGGACGGTTTCAAAGGTTGGAACCTGCGACCCCTCTGCGTCTTGCGGAGGGGGTAAAGAAAACGGCGCCATCCTGTAGTCGAGGCCGAAGGAGGACAAATTGACGCGTAATTGATTTTGTTTTTTGCGGAAGGCCAAGTTTTTTCCCTTTCCCTAGAGACCGCAAGTCCATTTAATTTTTGCGAAGGGTGCGACCCAATTTGCGTCGATTTAGTGCAGAGGTTCCGCTGCCGACTCCGACCCCCATTTCTTCAAAGTTCCAGGAAAGGAACGAGTGGACTGATGGCCCCAATTTTTGAGACGCCAACAAGCCGACTCTATTTCTTGCGTTGTAGAATGCGTGGGGTCTTGCGGGCCCTCCCCTAAAATTCAGGTCGAGGTTCCGGCGCAACTCTCACTGCCGGGACGTAGAAGCTCACGATTTCTACTTTGTGATTTAATGATGGGGGCATAGAAAATGAAGTTGCCTCTTTGGCTCGTTACGGGTTACAACGCGAGGGATGCACCCTTGGCTCTGCGGGCTTACTCCTCTTCAATACAATTGTTGACCTGGCTCGATTGCTGCTTTTTCGTTGGCTGGCAACCCCCACGTTCTCCTCATTTTTTTAAGAATTTTAGCGGTCTAGTGGCTTTAGCATACCCAGTGGTTATAAATCTATTTGCTCTCCATCCAGTCCTTGAAAACCAGACAATAGCCAGCCCTTCCTGTGCTCCTCAGCAGGGGAATGATTACTCCCAGGCTTGGGAGTAAGCGACTCTGCAGGTTTTAAGGTATCGGTTAGCGTACTTGAGAATGTGGTTCCACTTCTTTATCAGTAGGGGATCGAGACCGTTCTGTCCTCGGCGCCATTTTCCGGCAGGAACCTACATCTTCCCAACTCTCGTGAAGCTATTTTGAAGAGACCGCGTTTTGTTTTGATTTGGGAATCGTTTGTTTTCTTTTCGCTTGAATGATGAAAGTGAAAGCCTCTTCCCCCTTTTCTCACCCTTCCGGCACTATGATGAGGTGTTCAAATCGGCCCCATGTGGGTGAGAGTGTTTTCTTCCTCGTTCTTTTCAACCCTTTCTGTGGGGTGATTTCTTCGTTCTCAAGAGGAGCCATCTCAGTTAGAGCACTAACTTGTTGCACCTTTTGGTTAACCGTTGGGACTGTCTTCCTCCTTTCAGAAATAAAGGGGAAGCGTTCACCCCCACCAAAAAGGCTTTGGTATTAGGTCACTGAGTCCCGTTTTTGCCCCCGTTGAGAGGGTCGTCCCCATGTTTTTTTTCTCTCGAGGATCCCTTTGCTTTCACCGCCGCCGTTTGCATTTTCCCCTGTTCCCTTTTTTTCCAAAGTTTTTGAGATCATTGTCATTCCCTCTCTTTTCCCGGGTACCACGTTGATGATGCCGTCAAGGTCCGCTCCCCTTCCTCCTTAGAGATTGTCCTATTCCAACTATCTCTTTTTTCATACCCCTTCTCTTTTGTTGTGTTGTTCTCATTTATTCTTCCTTTCCGTGTTCGCTTAACAGTATTCCTCCGTCTTTTTTCCGCCCATGCCTCTCCCCCTTGATATTCGTCCCGCACTTTCACTTGTCTTGCTGCGGCCTTTCGAAAGAGATTTCTCCCCTTTTTTTTCTGAGCCGGAAGTTCCGCATGCCCCCCCATTACTCCCCCCCCCCCCCCCTTCCTGGTGCTCGTGAAGATCCGTCTTGTGTGGTTTTTTCCCGGGATTTCTTTAAGAGACGATGAGCCCATGTCGCAATCCCCTGGATTTTCAGAGCAGGTTCCTCACTTCCTGACTTTGAATGTTCTGATCTCGCTGTCGATCACCCACATCGATTGGCGCAATAAATTCCGACTTCCTCCCAAGCCCCACCCCCCACATGTGCCTCTCTACCCCCAATCATCTTTCGCCAGCCCTTATGAATTCGAAACCATGAATAGAACCACCCCTCTTCCCAATAAAGGTCCACCCAATCCCTCCTACGCGGGTTCTTTCCCCTTGCTTTAACTCATTCAATCGCAAGAATCTTTCCCCAGCCTGATACCCCAAATAAGTAAGTATCCTTCCCCCTTTCAAAAAGCTTCGATGTACGCCTCCCCGTATTCCTTTAACCCTTTTTTTTCAACTTTTCAAGAAAAGATTCCCACCCTGCCCTCCCTTCAGAGTCTCGGGACTACCCGACAAGATGCCGGCTCTTCCGCTGGTTGTTCCCGGCCTGAGAAAAATTCCTCCCCAATTTCGTACCTCTCAGTCTTGCTGTTTCCTTTTTTCCGTTCCTTCTTCCTCTTTTTCCTTTTTCCCTTTCCTACAACGAAAAAAGCATCCGCTGTTTCCTTTGGTCAACATTTTAGCTTTGAAGATTCCCTTTAGGCCTTTTCTTCCGCCACTCCTTTTTTCCCACCTCTGATATGTGTAACGTCCCTTAGAGCAGATCAAGAGTCAACCAGTTAAATTATTTTCCTTTCTATCAAAATCCCAGCATTTTGACACAGACCAACTGGTTGGAAGCTGCCTTCCCCCCCTTTCCCGTTGTTGAATCAGACTGGTGCTGGACCTTTCCCTGTTCTTCATCTCTCAACCCAAGCACACACGAAATCACAAGACGCACAAATTTTCCGTGGGTCTCTCTCCCCATGGGAGGCAATCAGTGTCTCTCGAGTTTTACAGCGACCGTGGACCCTGATTTCCGGGCTTCGTGCCCCCCTCCCCTCACGCATCCGTGACGCAGATTCGTTCGCAACGCCAAGGCAACGCCTCCGAGGTAAGGCTCTCTTTATTGAGGAAACTCAAACACATAAGCACAGCCGTTTCGGAACTCCGTCTCTTCTTCTCGTAGACTACGTACGCAGATCCTTCTTGACCGTGGGCCCCACTCCGTAGAAAGCCGAGAGCGCATAACCCCGCCACTTTGAAAAGTAGTGGTTCTTGGCTGACCCGTGCAGTTTAGACAAAAAAGTGCGATTAGCTTTAGCTAATTTTAGAGCTAATGGGACCCCCCGTTGCATGGCCCATTGACAGGTACTTGGAGGGTTCTTCCAGCTGGGATAAAGCACCTCCCTCTTACTCTTTTACTAATCCAGTTTGATTCAACCCCACCTCTTCTA
>Ga0179593_1464207_pt1 | contig 16414 bp, 24 predicted proteins | sample CZODoug2_1_08_16_FD_185931 | JGI IMG/M metagenome (GOLD analysis project Ga0179593, IMG submission 185931) | Vadose zone soil fungal communities from Angelo Coast Range Reserve, California, USA - CZODoug2_1_08_16fungal (PacBio error correction) | ecosystem: Environmental > Terrestrial > Soil >... | reverse complement strand
GTGAGGATATTGTTTTTCCGAATTTTTCAAAGGTTTTTTCCCCCCCTTGGTAAAGAGTGGCTTCCCTTACCTGGACTTTGCTTGGGGACCCCAGCCCCCCCCCCCTCGTCCCCCCGGGTCTGGGGGGGGACCCCTGTCACTTTCCCGGACAACTGGAAGTTGTTTCCCTTGGTGGCGTATAGAGCTTTGGACTGCTCCCCTCTGTACGCGCCACTTTGCTCAATGATCCCTTGTCGTCCAGGGTTAGCTTACCCTTGTCTTCCATTGCCTTTGGGGGGTGGTTGGGGTCTTGATGCTGTTTTTTGTTTTGCGTCCTTCTGTAGCAAAGCAGCCCCCCATCGACTTACATAGGGATATACTTACCGTAATTCCGGCAGCTCGCTTTTTTTTCGCGGTCTTAGACAACCCTTCAAGACCCGAGATCCCCCATGTGGCTGCAGTGGGGCGCGCCCGGATTTGTTGCGCGTTGGTCCGATGATATATTGTTCTTTTTCACCCACCAAGGTTGCCCACCTTTCGTTGCTGTCGTCTCCTTGGATATTGCCGTCGCCTGTTGTTTCCCCGTCCCCGATTTTTTTCTTGGGACAACCTTGCCCGCTTTTTTCCTCAAAGCTTCGATTTTTTTCCCGTTCGATTTGTTCGTTCTGTTAGTTTCTTTTTCCGAACTGGAAACCCGTTACCGAGATTTTTTGACACTCGAATCATTGGCTATTTTCACAAGTGACCATTGTCTTCTTTTAGTAATGGCTCTTTTCCCCCCCAGGAGTTCTCCTGGATGGTCTTTTTTTTTTCAATAAAGCCATTCTTTGTCCCTGTTGACAACTACCCAACGTTGTTTTTTCCCCTGGTGGGTTCCCCCTGGTGTCTCTTTTCCCCTCAACGCCCTCGGTGGTTCCCTTTACCCCCGGAGTTTTTTGCGCGGCCCCACTTCCCAAGGCGTTCATACTTTCCCCGGCCCTTCGAGAGAAGGTCTTCCGTACATCGGGTTATCCCATTAACCCTTTTTGTAAGTGATTGGTTTTTTGGCCCCGCGGGTCGCGGTTCTGGTAAGCTTGTTGCCCCCCCGCCCGTGTTCAGGATGTGCGACTTCCTTTCAGGCAAGCTCCTTTTGTTTTTCCCGAGCCGACCTGAGGTTTCTTTTTTTGTGGTTTGACCAAGCGGACCCCCTTTTTTGATCCCCGGTGAGCGAGGCCCCCTCCTTCCCTTGCTGCCCCCCCCTTTCTTTATTGGTTGATTTGCTGTCCCCCGTTGAGCTGGAACCCCGCCTCAAGGCCGCGACCCCGCACATCCTTTCTTTCTTTGTCAGGACTCCATGATTTTGCCTGAGGGAACGCCCAATTCCTTTACCTCCCTCCAAGATTTCCAAGGTTTTGAAATACAACTTTGGTCCCTGGGTTTCTTGGCGGTTTTTTCTCCTCATGCGCGCCAAGCGCGGTCTCCGGACCCCCCACCAAGGCCCCCCCCAGGTCGCGTTTTTTTCCAATCAGTACACTCTGTGTGCGTCCCCCCCTCCCCCGGCCCCTGGCTCGGTTGATGTCCTCCCGTTTGACAGCTGGTCACCCGTTTTTTGTGATCTTTTTTCGCAGGTGATGTTTTGCGCATTTTTTTAGTATGGCCCCCCCCACAACCTTCTCACCCACTTTTTTTTTCACTCCCTTCCTTTTGAGGACGTCCCCCACCAAATTGGGGTCCGGGTTTGCCGTTTTTTTTGGATTTGGTCTTCCCCCATTCCTGTTTCCATGGGTTCATCCCCCACTAAAAAAACCTTACCATGGATCAAGAACCCCCTTCCTATCATTTTAACTCCTTGTGTTAGATTTTTTTGCCTTTTCCACGCCATGCGTTTTTTTTCTTTGACTTTGTCTCCGTTTGTCTTGGGTTTTGTTTTTTTGCCCAGCAGTTTCCTCTTCCCCTATGTGAAGGGTCCCCCCAGTTTTTATTTTATTTTTGAACGGCAGAATTCTTGTTTGCCCCCTTCGACTCGCCACACCGTTCGATATGGCGTCCCCCCATCCTCCCCTTCCCGCCCCTCCCCCAAGGAAATTTGTTTTGCGAGCAGTTAGGGTTTTTCTCTCAGTTTTTTTGTTGTCTTTGCGCACGCTTAAACTGTGGTGATCCCTTGGCGCCCATGAATGCTTCATCTGGACCCCCTTCCCCCCAGTTCCCTTATCCTGTTGAAGAATTGTGGCCTCCTTGGACGACCTCCGGATCGCCCCCATCTCGTTTTTGATTAACCCCGCCCTTTTTTTCGCGCTTAGAACTGACCCTCAGCTTCCCTTTATATTCAGATGCTTTGGTCAAGCGTTGGTTTGAAGCCCCTTAAGTGTCATCCCAATTTTTTTAGCAGAGAAGTGGGATTTTTGATTTTTTTTGTATTAAGCGTTCCTTCCAAGCGTCTTTTTTCCTCTTGAGTGCTGGGACTTGAGTTGTAACCCCCTTGACGTTAGCCTGCTCGGTAAAACCCCTTCTTATTTTTCCCCTCGGCCCCAGTGATTGGTTTTACCTTTCTATGTCGCTTTTCGCAGTTTAAAGCCAGGATCTCCGAAGGGTCCCCCCCGTCTTTCAGGCTTTTCCTCTGGAACTTTCCTTTCCTTTTTCGCTCAGACCGTTCCTGTGACTTTTTTAGGTGCACTTGTGCGCTAGTTTTGTTTTTCTTTTTTCCCCCGTTTCGGCTGTATGGTCCGAGGAACTCCCCTTCTTTTTTTCCTCCCCCCCTCAAATTGACTCTTGGGTGTGTATTTTAAACCCCGTGTCTTCACCCGCCCCTGTTTCGGCGCTTTTTTTTGACCTTCTTCTTGTTTACGATTTTTTTTCTTCTTTTTCCCTCCCCTACGTTTTTTTTTTTTTTGTGGGAGAGATCATCAGGTATTTGATCCGGACCTTCCGCGTCCCGAAGAACGTTTCGTTGTTTTCCCGACTAGTGTTATGAGACGTTCCCCCCCAAGTCTCAAGGGGGGTCTGAAAGATTCCTTTATCGGTCCCCCCCTTGACCTTCTAGCCCTGAAGCAGGAAATAGGTCTTGTGCTCTCTTACTACGAGGGCCTGCCCCCTATCATTCTTTCTGGCTGCCCCTGTTCCTTTCTGTGACCACCCGCCGAAAAATCCCATTTTTTCTACCCTCAGGAATACTGTTAGTTATTCCTTAGACAGCTCGGTCACAACGCAATACTCCTGGTTCAGATGCACTCATTTTCCTTTTTTCCGACGTTTCGCGTTCACCCCCCCCCCCTCCCCCCCCAAGGGTACTTTTTTCCCCAACTTCAGGGATGATTTCCAGTCTACTCCACTCCCGGGGTTGGCTCGGAGCGTTCCCATTTTTTTTATTTTACACCTCACCCCTCTCCGTCTCATCTACTGGTTTTCCCCCAGGAGACGAGCTCCTTTTTTTTCCCTTTTGGAGCTTTGTAGAGTTTTGATTTTCTCCCCGTTTTCTCTGGTTCCCCCCGGCTTCCGTTTTGATTTTTCTTTGGTATGAGCCTTCTTTTTTTTTTCAGCCAATTTGCCCAACCCACCTTTTTCCCCCCCCTTTCTCCAATCCGTGATACGCCCTCGGCTCCCCCCTGGCTTGCGGTGCGGCTTTAGTAGCCTCCTCCTTGGGGACCCCCTGTTCTTCCCGATGAACTCCGCTGGTGCATTCATCTCGCGTTTTTCCTTTGGTTTTCTTTGTCACTCTTGGTGCACGTTGTCCTTTCCCAACAAAGACCCTTGCGTTCAAGGTTGACCGAACATGTTCCTGCCCGTTTTGTGCCTTTCCCCCCCCCCCCCATACACGTTTAAACCAGGATTTCGGTTCTTCCGTTTGATCTGTTTTTTCCCCTGAGTGTTCCGTGTTTCTACAGTGGGACCTTGACGTCTTGATTTTTTTTGCCCTTCCCCCCATTAAGGCCCAACCCTCCTTTTGAGTGGACGTTCCCTCTTCCTTTAGTGGCCCTTCCTTGCGTAACTTTTGTACCCTACTCCATCCCTTTTTTTCCGTTGAAACGTCCTTTCTGTTGTCCCAATCTCTTTTCCCTGCGCTGTGGCTGAATCCTTTTCCCCCGCGCCTGTTCGGCAAATAGAGCGTTTCCCCTCTACATGCTGCCCGCGTTCCAAGTTGTCCCTTCGGAGTCGTCCTTCCTTGGATAGCCTTTCTTCGGGAACACGGAGGCAGATTGAGTTACGTTATTTTACGATTTTTGGTCCTTCCCCTTCGTTTTCTCTCGTGTTGACGTCCCGCCAATACACAATTCCTTTACCCTGGTATGACGAAATCGTTGCCCTCTACTCCTTTTCTTCCCTATTCCTCACCCCTTTTTCTGCTCGCGACCCCCCCTTGCCCCGGAGTAGATATAGTCACCCTTTTGCTTGCCCAGCTGGCCCGCCGTCGCCGCCGGCTTTTTTTTCCTGCAACAGAAGGGGTTCTTCGTTTGTTTTTGTTTTTGAGACTCCTTCCCTTCTGCCCCTGGAGTCCTTTTTCCCTTCCTTTGATTTCTGTCTAGGCCTTTTTTCGGAGCACTCCGTTGCTTTCGCCGATCCCCACCACCCCAGGTTTCCTTTTTTGTTTCCCCAACAACCCCCGTGTTTTTGTTCGTTTCCGTTAGTCGCCAAGACAGTTGATGGTAAAACACCCAGAACCAAACCCCCTATGAAAAACCCGACTTTTTCCCTTTTCCCCCTTTTCCCACGTCCTGTTTCGCCCATGTTCACTCTCAACCCTGCTAAGTTCCCCCCAACTCTTTTTTTGTTTGGGTTGTCCGCCATACGACCCATTACCCCAAAATGATTTGCCCACGCCCAATCCGATTTTCACAGTTTAAGATTTTGTTGACTGGCTCGAAATTTCCCCCCCCGACTATCTAATTTTGCCCCCCCACTTGGCCGATCCGATCCATCTACCGGCTTTTTACGTCCACGTGCCGACGTGCTTTTTGGTTTTTTTTTTTTCCTGAACTCCTTCCGTCCGGTGGGCCCCCCCGCTGATAGAACCTTGCGGTTTCGCTTTTTGCCGCTTCCTATGTCGCTGATTTGTTCTTTTCGCTTTTTTGGAATGTGTCCTGATACGTTTCTATTACGCTGGCCGGATATGGTCCCACAGTCCCCCGACAGCCTTAAAGACCCCCCCCCCCCCCCCGGCAATCCCTAAATTAGATCTCCCTTTTTGTGGTTGACCCCCGGATGCCTTCTTTGAGGGCACTTTTCTTTTCAAGAAGGGTTCCGGGCGGCTAACGATTGGTACCCCCTCCTGCCCTTTTCCAAATAATTCCACCAATTTACTTTCGACGGTTTCTTTTTTTTTTTTTTTGCCGGAACGTGCGGATTTTCGCTTTCCCACTAGAAAGGAGAATTTCGTTCCGGCCCCATTTTTTGTTTCGGGATCGTTTTTACCTCCCCTATCCTCCTTTTCCATACTTTTTTTTTTTGTTGTAGGGTCTCTATATTTAGGAGTAATTCTGCCCCCCCCCAGCAGGCAGGCGGCTGAAACCGGTGTGACCCCCCACCTGCCCCCCCGTTTCGTGGTTTCCTTTTTCATAGTCAAGGTTTCCCACCCCCTTGTTCATGTCTGGGTTCGGGAGGCAATTCCCCTGAGATGCGTTTGTGCGACCCCCGTGCACCGACTTCCTAATAGGGGTCGTCCCTTTGTTGTTGGCCTATTTTGTAGTACTTGACGGGTTTTTTTGCGTGTTTGGTGGTCTTGTTTTGGTTTTCTCTTCTGCTTTTTCGGCAATCTCCCTAAAAGCTTAAAATAAGTAAATCAGTTGCCGATTACTTCCGGCTTCCGCCCCCATACTCCCCCCGACATCTTCCGGTCCGGTAGCTCTTCCTTCCTTTGGGCCTCTCCATTCCGGCCTTTAGGGCAACGTCCCCACGGTTCCCCGTCGTTCTCCTCCCTGCCGGGCCCCCCCCTCACATGTGATATGTTGATCCTCGGTTGTCGTCCTTCGATGGTGTTGGTGGCAAGTTTGCCACATGCAGTACCCCTTCCCCCTTTTCCTTCTTGCTTTCCCCCTTTCTTTTTTGTGGAGAGTTGGGTTTTGGATCTTTATACCCAGTTTCCCTTTTTTTTTTTTATCCCCTGTCACCGGAGACTTTTTGTTGAAAAATGATAGTTTGATGAGAGTTGACACTTTTTCGAGGACGTCATTGGTACCCTTCCACCTTTTTTCCCTCTCGTTTTCATACCCATCCAATTAGGAAAGATTGAACTACACTAGGGGTTGTTTTCCCTTCCTTGCTTTTTTTTTTTTGGTTTTCTCGGCGAACCTCCGGCGGTTCCCCTCCTGAGGGGAGTGTCATACCTCCTGAGTTGAAGACAGGCGTTGTGGGGTCGACCACAGACTTTTTTTTCCTGTTTTGACACCCCCCCCCCCCCCACTTTCTTTTAATTCTCCCCCGAGGGGGACGTCGGGGGCCTTGCGGTTGTTGGGATTTCGGGTCAATTTGTGCTTCCCGGTTTGGACTTATCTGATTGTCGGCCGGAAGGCATTTCTGTTTTGTTTTTTCTTGCTGTTCAGTTTCCCCCGTAAAGCAATTCGTGCGGGTTTCCTACAAGCTTTTTTTGGTTTTTTCAACGTACTTTGGCCAAAGCTTTTCTTCTAGCGCGGGGGCGGCTTGCTGGCTTACCTGGTCCGATGGGTTCGTCGCCGTTCCAACGTAGGCTGGTTTAACTTTTTCTTGTTTTTTTGAGCCCTCCCCTGATATTCTTTCTCGTTGAGGGAAATAAGTCCCCAGGTCCCCCAGTCAACGTCCCTTTTTGACGGTTTGGCAGGTCCCAGTCCTCAGAAGACCCCCATTTTTGACAAACAAACTGGCCCTCGGGAGTGACTTTGGAGCTACCCACTTTCCCCTTCTGTCTCCCGGGCCACCTTCCCTGAGCTCGCGCAAGAGGACAGGGTGCCTATCGTCAGGCCAAGGTTTGGCCTTGTGATCCCCTTTTCCTGTTAGTTTTCCCCTTGTTTTTTTTTGTTTTTTTTTTGTCTTCGCGCAGCTCTTTTTTATTGCCATGGTTTGATTTTTTAAGTATTTTTTTTTCACCCCCCCCTGTTAACAATAGTGGCACGTTTGCGGCGTTCTGCGGGGTTCCGGACTCTGTTTGTCCCCCGTTGCCCTTTGTTTGTCCAGAAATTCCCGACCACCCCCCCACCGCGAAGCTCACGGTGACACAGCTTTGAGGGACCGGCACTTTATTTGTCCAACCGTTCTTCGTTGTTTTTTTTTTTTCAACGGCCGCGTTTGATGCTTGTTCCGAAGTTCCTTTCTGTTGGGTGTTTGTTGGGGACCCTTCCCCCCCGTGCCTCTATTTTTGCTCCCTCGTCACCTGTTGTGGAGGAACCCCTTATTTTTATTTTTTCTTGTTAGTTTTTAGAAATTTTTTTTTTTTTTTTCGCAGGTTTTTTCATGGTCTTTGTTTGCAGCCCCCATCTTTTTTTTTCCAACCCGTGCCCTACGTTCGTCCTCGTAGAAACTTTTTTAACACAATTCCATTGGTTTTGGCTTTTTGATTTTTGATTTGGCGCTTCAGTGGTCTGGGGGAAGCCCGGATTCCCACCTTGGCGGCCACGACAATTATTCTTTTTTTCCCCTTGCAGCCGTTGCCCTCCCTGCCGTTTTCCACATAATGTCCGACACCCCCATACGACTTTTTTCCCCGTTCTCCCTGCCCAAACTTCGGTTTCTCGGCTTTGCCTTCTTTCCTTGTTTCGACGATTCTTTGCCCCCTAGGGGGAAGCTTTGTCTGCGTCTGCCTCCATTCGTTTTTCCCGGGCCTTGGCGTTTTATGATCTTTTTGCCCCCCTCCCCCCCGGACGTTGTTCCATTTTTTTCCCTCTCATTCGTGTTTTCACTTGACTTTGAACCCCGGGACCCCTTGAACGTATAGTGCCCCCCCCCCTCTTCCGGTGCAGTGTGGTTCCTGATTTTTTTTTTTGGCACCCTTCCCCACGCCATTTCTTCCAGCGGAAGGCCAGTACTGTCCTTTTCTAGGTCCCCTTGTTAAGTTTGTCCATTGTCCATTTTCGTTTTGTTTTCAGCTGATGATCTTCCCAGGTCCCCCGAGGTTCTCTCCCCCCCCCCTGCTCGGGGGAAGGATTCTTTTGCGTTTCGGTCGAGTTTTTTTTTTTACCTGCCTCTTTCTTTGATCCCCCAACCCCCTTTCATTCTTGTTTTGTAGTGTCTTTCTCCCCCCACCACTTAAGGGAGGGACAAACTCATTTTTTTTTTTTTCCGTTTGAACCAATCTTGATCCGACCGGTTTTTTTTTATATATCTTCACTATCCCCTCCTTTTTTTTTTTTCTAGGAATCCTCAATGTCATAGGGTCCTGGACGACGAAGCACCTGGTGTGAATACGTGTTCGATTCCTTGACACCCCTTTCTTTTTTCCCCCATTTGGTGTTTTTTGATCCAAGTCCCTTTTCTCTTTCCCCTTACATACAAGAGACTGTAGTACGTGCAATCTGTAGAGGTCCCTGTGTCTCCCCCTCAACCGCGCATTTGCCGATCATTTTTCCCTCTTTCGGAGTTTGTTTTTTCCCTGCTGTCTTTACCCCCGCCCGGCCGCCTCACAACCTGAAAAGAAACTGTGTGCCCCCCTCGGCTTAATGTCGTTTTCTGGCATGGCCTCCCCCAGATCGTCAATGCCTCCCTCCCCTGCCTTCCCCTATTCTGGCCTTTTACCCCTTTTTTGGTTTTTTTGGTCCCCTCTTTCCCACAAGGAAAGTGAACACATTTTCCTTTTTGAGCTTACGTTGCACTACGGCTGTGAATCCGTATAACCCCCACGCCAAACCTGTCCTTTCTCTTCTTTGCCTTTTGTCTTTTTCTCCCCTTCCCCCATCCCTTCCTTCTTGAATTTCCCCCCCTACTTCTCTTTTTTAAAGGGAGCCCGACTCTAATTTTCTTATTACGGTTCCTTCTATCCCCTGTTTAATTATTGCCACCTTCTTTTTTTTCTTCGGCTTCTGTTTTCCCCTTGGTGGTTACATTATTGATTCTTTTTTTGCCTCCCCCCCCCTTTGTGTAAAAAAAAGGTTAGTGGATCCCCCATCCCGATTTCTTCGTGCCCAAGTCCCCTGTGTTTGGGTCGGACACTTTCTCTTACTTTCGGGACGTTACTGTCCACATTGTTTCTTTTTTTCCTTTTCCACTAATGATGACATTTCCTCCGTTGCTGGTCGGCTGCCCAAAATATGGTTTGTTGCCCCCCTGTGTCCTTTTGCCCCCCCCCCCCAAAACCCCCCGTCGGAGTTCAAACGTTTGTACAAAGTCCCCCTTTCCCCCCCTCGTTTTCCCCCCCCCCCTACTCACCACGGTGACACCCTGATTTTTCTGTCGATGTGAGTTATTCCTTTTCTAGGTTTTTCTTTTGGCCGCACGGAGATTTGTGTTCTTTGGCAATGTGGACACCAGTACCCCCGTCCCCAACCGATGACGTTCGCCTCACCCTATGCCTTCTTGGTCAACAACTCCTCCCTCACCTGGGGCCCTTCCCCCGCCCTCTTTACCGGACACGTTTTGCTGGGCGTCCCCCGCGGTGGCCTTTTCGTATATTCTTGACTCTTTTCGCTCTTTTAAGGTCGACACCTTTGTGTGTTGTGTCTTCTCTTCAACTGCCTTTTTTTTCCGGCCCCATTTTCTTTTTATCCTTCTTTCGACTGCTTATTGTTCGTGACTCGACGTGCGGAAAGATCACGTTTTTTATACCCCCTCCGTTAGTTTCGCGCCTCCGTCCCCCCCCCTTGCGCCACTCGGGGTCCTTCGGGAATGAACCCCAGCTTTAGTGTCCGCCGCAACCTCGCCCCTATTAAATTTCCTCCTCCTTCTCGTCCCACCCCGTTTTTTTGACTCTTTTCTTCCCGACCAGCTTTTTTCCTCTTCCGATTCGGCTTTATTGTGCGTCTGCACCGTTCCGCCCCGGTTGCACGGGTTGAGCTCCGCCCGCCCTCACCCCTCCTTTTTTTGACGCCTCATGCGCCCCATACTTCCCCTTCTTTCTTCTCATAATGGGAATCTTCTCGGCCCGCGGTCCCCCGCGGCTTTGCCTGGACACATTCGCTTTCTTCCCCCCACCGTTTTGCGTCCCTTGTTGGTCACTTTTTAGACCCAAACAATCTTCCCCCACCGGGTGAAAGGTTATTACCATTCCCCCCCCCTTGTTTCCCACTCGTCAACCCCCTGATTTTTTTGGTCAACAATCTCGTGTGATCTTTTTTGGTGTCCGTTTTTTTTCTTATCCGAACACCCCCCCCCCCAACCCTTCCCGACAATCCAGAAGTTTAACGCTAGCTCTTGACTGTGTTTTGTTTGCAACGTCACGACATCCTCCTTTTTTCCTTTTGACACCCCGGCTAATTTCGATCAATTTCACTTCTCCTGAATCCTACGTGGCCCGTTTTAACGAACGAGTTCCAGGGTCCGCGGGCCGAGAAAAACACTTCTTTGCGCGTTCTTCCCCCTCCCGGTCTTTTTCTTTCTTTTGGCGTTGCCCTCCTCAGCAGCCTGCTTATTCTATTCGCTGGTCTTTTCTTTGCTACACTGTGCCCCGCGCCCATCATCAAGGCCCCCCCCCCACCCCCTTTTCCTCCTACCCCACTCTCTCTTTCCCCTTCCTTACCTTGCTCCCCTGATGCGCTTGCGTGTGGGCGATCCGGGTTCTAGTCTTCCTCGATTTGGCCTTCCGCCCCCGCCCCCACCCCCTCGTTTCCTGTTGCCCTTCCTCGTGAAGGAGGACTGTCCCGTGCTTGATCCCGAGTTTCGTTGGATGTTTCAGCCGCGGTTTTCCCCTGGGTCGTGCACCCCTCCCCCCCCCTCTTTCATCCCCCCCTTTTCCCCTTTTTTTGTTTGTTGAGGAATGTGGATTCGGGGTCCGGACGCCAGGGGCCCAGTTTTTTTACCCCCCCCGGCTTTGCTACCCATCCCTGCCCTTTTCTCAAACAATACCTTTTCACTTTGCCCCCTGTCATCGTACCTTTTTGGTTACCCTTGCAGTTTTGTCCGGGTCTTTTTTTCGGCCTTTTTTCTTCCTTCGGATGAAGTTTTTTCCGCCCCCCCCCGGTCGTCGCACCCCCGCCCCAGTGCTCATCTGCCAGTTTTTTTTTTTTGCTTGGAGTATTGTTGTACTATTTTCCTGTTTGTGTGGGGGGTTTTTTTATCTGATTGGGAGTACCGATTCGTGTTTTCTCCCTCTGCCGACAAACTTCCTCCTGTTTCCGTCCATCTCCCTGAACCGACTTTTCGGGTCCACCTTCCACAAGCAAAGTATACATTATATTTCGGGTGACCCGACCTGGTGACGTCCCCCTCGACTGGCCGTCGTTCCCCGGTTTTTTTCCCCAGGTATTCCGTGTTCCCCTTGCCCCCCAGGGACACAGTCTGTGCTCCCTCACGTTTGGTATGGGACGGATCTGCCTTTTCCCCTGTCGGAATGTTTTTCTTTTTCCTTCCAGATGGCCAGGCTGATGATTTACCTTAGATTGTTCCTTCCGCGTTTCGTTGTTGGTCTGGTCTCGTAATTTTAACAACCGTCGCCTTTTTTTCCCCACCCTCGCCTTTTTTTTCCAAGGAGTTGCTTTAAGTTGCAGGTCGAATGCTTGACCATGTCTTTTTTTACCACTTTGCGGTTTTGTGTTTTTCGTTTGATTGAACCCCCCGACTTTTTTGTGCAAAGTTCCTTTTGTTGGTCCCCCTTCACCTTTTTGTAGGGAAGCCTTTCAAGACCAGTCCCCCCCTTTGTTGTTTTAATCTTGTTTTTTCAGGGGGTGGAATGGGGGTATAGTCTAAAACCCTTTTGCCGGCGTTTTTGGTCGCCCGCCCCTCATAGTGTTGACCGTAAGGAATGTGAGACGAAAGGGTCCTGGGGGCTCGTCCACGCTTTGTTTCTTTTGGCCTTCATACACCCTTTATGGGCATCTTCTGTACGGGATGGTAGGAGACCCGGTTTTCCACTTGGGCTGCAGTCGCTTTTCCGCCATTTTCCAAGTTCCGACCCTATACCAAATTCGGCCCGGATTAGGTTATATTTTTTCTCACTTCTGCCTTCCACGTCTCAATGTTTTTGTTTGTGTGGATTAACTAGGAGTTTAGGCTACACACCTTCTAGTTTCATCCCTTTTTTGAGCGACTTCTCCCCCCCCCCCCCCGACTTTCCCTTAGGACCCGTCGGTCGGGTGATGGGTCGCGTCCGTGGAGGCTGCTTGTCCACAAAACGCGGTTTTTTTTCAGTGCCACTCTTTTCCAAAACCAGTCAGGACTCATAGGGGCTCATGCGCTTGCTGCAGCTTCCCGCCACGGCTGGCGCTGAGGTAGGCATGTTTCCTCGCACCTGCTCTTAAAGCCCCCTAAAAGAGACCCTTCCTAAAAGATGTATTTTTTTAATAAATTGTTCAATTCTGGTTCGAGGTTTTTTTTTTTTTTTCGTAGTTCATTTATCGGAAACCCTACTGGTTTTTGACCTCCTGTCGAGAAACGCCTTTTTTTTCACCCCCACACCCCACCGAGAAAAAGCGATGCAGCCGTTCCCCCTCGCCGGCACTTTTGTCCCTTCCCCCGATGTACTACCATCTTAGTCTGTTATGTCCTGCTCTCCTGATGTGCTTGTCGTTTGGCACCCCCCGGGTTAAAAACTTCGGGCAGGATTTTTGGCCGGCGGTCGTGCCCCCCCCAGGGTGTTTTGGTCCGTTCTTTTTGTGTTTTTTCCCACGTGCCCTACCTCTTTGCCCCTTTTGAACACTCCACCCCCTTAACACTGTCTCCACGAACCCTCCGTTTTTAGACCGCCAAAAGCCCCTTTTTTTTCTGGGTGTAACCGGCCAGCCGCTTTTATTCGGACTTTTCTTCACGTCCAAGCACGTTCAGTGTGTATTTGTTTTTTCCTGGTCCACAAATTGTCCCGGCCCCATCGGGTAAGGAAACAACAAAGGATGCGTCCGCATTTGTTCCCCCCCCGGACCTATGGTGTAGTGAAGATTAATAAACCTTTTTCCCTCGTTTCCCCTTAACGTCGACCCGTTGTTGAAGCCGCCCCCCCCCCCCCCCCCCTCCAGTTTTTTGTTCTATTTTTGAGTTTTGTTCCTGATTTCAAGTTGGCGATTGGGCTCCGAAAAGTCTTTCTTCACCTTGGGCCGTTTTCGCCCCCCTAGAGACAAGTTTCCTCATTCGTTTACCACCCCTTCCATCCCCGTCTGAGAATTTTGATGGTCCCCCGTGTCCCCATTTCCTGGCAACTCCAGTTACTTCTCTGCCGCCCCGAAACCCCGATACCTCCCCCCCCCCATTTTAATTTTCGCTCTGGGTCCCTGCATGTCCCCCCCCACGCCCCCCCCTTTCTTCGATCCCTCTTCAGATTTTTTTATGTATTAATTGGAGAACCTTAGGAGCGGCTTTGTTCTTTGGATTTTGTTCTTTTGTATCTGGCATTCCCCCCCCCTGCCCTTTTCCCCCGCGAAAGTTAAAGTCTCTCTGTTCTTTTACGGCTTTTTTTCCAACCAAGAATCACTTTTTTTCTAGGGCTTTTTGCCCCCGTAGATAGAAAGGTGTATTGATTTTTTGAAGATATGAGGGAAAGCAAAAAGACCTTATTCCTCCTAGGTTAACCCACCCCCATTATACTTTTTTTTCTTTTCTTCCCCGTTTTTTTCTGCTCAGGAGAAGATATCTAACTTATCTTTCCGGCCTCCTCCTTGGACCCACTCCGTTTTCTCTTTTTCCGTCATTGGAGAAGTATGGTCCCGACATGGATTCATTATCTACTAACACATGCTTGGTTAGTTATCTAACACGTAAGTGGAAAAACCCCCCCACCCCCCCCCCCCCTTGTTTCATTAGGGGAGAGGACCCCTTACTTATTTCCTTTTCTCCTTTTCATCATAATTTTTTCCCTGGTTTGTTTGTTTTTTTGTGAGCTCGCTCTCGTTTTTCTGGACAGTAAGGGTAAGGACGCGTTCCCCTAAACCTTTTCGGTGCAAAAAGTACTTTCGGAGGTCCGACGTGTTTTTTTTGTCTTACTTTAGTCTTTTCCAATTTTCCGACACAGAGCCTAATCCTCCATAGATCCTCTGTTTTCTAACATAGATTAATTTCGATAATTTTTTTCCCCCCTCGTGCAGAACTGATGTTTCACTTCAGTCCTCCCCCTGTTTACTGGTGGACCTTTCGGCTTCCTCCTTTTCGTTTTACTGGTCGCCAGGATTCCCCCCCCCCCCTTTTTCCCCCCTTTTGCCGACTTGAAATTACTTTTTTTCCCCCACCGGTAACTTCTGAGTTCCAAATTTTCCCTGGTACCATAACACTTCATTGTCTCGGTTCCTTTTCCCTCCGGCTGTAAGTCCCTTCAAATACCCTCCCCCCTTCCGTCCCCCCCGGAGATTGTTTTATTTTCCCTGCGGCAATCCCATCTAGGAGGTTTTCTCATCCTTGTCTCGTTTCCCTTTGCGTTAAATCCCCAGCCCGCAGTTATGGTTGATGTCGGTTTTTTGTCCCCTTCCTTTGCTCCCTTTTTAGTACATTATTGACTCTTCCTGCTACTTGCTTTGAGGACCGTGTTTATTCTTTGCCTCCACGTTTTTTTCTCACAACAATTTTCGGAGCCCCCCCTCTGAGGGAAATACCGTGCTCGCACTGTCTGTGTTCGTCTTCAATTTAAGAGACTCTGGAATTTCAACCCTTTTTCTATTTCTTTTCCCCTACCTGGATTAGCCGTCCCTTCTTGTTTGGCCTTCCAAATGGGGAGTCTACGCCTCTCGCCGGGTGGTACACAAAACAACCCCCTACTTCTCAAACCCTTAAGTCCCACCCCCACAGTTCCCCCCCCCCCCCTTTTCAACACCCATTCACCCATGTTCAAAAGAAGTTTTGATTTATATTTCTTTTTCTTTTGATTTTTTTTTTTCCTGTTAGAGGTGTCCGTGTTCCACTGAAGAGGATGATGAATTGTTGCTACCAACCCCGATTAAACGGCCCCCAAAGCTTTCCTGGGACTAGAAACCGTTCTTGTCACTAGTGTTTACTTTCCCACCCCCCCCCCCAATAGAAAATCCCTTTCTTTGTCTATAATTCACCCAAGCTTTGCTTTGGTTCTCCTTCATTTTACAGTGGGGCCCCCCTGTTTGCCCTCTCCTCGGTTGCCTGAATTATTATCCAGTCGCAATGTCTCACACCGGGGTGCGTTCCCCTTCCTCTCCCGGCCCCGCCTTCCCCCCTTTTTATTTTTATGACCTTGCGGTTTTGAACTGCCTTCTTGTTCGGCCTTCTTCGTCTCTGCACAATGTCCGTGCTTCCTCTTTTCTTTTTCCCCCCCTGCATGAGTTCAACTCTTTTTTTCCTTTTTGCGCAACCCCCAACCAGTTAACTCTTGTTTCCCCAATCCTCATCTCATAGAATCCCTATTTCTCAATTAGACTTCCGTTCCACACCCCTTGGCTTTGTTTCTTGAGCGATTCCCCCCCCCCTCTGCGGAGTTCTATAGTCCAAGTTTATTGTCCCTAACCCTACTTCTCCCTGCCGGTTCCATCTCTCTCTTTACAAAAAGACTTGATCTCTTTTTTGCCGCCTTTTTTTTTTTTGTTCCCGTAAAAGTCCTCCCGGGGAAATCTAGAATAATGCTTCTGGTAATCCATCTTTTTCTCTTCTGCCCAATCTTCGTTTCTCAACCAAACACCACTTCTTTTTTTTTCCTGTCCCAAAAACCCGGCTGGTTTTCATGGGGAATAACTGGATGTATTACCAAACAACCCCTAGGCCCATTGGCGGGTTACAGGTTTTTTTTATAAAATGTTTTTCGCAAAGGTGGTAAAACTTTGATCACATTCTCTCGTTTTCCCCCCAACTCCCCCCTGGGTTTTTTTTGCTTTTTCCCTTTCGAGATTCCCCTGACAGACCCCCCCTATTAAACGGAACAAATTTTCCCATCCATGTTTCAACCCGATCTCTGGATGTCCTTTTTACTCCTCCCCCCCCCAGAAATCCCTTTTTGTGATCCGAACCTGACGATGATCATTCTCACGTTGACTCCCAGTCTAAGTGCCTTTTTTTTCGTTCCCCTGAAGACCCTCTTGTTTTGAATCCCCCCTAAGCCCAAGGCGGGTCGATGCCGACTTCTTATTGTTCTCTTGTGTTGGTCTTTGTTTTCCCCCCTGAGAGAAGGCAACCTTGATTATATTTCTTCCGTGGTCGTCTTATTTAAACCCATCCCCTCAGCAGCACTCCTCCCCCCTCCCCCCCCACAGCAAAGTACACCCCATTGTACCCCGGGGAGCATGTGAGCATGCATTTGCGGTTCTGATTTTTTTTCTCTTCCCTAGATTGCCGCCCTCCCCCCTCCATTGACGCAAATGTTTTTACTCGTCTCGTGGGTCCTTTCTGTAGAACCCCGTTTTGATTCCCAGGGTCTTTCGCCTGCTTTTTCCCCCCTTTCGGGTCCTCCCTGTTACAGTTTTAAAAACTT
>Ga0179593_1555218_pt1 | contig 16415 bp, 18 predicted proteins | sample CZODoug2_1_08_16_FD_185931 | JGI IMG/M metagenome (GOLD analysis project Ga0179593, IMG submission 185931) | Vadose zone soil fungal communities from Angelo Coast Range Reserve, California, USA - CZODoug2_1_08_16fungal (PacBio error correction) | ecosystem: Environmental > Terrestrial > Soil >... | reverse complement strand
CGTCCACCCCCCTTGTTGAAAAACAGCGATCCACGTACGACTAGCCCTGTTGCTTTACATCTTTCACCTTGTTCTCAGTTGTTCCATTACCCTCCAACAAGTATTCAGGCCGTGGATCGCTACTCCTATTTTTTCCTTTAAACCTCCAGTGACATAGGATTATTATTATCCCGACTTCTGATCTAGCTGTCTAACCCCTCTTTACCAGGTTTGTTTATCCTCCTGCCGCTAAAGGCAAACCAAGAACCTTGAGCCGCCCCCTCCTGACGGGAAACGTGATTTCCGCTCCCTTTTAGCAACCCCCTCGTTTTTTTCTCCTTTTTGCCATCTGCTGCCCAATAAAGCCTGTTTCTTCCTAGAGAGGATTTGCTGACCATCAGTCCGGGCGATCTCGTCAAGATCAATAGGGCTGCGGTCACGTCCCGCGGCTTGCCTCTGGGCGCCGCCCCTTTTCCAGCGAGACGCTTGGGGTTCTGTTGAACGTTTAAGTCAACCATTGTTACATGCCAAGACTTCTACGAGTTTATCGTCCACTTTCTCCCCCCCTTCTGGAGGGCTGTAATGTTGGTCCTGAGACTGTTTAGTGCTTTCCAATTCCTGCATCGCTGTTTGTTTGCCCCCCCCCACAATCAGCTTCCTAATAGGAACTCCCCCTTCAGTTTTCGGATCCCTCTGTTTTTAACTTTTCTGTTTCCGATTAGTACATCAAGTAAAGTTCTCTCCGACACACTTTTTTTTTTCTTTGGTCGATTTGCTCGAAGCTCCTTCTCCAAAGCGAGTCAGTCCATTGACCCACCCACACAAAGCCGATCCTTCCCCCCCCCCTACACCCTTGTCGTCCCGCTAATTGAACTCTATCCAAGTTCCCCAATTGTCCCATGGGCCAAGCCCCCCCTACATCACAAACGGCCCATTAGGGTGTTCGATTCTTCCGGAGGATTTTTTCCCCGGCCCAAGGCCCCTGTCCCCCTTTTTGTGCTTTCAAGGTTTTCCTGAATTCCCTGCTCATACCCGTCGCTCTTTTCCTTTGGAGGACCAATCGCCCCTCCAATCCCTCTTTTTCTGCTCCCCGTTTGAATTAAGGCCTGGGTTTTTCTGTGTTTCCCCCCTATGAGAGTGCAGCCGTACTCCCTACCTTTGAGATTTTTGCGGATTTTCCCTCGCGCCCAATTCCGACCACTCGCCTTCCCAGCTAGGCCGGCCCCAATTCTGGAGTCATTATTTTTTCCCGGTGTTATGCGAACAAGTAAAGACCCACTATTCGGAATCCCCGCGCCGATTTGTAGTTTTTTCGCAAGATAGGTTTCACCTGCGTCAGTCTTGACCTAAAGAGCCGGCACACAGCGTGATCCTCGAAATTTACATTACCTCCTCCCACGGCCCACTTAACATTTCACGCAGTTACCGAATATAAAGTCCTCCGTTGGGGCTCGATTAATTTCTTTCCTGAATCCAGTAAATGGCCGGCAAGTTCGACTGACCCTGCAAATTTAAATTTGTGCTGCCGGAAGGATACCTGCCGTTCCACAGTCAGTGTCACGTCTTTCATCTTCGTCCCCTTCCCTACCGTCGGTCCACCCTTCTCTCCTTCGCGCTTTCACCTTTGATCACTTCCTTGGCCCGTCAATGTTTTCAGGTAACTCTGATTCTACCTTGCGGATTCGCCATCCTTTAGATTCTTCCTTCTCGATCCAAAGAACTGGTGCCGGTGCTTTGAGTTTTCCCCTTCTTCTATGGCCTCTGGAGAAACTGAACGGTCTTCAAAACCCAGCCTCTTGCTACTTTCCCTTTTCCGTGAATTTTCCCCAAACACACACATGCAGCCACGTTCTTCTGCCCATCCATTCTGGTAAAATCTCTAAAATCGGGTCTTCTCTCCCTTCCAGATGTCATAAGCCATTAGCCAATGAAAACGCGCCAATCTCCCTGCCGAATATTGATTCCTTCCCTCCTTTCAATCCAGGGAAGACGTAGGAGTTTCAATTTTTATTGGGCTTCTCTTTGAATCCTTTCCTTCTTCCTTGTCATGGTGGAAGCATATTTTTTTTTGGCGTAAATGTATGATGCTTGTGCCACGAATCGAAGTCCGTGTTGGACTACCACCTTCTCTCTTGAAGTTATAGTTTGTTTCTTCTCTTTCTTCTCTGTTTTTCCCTCCCCCCGTCCAACAATCTGGCTTCATTCTGGATGTCCTTAATCTATGCCCCCCCCTGGGCTCCTTTGGGTGGTTGTCCATTGGCTATGTTCTATTTCCACGGCGTACGATGTTCTCTGGGAGCCGGCTTACCATTCTCTTTCCACTCCGTCGTCGAGCTTGCTCAAACGGAACTGGAATCCTTCTCAGGTCCCCCCTCCTAGATTTCTGGGTCCGTCCGTTTATGATTTTTAGTCCTTTGCAGAAGATCAGTGCACACCGGCCCCCCGTTAGCTACAAGTTCTATTTTGATCCGTCCGGTCTTTCCACCCCTGCCCCGAGGGGTGACGATTGCTTTCCAGGACCCCTCTGCCCTTTTCGTCTCATACTTGAGAAAACCTCATGCGTCTTCCTTTTCCCCACGTCCCCAAGCCCTTGAACCTGTCTGTGAACTTGGTTTTTCCCCCCCTGATCCTGCCAGTCAATAGGAACGCTTCCTCCCTGCAGAAAAGCATCTTCACACCTGATAGATTCTGGGCGCAGCACTGCATGTTGTTTCCTCTTGTATCTCTTTGAGAAGAAATCATACTCCCGCTGCCCCCAAAGAGCTCCCTGTTCCACTGAATTCCTTTTCCGGATTAGGGAGTGTCATTTTTGGGATTCGAGCGCCCAAGTATGGAGGGACCCTTTCGGTCCCCTCCATAAGCTGCACAAGAGGCCCCCCGGTCCACCTTATGACCCCCCGAAGATAATCCTTTCGATGGCTATCCCAGTCGGCCAGCCACCCGGACCTCTTTCTGTTTGAATGATCGAGGTCTTCGCCCCCCCTATATAAGACCTCTCCGTTTGGTTAGAGCTCTTGGTGTAATAGAGTGTCATCTTCATTATTCCCACCCCATTACCCTCCCCGTTTCCTGGACCCCATGGCGCGAGAGAGCAGCCACACTTTCTATAGTCCTCTCTTTCAGCTTCTGCGACAGGTTGAATCCGTGTTCCCCGAGGACGATTCACCCACCTCGTAGGGCCCCTTTTGCCCCTCGACAAGTGGCCCTTCCGTCCCAGCCCAATACCCTCTTCCTGCATGACTGATGGCCTTTTCCCCTCTACTGGAGCGCTCCTTATGAGTCTCGCAAAGTCGTCGTTGGTTGTCCTCACCATGAAGGTTTTTTATTTGCTCGTTGGATACGTCGCTTTTGCTTCCGTTTTCGAGTGCGATTTTGCATGTTTATGTCCCCATTTCTGTTTCAAGCCGCCAAGATTTCAGCGTTGGGAGTTCCCTTGGTTCTCCTTCCCTTCGGAGGCAGGAAGAAGATTCCGCCGTCACGAGTTAGGGCTGAGGGATTTCAAAGCCATATTTTAAACGGACTGATTCTCCCAAAAAATCCCCCCCCCTGAAAATGGCGTTCCGTTCCCGGATTTGCCCCCGTTTCTTCTTGACCATACTCTTTGACAGCCCTACCCCTAGTGACAGGCCCCGCTTCCCATATTCTTCCTAGTCCATTCCTTCCCTGAGGTTGCTGGTTGACTCCTTCACATCTAACCCAAAGTGCCCGTTTCCATCTACGACCTCATCTTGGCAACCCCCAACTTCTTAGACCGAGCCTCGGACCATCCCCCCATCTACTGTACCAAACCCTATTGCTGCCGGTCCCCCCCCCCCAAAGCAAATAAGATCAAAGACCAAACAGATCAACTGTCGTAGCGATTAATGCCCCTTGACTTCGGGGTTCTTGCTCCCCTGACCTCCATCCGCAATATGGTGACGCCCCTTACCCCCCCCCCCACCCAGTATATGCTTCCAACGAATTTCCCGCCGTATTCCAGAACCTCCCCAGTAACCAAAAAGGAAACTTGGGCTCCTCTTCGCCTTTGCATGTGATTTGCGAGCACTTCCCTTAATTCGGCGCTCTTCGGCGTTTCGGTCGGCTCCGATGAAATGCTCCTAGTCCTCTAGATTTTTCCATCCAGGAAAGGCCTTGCCAATTGCTTTGCCTCCTTTTTTTTGGTTTTTTTTTTTTCTTCACGTCTCCTGCCAGAGATGGGCTTGCTCATAGAAATGTGCTTTCCAGTCCCATCAGGACGCATTCCCCTTCTCTTCTTGCGGAACTACATTGAGTATCGGGTTTCTCCGAGATTTCATGAAAAAAGGAGTGTTTGCGACTCGTTTCCTCCCGGCTTTGACCTTGAAACCCCCATTTTTCCACAATATGATTCCTCCCTATGAGAGCTTTAAGAGCTCTCCCGCTGAGATGGTTAGACCTCTTCTTTTTCGACATAATTTGGGCATGCACCTTGTTCCCGTCTTTAGACTATGAGCCCCATCGAGCTTTATTGCGTTCGGTCTCCAAAGTTACCAGGTCCTGGCGGAGGAAAGCCCACGGTCCCCCTACGGGAGAAGTACCTGGATGTGCACTTGCCCTTTTTCAGTATTGAGGATCATGCCGTGACTCAGTGATGCTCTTGCTTTCTTCTATGGGTCCCAGCTTTCCTCCTTAAAGGGCTTACCCCTATCTTTTAGAGACATAAAGTGCTCCGGAGCATCATAATGTGTTTTGCATCCCTTTCCCTCTGGAAATCCACCCCTTCCCCCCCGTAATTTTTCTCATTGCCTTTTTTTATCCTTATCCCGAGTTGGCGGATTAGACAATTTTTTTGAGATGGGTAGAAGCCACTCCTTTCCCCCCAGTCGATTGTCTAACAGTCAGCTCCTCGGTCACTCCTTTCCAAAGCCAACCTTAATCTTCCCGCGACAGACCACATGATCTTTTGGGACCCGGCGATTCCGAATTTCTCTTCGCGTGGGTTTTCGCAGCCCGCCTAAGACGGCGCCCAAAACGTAGCCCACAGCACGTTTTTGGCCGTCCAAACCCATGAATTCTCGGGCGACGACACTACTCTCCCGTTTTTGCCGTGGTGAGTAACCATTTCCATTGTTTATATCGTTCAAATCTGGCGCGGGCCCCTTTCCAAATAGTGCTGATCGCTTCCTGGTCCCCAGGCCCGCCTTTGGCGATTTTTGCTTATGCAGCACCCCCCCCTGCGACACCTCATCGACTTTCTCCCCCCCAGATGTTTCCGGGCCCTTTAGTGGTCATGAACTCTCCTCTCCAAATGAGGTCCGCGTGGGTTTCCCAGTCCCGTTCCAACTGTGCGAACTCGTCTTGTCATTCAGGCAGGATTTTTTGGTTTTCCCCCCACCATCATGACGGAAGCTTTTTTTTTCCCTCCGCTCTTCCCCCAACTATGTTCGTCGATCAATTTGGCTCCTGTCCCTGCTTATATCTTCCGATGGCCCCTTGTTTCTCAGTAAACTGCAGTTACCCTACCACCACGGTTGATTTTTTCTATAGCCACTCTGATCCCGAGGCCTTCTTTTTTTCGCCGAAAACCTGTATCCTGCCGAGCTTCGGCTCTGCGCCAGAATTCTATATCCAGACAGCGGGCGTTTTTTTTCTTTTTTTCCCTTTTCTCTTTTGCAGAGCTTCCTGAGACGCGGGTCTAAAAGGCTCGAATCCCCCCCTCTCTCCGGACGACTTGTGGATCCTTGGTCTGGTTCTTCATCTCCTCAGGATTTTACCAGCGCCGGTCTTTGATCATGGAATAAGCTAATTAAATTTCCCCCGTTCGAAATACAGCCCCAATGTTGGTTTTGGCACCCTGAATCCCATTTCTTTCCCCCCTCAGCACCCAGGCCAATTTTCCTAGTCCTAGTTGCCTATACGCGAATGGATATTTCTATCTTTCAATTCACAGCTCCTTTCCCCGCAGGGAAGGTGTTTCAATGGTGGATCATATTTTTCCCCTCCCCTGGGTTTTCTCGAGATCGGCCCCCTAAATCCGCGAAAATTGAGCATCCTTTCTTTAAGACCCCCTAGCTACACAGTCGCTGCAAATTGAACGCCCCCCCCGGCAAATTGCAGGGCCCTTTTCCTTCCCCCCCGAGTTATTTAAGGTGATTTCCCCCCCCGTGGGTAAATTTTTACTTCTTCCGAGTTTCTTTTTCGTCTTCGGATTCCTCGAGAGGGCCCTGATCCTTTTGAGACTAAGGAGGAGACACACCCCCCCCCCTAACAGGAGGCACCCCTTCCCTGCACTGCAATTCCCCTTTGTTTATTTTGAGTCCCGTTATAGATCCCGATTCTCCACAATCCAAGCCCGTTTGATTGCTTTTATTTTTTTTTCCTCCCCCCCCACACCGGGTGCGACGATCGGACGAGAGGATGTCTCTTGCTCCCCAAGTCGTCTGCCGTCTTTTTTTTCCCTGGGCGATCAACTTTTCCAGGTCCGCCGTGCTTGTTCTTTTTTTTGAAAAAAAGGTCCCACCTTTTCTTAGTAAACCCGGGTTTCCATCAAAACCAGAGCGCGCCAGTTTTCCCCAAGAGTTAGGGCCCCCTGCTTTTCGGATTTGGCCGATAATGGCGTACGTTCACCCCCCGCCCCCTGGTTTTCAGTTTTGAGAACACCCTTCAAGTGGGGGATTTCCCAGCGGCCGTTGAGCAGCAATTGTTCCTTCCTGAGTCGGTACTTGAAGAGTTTTTCCCGTTGAGCGTAACTTGCCTCTTCTTCCCCTAGTGGAAAAAATTCATTTCCGGTAGATTGGTTTGAGAGCATATTGCTTCCTTTTCAACTGTGAGAACTCTGGAATGTACTCTTCCCCCCTACCCTTTTTTAATGTCAATAAATTCTTCGGATTTTACCCGCCCAGCTTGGAACGATATACGTTTATTGTCCAATGGGAGAACACAATCACTCCTTAATCAAAACTTGTGGGACTTCGTTTCCCCGGATAATTCTTCAGGGTGAGCAGGGTTCCTTCCCCTTTTTGGTGAGCAGGGGTTTTTTGGCCATGTTCCATTGCAGAAGAAACTCCCCCGATCCTGGAGACAGAAATTCCCTTTCCCCCATCCTGCTTATATTCTCCTTTTTTTTTCTTTTACTTTTGGACTTTTTCGGCTGTGACCGTTTCCCTTGATGCGTATAAGAACGGCTCCCTTTTGCTGGATAGATTTGACCCAAATTCGAACTCCCCTCTTTAGCGCCAAAGCTCCCCCTTAGTGTTCCGATGAGGGTTTTCCTGATTTGATCGACAAGTCCAGCCTTTACGGTCTCTAGGCTCCTCTTGCCTTCTTCGTCCTGTTCCGTCCAGGGAACCCGTCCCAAACCGACGCCTGCTAAAAGCTAAGTCCCCTTCATCCCGACCAAGACTCTTTCACGTTGTGCACGCTTGGACGACTACTTCGTTCCGGGGGTGCCCTTTAAGACTGCTCTCCTTAAAGTAGGGCAATGATCCCTTTCCCTTCATCGACCCAAATGGTCATCATGCGAAAATCTAGTTCCCCCAATTTTTTCCCAAGGCCGCCCTTATTTTTTTGCGAAAGGTCAGGAGTTGTTCCCCATCCTTCCCCGCTCATATTTAGAGCTGACCTTCCTCGTGGACGAACTTTTGTTTCTGCCCGAGCGCGATTGTTCAAGGTAAGATTTCTTGACGTATCCGTGTTCGCCACTCCTTTAGAGTTCCACCTCGTCTCTTTTTTTTTTTTTTACCCTCCAAGACCAGGGCCTAGTCTCTTGACGAGAACTTGTAATCGTTGACGTATGGACGCGCCCTTCCAGTTTGCTTTTTTTTACCATAACCTCCCCTCGCCCGTACTTCTCTCCAACAACCCAGAAACCAACCCTTTGCATACCCACTGGAGCCTTTCTTACTCCTGGAAGTTCTATCCGGAAAATCAGAGGTTTTTTTTGCATTAGGAAGTTCCCTCCACCGTCGCCTCTTTTCCCTTTTTTCTTTTTGCATTACTGCTTCGGAGATGCCTCTTTTCCCATGCCAGGGCGACTTTAGAGGTCCAATTTTCTTTGTTATTATGGTGAAGACTTCGTGTTTTTAGTTTCAGTGGGAAGTCCTCCCTTTGTGGTGCAGTCCCTTATGGCGGCTGCATGAGGGAGAAGAATCACATATTGCCCGTTTGGTCGTCAGTAATTTCCCGAGGAGCGTGGGAGAGGTTGTTGCTCGTTTGTTTGGGTTAGGAATGCATATATTCTGAATTAGATTGTCCCCCCCAATTTCCTAGTGGCACTTCAATTTCTGGGTTTTTTAACAATTAGTGGTCAGTCCCCCTCTTCCCACGTGCGATTTGTCTTTATTTTTTTTGGATTTAAAATTTCCTTCCCTACCTCGATGGTCCTATTGCCCTGGAATCTCTCGCTTTTGGGCCTCATGTTCACCTAGTAAGTACGGTTTCTTTTCTTATAGTTTTGCATGAAGCTTTTGACCCTTTCCCCCGGCCGCCAACCCTTTTAACTGTTAGAAAGGTTTTCCATCGCCTGACCTTTAGAGGGAACCCCCCTGAAGAGAGATTGGGCCCTCCGGACAACCTCCCCTTGACGTTTTCCCACGGTGAAAGAAACCCTCTCCCTTCGTCTCACTCGCCCCCCCCCAAGACGCCTGTTCCCTTTGTCGGCCCTATTCCCCCCCCAGACCTTGTTTCCATAGCTCCTCAGGTCCAGCAATCGCGCCCTAACCCCCGGAACCCGATCCAACGATTCTTTTTCCCCCCCTAGGCAGCGAAAATGCATCCTTTCCCCCGTCGGCCGACGCGCTCCCCAATATCCACTTCTCCTCTGAAACAGTGCTCAGGTTTCCAACTGACAATACGGCATTCCTTCGTTTTTTGTTTTGAACGTGTTCTTAGCAAGAGAAAACTTTCATTTTGCCCTTGCTGAGGGCTTTGGACCCTCACCCCAATCGCTTTTCCCAGAGATTTACCCTGAGGCATGGCTGCACCCCCCGATCCCCCCGCTTTTACGCTAGCGCCAGCCAAGGTCTGGCCAGGGCGTCTTCATTTTTTTTTTTTTAAGAATGATTCTCTCCTCCCTTATTCTACTGCAGTTGTTTGTTTTCCTCATTCTTGGCCTCCTGAGACGTCTCTCCCTTATTCCCCCCCTGAAGCAACTGCCTGGCCTTTTTTCCCCCTTTTTGCTTTCTAGCACACCCCGTCTAATCCTGTCGATTTTCTGACAGGCTTTCTCCCCGGGGAATGCGGTGCCCCTGATTTTATTTCCACCCTCAATCCTGCAGCACACGCCCCGTACGGAACTGGGGGACTTCCTTTGCTCCCACTCTCCTGCAGCCGTTTCTTTTGCCCCCCCAACAGGCGCTCGGTGCGAGGTAATTTTTTTTCTATCCCCGCTTCGACCGGCTGTCTTTTTTTCGCGACTCGTGTTTTTTTCTCGTTGAGCTGGGGCAGGCCTTCCTTTCTTGTTTGCTTGACTGGCCGCTTGCTGACCAAGCCTTTTTTTTCATGCCTACCAGGATTTCTCGCTTTTTTGGTTTTTACTGTTGCGATTCTTTTTTTTTGTTTTCGTCAGCGTTCGGGTTTCCTTTGTTCCCAAGCGCATTCTCCCGTTTTTGCAACGGCCCGTCTTTCCGACCTGCCCACTGGAAGATTTTCCTGGAGGAAGGCGTTGGATAGGGATGCCCCGCTAACCCATCCGGAGCCCGTAAATTGCCTCCTTGCCGGTACAGATCCCGCAATATTAAGGTTAATCTTAAATAGAGGATCCGGAATTTCGCGCTCCATTCCTCCCCCAAATCTCGGGACCGACGCCGCCACTCATTTTCCACCCCCCCCAAATTGAGACTTATAGATATCGGCCCCACCCTACTTTGAAGGGCGCCATCTTTACCACCCCAACATCCCCCCCACTCCTACCCCCCCCAAGCACCCCATACCAAAAATTTCCCTCCAGCTGGCAATTCCCCCCACACCCGCATTTCTGTGATCGTTTTGCCCCGAGTTTAACAAATCCTCACCCCGCCAGAAGGGTAGACCCAGAACAACACCCCACCCAGGAACAGTAAACTCCTACCCCCCCCTCCTCCTTTTAGGAGCCAGGAGAACTCAAGCCAAAACAACCCGTGGCAGACGAGGAGCCCTCTTAGTGCAGATCCGCCAGAAGAAATCCCCTTATTCCCTTGAGAGGGTTTTTCTCAAATGCCTCATATGCCTTCAGAGCCCTCGTCTAGCGTCAGTTCCCCCGGAGGAGTAAGTTTAATCGGCGGACAGTTTGTCTGAGGTGTTATTAACTACAACCTGTTTAAGATTTTTCATCACCATTTAGATCCTCGAGATCGCATTTCCACTTTTTTCCCTCCGAGAACTTGGTAGGGTGAATCAACATTTTCCCTCTTCTCTTTCAGGGCTTCTGCCTGCCTCGGACCTTTCAACCCCTCTCTTCTTTACAAAATAGGCTTATAAGAACTTGATATTATGTCCCAGAAAGGAGAGACTTTTTTAAATCATGGATTCTCCGCCCTTGCTGAGATTTGTACCCCTTGCCCGGCCCTTTTCGCCACCTCACAGCTGAGGTCGTTGCCGATTTACGAGGATGTTAGTGGGGAAATTTCCCGCGAAAGTGATGCTTTTTTGCCGGACCTTCGAACTGCCCCTTTACAAGCGTTCTCCAGGCCGCTTTTGCTCAATAGTAAGGGGTGCCACCGGTCTTTCCTATTGGTGGAGGTGAGGATTGCGCATCGTGTATACGGCCGTTTGGCCAGGAGAGGAGTTCTTCCCCCTGGAAGACTGTGACCCTTTACAGTTGCGACCCGCCCTCCATTTCTCGCCGACGATTCCCCCCCCCCCTTTTGCCCGAACGGTGACCCCCTGTACCTCACCCACGACGTCCTCTTCCGCTGCTAAAGATTGCCGCTTCCTTTAGGCAAGGGTTCCTGGCCCCTTCGCCACCCAAAGACCCCACCCGGGAGCTTTTTCTAACGCAGAGATCTCCCTGAAAACCTGCCCCTTAATTCGGCCCCGTTCCTTCACGCCCGAGCATTAATTTTTCGGGGACTTTCTTCCACTCCCTGTCTGAGTCGGGTTGTGCGACCTCCTGGCCCCCAAAACAAAATTTCCCCTCCGTGCCGTCCCCCTCCGCTAAGTTCTTGGTTTTTTCCTCCTCATGGCCAGTTTGGCCTCGGCCCCGTTAAAGGCCAGTATCTTTTCCCCCCTCCGTTCGCTGACTCTGTGATGCATTATCGTTTTGCCATTGGGGAAGAGTTCCCCCCTGACTGTTCCTTTTTCTGAGGGCATTTTGGCCTTGCTCATTGGCCTCCCTCGTTTCCAGCCGATGTTTCCCTTTGTGAAATGGCTTTGGATTCGTTTCTTTTTAACAACGGGCTCACCGCCCCTTCCACAGCGTCCGCTTGAAAAACTTGTCGAGGCGTAAAGAAATGCCTTCCCTTTTGTTTGTTTAACCGCTGCCTCCCCCCCATGGAAGCTGTTTGACTAGAAAGAAGCTACCCCCTTACCACGACCAATGTTTTCCGTAAAGAATGGTTTTCTGAAGGGGCGAGTCTCGTCCATTTAGAGGTGGGCCTCTTGTCCACATTTTTCATCACCTTAGTTCCCCCCCCACACCCCCCCCAAAGGCCCCGATCGGAGGTCCTCCCGCAAGGTGGGAGCTCGTTTCTCTCGGAACGTGTGGCCGTAAAGAAAACCGATCCTTCGTACGATCGTCTCCCTTCCGTTCGAACCCTTAATTTCTCAAGACTAGTTTCGGTCATCTATTTGAGTTTCCCCGCTCTCCGACGGCGGTTTTTCCCTGCGGAATCCACGTTCCTGCCCCTTGTCCCTTGGCTCGGGAGGGTTTCTTGCGCGGATTCCCCCCACCCTTACTCCTCCTCGGGGGAGATGGACTCCTGCTCCCCGGAACTTCGTTTGTAATAGTTCCAAGACGACCCCAATGGAGTTGTGTTTTCCATCAAACTCTGTATTAGTGCGACTCCTCCCGAGGAACCCCCACGGCCTTTACATTATGTTGGAGTCAAGAATCTGCCGTTCAGGGCTATCCTTAGGGAATCTCACCAGATCGCCTTTATTTTCCCTCGGAGGATTCTTTTGGGTAGACGATGTGAGCTCCCCCCGTTGTGGTGGTGAGATCAGAGGTCCCCATTGCAAATAGCCCTCTTTTGATGAGCATCCCTCCTTTCTCTTGAATCTTTCCCTTTAGTAGATCCTGCTTTGCATTTCTGGCCTCCCCCCCCGTCCAAAATTGGCGTTGGTGCTGTCCCTCATAACTCGGTGATTCACTTCCCCCATAAAGTTGACTTTTTCCGTTACTATTATTCCCTCCAATAATTATGCGATTCCACCATCCGTGAGTTGAGTTTACTCTTTTCGCGAAAAACCCCCCACAGGAGACGCCCCTTCTTTTAAGGGAAGGCCCTTGGCCCTTCCTCTCCCTTTGAGCCCCTTTCGTTTTGATAGAAGATCCCCCCCCCCACATCACGCCCTTGCTACTCTCCCGCCTTTTTTCCCCTCCCTGGGAGACGTGCCGAGCTAATATGTGTTCTTTATGACCACCTCCGATAGCCGCGGTCCTTCCTTTGGTTATAGTAGCGCTCCGTGGTGTTCTTGACCGAAGTTTCCCACTTTTGAAAATCTTTTCAAACGTCGTTGCCCCTTTTTTCAAGTCTCTCGAGTTGGAAACCGTCTCAAAAAAGTTTTGGCGCCCCTTACTGATCGTTTTCAGATAATGGCGTATTTTTTAAAAAAGGTCGATCCCCTGGTTTTTAGCCAAACCCTAGCGACCTTTTTCACTTTCCTCTTCAAGTGATCCATCCCCAAGGTGCGGCTTTTTTACTCGCGGTGAAGTCCTTTTTTCAGTTGTGCCGTGAGCTATGTCTCCTCCAGGTTCGATCAACCATTTTTTTTTTCAGGTTCGATTTCTTCTTTCCGTGCCGTTTCCATTCCCCTGCCTCATGTACCAATGCCTCCGCTCCTGTCCACTCCTTTTTCCGGCTTTTCCCGAGGCCAGAGCGTGCCATTTCACATGGGCCCCCCACCCCCCCCCCCCTCCTGGACAAAAAGGTCCCCTTTCTTTCGGCCATAACTTTTTTTCCGGTGGCGTCTGTTTTTGTGCTCCTGGTTTTTCGGTACGCTGTTCATACCCCCCTGAAGTGCGTTGCGTTTTTTTTTGAGAAATCGCCCCCCCTCCATTCCTCAGATGGGTTCAGGCAGATGATGATTGTCGTTTCTTAGTGACCGCTCTCTAGATCTTATCAGAACTTCGGTTTGAAGGCTACCCTCTCTCCTTTGCCACTCGCAATTTCTTTTCATCCTCGGCCCCCCTTTTGAGTGATTTTCCCATTTGCCGGGGTTTTTTCCTCTACGCCAGATGACAACGTCCCCCGGAGCGCCTGACTCGGTCGCCAATACCTTTCCTTTTTTTCTGTTTGAACTCCATAGGTTTCCCAGACTTTCTACAGCAAGTACCCCGCTGATACTCCCCTCCGCCCTCATTAACAGGTGCCCCTTACATTGGATTCCTCCTCCAATCGACCTGGTCTGCCCATCCCGCAGACTCCTCCTTGCTCCCCGACGACGCATTAGCTTTCCCTTATGTCGGCAGCCGGGAGAATGTCCGGTCCACAATTTCTTCGGCGCCATGGCTTCCTACGGCTTCTAAAAATATATTCGCTCCCTCGCTGACATATTCTAAACTTTGGAGTCCCCTTTCATCTGTGGAATCATCTTTTCCGTTTAAAGGTCCGCGCGGAGGAGCCTTCTTCCAATCCTTAGAGTTACTCAGTTTTCTTATTGCCCTCCCCCCTCTTTGAGAAATTACTTCTTTTTTACGGCGATTGGACGAGGATGACTCTGGAAAGCCCCTTTTTTTTTTTCCAACTTGCCCAGCTCATTTTCTTTGGAATAACCCACCCCCCCCCCCCCCCCACGCCGCAAGTCGGAGCTATGACTCCCAATTCTTCTAGGCAAAATCGTATTCCTTCGCCGTTCCTATGCAGAGGCCGTTCCCCTCTCAACGCGCCCCGTCGACGGCCTTCTTTCTCTGGGAGATTGTCTCCGTCATTTTCAAGACGGTCTCCAATTGGGTTTTGGCTTCTTGGTTAATAATTGACTTTTCCTTGTGACGCATTACTTTTTGGGTCACTTGGCTTCTGTTTGGCCAATATATTTCTATTTAGCACTTTATGCGTGTTGGAAGTACTTTTTTTTCCCTTGACTTTTGATATGTTTGTTTATTTCTTTGTGTGGTTCTCCCCGTAAAATCTATTTTGGGCTGGTCACTATATTTTGTTTCTGGGGTTTTGGATTTCTGCGTTCGCCCTTGCTTTGTGTTATCCCCCCTTTATTACCTCCTTCGGAAAAAGCCGCGTCTTGGGCCGCCGACCTTTATACTCTGGAATGCGGATAGGTTCCCTTTTTCCCCCATCTTTTTCCAGTTATTGGTTAGCCTGTATCCATGGAACGCGATCAGGCTCCCCCCCCCCCAGCCGAAAATCAGTCCCCCACTCTCAGGATCAGTAACGCGTTTTCCCACCCGGCGCTTCGGACACCCCGCCCTTATGAGAAGGAGCCCGGTAAAGGAACCATGATTTCTGCTAAAATACGCCCAAAACCCCTTCCATGTTGCCCCCCCTTTCACAACAGAACATCCCTGTTTGGAGTTTCTGGCCCTCCCATTTTTCTCCAATACATTACAGACGCACTCGCGCCCGACCTCCCCCCCCCTTCCTGATACAAGCTTTAGATAATAGTGCGGAAACCCTTTTTCTCATCTGAGATCTTTTTTTTTCGAACTTCCCATGCCTCAGAGCGCCGGTTTCAAAGCCCAATCGGCTTCCTGGTACGGAACCTGAGGTTTTTTTCGTGAGTGGAATTGAGCAGCACTTTCCCCTTTCAAGTTGGAGGGTCTTGTCCTAAACCGATCTACGCCAGATCTCCACCCTTTCTCATCATGGTCGGACCCCCCCCCCAGAGCCCCCCCCTCCATGATTTTGTCTAGCGCCCTTCCACTGTCTCGGCCACCGGTTGGTATTGAGGGGTTTAATCAATGAGCCCCCGCTTGAGGCCCCATTTTTCTTACTAATCTCCTTGGTTTTTTTTAAGCGATGGGGCCTCATGATTTTCCCTCTCACACCCCAATGTGAAGGAATTCATGTTCTCTTCCCTGCTTGAGTTCTCGGAGCCAGAACACCTCGGTCTCTCTGTCTGATGGGGGTAAGCCATGCCCGGTGGCAGCTCGTTTCCCCCGCGGATTTTGATTTGCAACATAAGCCTTTTAAAGCCCCGTTTTCTTTCAAGTTGACCCTCCATTTCCTTCCTGCCTTTTTCTGGTCCTGCTTTTTGTCTTCAGATTCTCCTTGTCTGATCTAAACTTTCTTCGCGGCTGCCCCCCCCCCCAGGTTATCAGTTTGATTGCTCTATCGTGTCATCTCTGATTGTGCTGTTCGCCTTGAGCTGCTTTGATTCCACGGGAGCCCAAGGCTTCTACGCATACCAAGATTTCCGTGGGGAGGTTCCTAGGGAATCCTTGCGTTTTTTTTCTTGCCCTTTATTGCCCGCGGTGGCGTCGTGCGTCCTTTCTGCATTCTTCGTTTACCCTTTTTTCCTTTATGAGGACGTTTTCTCTCAAACCTTTTCCCTGGACCTAACTGGGTTTGAGTTGTTTCCTGGATTTTCCGCTCCTATAGTCCTACCGAACCGGTAGTGACAGTCCTTCTCCGTTCCCCTTCCATTTCCGGCCTGAGTCATTTCCCAATTTTTCAGTCTTTTGGGAAGCAGATCCCAGCCATGCGTTCACCGTGAAAGAGACGCCTATCACGAATGACCCCCCCCCCCCATGAGACCGGCACCATAGTATGGCCCATCAAACAGCGCCATTTCTCCCCCTCATTCGGCCGGATTCCCCCCAATCCCCCCCCTAAGCCCCCCCCAGCCCCCACCTACCAACGTACAGGCTCCCCCCTTTTTCCCTCCCGGCATTAGGGTGTCAATACCCCCCCGACATCCTCCCCATCATGGTGGAGCCCTCCCACCCCACGTATGCCCCCCTTCGCCCTTCACACTAGAACCTCCTAACCCCCCAAGTGGATCCCCCTCCCTTCCTTTCAGCTCTTTGAGCATACGACCCTCAATACCTTATTCTTCGAAGGTCGCTCCTAGGACCTCTCTGTTTCCGGCTTTCTCGACCTCTCCCTTCTCCGAAATGGATTCGGAGAGAGAAGTAATCTTTTTGAGGAACCCTGTTCTTGTTCTTTGTAAGAATGACCTTCAACGAGGGTTTGTTACGGCTTTTCCCTAATTCATGTCTCCAAAGCTCATAGCGTCCACCCAAGAGGGGCTCCTTCTTCAGCCAGTGGGTATGGGGTTAATACCTTTTTTGATCCTCACTGTAGTTGAGAAGAAGACTCACTTTGACATAGGCCACAGTTATTCCTCAAACGAGCAGAGGGACTCTCGTTGACATAGGTTAAGGATAA
>Ga0179593_1450155_pt1 | contig 16415 bp, 10 predicted proteins | sample CZODoug2_1_08_16_FD_185931 | JGI IMG/M metagenome (GOLD analysis project Ga0179593, IMG submission 185931) | Vadose zone soil fungal communities from Angelo Coast Range Reserve, California, USA - CZODoug2_1_08_16fungal (PacBio error correction) | ecosystem: Environmental > Terrestrial > Soil >... | reverse complement strand
CGTTGTTATTTTTTTTTTTTTTTTTTATGAATGGTGCTGCTCTTCCTTCCGTTTCCGCATCCCTTCGGACGACTGCATCCACCTGCTGAAGGAACAGTATTCTATTGCAAACCGTTGAGTCGCCGGAAAAGCCAAGGGTTCCCGGTCCATTTTCGCATTTTCGCTTGAGAGCGCTTCGCACTCCTTCCTAGCTTTAACACCCTCTTGGTGGCGTCGTGACTACTAGTTGCGGCTGCGAATGTAGAATTCTCAAGACATTGTCCCCTCCCGGTGAAATGTTGTTGCGCAAATTTTGCCCTCACTTTCCGGGAGGATTCCGCTCCCGCGCGAACATCCTTTTTCCCCGCTTTCCGCGCTGTCTTCTTGAGGAACTCCTTACCTTTTCGTTAGTATTCTTCCGCCGTAAAAAGAGTTCTCCGCCCCCCATCTTCCTTTTCCCTTTCCGTTGTCCCCCTAACAACTATAGTTGAGAAATGCGGTCCCTGTCCGAATGCCGCCACAGCTCGCGTCTTTGGACCGCAAACTTACTCTGCTTCCTCCTGCCCCCAATCAAAGATTGCAGGAATTTCCCTCCCCTCGTCCCCAACGCAGTCTTCGTCTGCTCCCCCCCCCCAAAAGAAACGGTGGTCGTTGAGCATCTCCGTGCTTTTTTTTAAAGAAATAGTTTTTTAGTGACCTTTCCCGGTTGAAGACTGCTATCTTGTCTCTTGCCTCTCCGGTTCTTTTTTACTCTTGGGCCCCCGCAAGTCATGGTTGCCATGGCTTGTCCGTTCAACCTCACTTTGTTTGCCCAAAACCCACTTATTCTCTTAAACGTTACGAACATACCACCCGAGAGTTCCTCCCCCCCCTTTATGCGGTTCCTCTATACAACTTGCTGATCCGTTTCCTTTCGATCCGCAGACTGTTGTTTGTTTTTTTTTTGCGCCTGTAGACGACAGAAGTCGTTTGGAATTGCATTTCCCTTTGCGTCGGATACTTGATTTAAGGGTTCCCCCAACCCCCCTTTTTCTTTCTCTTTCCCACTTTTATCCCGCAGTCGGCCATTACCTTGCCACTCCTCCCCAGAAGTCCCTTTGGGATCCCATGAACATGGATTTCTGAATTATCCCGCCCTGTTTAACTGATGATTTTTCCTTTGACGTGGTCCTTCCCCCCTCCCCCCCCTATGTTTCACCTTTAGGTCGGGCGGAGCATCTACCACATGTCCTCCTTCTTTGCCCGGTCCTTAGAAGAGGACCTTCTTCTCCGTTGACAAGTAGAATTTTCCTTTCCCCTCTTCCACTCCGATGCTCTTTGTTTGCGGCTTCTGTCCTCGCGGGTCGCGTGTTCCCTATACGCCGCGCCAGTGGTCTTTCGGGATGATAAAACTTTTTTTTTTCGCGCTGATTACTTCTCAAGCACAAAATTTCTCGTCTCATACCGCCGCCCCTCCAATTGCGGATCTTTAGCTTAAACTGCTTTCCCTTTGTCGACCAATTTTAAAAGAAGACAATCCTCCTTAGCGTCTTCTTTTTCTTTCTTCCATTCCCACTTTTTTAGTTTTTCCCACCTATCCTTTCCGTTTTTTTTTTTTAGCGATATAAGGTCCCAAAACGACAATTTCCTCTAAGAACGCCAGTTATTTTCCCTTCTCCTGTCGTTTCCCTTTTTGTTCGACCACACGACTGCGTCATTTCCCTGAACGCTACGCCAAATTGGTCCGAGTCTTCTCATGGGCGTTTTTTGCTTTTTCTTTACCAGTCCTCGGTGTAACCTAACCAACTTTTATTCCCTCCCCCCCTCCCTTCCCCCTCTGTCTCGTTTTGCTACGGTCTCCCAGCGACCCGATAGTCATCCTCTCAACCAGTTCGCATGTCGGGATTGACCATTATTTGCTATGCCCTGGACTGCAGGGAAATTTTTCCCCTCGGTTTTCTCCCCCCTCTACTGATGGGCAATCCCCCTTGGTTCTCGATTAATACTTTGCCCGCCGTTTTCCCTCTTTTATCTTCATGAACAAAGACCTTCCCCTCCCCCTTTCACACCTGGAAGTCTGATCCTAGAAGGAGGCCAAACGCGGGGTTAAGTTCATACACCCTTTTTGAACTTCTTTCTTTTTTGGCTTTGTCTTCTCTTTTGGATGCTGCCTCCTTTTTTACTCCCTACGCCACAGATTGAGGAAACCCTGGTCGCCGCCTACCGACGTCCCCTTTTTCCACTTTGGCCCCCCCCTTTTCATCTTTCCCTTAATCTTTTTTGTCCCGATCAACACTGACCGCTCCCCTTTCTCCCCCTTCCCGTTAATAGACCCCTTTTTCTTTCGTTCAGTCATCTTTTGCGTTACTATTTCTGTTTGTAGTTGTTCGTATATCAGTGTTTGCTTTGTCGTCCTGTCTTTTGCGCTAGAGAATGACGTTTGAAACCTGACGGACCTTCCCTTGCACGCTTGCGTTCCCAATCTCCTCGGTCTTTCCCAGCAAAGAGGCTTTGGGGCGCCCGCCCCTTCCCGCGCAGACCACTTCTTAATTCTCGGTGTCGTGTCAAGAAGAACCCTTTATGATCCCGTTTTCGCCAGACTTGTAATACTATTTGTTTGTACCTGGTTCTCGCTAAGTTTTTTTATTGCTTTCTGCCCCAAGTCCTCCTCACTTTCTTCCCCTTTTGCCTGATCTCTTGGCCTTTCAGCACGTCCGCCTATTTTTCGCCATCGTCTAAGCACTGTTTGCTTCCCTGATTCTTTCAACTCTTGTTCTTGCCAATGGCAGAGAGTAACCTGGTTTTTCTCTCCTCCCGCTTTTCCACGCCTGACGCTTTTCCGTCTTCTTTGAAGGGCCCTCTACAGCACATCGTTTTTTTTCGTCCCCCCTTTGAGGTATGGTTTACCGTCGTCTCTCAATACTTCTTTGTAGTGTCAGTTCAGCAACGCCCAGTCCCGCTTTTAAATTGTCGTTTCCTTACCTATCCCGCCGCCGCAATTTCACGGACCATTCCCGTGGCGTTAACCCCATTTCCCTTATCTAGGCTGCGTGCTGCTGCTCCTTGCTGTTCTTTCACTGTGTGGACCTCTTCTTTAATTAGACTCCCCCGGTTTGACCATCTGTAGAATACTGTCTCTTATGCGTCTTGCCGTCGTGACGTTTATTGATCAAGCAACCGCGTTTAATATTTTCGCCTTTTCATTGGAGGACGAGAGAAGCCCCTTGCCGTCTCGCCCTTTGACTTCAGGTTTTCATCCTATCCTGAAGATTCGGATTCCCCCTCGACGTGACTTGTTCATGCAGGCTCAAAAGCGTCCTCCTGAAGGGCACAAGCCCCCCTTCCTTTGGATCATGTTCGGGCTACCCTTCCGCGTGACATGGACCAGAAATTCTTCGTTACCCACTCGCGGTTGAGCTGGTGTGCTTTCCTCTCTGCTCCTTACCCTTCTTTGAATTTCCTACCGGTCCCATTGCTCCCTCGTAATCTCGTCAATCATCAGATCGGCGACAATTAATGACAGTTTCAGGTTCTGCGGGCATTTTTACCACTCCTACGCTCCCATGTCCAGTCTCTCTGAGCCGTGTAAGAACTGTGGAGCAATCTTTGCCATGGGGCCTAGGACGTTTTTGGTCGGCGTAAACCTTTTTTACTGCCGTTCGTCATGTCCCATCCGAGCTTTAGCGACCCGTCGTACTCGATCTTCTAGAGTTCTCGTTGGGTCCCGACCACCGAATTAAGACAGAAGCCAGTACTCCCTAAGTTCTTTGTCTTGTAGAACCACCCCTTTCCCTATTTTGCATTAACTCTGAGGTAGGCTCACCCTCGGAGTTCTCCTGCTTCTGGCCCACCAGGAGTAAGCTACGTCCTTTTTGACGGGAGTTGGTTTGTTTCCACTCTTTGCTCGATCGACTGTTCCGCGTGTGCCTTTCCCAGACAGATTTTGAGTGGAATGGTGCAGTCCGTTTGCAGGAACCTCTACTACCCTTCTCGCTTCTAATCTCCTTTGCATTACTGACGCGATTTCAGCGACCTATGTTCTCCCTAAAGCAGTCGTTCGTTCAGCCGAACATCTTATGATGACGCTTGACATTCAGCTCGATCTGATGTAACGTTGCCCCTTTCCTGTCGGCTTTGCATGCAGGTGTCTGATCACCTCTTAGATTTCCTCCCTTCCCGGAGAAGTACGGGAAGGCCCTGTGCATGGGTCTCTTGTTGTCACCCAGTTCCTATTATGCTCCCTGTTCAGCGTCTTAAGGTACCTTTCTAAGTTCAAGCACTTCATTTTTTTCAGTGAGAGAGGCTTTTCCCCCCCCCTCTCGTCTTACAGCCCCTCGCTAAGGTCGTTTTTGCGACCTTCATCTGTAGCTGACCGCCGCCTATGTGGAGCCCCATTTATTTTACTTTTCCTTCATTGTGGTTTACCATCACCCCTTGGCCCACCCGCGCCCTCAGCTGCGTCGGCATTGCCACGGACGCCGCCTCGACCTCTCTCCAGCGACGCGTCCCCGCTTGCCAGTCGTCCTGGTTCTGCTTTTACTTCTCGGGGGACGGGGATGTAGCGTTGCATTATTTTCTTGCCCAGAAACCCTGGTTAGGGACTGTTCACGTTGGGAGCCTTCCTCTTCTACCGACGTCTCTATCGGCCACCCTCCTCCACCGCGAGCGTCAAGCGAGTCCTTGCCGCCCCCGCATCTCTTCATTTCGTGAACTTTCTTTTCCTCGATTCCAGTACTGTACGCCTTCGGCCGCATCATCCGTCGCTAAGGGGTTGTTCTTAATCAGTTAGGGAAGCTGTGTCCGCTGCTCTTCCCCCCCCTCCCTTCTCTTGCCTTTTCTTCCCTTAGGTCTTCTTTGGTGTGCCTCGAGCACCCTTCGTTGACATCGTGTGTTAGAAACCTCCCGTTTTTTCCTCCTGTTCCTATCATACTCCCCTTCTTTTTTGGACGAGGCGGCAACGTAGTACCTGCCGTTTTTAACCCCTTCCCACACGGGAGGTAGGGATGTTTGCTCGTTTTCGTTTTTACCTGGTTTCTTGATCCGTTACGGCGTCGACCCCCCGTCGCCGCCCTCCTCCTTCTATTCTTCCCAGCGCGGTTCGCAGAAGAATGACAGGTGTCGGGCCTGCTGTGTTGATAGTGCCCCTGCCTACCACTCTTCGCGGCGAGGAGGAGAGCCGGCGGTCGTTGGTCCCCCTGACATCTGAATCTTTTTTTCGATTCAGCGCTCTTAATTTTTTTGCCTTTTTCCCCCTGACGATCCTGACCCTTCTGCACTTGTGTTCCGTCCCTAAGGAGGAGTATGCCTTTTTCTCGTGTTTGTTTCTCGATGAAGTACGCGGCTACGGCGCGTCCGAACGCGTGCAGGACCTCTCTGGTGAGCTGGTTCCCGGTAAGATTTGACTCTCCGATGGATTCGAGTCTGGTTTGTGACCACACTCTAGACCTCCCCCCTAGGTCGCGATTTAGCGTGTGTCTCCGCAATACAGACAACCTTCAAGATTAAGGTCCCCCCCTTTTTTTCCCTCCCAGCGCCGCCATCGGGCGTTTGGTTTGACTACATTTGAATTATAGGACCAAGCCTTTCGAGTCCTCCCCCCCATAAGCCGGCCCCTTGTTTGCTATAAAGCCAATTCGCGTTGTCCGCGTCCGCCCCCCCCCGGACTCTTTTTTGCCCCCGATCGCAACTGGAACCGGTATTACCAGACGGCTGCGCTTCTTCACACGAGTCGTCCTCTTTTTTTGCTCGGCGCAGCTGGCCTCCGGTTTTCCCGCTTCGGAATCTAATGGTGGTCATCCCTGGCGCCTCCCCAGTTTCCCCCTCAACGGAGAAGAACACGCAGGTTGAACGCGAGGTGTTTTTGTTGTTTTGTTGTGGGTGTGGTGGTTTTTTTCCTTTCATTTAATGCGGAAGAAATCCATGAATGCTGCCTCCGATTTGTCAAGCGTGGTCGCCTTTTTTTCCTGTTTGACCTCGCTGTTTTGCAGCGTTCTTTCGTCTTCCCCCGTAGTCTCTCCGCGCTGGCTCTTCCCCAGGGCCACGTTCACGGCCTTCGCGTCAGCGCTGTTGGGTCAACCCCCCAGCCTGATTCCATTTCACCGATCGAAGTTACTAGCCTCACAAGGCTCCGTCCCGCGTTTCGACGAGGACGTTATGTTAACCTCCGGCTTTCCCCCTCCATATCCTCCGTTCTTCCTGCACTTTCCAGGCGTGATGTGTGCAAATTTACCCGGTCATACTTGTCACGCGCACACCCGGCGGTTGCAGCTCCTCTAGTCGCGCATCGCCTCACGTTTCGCAGTGTTGTCAGGACGCTTGGAAGGCAGCGAGCTTCTGTTTCGCTCTTCCGCTCTTTCCGCGTCGATTCCTACGCCGATTTAACTTCTATCAACGTCGTCTTCACGACCCCCAAAACTGTTACATACAATACTTTTCCGGCCGTGCGTCTTGCTGAAGCGCCCGAACACTCCACGATGCCCCCTTCTCCGCCGACCTCGCGGCCGTTGACCATTGGTTTTTAAGCTATATGGGGCGGTGCCGAATACTTTTCATGGACACCAACGTCGACCTACGCAAGATTTTTAGTGTTCTGTTTTAACTCGCTTTCAAGGGGCGTGCGTTCTGTTCATGTGCCGGGACAACCGCCCGGCTTCGTTTCTTAGCTTCCCCGCTGGTGAACTCTCTTGCCGTTCTTCCGCAAAAGGTTCCCACCCCCCAACCGCTGCGGTTTTTTCTTAACACCTACTCTGACCCAGGCCAGCCGGTGCCAATTCTAGTGGGAGCCCCCCATAGGTCTCGCAGGGGTTAGCGCGTCGCTGTGACCTTCCCAATTCACTTTCGTCCTTTGTTTTATGCGGTCCCATTATTTTCCTAGTCGCCTATCCGGGCTGCGCGAGAACGCTCCTTTTGACAATTAGCGACTTTTGCGTTTACCCCGTGTTCCTGCCCGCCCCTGATCCGACTCCCCCGCTTGCCACTTCGTAATTAGGTTTGGTGGCTCGAGCTCAGACCTACACGACCCTTTCATGGTTTATCTGCCACAACTGACGTCCACAGCCCCACTTGCTGAATTCAGTCGGTCTCGCCCCAACCGTCCCCGTCGCCTCCAGAGGAAAGCTGTTCAGGAGTCTGTCGAAGCGTACGCAACATCCCGCCGCGCGCTTGCTGCGAGTTTCTTTTTCCCTATTGTCGTCTTAAGGTTTATGTCGAGAGCAGCGTCCACAGACTTGTTGGCCCTGAGACTGCCCTTGTTTTCTTCAGTCAAACATTCTAAACCGCCTTTGAGGCGTTGTCAAAACTCATGTTACGCAGTGCACCCTCCTGTTCTTGGTTCCCGTGATCATGCCTTGAACAGCACGGATTTCGAGGACCGGTTTTTCTACATGCTCGATATTTCCTTTTCCTACTAACACAGAAGAAAGTCTCGAAAGATTGGCACCAGTAATTAACCCCGCTCAGGGCGCACTTGGCCTGCTCCTGGCACCTCGCGCGGTAGTCATAATGCCGTGAAAGACCGACTTCTCTTCGACTGCCAGAATTTTTTTGCTCCAGTAGTTCTTTGAAATTCCCTTTTTCGCGATTGCACGTGACTCACTCTAACTTTGAACTGGAGTGCGCCATCTCCAACCCCTTGCATCCTCCCGAGGATCTTCTCGTCAGCGTAACCCCGATAAGCCAGCATTGTCGATCGTTCTTGCTTGCCGGACGTGAATCTCCCTACTGAAGCGCCTTGTTAGCTGTCTTGCTTTGAAAAACTGGAATATACCCATGCGCGCCTTTCGCAAACCGTTTGATGAGCCCTCCCTGCGTCCGCTTCCCCCTCTTCACTTCGCCGCCTTTATGAAAGAACTGGCTATCCGTTGCAAGCCAGCTCACTTTTCTCATTGAACATTGTCCTAACGCATTTCTTGCGACCCAATAGCATCGGCTGGCTGCCAGAGTCAGAGACTTGTTCCCTCTAAAACCTAGGTAAGTCTACCGCGATTTGAAGGGCGTGCTTCATGGGAGGGGCGCGTTTTCTGCCGACGAGGGCCTAGGTTTCCAATTTTACTTGGTTGCAGGGCATGACCGTCCCGTTCCGCTGAGGCGCACCACCCTTCTAACTCCCTTCCCCTGAACCTACAAAACGCAGAATCCTTTACAAAACGTTCTCCGCTCGTTCGCACTTTGCTGCAAGTTGCCGCGCGGATTCCCGTGATGCTTGACAGTATTTCATCCCAGGCGGTGAGTTTTTCCTTTAAACACGCGTCTGGAGGCCGGCTTAACCTTTGTCCCCTTCAATTCTTTATGCTCTCGGCCTTTGATCATTCGCAGTAAAAGCACCCTACCCAGTCCCCTTTGGTGGAGTCCATGCAAGCGGCTTGAGTAGGCATTTTTTTCGCGGACTCTCACTGGTGTTAAATTTTTGGATTTGGGTCTTGGTTCGTGGCCATTACAGACTCCTACCCCCTTTTACGGTTTTCGGTATTTGTTTTTTTTTTTCAATTGTAAACACCATGTCTGTCCCTTCTTCAGGTGTTCCGCGGCGACGGGCAAAGCTTCTTTCTCCCTTAAGGCCTCTTGCCTCCCGATTCCCAGCTCCTCTGTTGTGGAGATTATTGTGTCCACTCCTGGTAATAACCTTCTTAGCCGTGCGCCCTGGCGTGCTGTTGATACTTGAGTTTCCTCGCGTTTGAAGGCTCCCAGCAAAAAAAACAGTCATCATGATCCGCCAGTACGCATTTGCGATCTGGGCGTTTTCCCTGTCCGCATAGCACTTTTAAACGGATCAGCCTCCAGGCCCAAACTACCAGAGCGTTCGTTAGGGAATTTCCTCGGACCTTGGGATTGAACTTACCTCCTCTCTTCCCACTTTAACCTTTAGACCTCCTTTTTTTTTTTTGTTGTTTTAGATGATGTTAGCACCCTCAAATTTTCTTCCCAGCAGCGCCCGTCAATTTAGTTGGCATGCTTCCTTCTTCTTCATTTTCACCGTTTGGCGCCCCACCGTTCATCTCTCTGTCCCTTGTTACGCTTCCTCCATGCGGTGCTCGGTTGCTCATGATTACTTCTTGCGCCTTCAGTTTTACTCAAAATTCCCCAGCATTCAAGTGGTCTGCTTCTCTCTCAGGGATGCACACTTTTATAACTCTTACCCCCCCAAGCCAGTGAGGAATTGTTGTTTCCCCATATTGCAAGGACTTCAAGTTGAGGTCCCCAGCCTGCATGGAATCCCTATGCCCCTTCTTGAAGAGGGACTCCCCCCTTTTTTTTCCCTGCTCCGACCTTCCCTTTGAAGGTTTCCCTGTATCTGATTGGCCACTTGGTCACCACCTAAGGTTCACCCTGTCGAACCCCGTCGATGAGAAGAAGGTCTCCCCCCCCCCATCCGTCCACTTTCAACCCAAGGACTTTCTTCTTGAGCTTGGTGCTTTACTTCGATGCAGCCGAAGTTGTCCGCAAAGAAGGTATTTTGTTCAACTGTGTACAGCCCCGTACCGTAGCCCAAGGTCAACGCCACCTTCCCACTGACTCAGTCGGCCGACAGACTAGAGATCTCACCTCCCAACTTCAGTCACTTGTTTCAAGTCGATTTCTTGGACCATGATTTTGTAGTTTCGTAGCAGTTTCGTCGTGAATTGTTTGTTAGCTCCTCCTCGAATTCTTTTCCCCGTAAATTCTCCCCTTGCGTGCAAATCTTCCTCCCCTTTGCCCCAAGCACCCGCCGTGCTCCCAGGTCCCGCCCTCGACGGACCCGTCCTTCACCCCTTTGATTGCGCTTCCCCAGACTCTGATACACGTGAATCCCCTCTTCTTACCCAGTCTTTTGCTTTGCCGTAATGATGAGTAGACGGTTTTCCCTTTACATAGTTAAGAACTTCTTTCAGTCTAATTTTATTCACTTTCCGCTGTCGTCCGTGTACACGAGCGTGGGCTCTTTCAAGCCTTCCGCCCCACTCTTTGTTCTTCCAATGCGCGAAGTAGCTTCCCCCCTTTCATTTCGCCAGGCCCTTTTGTTTCACGGCGGATTTTTATACGCCGGAGCTGTTGCGTCCGCCGCCCAATACGCTGAGTGTTTAACCTGCTGGTTTTCCTTCGATTCTTCTATAGTTTGCGACGCCTTTTCTGTTTTCAAATATTCTTTCAAACCTTTTTCTTGTACACGCGTTCATAGTCGCTTTTTGCCCGCGCTTCCGAATTTCCAAAGGGTCCCTGTTGCCGATTCAATCTTCCGATATAGCTTCGGCTTTACGTTGCGCTTTGGCTGGCGGACCGGCCCCATTGAACCTGATGTTCTGTAGACTAATCCCCCGGGATTGATCTCGCCTATTGCCTGTGGATTTTTCGTTTCGCCTTCTTTGTAAGCACAGGTACCTACGCGGTGCCCTCGCGATTTTTGATCTTCCGCCCCCACATCGGGGAGTTTGCCAATGTTACGATCCCCAGTTTTCCCCTCAGTGCCTGATCATGTTGCTCGACGTGCCTTCTCCCCGGAAGGACTCACAGGTCTCGAAGCCCAGCCCCCAATGGCCCGCGTGGACCCTCTGTTACTTTCGGCATCCACTGTCGCCCTGTTGCCCTGCGTCATCCCATCGTCGATTAACTGACGCGGTTGCGTTTTTCTGTTTCCCGAGCATTCACACTTTACCCTCTCGTTAGCCTTTCCGTCTCAGTTGGTACCCGTGCATCGCGCGATTCATGCCCGTGGAAGTGGCTTGTCCCCGGCATTTCCCCGATCGCTTCCAATGAAGTGTTTTTCTTTGAGTCTTTTTGACGTTACCCCAGTGACGACAATGGTGCTCTTAATAGAACTGGCGGGCGGACACTGATTGAGTTGGTAGGAGATCTGTCAACGTCGAGCTGTTCTCTGCCGTCATAGATAGGCTCTTTAAGTTAAATGGTTCCTCTTTCATTTGAAGTTGACTTTTTCCTTCGGGTTCACGCACGTCCCCCTAACTGGCCCACCCCTGCCTCCCCTTGGTACGGCGCCCCATGGAATCAAGGTGGACACTCGTTCTTGTGACATTTTCCCCTCTGCTCCGGCCTGGCCTAGCAGGGTTCTTATTCTTTGCTGAGTTGCGAAGTTCACGTGCATCCCTTCCGGTACTACGAGTCTCGTAATTGCATTCACCTTTTCCACAGCAGATCCCTGTTCGTTTCGGCATCTTCCACTGTGCTCTACGCAGATCGTGATTTCGTTTTTTTTTCTTTACCGTCGCGCCCCCCCACCTGTGGTTCTTTTCCATCCGATCTCGCCGTCGGTCGGTTTTTTAGTTCATTTCTCCAACTCGGCAGTTTGTCATTGCTCTCCCCTTTTATTCATTTCCCTAAGCCCTAGGTATAAGTCCCCATTCTTTTGTATGTTTCAAGAATTTTCCCCGATGCAGCTCGCCGACTTCCCCCAGATTTCAGGCGTCATGACAGATCCCCCCCCCGCTTTAGGTCCTATAGGGACCCCCGCGCCCTGCGCCCGGGTAAGGTACTCGGTCATTTATACCCCCCACTGCGCCGGCACGTATCTTTATACACCGCAGAACTGCCTCGATTCCCGTCTGAGCCGTACGTTGCCTTGAACCTCTCTTTTAAAATCTCGCTTTCGGATTTTTTTTAGTGCTAGATATTTAACGTTCAGCATTCGCGTCGTCGAGTGTGACGGCGGCCTTTTTTCAGCGACTCTTTACTTCCCCTGAACTGACACTTCCTTTTTTGTACGCGCACTTATAGTCTGTTGTGGTGTTTTCCGCGTACCCACTTGGAGGCCCTTGAATTGCCCTTCCCCCCTTTTTTTTCCGATTCTTTTTTGCCCGTCGCGGCCTACGTCGAGTATCCCATGACCCTCCTCGCCAGCGCGTACGCGAAGCCGGCGCCACCCCGCATTTCCCTTCCATCTGACCCTTGCGTAGCGAAGTCAGGGGGGGTGTGGTGGGGTTTTCCCCGTTACCTTTCCCCCCCGCGCCCGCCTGTTGTCAATCGTGTGAAAACGGCGCAAGTTGGCGATTCTTCAGTTCATTTAGTTGGTTCTCTGTTGTCAGCGCTGCATCTTCCCACGCTTCGAATTCTAAATTGCTTGCCTTGCTTATTCGGCTGATGCGGGCAGTTCTACGTCTATACTTCTGAACCCCCTCCTGCCTTCTGGTACCCGGTTCCCATTTATCCTTAGGCAGCCAGATCTCCGCGTCGCCGTTGGGCCTCTCTCTGCATGTTTCTTTTATCCGGCACACCCTGCGCGTCGTAGGTTCCCCCGTGCGAGAAGCCTTTTGCCCCGGGGCTTGTGTACCGGTGACATGCTCCCCGCCCGCGATTTCGTTTTCATTCCCATCGCGTCGTAGCCAGCGGCTTGTGTCGGACTCGCGGTTCTTGTTTCGATGCAGCGCGGCACTCGCGATAGGCCTTTCTTCTCGCGCTCTTTCGTGTTCACACCGGAATCCTTATTGACTCGTGTTCTCCTCGGTGTTTTCTAACCGGAGTTTTCGATTGATTTAACTTTACCTGAAAGCCGTCCTTTGGTCGCACGCCATAGTCGTAACAGCCAATTCTATCTGTGACTCCTCCTCCCCTTGTTTGCTCTCTGCTTTAAGTACTGAGCTACCCTCCCCTCTTTCCTTTTTTAGTGTAGAGCGCCCGATCGTTGAGTCCTTTCGCCCACGCACTGCTTGTCCCCCAGACTATCTGTGTGGACAACTCGATAGTTCTAAACCTCCATTTGCTCCAGCTCCCGCGATTGTTCTTCTGCACGTTTGCGCACAAAGGTCCTGTAGCCCCCCCGCCCCCCCCCACCGTCAGAGCCCAGCCCACCGCTCTGCGCTGTGCCTCTTTAAGCACCGAACTTGGCGTTCTCCTGCGGGTCGTATCTCTCGACCCTATCTCCTTGGAAAATGTCGCGAGCGGACCCTTTTCCCTCCTTCCCTCGTTTGCCGGCTCTAAACGATTCTACTCCCCTCGTCCACTTGCCACGTCGAATTTGCTGTCCCCTCCTATCTCCCGGTAGGTCCCTCTTGTCCCCCGGCGTTCTACGGAACGATGCCTTCTGCCGCATCCCTTCTTTTTTCTGCTCGCCTACAAAGACGTACGTCGTCCTTTTGTGACTATCTCGCTGTGTCATATGCGCTCACGTTTTTTCGTCCCCCCGACACTGCTGACAACTATCAACCCTTTACGCCTGTTTTACGATTTGATTTTCCTGTCAAAGCCCGCTGTCCGACAGCCCCTCAGTAAGGTTAACAGGTCATTTCTTGGGCGCTTCTCTCGTGACGCCGCTTTCCTATTTTGCAATTTTTCAGGGCTGATATTTTTTTTTTACGAGAAGGGTTCCTGCGGGGGCACGTCTCCCATTGCTCCGCGATTGTCCTTTCTTCACCTCACACCCCTACGAGGAAAGTTCCCCTCCCCGAAGAATGAAGTATTTCCCCATTAGACTCCAGGCTGCCGTAGTAACTTCGTTCTCGACCCACGGAGGACGTCGTGTGACTTTGGAATCCTGCTTCTCCCCCAGTTTTCTGCAACTGCAGCTACGTGAGGCGTGCACCGGCCGTTGGTCCTACGTTCCGGCGCCAAAGGCCGTCGGTGCCTCCTTTTTTTCTTACATCATGCCGCGTCCTCTGCCGTTTCTTTAGCAGTGTACGCCCGATGTCGGCCAGATATTCGTGCGAGATTTCCTGCGCGCGGCGCGACGACCGTAGCTCTGAGTTAACTTCTCAGTCTGAACTTCGTTTTTCCACTCTAACCACTGTTTCCCACAAGTTCGTTCTCTCGCTTTGACGTCTCTTAGTTCGGCCCCGAACCCCTCCCTCTTCAATTCCTCCCCCTCCTACCTCGCCTTTATCTCCTACGCTCTTCCCCACCTTCATAGTTTGTGCATCCGACCCGAACAACGGGCCGGTCAACCCCCGAGACACTTTGAGCCCGCTTCCTTTCTCACCGTCGGCGAGTGCGAATGGTTCGTGCTTTTCTGGCCCTGGTTGCCCCCTCTCGGCTCCAGTCCAACGTTCGCGATGAACTTCTATTTTTGCTTAACCTCAGTGGAACAACGGCGCGACTTCTCCAATCATGTAACGCCCTCGACCAGGGACATGGCGGCCACGCCTGGTGCACGCCCACAAGCGCTAGCAAAGTACAAGGGGTGGCCCCGTCCGGCTACTCCCTAAAACCTTACAATTCCTGACGCCTTCTGTATGCGCCTTGCGACCCTTATTTCCCACTTTGGACGGGTTTCACACCGCCTACTAGCTACGACGGTTGCACCCATTAGACCGACCCTCTTCCCCTTTTTCCATCCGCCACGTAGCAGCTTCACGTCCGCAGCACTTCCGCACTTTTTCATTGTTTGAAACGAAGACCTGTCAACTTAACCAACCCACAGCTATTTAGACGCCTTTGCCCCACATTCATCCGCACAACGCCACCACACACATATTAAGAGTTCTCTCGTCTCCCCCCCCGTCCCTCGTCCATCCGGCAAGATCCCCCCCCCCTTTGTATCCTCGCATCCGAACCCCCCTTCTTATGCACCCGACAAGCCGCACCCCACTTCCTCGAGGGCCTTTACAATTCGACAAGTCTGCGACTGTACTACGAGTTCACCTGCCCTTTGATGTTAGAGTCTCCGCATATTACCCCACCAACTCGCCTATTGTGCAGGAATTTCGCCCCCTTCACAATTGAGTCTGATCCCCAATTCAACTCAAACCACGACGTCGGCGTGTGACGGTGTTTAGGGCGTGCCCTTTAACGCCTCGTTTCAGTCGTTCCCGTGTTCTTTTTTCCTTATCCTCCCTTTTCCTTTGGATAACACCCCACCCCATTCTTTTGACTTTAGTTTTCTGCGGTTGCCTTCTAGCTCGATGGCAACCGCCGTCAACGCCCAAATTTGGCTCCTCACCATGTACGCCAGATGGGCAAATTTTACTTCCCGATGAAATGTCCCCTTCCGCGTGCATTCTCAGCTGGAGCTCTCATCGTCTCCCTCCCTCGCTGTGTGCTCTACTTGTTGTCCTTGCAAGAGTGCCCGGCCATTCGTCGTCCTCGAGGTTACGACCAACGACACTTACAAAAGCGGTGACCCTTGTCGTGAGCACACATCACTATCTTGAAACTTAAACTTCACATGTTGAGTACTTCGACGCCTGCTTTCATAGCACCGCCCGAGGTTTTTTACGGCGGCTTGCTTTCCTTTTTCTTGTTTTTTTTTTTCCTGCTGAACGCGACTTGTCTCTCCCCTTGCACATTTTCCGTGTCTAGACGTTGTACAACCCTGATCTAACTGCCTGCTCCGCCCCCCCCCAAAGCGTTTTGAGGTCGGGCCCCGTTTTTTTTGCGACACTCTCGGGCGCGACCTCACATTGCTATCCGGCTCTGCAGCCCTTTGTTATACGATATCATTCCAAGCCTGGTTTTAAACCCTCCTTTTTTTTCCGTCCTCTGCAGCAATCAAAAACCCCCATTGAAGGAGCAATTTCCGCTGCCATGACCTCCATTGTCTGCCTTGACTTCTTGAAATTCTCCCTCACTTAGTGGGGTCCTGAATTGGTCGGTCCGTTTTCCCGTTTCGGAGCAGGGGATGGATGACTTTTGGTCGGCTTGCGTTTTCCCTCTGGTCCCTATTTGGACGCAAGCATTTTGGGTTTAAGGGCATGTAGTTTCACGTTCCATTGTAACTCTGCCTGTTCGCTTGGCGAAATCTCCTGCACCCCGCCACGGCTGCCCCACCAAAACTTTTCCCTTCATCGTTCCGACCCTGCGGCGAGTAACCTTAGTACCGTTAAGTTGCTATCTCGGATAAGTTTCCGCCTTCCCTTCAGTTCAAGATCCCTGCGATTTTTTTCTCATTTGAATTGAGTGCTATGGCCTTTTTCATTTCAAATCTTTTACGTCACCCCACAGACCCTCGGAGGCATCTTCGTCGATACCTTCCCTCCCCCTAACTGATTCCTGCTTTAACAGCTTATGGGGAGCACTTCTTCGCGGCTTCCTTTCCTCTTTTTATTGGGGCACGACCTGTTTGCTAGTTGTGCTTTAATGTACTACGCTTTTTGAGAGGAGGTTTCCCCCAGGGTCGGAGTCATCTCCACACCCCCCCGTCGGCATCTTCTGTTTCCTGGGCATCCTAGACGCGTGTGATGGCCACGGCTGCCCGTCCCCCCTCAAATTCCCTCCCGATGCAAGCAGATGCTACGTGGGTGTGAGTTTGAGCTGTCATCCCTCGCTTGTTCCTCTTTTGGTCACCTGCTGTTTGCTTTTCCACCGCCTAGGCTTGGATGTTTGATTAATTTTGAGTGTTCCCGCGGATTTTAAGCACACCCCAGATAATGCTGTCTCCGACCGTCCCCCGCCCTTCCTTTGGTCGCGGTGACCTGCTGAACCCCATTGTTCCGTTTTTTCCCCACAGTAACTTTAGTTTCTTCTTCTTGAATCCTTTTACATGCCACTTCGCCCTCCGTGCGAGACTTCCTGACCCTCGTTAATTTTGGTTTTGAACTTTT
>Ga0179593_1351022_pt1 | contig 16415 bp, 17 predicted proteins | sample CZODoug2_1_08_16_FD_185931 | JGI IMG/M metagenome (GOLD analysis project Ga0179593, IMG submission 185931) | Vadose zone soil fungal communities from Angelo Coast Range Reserve, California, USA - CZODoug2_1_08_16fungal (PacBio error correction) | ecosystem: Environmental > Terrestrial > Soil >... | reverse complement strand
CTTTTCCTTCGCTTCAGGACTTTTGCGTCGCGCTGGTTTGAGTGCATTTGTTTTTTCCTATCTCCCCCCCCTTTCTCACTGCGTTTTTTTCCGAAACTCTTTTTCGTTTCCTTTTTCCCCTCCCCGATTGAGCCGGCCCAACATTTCAACCTGCCCTGTCTCGTGATGCTGACAGAAGCCGCCCCCAGCAATTAGACTTTTCTGGCATGCTTTGTCACCCTTGTCCCCTCCCCTTCTAGTATTTCCCTTCCTGTTCGGAGTGCTCTCTTTCTTACATATCTATTTCAAATGAAATCCCTATTCTTTCCTCTCATACCAAAGCACAGCCAATTTTTTTTCGGCGGCGCCTCTTTCGTTCTTCTCCTTCAGATTCTTTCTGCTTATCCTTTCCTTTCGAGTTCCCCTCTTGATCGTTTTTTCAATTCTGAAGCGTGACCCACTTTTGCCCCCCTACTGAAGCGACTTCCCAAGCCATCTTTCTGCCTCTCCCCCCTCAAGCTTTTTTTTGTCGTTTTTATGGTTCCTAGCTCAAATCCTTTTTCTGTCCACGTGCCCCCACACCACACGCCCCCCCCCCTCTTTTCCCACCCCCCTTATATCCAAGATTGATTTAGGGCGCCATACCAATCCTCTTTAAAGGCCCTGCCGTCTTCGTCCGATTTTTTTAGCACCTATTCCCCGCCCTCAAATCACCTTCCTTGTTATCTGTTTCGGCCTTCTGCTTCCGTTAACCGTTGTTTGTTTTGCAACAATAACTCCTCATTATTTTTGCAGCTGTTAAACATTCTAGCGTTCCCCTTTTCGCCATGGAAATTTTCTTTCGCGCCTGTTTTTTCGTTACGGATAAATCTCGTTTTTTGCCTGTTCGTTTTAATCCGTATCGCCCAGGTTCGCCGTGTCGCTTACCTGTCTTTTTTTTTTCAGTTCCCTTTTATCATTTGGTTTTCTTCAGTTCTTTTCCCTTTCTGTTTGGAAACCATGTTTCTTTGTCTGTATGTAATTACCTTTCCTGGATTTCCCGATTTTCCCTCCCAAGGGTCCATCTCGCACGTGCTGCCCCCTCGTTTGTCATTTTTTCGCCTACGGGTTTTTGATTCCCAGCCCCCCCCCCCCCTTTCTTTAATTCTAGCTTTATAGTTTCTTGTCGATCCCCTCCCTTTTAATACATAAACGCCATTTCTTCTCCCCCACTTCTGATGAGTCATTTTACCCCCCCTCCATCCTTGACTTATTTCATTCAACCCCGATCGTGGCCATTATTCCCCCTGCTGTTTTGAAAGTTTTTTCCCCACCCCCCCCAAAATACTGAAGATAATGCTGCCCAAAATTCCCCCAAGTGCTCCCCAAATTTTCCTGTCCCCTGTATCGTTCTGCCCTCTTTCTCACAGTCTCGTAGGTTTTAGATACTGGCCGGCGCGCACCACTTTTAAATCCATCCCACCTTTTCCCTTCCTTCAATGTTTAATTGCTTTACCCATCTGTCACAAGCTAATTGAAGCATTCCGCTCCTTTCTAACAACGCCCAAAGCCCCCTGAATTCTCCCTTTCTGCGTTTTCTCCAGTTTTCCTTTCACGTGTACAAAATCGACGTCGTTGTGTTGCGCTCTATTTTGCACTCGCGGTGAACCGTTACTTTCTCAGCCCCGTCTTATGATTTCGTCAGCCCCCAATGGCCTTTGTTCCCTTTTTTTTCGGAGCAAAGCTCCGGTTCTCCTCCTTGACATCAAGTGGAGCATCTCAGCGTCTTGTGCTCGCGTCCCCCACTCTCTTTGCCAAGTGCTTTACTTTTTTAAGCTTTTTTTTTTTTTTTTATATCACCGCAGAAATGTCTTTTTTTCCTTGATCCCCTGCTAGTTTGCCTTTAGTCCCTGAACCCAGCTGACTATTTTTTTTTGACGATCTGATAACGATGTCCTGCAGTTCCCCCGTCGCCAGTAACTCACTTTCCCTTCTTTCGTGATAATTCTTATTATAGAATAGAACATAAAGTTCTTTTTTCGTTGTGCCTTTGACGGACACACCTCCTTTTTTTCATGTGCATGTGTAACTCCCGGGATAATGACCCCCAACCATGACGCTCGCCTAGACTGATCCTTCCCCTTCTTACTAGCCCTGGTTGCCTTGCACGCTTGGAAGTGGGTCACGCCTCGTAGTCACTTCCCCACTTTTCTCCCACAATTCGGGCATGCGGACTTTCCGCCGCGCCCCTTTCATTTTTCCCTATACCCATCCCTCGTGCTACCGGCTTCTTGATTTCTCTGCTGATCTCCCCTTGCGTCAAAGCAGCACTAGTCGCACCAAAGCTTTCTCCCCCCATAGCTGGCGGCGGCCCATTCCATGGGCATACAGATGGGTGTCCCTCCCAGTTTTCTAGGGAATACTTTTTTTGGTTCTTTCCCATGACCCTTTTTCCCGCTCTGTCAAGTGTTTAACTTATCTTGTGGACACGACCATCTTCTTTTTTGTGAACATCCCGGTAGCGTTACCGTGATCCCCACATGGACTGTTTATGGTCCCTCTAGCAGTCCCCCAGATGAACCCACTTTTTTTCACTCCCTTTCTCCATCGTTTCCAATAAGACACCCCCCCTGCGTGGCCACTATTATGGCCTGGCCGCCCCTCTTCTGACGACGCTCTATTGCTAGGTTTTGTTGACGGCTTGATTTAGTGGATTGCTATCTAGGGAAAACTCTCCCGAGTTTTGTTGACCTCCCCCTTGCCCTCCCCACCTCGCCCCGTGTCCTCTTCAAATGGGAATTCTCCCCCGCACTCGAATTGATTTTTTCTTTGGGGCGCCTGTCCCCCAGACCCATCCGGTAACAAGGATTCCATCCCTCCATATTGCCAAGCGGATGGGGCTTTCGTCCACTGGGCTGTAATTTCTTGGTTCGCCCTTTCTTTTCTGACTTGTCCCCACGGTGTCTGTTCTACGCCGACCACTTCCCTCTTTAGCGAGGTTCTCTCTCTTTTTCACTCCATCCCTCGTTTTCTGGTTTGTTCGTTCCCACCCTCTAATATCCTCGACCTTGGGTTGCGTCCCATTCCCCCCTCCCGTGGTTCGCCCAACCTGACCGACCAGTCGACCCCCTCCACCTCCACCCCTGTCCTTCCCTCTCTTCACCCCCCTTCGTTTCGTGCAGCCTTTTCACCAGAGTATGTTTTACCTTCCTTGTATTTTTTGGCTCCGGGTTCCCCCACCCACCCCCCCTTGTCCCTGCTTCCCGGACTCCTAATTATTGTAAGATTATTGAGGAGTGTTCTTCTTTTCCTGTTTGTGACCTTGACTTTCATTATTTTTACTTTTTATACTCTCAGTCACTCACGAGGATTCCTTTTTCACAAGACCATGCGTCACCACCGACTTATCCTTCACACGTTCCCTTTGGCTTCCAGTCGCACTGTTCCATCCTGGGTGGTTTAGTAACCCGATTACGCCGACGTTTCTCGTTTCCTTTCAGTTTTACCCTTTTCCCTTCCTTGGATCCAGAGATTTAACGCTTTACCGATGTCCACTGTTTTCTCTATTTTTTTACCACCCAGATTTTTCCCTGCAGAATTGGAGCGCGTCAACCCGGGCAATTTTCCCCCCTCTTTCCCCGATGGATATACAGGTTGACCACCCTCCGATCCTTAGGATGCTCCCACTGCTCTCTTTTCTATACAGAAAGCCTTTTTTTTCTACGGCCCCGTTATGCGTTTTTTTTTTACCCAGTCTGAAGTCCGTCCTCTGCACACTCTTCGATCCAGCTCGTTCAATTCCTTGCTGATGTTTTTGTTTTTCCTGGTTCACTTCCCTTCTTCTGCAGTGCACGTCATAGGTGGCCCTGGGTCTCTTCTTATTCGCGCTTTGCCAGACAGGGACCAATGCCTCGTTTGATCCGGTTTCATGGTTGATCCGTTTACGCGATCTTTATGCAGTTTTGTCTGGATCACCCGTGTTACCCCCCTTAACATGCCCCCCCCCATCTTTCGTTTCTTTTTTTTGCGCTTCACTGAAATGCAACAAGCGCGCCCCCCCTCTTTTTTTTTGAGGTCTTGATCAGCTGACATTATTGCTTTCTTTCTCCCGCGTTTTTTAGTCCCCTTACTAACTTATACAGACATTCGATTTTAATTTTGCCCCGAGATGAGGTCCCGTCATCCCCGACGTGACCCCCCCCCCCCCTAATTGGGTTCCCTTATATGGTCTCTCACTGTCGCACATGAAGGGAAGTGCCTGCGCCATCCAAGTCCTCGGCCATATCCACCCGTATCCTTTGCTGTTGACCCCCCCTTTGACTTTTCTCACTCCTGACCCCCAACTGTGGGAACGAAGATTATCTGGTTTTCCGATATCTGTCCCCCCTCCTTTTCAGAACTCCCTCAGATCCCCCATACGTGGGTCAAGTCGTCTCTACGCTCATCAAGGGGTGGTATCGACCAACTTTTTGTGGCTGGTTCCCCCCGCTCGGATATGCTTCCAGCTCTTTTCCCTATGTATTTAAGGTACTCACCATGGAATTCCATTGATCTATTTTCCCTCTCCCTCTCGTACTTTGATCCTCTTCCCTACGATGGTTTTTTTGAGACCTTATTTTCCGTAAGACCGTGGAGCCGCTTCTTTTCGAAGCTTTTTTTAGTTGAAGTTCTTCCCTCATTTCTTCCCCGCCTGGTTGCTCTTGTTGGGTTTCTTTATCCCTCCATTTTTTTCCCCAAGACATCTGTCACCTGTTGCAGCTCCTTTGTCCTTCTAAGTCCTTGAGGACCTTTTGCCCCCCCCCCCCTTTGACCCTCATTAGACCCTCGACTTCAATCGCTTATGTATTCCGGTCTGACACCTTAAAACGCCATTTGTTCCCAGTCTTGTTGCACAAACCTTTGACCCTTTTACTGTGTCCAGTAGGCAAAAACTGAACACCCCTTCTTTCTCTTTTCCCGGGTCTCTCATGCCCCTATTATCCTAATATTTCACTCACGGAAAACCTCGTGCAAGTGCCATACATTTACTCCCCCCATTCCCTGTTCACAGAATTCTTCCCCTTCAATTCCTCCCGGTTTTTCCCCTCCATTACAGCCAACTTTCCCTTCACTCTGCGATACGTAAACCCTTGTTTCCCCTCCCCTCACCGCCGACGTCCGCCCAACTGTGATGTGAGTTAGAAGCCCCCCCTTCCCTTTTTTTGCCCTCCCCTCCATTTGCCCATGTTTTTCCCCTTTTGAAAGACATAAATCATTTAAGAGCGGAGAAGAATGACTATTATGGTTCATCCACTTCAGTGCAGTACCCTTTCACGCATTGAAGTCTAATGTAAACCCGCCCCCCAGTGGCCTAGTGTTTGAGACCTCTTTCATAGGGATAATCGGACCTCTCTCTTCAGGCCATGTAATCCAAATTGGACTTTTATGGCCGACGCCCGTTCTATTCTTCCTCTTTGTCTTTTCTGTTGTGTGGTCGGTTTTATTTTTCCCCAGTTCCTCAAGCCATTTTTTTTAGAGAGTCTTTTCCCCCTCAGCACCTTTCTTTCTCCCCAGCACCTTTTTAGTGATGGCTACCTCATCGTAGTAGCCTCGGAAGCTTAATTGGTTGTCCGGTCCTTCCCCCCGGCTTATTTGTACGTCTTCCCCTCCCGCCAATGCTCGCGCGCACCACAAGGCTCTCCGCTTCGCCGCACGGTCGCCTTGCTCCCCTCCTTTTTCTGATTTCTTAGGTCTATACGTCTTCCGCTTGCGATTTAATGTGAGCATATCATGTCAAGGGGCTCGAGAAGCCACGACTGCCCCCTTTTCCTTTTGCATACTAGTTCCCTTTGCTTTATCCTTCACAAATTCATGCCGGGCTTGCATTGCTGAGCGCTTCTGCATATCACGACCCCCCCCTTGTTTCTTTGGCGTCCGCCCCTTCTCTTTTTTTTTTTAATTTCGTCCTCCAAAGGATTGCAGCCCAAGTCCATAACGTTAGGCCAGGAAAGACACCCCCACCATGCATCTTTTGCCCAGCGCTGACTCTTCCTTTTACATGAAGCGCATATCTATCCCCTCTTCTCTTGTTGTTAGAGCGATGAGATCATGTACGCCCCTTCTCTGCGTCATTTTGGTTTGCGGATACTTCCTTGATTATTTGTTTTTGCAACTTTTGCCGTCTCTTACCCCCATTCCCCGCTCTGATCATCGCCAACAGTCCCACAAAGAATGGATTTTTCGTGTTCTACCTCCGACGAGCAATTTCTCCCTGTACTTCATTGTTGTGCACTGGTCACCCCCCCTTTTATGCACATCGTTGTCTGTTTTGTTTTCTAAGCCCGACCCCCTTACAATCCCCCCCTTGTTGCCACTTCTAGTATCTTGAGCATTATTCACCCCTAAGCATCATTCCTTCGTTTTTAATATTCCCTTTGTCAGCTTCCTTTTTAAGACTATTTAGCGCGAACCTATAGGCGCGTACGATCCACTCAATTTTTATGTCAAGTTTTTTCCCCATCTTTCCTATGCACTTTTAGCATACCAGTCCTAGATATGCTGTAGAACCCCGACCTGGTTGATGGGCTCTGTTTGCTGTTTAAATAAGATCTACCCAACTCATGGTGCCAGGTTCTGACCCCCCACCCCCTCAAACGACCCCCGACCTCCCACGCGGTTCACCGCTACTTTTGTTTTCCCATAAAATTCCTTCGTTGCTAAATGTCTCCTCTGCGTACGAGTATCCATATGCCCAGCAACTCTCACCCTGCCCGCTGTGCTTTTTTTTTTCGTGCCCCCGTTAAACTCCCTTACAGTCTTGCTGAAATCACTCACTTACAAATCCGAGCGTAACCATTCCTAGTCCCTTGTCGTCCAACTTGTCCCCCCATTTTTGGGATGCGAGCCCCGTTCCCTAGGAAATCACTCTTTTTTATTTCTTCCATTTCCGGAGTTTTGTCGTATTGACCCCGTCTCGAATTGAGCTTCAAATGTACGCCCTTTTTTGTTAAATGTTTCCCCCGCGCTCTTCTTTAATGTTTTGCTTGTTCCCCGGCCCCTTTTGGTTTGCTTTCCATCTGTACCCGTTTCAGGCTTGTTTTTTCAATATTTTCAGTCCTCCAGATGGAAGTAGTCCCTGAAGCTCCACCGTCTGGTTTTTCCTTCTGCTTCCGGTTTTTATTGCAGACAACGCTTTTTCTCCAGTAGTGTCTTTTTCGTGTCGTTCCCTTCTACTAATCTATTTAGGTTTTGAGCATTTCGCGGAGCTGGTTCAGTGTTTCCCAAGCGTTCCTATGACTTACCTTCCAACCCCTTTTGATTTTTGTTTTGCGGATGTCCTTTTTGTTTAATTTTTCTTTACCAATCCCCCCCCAAGTCCCATTAGCCTCGGACTTCACATTCTCAAACCCTCTCCCTTCCCCCCTTTCCCCCCCTTAGCCGGCGCCATTATCTGTTCCCTTTACTTCTCTAACAAAAGCGTTAGAGTATAACGGAAGTTGTCCCGTCTGCCCCTTACCAAAGTACCCCTTTTTTCCTTTCCCTTTTTGATTACCCTGGAAATCTTACCTAAGACCCCTCGTACTCGCTGATGGAAACGAACGCTGAATTCGATACCCGCGATTCGCGGATCCCCCCGGCAGACGACCTTTACAGTTGGTTCTTACGATGTTTCTTCAACCCGACCCTGTTTTCCTTGCATTGGAACACTATTGATCGTTTTTTTTTTAGTGACACAAATTGCCTTTTGCCCCCCCTTTCTACAGTCGTGTTCCCCCCCCCCGGCCCTACCTTTGCGTAGCAGAGTTCTGTCTTTCCCCCCCTTAAGATTAGCCATGTCCCTTGAGACTTTCCATGGCGAATATCTCCCGCAGCATTTTTGAAAGTGAGAGTCGTGGATGATTTTCCCCCGAATCCCGCATCCTTCCCCTTTTCCCTATCCCTCTTCCTTAGCGTGCAGGTACTCAAACCTTGTCTCATACACAACCGCCCCCTATTTGATTTTCAGCTCTTCTAGCACTCCCTGACCCCGCTTTCGCCTGTTATTCGTTTCAGATGCCCTCCTAAGTGGTTTTGAAAGTTTCCATTTGTTCCCCTTGAAGGTCTCCAAAAATTCCCCCCTCTCCTTCGAGTGACCTGACCCCCCCCCACCTTCATTAAAAACTTCGCACTGTATGAGAAGCCATCTGGCAAGTTATTCCCCCCCTCTCTCCCGCCCCTGAGAATTCCCCCCCACCGGTGAGACCCCCCCCAGTATCTTTTCTCTGTTCCCCTTCCTAACCTATCAGCCCAAGCATTCCCCCTGTCAGCCTCTCTTTTTATCTCCGCGTGACAGACTCTTTCCGGCTTTCGCAACAAAGTCCACCCTTCCTCGCACCACCTTTCTCCAAACCCTCGATTCGGGCATCCTTATGATAAGATAGGTTTTTTCCCCTAGTTTGATTTATCCCTCGGGACTGGCCTTCCATTGATTTTCCGCCTCTCCTCCCCCTGTTTGAAAGATTGGTGGTAACCCGCACCCTATCTTTCCCCCCTCCTGTTGATACGGTACCCCTTTCGCACAGACTGCTTTAACCGAAGACACGACTCACCACTCTCCTCGTCATCTTTGTTACCCCCACCAACCATGTGTCCCACTTTTTCGGACTGCGCCCCTTGGTATTTCCTTTTACTCCTCCTATCCTATCGTTTTCTTTCCCTAGCGTTAGATATGCTTGCTCCTAGGAAATGATCATTCTCCAGGTCTCGACAAGTCGTCCTGACCCTCCCACCCGCGTCATATTAACTGTTCCTGAGAGTAAGACCCTTCGTGCCCTGTTCTTTTTGTGGGACCGTGCCCACCAGTACATCTCGTTTCCCCCCCCTCCTTCCCATTCCACAGAATTTGCCCTCCTTTGTCCTTTCCACTAGGGATTGGGCCCATTCGTGTCGTACCCCTTTCGGCCCGCTTTGAAGTTGCTTTACAAGGTCATCGTCTCATATACGAAAAAACCCCCCTCGTACGAGATGTTTTTTTCTTCTCTTTACTAATCCGTGTGTTTTATTCGATTTTCCCCCCCCCTCCTCCCGACAGCCCTTGTGGCGTCAGAAAGACTACGTTTGCAGGACCCCCTTTTTTCCCCGGAATAACTTCATGGTCGACCCCCATTCCTACTTTAAAGCCCTATTCCCGTGACTCGTTTCCCCCCTTTCGTGCACGCCCGGGATTCCCCCACCCCTTTTCCTCTATGGTATTTGGAAGGGCACTGCCCACACAACCCCCTTCATTGAAATCGATTTCTCTCTATGCCCCTAAGATTACCCTGGATTCTTGGCTTCCTGGACTACTGCAGACGGTCTAAGTTTTCCGTTCTTTTTTTTATCAAGCCGAGCCCCCTCCAATCTTAACGCCACCATCTTTCTCTTTCCCCTTTTCTTTTTTTCGTCCCCCTAGGCTCCCCGCAGGGTGGGCCTTGGGTTTCTGTCCCCCCCCCCATTGATCACCGTTATGGTATAGCCCTATGGCGGTACCCCCCGAGTTTTAACCATTTGTCTTCCTTTTTTAGGTTTCAACTCCGATTCCCCGGCGGGATGAGTTATTCTCCCCCCCGATATTTCCCCCAAAAGGACTTTCCACTAATTGGGACAGCCACTTCCTCGCAACCAGCTTTCTACCACCCCTTCCGACACCCTCATATTCCCTTTAAGTAGCCCAGCTATCTAGCATAATACCCCTGGTGATCCTTCATTGATGAGTTCTCGCATCCCGCCTTTCACTTCACTTTTCCCGACCGAGATCAAGAGAGGCGATTCGCCCCTGACGGTGTTTCTTTTCGGAAAACGTCGCCCCAGTCCTCCTTTTTGTTGGCCTTTTTCCGCTTGGTATCCTTATTCCTTCCGAGGGTTAAGCACGGGCACACCCTTGGTGTTCACCCGTTGCGAAGGTTTCTTTTTCCGCTTGACTTCCTTCCCGTTTCTTCCGGTGCCATCTTTAGTTTTGGTCCCATTCGGCCCACCCCCAATGGCCAAGTCACAAGTGTCTGCCACCCATTTGAGAGTTCTTGGAGCAGGACCCTGGAAATTCCCCAGACCCACCCTTTTGGGTCTAGGGTAGAAGGCCGGACTCCCCCCCCCCCTCCACGGCCCACCGCCCCCGGTTTTGAAATCTCTCGGGTGTTCCTCCCTTTTACTTTCCAGATGGACCTTTTGCGACTGCTTTATTTCTCCCCTTCTTTTTTGATCCCCACCCTTGGATGCTGGATGATCTTTTTCTCATTTGCATTCTACCCACATCGACCCATTGAAAGAGCTATCTGATTTCCCCCCACGCCCCACTGCAATTATGGATTGACCCCTAATTATCCTCCCGGCCCACCTGCAGTTTGTGTAAGCCCCCCATCTGGTTGTCCCGATATTCAGTCAAGCCACGGCCCCCCCCCCCTCAGAACCATCCAGTTTCCCCCCCCTAGTCTAGTCCAGTATAGCATCAAGGGGCTCCTTTTCGATGTTTTTCCCCCCTCGTAGGCCTAGGTTAAAGAGAGTTTTCGAGTCTTTCCCTGGGACCACCGTCCTCTGAACCCCAACACCTTTTTATTGATTATTTTGATCGACATGACTTTCTCTAAGCCCTCCTGGGGTTCTTCTTACTTCCCCTTGGCAGGGTCCCTTCGTGCGCCGTCTTATTGGCTGAGCTGTTGTCCGATTTGCCGTTTTCGAAGGGATTTAGCTTTTGTTTGTTTTGTATCGACCCTTTCCCATCCATTTGGTAAAAAGGTTTTGCCCGTGTGAATAATAATCATTTCCGGCTTTGTTAAAAAAGTTTACTCCTGCGACCCGCCGAATGTAATACTCAATCCTGTTCTTCTCTTTTCTTCGTCCCCAACAGACCCCCCGCCTCCGATGCCCTGGAACTTGACTTCTGTGTCTCACCTCAACCTTCTGTTTCTGTCCTAATGGGTGCCCCCGGCCTCGGCCCTGCATCTTTATGTATCTGGCCCCCTTCCGTAACCGGTTTTTAATGCCTCGACCCTAACCTCAAACCCCTGAAAGACTTCTCTCCCCCCCAGTCCCTTGTCCCCCGAACATCACGCCCACTTTGACACCACCTTTTTCCTACACTTGTAATCCCCTCTCCCCCTTTTTAAACCCTCTCCCATGGAATAATCACCTCTTGTATTTTCGATTTTACTCCCCCAAAGAATTCTCGCCGAAATTGACTGTAAGGAACGCACCCCTTTTTCGCTAGGCAGAAGTTGATGTCCCCCATCAGTATTTCGTAAACCTGCGCGGGCCAACCTTAACCGATTCCCCCCTGCCCCCCTTTTGTGATTATCTTTGCTCAAATGAGATCGCTGGAAGTCCCATGCCCTTCTGATTTTTATGGCGCCCACGCAATCTATATCTTAGCGTTTTGGTTCTGTGTTGTTGGTGCTTTTTTGTTTCTAAATGGCCCTCCAGCATGGCCTTATGGAAGAGGACTATTGCAGATAATACTAGTAACATCTCCAACTCACCCTTGAGCTGAGGGTATACCGGCCGAGCGTTCGGAATGAAGTAATGTCCCGGGTATCCGCCCCGTGCTTATGATCTCGGGACATCCCTACTACGTTATTTCGCCTCAAAGATTGAACGATTTATCTTTTTTCTCCATCCCGGGATGCTGATTATCCCTCAGGACCTGATTTTTCCTTTGATCCATGAATCTGCCCACCTCATTTTTTTCCCTCCCCACTCCCCAAGCTTCCGATGAACTGCTTTAAAGTGCCATCATGGCCTACCCTGATTAAATTCACTTTTCTTTAGATCCTACCCTCAAGTTTTTTTTGTGAATGTTGGGCCTTCCTGATCTGGGGTTGGCCTACTTCCCCATTTTCCCCGCCCCCCCACTCCAGTAATCCATTGTTGAGAAGTGTCCCCCCAGGCGCCCCTCTCCCCCACTCTCTCCCGCGAATACATGTATCTCACACTCTATGTTTCCTCCTCTCATTTTTTTTTTTTTTTGTCTGTCTCTCTTCCCGCATTTACTTCGCCGGCTCGCTTTTTCGGTCTTGACTTTTTTTCTTCTTCCTCAAGTTATTGATTGGGGCGGAATTTTCGTCGGCCTTAAACTGCCCGTTCTTTTTTTTTGTGTCCCAACCAAAGCCCTTTGATTTTCCTTGAGCATTGCCTCCCCGCGCCTAGCCTTTACTTCCCCTCTTCGGGCTGTGCACGGGCTAAACTCACAGTTATTCTGCAGCCGGGGTCGTCGTTTCTTGCCATCCTGACATATATGGATATTTAAATCGAATCTTCCTCAGTCTATGCAGCATCAATCCACTTGTCCGTGGAGTTTTTGTCGAGGAGGCTTTGAATTCCCTATCTCTTTTCAACGATCCTTTTCTTTGTCCTGAGAGGTAAAGATCACTCGCACTGTTGCATTGACCGTAAGACATTCCTCCTCTCTTTTCAAAGTCTTCTCTTCTTTCTTCCTACGCTAAGCTGTTGGTCGCTGGGCTGAGGGGAAATCTCCACCTTCTTGCGTCTGGCATCCCCACCCCCTCCAATACATCCAAGCCCTCGATCCCAGATAGACTTGTGGGGAAACAAATTCTCCTTTTTATGGTCCCTTCCCTCTTCAGAGCGAAGCCCTTTTTTTTTCTGCCACGCGACCCACCTTGCCCTTTGATAGTTTGCCTTCGTTCTCTCCCCCTTTAAACGACTGCTGATGATGTCAACCATTTCAAATACTTAATTATGTCGTCGCACATGAGATTTTCTTCCTGTATTTCCTCCAGTATTGGATTCTTCCTTCTCGCATCATCTGTTTATTATTAAAGAGGTTGTTTCGGGAATCGCCCTTTTCTCTTTCCTTCCTATTATGTCAGCTTTGCCATTTCCTGTTCGGTCTTCCTTGGTTATCAGTGGTGTATTATGTGGTAGATGCCGGGTTTTATCCCTTTCTTTATATTTCACCGTTTGGTCCCGTTGTCATATGGAAGTATCCCAAGCCAGACTGTGCTCCCTTACTTTTCCTTTTTCCTGGCCTACGGGTGGTTATCTCCCAGTGATCACTCCTTTCTCTTATTTTCGGTCGAGCCTCTATAAAATTTTACTTCTTATTTATTAGCAGGTTCTCCCCTTCTTTTCCTTTTTTAAAACCAACGCGTTACTCTCTTCCCAAATATACCACCTTTTCCCCCACTTTCTTGGGGTAACGTTTTCGTACCTACCCAAAGAATGCCCGTCTGCGGTACTAATTGCCCCTTTATCCTTGCTTACCCTTTTTTTTTCGGGCGTCGACAGGTGCGATCTTTTCCCTTGAAACCGATCTGTTTCTTCTGAGCTACCTTCCCCGTTCCCCCCAGTGCACTCCTCCACCCGACCAGAATACACCCCCACGTTCTTTTTAACTTTTCCCTTTTTTCACAGAATTGGCAACGCGATGCGATTTCTAGCCTTCCCAAAGGCCCCGGCCCCTTATTATCCACCTTTTCTCATGTCAGATGACATTACCCTCCTGAGGGGTTCTCCTTTTTTCCCCCTCTTGGTCCCTGGATATCTGAAAACCTCATTCTTTCACAAACCCTTTAGTTTGTTTTCGGCGCCCAGACGGTGTCCCCCATAAGTCATCCTTGCGATGATTTTCCTGAGTAGCTTCTCACACCTATGCTCTTAATTCTCATTTAGAATGCCTCGCCTACCCACTGCCCGATGTGTGACGTTCTCTGTGATCTTCCCTTTCCGATGCATTTTTCCTATACCTCGTATGCTTTTCTTTTCCCGATCATCCCTTCATCCAACCTGCAAATAGATAGTTCTCATCTTCTGAATTCGTACCCCCTCCTAGTCGGCCATTGTTCTTCGTCCGTCCCATCCTACTTTTTTTTTGCCGTCATTTGTTCCTACATTGATCATAAACCCTGCTATTCGCAGATGACTGCTACTCCCCTACCTTCACCAACTTGACTCTTGAAGCAGCTGTCATTTCGCCACCCTTTCCTTGAATTATGGATAATATACTTAATTGATCCACCTCTTTAATACGAGCGAGACATTTTTCCTCCTTTTTCCCTGACCATATTTGCAGACCCCTCAAGATATTGCCCCCCTTTTTCCCCCTCTTCACTTTCTTCTTGAAACTTCCCTTTACATAGCCCCCCCACGGGCTTTAACACACTCTATCTTGGGGCTGTGATCCTCTCTAGGTGTTTTCGCCCTGTTTGTATATCTAGGGACTCTGTTCCCCCCCGACTCTTTCGCCCTCCAATTTTTTCTAAGTGTCCTTAAAAGCTCTCTTCCCTTTGGTTCCCCCCTTTCGGTAGCGTGCACTAATTGCCCCTTCTGTTACGCCCGAGAGACCAGATCGAACCATCCACATTTTCCTATTGACCTCGGCAAAACCCCACCTAACCTTCGGAGTACTGCCGCCCCTATGACGAAGACTTAGGGTGCTTTTTCCGGTCATTTTTATCTCCGAGTGATACTCGTCGTGACACTTGCCCCCCCCGTGCAACTTCTCCTAGTCTTTGAATTCTTTTTTCCCAGTCCTGCTCATCCTTCGCCCTGTCAGATAACAGTTCATGTGGACGCCATCGCCCGCTGTTATTTTCTACTTAGCACACCTCCCATCTAGGTAAACAGTTTGAATACCATCTGATGCGCTGATGGTTAGTAGTTCCCTCGGGAATTTATTTCTTTTGCTCCCCCATTAGGGCGCGACTTTGTCTCCCCACGTCCATTGATATAGAAAAGTCGGTACCGACGGTATCCTTCTTTCATAAGTAATCAGTTGGTTTTTGAGTACACCATCTCCCTATCCGAATGTTCTCTTAATATCCCGTATCCCCCACCAATTCCCTTTTTCCCACTCCTGTTCGACCCCCCAGCCTGCCCCCCACCTCTGGAGAGCCTCTCATTAGCTTGCCCGCCGGTATTTCACTTACTTTTTTAAAGAGATATCTGTTCTAAGGGAGACCCCCACACTACCTCCCCGTATATTCTTATTTATATGCACAATGCAGTACTTGATTTGAGTGAGTGTTCGTTACCCTTTATCATATCCTTTGGATCCTTTCATAAAGACCCTCTTTTTCTCGTTGAAAATTCCACGCCTTCCAAGCACCCCTCTTGAAGAGTTTCGTAAATGTGGCGGCACGTCGAAGCGTTCCCCGTAAGTGGGTTTTGTTCATTTTCCCACCGATTAAGCCGACAGGGTTGTCTTTCTAGGGGAGATTTTTGATCCCACGTCAAGTAAAAGTTTATCCATATCTTTCCTCTACCCTGTTCCCCCCCGGAGAGGAGCATGATTTCCTTTTTCACACCAGAGCTCCCCACTTTCAGATTTTTAAGTATCTGCTCAACTCATTTCGAAATGCCCCCCCCAACGCTTCGGGTATCTCACCTGATCCCCCCCCATTGCTCAGGATTGCCTCCCTACTGGAGTTTGATAACGTTCAGCCTTTTCTGCTGCATTATGCTTTTTCTCCTAAAGCAGGTTTTCCCTTACTTGGTCCACTTAGGTTACCTATGAGGCTTACTGCCATCATTCCTAATTTTTTCTGAACTGGCTGAGAGACGACGCCTCCCCACTAGGTGGCTCACCACGTGAGCTATATCTCTCCGTTTCTACTTTCCAATCCTTGCATGTTTACTTGGCCCCCCTTGCTAAGGTGTTAGAGGTGTTCATGCTCCTTTCCCTTCCTGATCCCCGTTTCGTTTTCGGATCCATGGCCACCCTGAACTGGAAACCATATTATGTGGCATTACTAAATTTTCCACCAAAGAGAACTCCCTCTTCGTTCTTAGGATAGAATGTCAGATGAGCATTCCGAGAGTCTTTTTTAATGATTAAGTGGTGGTCCCTGCAAGTAGTTCGATGAACGAGTTCACCTTAGTAGAAGGTTTGGCGAGAGGAAACGAGGGATCCCCTTAATAAGAATCTTTTTTTGTGATGAGGTCAGATTCGGTCTAGAACTGACCCCATGCAATAGAGAATCCTTGGCACTTCCTTTTAGAAGATGTACTCGGTTGCATCGCAACGGATTGGATATTTCCCCCCCGACCCCCTTTCTCGCAATGAAAAATTTCAGTTTTTTAGCCTATAATATGTTTTGTAGGAACCCCGGTCCCGAAATCGTTCCGAACCATGCTAGCGCCCCCAGGTCCATTCTTTCTCATCCTCCTCATCCCCCGGGATCGATTCAAGGGTTGGGTAGTGGGAAATCTCCCTCTTCCTGGGCTAATGCTCTCCTTGTTCAGATTTGTAACGGACCCACTGGTGCTTTCCCCCCATTGAAATCCTCACCGTGGTCGATTCGTTGGACGAGCGTCGAAATGAGCGATCTCTTATACTCTTCTTGTGTAGTCAACAAGTGCCAGTGTCAAAGATAGTTGGGCCAGCCCGGCTCCCTGTGGGTTCTCCGGCCCAATGGTCATTTGAAGAATTATGCCGATTGAGATGTGCTTTTTTCTGTGTTTTGTTCTGTATAACCCTTTCAACGTTTCACTCTTGACCCCTTGCTCTT
>Ga0179593_1320474_pt1 | contig 16415 bp, 12 predicted proteins | sample CZODoug2_1_08_16_FD_185931 | JGI IMG/M metagenome (GOLD analysis project Ga0179593, IMG submission 185931) | Vadose zone soil fungal communities from Angelo Coast Range Reserve, California, USA - CZODoug2_1_08_16fungal (PacBio error correction) | ecosystem: Environmental > Terrestrial > Soil >... | reverse complement strand
TTTCCAACCAAGTTTCCCCCCTACAAAACGGCTTGAAATTTGTTTGAAAGGTCTTTCTTGGGGGTTCCCGGTTCAGTCGTTTCCCCCAAAGGATTGGTAGAGGCCCCTATGGGCTCGTTTAACTTATTTATCCAATTTGACCTTAACCACCCCCCCCCTGGTTCAGATTTTTAATTTCGTATAAAAGATTAGTGAAGTTCGGGAATAGAAATTGGTACCCCCCCGACCCCCCCCACGTAAGGTTCAAGCGATAAGAAACGGTTAAACCGTATACCCGGTGTATACACATGTAACATTAATAGAAGATGTTAAAACATTCAGTTCTATTTTCGAACCCTTGCTTGGAGTTTTTTCTGAATACTATTTGACCCCCCACAAGATTGACCTTCTGCCCCCCAAGATTTGTACAACAGCCGAATCGTGATCCCCTCTCTGTATTTTGTGTGCGCCTTCCCTTGGATGAAGGGAATCGTTTTTATTTCAGTTTCGCGCCGGGGCCCCACTTCCCCACCCTCCTCTTCCTTTCAATATGATGCGTCAGACTTAGAGTGAGGATTTCCTCTTTTTGGGGGGCCGACTTTCCCTCCTTTTTCGGCCCGAAGACCACAATGTTTGGAATTGTTCTTTTTCACAGATGAACCTCACCGATGGGTTTTTTTTCCGTTTCCCGATAGCAATATATTTTCGGGCCCCCCGAGAGGTTTAGTTCCCCCCCACCTGGGTTTTTTTAGTTCCCCCCTCCCGTATATAGAGATGATCCGTCTGACCCCACAAACTTTCTCTAAGGAATGGACCCCCTCCCCGCTGCCCCCCCCCTTTCCAATTTTTTTTTCCCAAACCAGCAGGACTTCCAGACATTTACCTACGAAGGAATCCAGCTTTCGTCAGATACAAGTTGGGAGTAAATGGTCCTCGTTCTGCGCCCATTGACGAAAATGCCCAGATTCCATTGCCGTTTAATGTTCTGCGAACTATTCTTACATGTTATTACGACGTGCCCTGTGCCACATTTCTTGCTTTGAACAAATCTGTGGTGGCCCCAAGTTTTCTTTTCTCAATTCCCATCCCAGGGCTTATGGATAGTTTCCAATCTTTTTTTGTGGGGACTCCCCCCATTCCCAATTAAAACGCCCCTTTCTTCCTTACGGCTCTCCTCGACGAGTTTTGACCCGCCCTCTTCTGGAAACCTCTGACGTCTTGTTATCGTAGGCCCCGTTTAGTACCTTGGACGATATTGGCCCCCTTCCGCGCCGCGCCGTTGTCACAGATTAAGCCTGAATTCCCTCCCCTACTTGGGAGGCAAAGATGTCAGGTCAGTTTCCCGTTCGTTTCCCCTTTTTTCTGGCAACCAAACGACATCACTCTTCTTAATTTAAGGTATGAAAATGGCCTGTTGATAGAAGGGGGATTGGAGCCCAACCAATTATTTTCTCCTATGTTTTTTTCTCGGTCGCGTGGGAGGTCTTTATGTAATGTTTTTTGGAGGAAGATCCGTTCGCACCCCTGCTAAGTCTTTTTAACTTCCCCGGTCAGTGACTCACCCTAGTCACCAGATTTCAGATTAGGTGGGTGTTTCAATTGGACCCCCCCCCCTTGTCTCTTTTTTGGGACATTGTGCCACCACCGTACCCCGTTCCGATTGAGCGACCCTGATTGGCAACAGTCCTGTGTCTTTTTTTGTTCCCACAACCCCCCTGGGCGGAGTTTGTTGCGCTTGGAGGGTTTATTGTGCAGTTCCCCTTCATTGCATGGAAAATCGGAACTGTGCACCTTGCTCGTCCCTTTTTTAACGGTTAGAAGTTTTTGCGGGAGCTAGTTTCCACGACCTGTCCAACCCTGACTCTAAGCTTTCTCCTTCCTCCTTTTCATCGTTGTTTTTTTTTGTTTTTTCGAGAGCTGAAACTTACGTCCGTTTTTGTTTTGCCCAGGCTTTTGCATCCTGGCACCCCGACCCCCTGCCCGTCAAAGGTCTCTACCCCCCCGGATTTGAAAGTGATTCATAGTTGTATGTGCTCATGCTCGGGGATTGCCAACCCCCAAACCCAGCCCAAAAGTACTCCAAAAATCGGTAGTGGGTCTTTGGGTCACCCAACCCACATTTCTTCCACCGAGGCGACTGAAAACATATTTGAGAGCAGGGCACCAGGTGCTGCTGTTTTTCAAAGGTCCTTTTTTTTTTTCCGACCCACTTTTGGGGCCCCCCGGGTTCTACCACCTCCCTGTGAAAGAAAGAAGGTTACCTTATGCGCCTACCGGTCCACTGTAAATATATGCGCTGTTACCATCTTTTCTCTTTTTTTCCTCTAGTGACTGGAAGCTTCTTTGAACACCCCAGACCACTTGAAAACTTTAGGTCCCAATTAGGACTTATCCCAGGTTTTCCTGGTGCTCCAGCCCCGGCCCCATTCCTCAACCACCATGTTGCCCACGGTCTCCCGTCACAAGGGCCTTCTGAGGTTCCCATGTTCCCCCGGGTCTTTAAGAATAAGGGTTGGGACCAGTGGCCCATGGGTTTTCACAACTGACCGGTTAAGAGATGTATAAAACAAAAGTCGTGAGTCGTCCCTTTCTTCTCCGCCTTTCAGATGGAAAGAGCGCGCTATCTTAAAGGAGACCTTCCCCTCAGTTCGCCTTATACTATCGCGCCTTCCACCGGGGCTTCCCTCCTTTTCTTAGTCCTTTTGTGTGTCTTTCTCCTGTTGAGGTTATTTTTACGTCCCACGTTTTTCCCAAAATCCGTGGGTACTTGCCCCCCTGTTTTTGGTTGGACCCCCCCCAAGGAGAGTCGTGACGGCGGTCTTAAGAAAGCCCGGGTGACTTTTTTGCAGACTTTAACCAGTGTCGCGGTTTTACGTCCAACAGATTTCGTGAAGCCGTCTTTTTCCAGGGAAATGATTTTTAGAAGCGTTTACTAGAATTTTGCCGTCCAAAGTATGTGTTTCCTACTGTTCTTTTTTCAAGGAGTAGTGCATCCTCTTTCGTGCGTAGGACACTATCGGAGTTGAGCCCTGATGTTTCCGCCTAGGTTTTAATTGAGGAAGGTGTTGTTTTTTATTGTTGGCCCCGTGTTCCCCCCAAAGGCCCGGTTGATGAGTTTTCCATGCCTTTTGTTGACGGACCCCCAAGTTGGTTCCGGTTTCGAGTTTCTCCTGTTGCTTCTATCTTTCACCACGTAGGTGTTAACTTGAACGGGGTGACGCTGCCACCCAAATTATCAACAAGGAAACTAGGATGTTGTTGGCTATTCAGACAAACCATAGCCTCCTCTTTCTGGTTTCTCACTACCCCAGTGTGGGTCTCTTGAAAGCAGTGGGCGAAGGCCATGAATGCCAGTTCATTTACTTCACATAGCCCCGTGCCCTTGACCCCCCTTCTGGGGTCAGGGTTAGTTTTTTTATGGGTTTGGTTATGTTTTGCCCCCCCCCCTCCGCCGAGATTAAACCGTGTCTTCTTACTATGCTCTAAGCCCATTATTTCTTCCACCTCCCCAGCTACCTTTTCCCCCCGCTTTTGATCCTGTTCCCGGTTTTAGAGGGCCAATGCGGGTCAGATTTCTTCACCTGTTGGGCCCCTTTTACGCAAACCCCCAAGGGGGTTGTCCGCCAACTTCGGCCGTTATGTCTGCTGATGAGGAACTGTCTTTTCCCCCCCCCCCCTTTGTTCCCTGACCTTTACTTGGACCCGTTGAGTACGTCCGTTGCACCGAAGTTGTGGTTTTATGGGGGAGGCGATTACCTGCGCACTTTCCTCAGCCCGTATCTCCCAGCCTCCTGGTCCTTTATCCAGTTGTTTTTTCCCTACACGGAGAAAACCCCTTTGAACTTTTGGTTTTTTACCCAGTGCGCCTTCTGAAAACAGACCGACCCGCCCTCAAGGCCCCCCTCGCACTGTGCACCAAGGCTCCTCCCCCCTGTTTCTTTGCCCCCTTGGTTTGTCACTTGTTTTCTCCTTTCCTCCGGTTTTTGTTGTCTTCTGAGATCAAAAAACTGTGACAAGCCACACCACGCTTACTTTGGTTTTGGCCGTTCCTTTGCCAAGGTTCTGATGTTGCTTTAATTCTTCTTTTGTCGTTCTGGCGCTGTTTTCTAAGTTAAAGTCTTTAATCTACTGTCCCCCCGCGAGCCCCCCATTCCCCTGTCCAGTCTTCTTACATTTTTTATAGAAAGGAGAAATGGATACCCCCCAGACCCCCCCCCGTCCCAGTTTCAGCACGGTCCCCTGAGTCACTAAGTATCTTCCTTTTCATACATTGACATGGCCGCCCAGCCCTCCAGATAAGGCCTGCTTTGCCCCTCTTCTGTGTTTTTCTAGAAAGAGGACCAGGCCGGGATTTCTCATTTCACCCTCGACCCGGCATCCCTTTCAACCCTGCTCGTTCTACAGGAGATGTGCAATACCCTGGTGGTGAAATAGTCTAGTATTAGTTCACCCTGTTTTCTTTTTTTTTTTTTTTACTCAAGTTTGCCAACAGGCTTCCCCACGGCTATGGTCAGTGTTTTTCGGGTTCTTTTGTCGAGTTTACAGTTGAATGCTGGAGAGACCCCTCACTGTTTGCTGTTGTCCACGACACACTGGTCATTCTAAGAAAGTTTCCCCGCTTTTTTGGCGAAGGAGAGGCCATCTATCATTGTGGGCAAATTCGGGGGCAGATGGTGTTGTTTAGTACCCACAACAGTTGAAGTTTTTCCCCACCCTCAACCCTTTCCGATTCTAGTAATCCCGCCAGTGACCGCAAAAGTGTTTTTACTTCCGGACCACTCTGCTGCAACCCTGGAGAAATGTGTCCAATACCAGTAACTTACCTCGTTTACCTCCCGGCTGGGAAATCCGCCTTAGCTTTCAGGCCTAGGTACCGTTTCTTGCCTTTTTTCCTCGGAAGATTTGGCCTTCCCCAGCTTTTTTTACAATTGTTTTTTTTTTACAAAGTGAGTGTTCCTGGTCCCCACTGCCTTTTTTTTCTTGTATAGAGATTTTTTTTCAGTACAACCAGTTTTAACCGTCCAATAATCGTGATCTGGGGTGGCGGTCAACCCCTGCGTATGCCAGCCCAGTTTTCCAGTCCATTTTTAAGCTCCGTCACAAGTGTGGTGGTTAACTCCAACCTCCAACCGGTAACAGTAATCTTTTCTCCTCCTGACGGTCCGCTGTGAAGAGGTTGTACCGTCCTCTTCCCTAAAGATGTGGGTCAAGGGGGGCCCCCCCCCCACTTAGTAGTGAAGTTTGGTTCTGATCCGGCGACCAGGTTTATCTGTTACAAGACCGGTAACCCTTTCTCCCTCCCCTTGGCATGCCGGCAAAGATAAGGAATTTTGACCAAAATGCTTCTAATTTTTTCAGCTTTTTTTCCTTTTTCCATGAAAAAAGTTGGTAGGAACCGGCAGGTTCCCTCATGCTCCGTGTCTCGCGGGGGGGATCTCAGTGGGTGATGAGCATGCTACCCCCTTATTCGCCAGGGGGGGACCCAGTGTTGGGTCTGGTTGGGGCGTTTTTTAGTTCCGTCCTTCGTTTGATTCCTTGTTTGTACCCATGCGCATGAGCTATTTTTTTACCGTTTAGAGGGACTCACAGTAAAAGTTTTTCCTCGGTGTTGACCCTGACCCATTGTGGGATGCTTTCACCACTCCCTTTCGGCCAACCCCGGGCCCGGTTAAGAGGAGACGAGAACCCCGGGATTGGGTCAAGTCGGTTTTGGTTTTGTTTCACACGACCTTGAAAATTGGGGTCTTTTCATTAGAAGGTTTGACCGTCTTTCCCCCTCTCCCTTTTATCCCCCCCCGGTCCATATATCACTTGGGACAGGATTTTATATTTGCGCGGTTTAACATGTGCTGTGGGACTTAGCTACGAACGTCACAAAAAGTGGCTCTTCTTTCCTCATTTTCCTACCGTTTTTTGTTTTTTGACCTGTGGCATTTCTTCAATCTCTTTATTTCGGGATCCTGACCGTTACCCTGACAGTTAAATACGATGGAACAGACCTTTCCCACCTTTCATAGTTAAGGTAGGTGATCCCCTTGCCTTTCACAACAACCCTTTCAAATCTCCACAAGTTTCTGGTTGGGTGTACCTGTCCCCCTTCTTTGGCTTCCCATCCCTTGTTGAGGCATCTAGTTCAACCCGGTCTAGTCTGTTCGTATCATAGCGAGAAACTACAGTTAAAAGTTTTCCCCCTCCCACCGAAAGTGACCCCTAGAGGTGGTGAAGTTTTCTAGTGGTATTTTTCCGTGCTCCCTGGAACAAGTTGCTTCTGCTACAGACAAACCGTTCTCGATGCCGGGCGTTGTATAGAAAACCCCGCCGCCCAGCACCTGTAGCCCCCCCGCCGGATGTTATTTGTTTCAGAATTTTTAAAGCCCTCCCACCTATATCAATTATTTCTCTACGTAAAGACGAGGTACCATTGGCCAAGGGTCACATCCCTTCAGCCTCACACTGGGTTCCCTTGGCCCCCCAAATACAGTCCCTCAAGCCGCGGCCTACCCCAAATGTCTAGAGAGAGAAACGATTTTCTTGTCCTGCCGGGGTGAGAGTGTCTTATTTCATTTCTCCACACCCTTCCCACTTTTTTTTCCTGCCACAATATAGAGTTAGGTCCACTTTGTCCCTTTTTTCCGGGGATTCCAGCCTTTTTTTAGGTAATCTGTTTCGGCCCCCCACTAACAAGCGGGCTTTTTTGTCTTGTCACTCCCACCCAATTTTGTCCCTGTTGGGTTGTTATTTTTCCCCCCCCAAAATGCGCCGTGCGTCTTTTCGGCTTTTACTGAAATCGGTGTCTCATTGTCTTTCACACAAATAACCCGTTCCTTGGTTCAACACCCCCCAGTTGAGTTTCTACATGACTGCATTTTTTGCGCCCTTCTGCTTTCCCCCAAGGCAACCCCCCCACAAAAACCGTGTTTAAATCACCCCGGCTTAATGGACACAAGTAACGGCAGTGCCCTGGAGTTTGTACCCACCTTTCTCTGCTGAAATGTACGTACCGTCCTTATTTTTTTTACATGTCGAAGGTACGAGTCGGTCACTGAGGAAGGGAAGTTGGGTTATTTTTGGACCACACAGGTCAAACGCAGCCGTGAGCCGATGGGACCGTTTTGTGAGACAACCTCCTTTTTGGGGGATTCCCTGCACATCCTTAGGGGGATTACTTTCACCCATTGCGGTGGTTGAACTCCGCTTCCTTTGATTAGAGTCTAAAACTTTTTCATTGCCGTACAAGATCTCTTTTGGCTCTCGAAACTGACCTTTTTCGTCCACCCCCCCTCAATTGGGGGTTCTGTTGTAAAAAGTTCATCCCTTCATCCCCCCACTTCGGTCACCCAGTTTCAGCCCTCACTCCCCTACCCCTTTTACCCCAGTTCGTCAAATATTTAGAGGGCAAAACTTTGTTAGTTTATTTTTGTTTGAGCTGGTTCATTTTTTCCCGCGGTTTGAAATATTGACGAGTAAAGACAACTCCCCCCCTATGCCATGTCAGCCACGTCTTTTTCTTTACCTCATGAAGGGTATCACCGTAGTTGATTCTGTTAAAGTGCTCGTGGGGCCCGATGGGTCGATACATTCTTTGGCCTCCGGAGTAATACCACGACAGGCGTGGGGGCGAGCCATCTTTCCGAGGTCTCAGGATCCTCCTTTATGCGTTTCAGGGTCTTCCCCCTTGAGCGGGGGACTTCCCGTTGCCCAGATTTTGTTGGATGATGTGACGTTCCTTTTTGTTGTTATGTTCGGGCACATTTTCCTCGTTCCTAAGACCCTTTTTCTAAGATCCCTTACCCTTTTTTGGCTTTATACAGTGGGGGTTTTTTTTTCCTCACTGGAGAAGTTCCCAAGTCCCTGGATTTGCCCCAGTCCCTCCTCAGTGACCACCGCTTACCTAATGCTCCCCCCAGTTCCAAAACTTTTCACCAAGGATATCCGGTGGGATTGGACACTTTTTCACTTCTCTCTCTTTCATAATAGTAATTTTCGTTTTTTTGTTTTTCGAGTAGATTTAAAAAAAAAGTTTGGCCCACTTTCACCACTTCTTTACTCCACATATTGATGGGTTTGTTTCCCCTTGATTTTTTCCCTGTTTCGTTTGTTCCTGCCGGACGTATTTTGGGGACTCCAGTTCACTATTATAAAGTTGACATCTGTGGGGTGAAGCCCCTGTCTCTTACACTTTCGGGACCTTTATAGTTTACCATTTTCCTCCATGACAAACGCGCACTCTATCTCCTCACCCCGTCTACCCTTACTTCGATTTCCTTCGACCCTGGACCCTCCTTTTCCCAAGGGCCGCAACGATAAGGAGTTCACGTTAGTCCCCCTCTTATGTTGCTCTGCCGAGTTGACCAAACATCTGCTTCGACCAGGACAATTTCTCTTGGTGGAAATCTTTTTTTACTTGATAAATGATCTTCCGGCTGTATAAACGTGAACGCTCCTTTTTTTTTTTTCTTTCTTCACCAGGTTGTATTCCTTCCCCCCCCCGTCACCCCCCGCTAAACTACTTTTACCCTCCCTTCCTTTTTTCCAGTGTCATTAGTGTTTAGTCCCCGCTGCCAGACCTCCTTTCTGGTCAACGACCAATGAATGTTTTGACCAGTCTTTTCCTTTTTATGATGGGCAGAGTAGTATATTTTTTCCCACCTTGATTGGTTTGGAGTACGTGATCTAAGAAATGAGCCCAATCCCCCTTTCTGCTTCTAGGCCGGAATCTAGAGTACCTCCCAACCATCTTTTTTAGAATGGGACAGGATCGCCCCCGTCTTTCCCTTTTTCCAACCAGGACCGGAGTTAAGGCATCTTTTTCCCTCCTGGAGTGGTACATTTTCTCCCCGCTTTTTCCGGAATCGTTTCGTAATTTTCCTTTATTTCCGAAATTTGACGGCCCGAAAGAGTCGTCGTACGTGTTATTGCAAACCCCCCCCCCCCCCCCGTTTGAAACCTACAAGTTTTTTTTTCTACGGCGGCCTGCCCTCTTTCCGTTTCAACATAGGTACACGTGGTTGTCTTCCACCCCGACTGTTCTTCAAGTAAAAACCCCCAACACCCCCCGTCCCCCCCCACCCCCCCCCCCCCCCCCCCCCCCCCCCCACACGTATTTATGCTCACCCAGTCCCGCGCTTGGGGTGTTATACCCCCCCTCCCCCCTTTTGCAACTTTTCAGTCTTCTTCTAAAGTTTTAGAGATGCAGAAGATTTCCTGACTTTCTTTTCTGTTGAATCATGACCACCCCAATTCCCCAGGTCTTATCGGGACTTTGGTCTCCCCTAGGAGATGACCAGGCACTTCTTCCAGACCCCCATCTGGGGCACAAGAAATGCACTCCATTCCCTCCTCCCAGTTTTGGGTCCATAGGATTAGCCTGTCCTCCAAACGCTCCCCGACCCTTTTTGATCTGGTTTAAGATCCAAGCAACCTTCATTTCTGAATGCCCTTACGGGGAGGACCTCATTTGTATCCTTCCCTTCTTGTGGGTAGTCTTTTCCTTCCCGGGACACCCCCTTTTTTTCTCTAGATGGTTTGGTGCCGCATGGAGGTGTGTCCTTGAGTCCTGCCGGTCCCCCCCCCTGCAGCTAACAGGGTGCACAGGAGTTCTGACTCTTACCTGGGCGGGTGTTAACTCAACAATAAAAACCATTCCTTCTTGGTCTTTTGTTTTTAACGGACCCCCGGGTTATTCTGGACATCCCGTGTTTCAAAGCGGGAACTTTTGACCTTTCTCTACAAGTGTTTTTTTTTTTCTTTTTTTGGTAATGACTCGTTGCTTTTGTTTTACCCCAACAACTGGAAAATGTTTTTTTCTTCAGTTTTTGAGGGTTAAGTAAACTCCTTCGGAATTTACCCTCTCTCACGGTGTTGGTGACAGGTTTTCCCCCATCCCTTTTATGGCGGTTTGTCCAAATGGGTTTTTTCTGCCTATTTAACCCCCATGCACAAAGAAATCTCCGTCTCGGTTCTTTTTCCGCATAAGTTGTGCGGTTGTCGAGCCTATTTTTAGCACTCCCTCGTGTTTGAATCCTTGATTCATAGCAAAAAAGCCCCTGTTTTTTCCCCCCCATTTCTCCCTGAGAAAGCCTTTCCCCCCCCCTTGCTTCCGGGGGTTGAGACGCAGGGACTTTCCATAAGTGAGGGTCACTTAAAAAAGAACCCCCCCCCCTTTCCAATAGCCTTGTTTTCTTTTTTGCCCCCCCCCCCCCCTTGCCACCCCCGAGGATGCCTTCCCCTCCTTGGATCCCCTCAGGGCACACCTTGACTTCTTTGTTACGCACGAGTTTACTCCCCCCTTGACCCTTGGTTCCCCTTTTTCCCAAAACTCCAGAAGAAGAGTGGTTGGATATGTGGTACAAGGCTCCCCCCTAAATGTTACATGATTCCCCTCTCTGGTAAAACCCGTCTTGTTTAGGATAAGGCCTCCTTTTTCATAAAACCCCTCACACTTTGGCACCCCTGTTTTCGGAACCCGTTGATTCCGTATTCAATTTTTAGAATGCAGACCAACCTGATCTTCCTTCCGAAATCGGGACCCCGAAGGATTGTCCCCTCGTGCCATGACTTCATTCCCCTGTTTTCTTTTGACCTGTCTTTTACCCCAAAATGACGGAGAGAGTGTATTTTTTTTCCCCACCAACCACAGGTCGGTTGTCTATTTCCCATTTGGATCTTTTTACGGAAGGGTTTGGTCTCTGTCCTTCGTAAGGAATAGGAACCTGGCCTTTCTCATATCTCCCTTTTTCAAATCTTAAAGCACATGGACGTGTAAAATCTTTCTCCAATGAGATTATTCAGACAACCATCTGAACTGACCCATGTGGAAGGTTGGCCCCCACACACACCCACCCCAAATTATTGGGGGCGGGTCTCCAAGAGCCCTGTTGCGTACTGATAAAAAACCGTTTTCACCCCGTCCCCCCCTCTTTTGAAGTTCCTGGATTTTTTCCTGCACACCGTTCTGTCCATTTGCCCTTATTCCCATCAGACTTTTTTGGACCTGACGCGGCATTATTCATGGGTTTTACCATTGGATTTTTTTATTCAAAATGTTTATCCCCTTCCTGACTGTTTAAGTTTCCATTTAGGTCCCTGTTCTCTTTGCATATCTCTATGTCCCCTCGCGTCTTCCTGGATGGAAGGTCGTTTCCTTGTGAAACATTTTTTCCAATTTTTGGAGTCCGTTCCTCCCGAGAGTTAACAATCTTTTTTTTTTGGTGCGGCTCCCCTTTTTGACCTCTCTCTCCATTGCGGTTACCCTCGCTTTTTTTGCGTTACCGAGTTTTGAAACCCCCCTCCTGTGCAGACCGATGCGTCCCCGGTATTTCTTACTCCACCCCTCGGGCGTAATCATTTGTTGTTTTGAACAATTTTTTTTCCCCAACCTGGGGTCTAGTGACTCTTCCAAGTCCTTCCTTATTTCGGAAGCCCCAAGGCCCCTCTGAACCCTTCCCAAGGCTACGTATTTTTTTTCTTCTTTTCGTTTAGTCTTTCGGTGGGTAGAGGCCCCTGTTTTTCTTGGGTTTTCTGGTTTTGCCCCGGATTAGACACTGTTCACCGTGCGAGATGATCTAGCCACGTTTATCGCACCTCAACTGCTCCGTGTTTTTTTACTCACAAGCGGGTTTTTCTTTTTTCTTCTTTTTCTTTTTTCAGTGCCTCGAGGGCCTGGGTTTTCGGTGTCTTCCTTTCTGGGTTTTTGTGTCATACTCGGCTGCAGTCCACACCCTCCCCTTGTTTTTTGTCGGAATCGCCTGCCTTTTCTAATTGTTTTTTTTTTGATTCGGGAGATGATGGTATGTTCTCACCCCCAGGGTAGACTTTTGCCACTTTTTTGTGGGTTTCTTTTGGTCGGCTTTCCTCCGTGTTTGTTTTTCTGGGGTGACCAGTGTCTTCGTAGATGATGACCGTCGATCGTGGAGAGGAGACCTTGGGTCCTTTTTCCCCTTTTGGGTTCCCCATACCCCCCCCCCCTTTTTTTTGCAAATAAAAGTTCCCATGTCAGCCAAACGCGCCCTTTTTCCGCCCCCGCCCCCCTCCTTTTTACCCTTTTGACCTTGGAAAACCCCGACTCCCCCCGTCGTTCCCCTTGAACCCAAGGCTTCCCCCCCGTGTTTCTGCTTTTTTGGTTTAAACTGTAATTTTTTTTCTTCGTTTTTGTGTGTGAGAGAAGATCCAAATTTCCCCCCCAGGACAACCACTTTTTGCCTCCCCCTTTTCCCCCATTTGCTGGCGCTTTCAGCTTTCAAAAAGTTTGTTCTAATTTTTTGACTTTGGCTAACCTTACGTATTTCCCCCCTTCTGGAAAACAATTATGTTTGGTGTCTCCCAGTGCTCTTTCTCCCTTAGGAAATTTTTCTCGGCCTAGTCAACCCCTTGAAGCCCCTTGAAACCCCCCCAACGTCCTTCCAGAAGACTCATTAACATTTCCCCCATTCCTCCCTGGTGCTGAAAAATGTGTAACCGCATCGTCTTTTGTCGGCCCCATTACTTCCTCCCCTGAAAAGTTCTGCGGTGCTTCCCCCTCTTCTTTTCAACGGTGATCGACCCGTTTTACTGACTCGCTTTGCCACCTCCTTAGTGTTATCCGTTTTGCGGCTGGAGGTTCCCCTTTGGCTTTGTCCCGCGCATCGTCCTAGGTCCACCTTGTTATAGAGAAGGGCAACCCCACGCTCCCACCCCTGCCGCCGACTACCCCCCCCTTTGAACCCCCGCTTTCCACGAGGCTTTCAAGCTGCCCCTGTGCTGATAGAGATTACACGACCCCCAACCTTTTTTTTTTGAAGTTCTCCCCCCCTTCCGTCCCCCATTTTGACACACTCAACAACCTACGACTCTAATTATTTGGATTTGTGAGACTGTCAAATTGACGATGCTCAAATCCCTTTCTTCGCCCGCTCCCTTTTTGCAAGTAAACCAATAGTGGCTTATAATGAATTTTCACCACTCTAAGAACCATCTTTTCAAGTTTTCACCCCCCTGACATTTCCCTTAATTTTCAATTATAACGAATAGGACCCACTGTCCTGATATCCAATTGGCCGTCAGGTCCTTTCGCTGGTTCAGACCCCCGCTCGTGACCCCCTTTTAATGGCGTGCTTCGTACAGCTTCCCCCACTTTTGATGGTCAAGTGTTCGACTTTTTTCAAAAGTTTTAAGTTGACACCCACTTTGCTTTCAAAATTAGTTGGCGGACACAACTTTGTCATCTTTATTACCTCCAATACAACGGGATATTTCTTCGTCCCCCCGTCTTTTGGTCTGGGGTCCCCCAAGTTTCCAAGGTAATGATTTTTTCCCGTCCCTGAGGAATTTCTTGTTGGCCCGCTTCATGGACATCCCGATTTCCCCTTACGGCGATCGTAGGCCCTTGCTTACGGGTTCCGATCATTTGACTGTCTGTCATGGAAGACGTGTGAGGCACCTTCCCTTCTGAGGCCGCCTAGCAGTTTTGTGCACTCTCTTCACGTGCACGTAAGTCTCCATCCCAGACAAAAACTTTTTTGGATGGAACCCCCCTCAAAAGGCCTAGAAGGCCTTTGTTCCATTTAGCCCGTTTGGGTGCCCCTTCGACCAAACTGTATAGAAGACTGCTGCTAAGTGAACCTTTTGGGAGGATCGAAGAAAGTTTGGGTGTTGCAAGCTTAAGCGATGAAACCAGTTTTCAGAGCATCTGTAGGAACAACGGAACCCCAGTAACCCCTGTGATTAGTACGGTTTGGGAAGAACGTGTGCCCAGCGTTTACTTTTTTTGGGGCAATGACTCGTTTTGGATTCGGTACAAACAGGTATTGTGAAGCCTTTCCTGTTTTGGGTTGCGAACCAAACAAGCCCCAGAAAATTTGTCTTGGCTTTTTTTTGAGTGAAACGGTCTTCCCCTCATACGCGAATTTTTGCCCTCAGATGTACAATTGCCGGATTGTTTCTCCTAACCTGATCGGTTTTGACCGTCGTTTTCGGGGATTTTTGGGTCCTCCATTACCCAAATCCCAAGTGAGCGTTTTTCAACTTTCTATCTCATTACCTTACCTCCTTTTTTGTTTTTGATTTTTGTTGGTTCCATAGCCTGGGAACAAGTAGGATTTTTTGATTCGGGGGCGATTTACCCAACAGCCGTTAACGATCCTGCGCCAATTTTTTTCCATTTGACCAAGTTGCTCCGTTGTTCACGTTCGATTTTCAAGGATTGGCACCTTACACCCAACCCCCAAAAATAACACATGTATCTTCACAAGTTGTTCGAGCCTTTCTTCCAGGTTTTTGTGACACAAAACGACCCCCGAGGATTTTAAATTCCTTACTCTTTTCTTACGGCAAAACTGCCCGATTCTCCTACGCGGTTCCGACCTATCACAGGGTCCCTAAAATGTTCCTACCCCTGAACGTCTGGTTCCCTGTTTATCTTTTCCGGGTAATTACCGCAGTACTACAGCAATATTTGGGGTTTAACCCCACGCGTAAGGCAAGCTTTTGCCGGCAAAGGGGGAGGTCTGCAGCCCAAAAAATACACACAACGTGAACAACGGGATTATTAAGGGTTCCTTCGCTTCCCCATTCCATACAACCACACCTTTTTTAGATACGGAGATTCCCTCGGGCTTTTTCATGAATGAGGAACCATTGGGGATTTTCTGTCCCTCCAAACTGTTCCGGTGGGTCCCAACCTGGACCGGTGATGCTTTTCCCTTCACAACTGAGGCGGGCATCGCCAGGGCGGTGCCCAAGAAGTTTCCTCTTTCCGTTTAAATGAATAGAGGGGAACGTTCCCCCCCCCCTCCCCAATTCTATTATTCACAGGTCTTCCAAGCCGCCTGGAACCTAAGTCTCTCAGATCCTTTTTTGTAGAAAGTCCAAGTAAGTTGGACTCCCACATGTGGAGGCGATCCGGTAGCAGACCGGATTCTCCAGCTTCGGTCAGAGCTTGGATACCCACCCCTCTATGTTGGTGAGCTTCCCCCGTCCCTCTGTCTGGGATGAGAAGACGGTTGTTCCCGCCACCCCATCGAGAATGGTCGGGCACCCAGCGTTCACAGAAACCCACCCGCGACTCAGAGGGTCTTGCTTTGTGCCCTAGTCCGCTGGCCTCTGGTCGTTGGCCAATGGTCCTAACTTAGGTACTAGCCGGGGTTCCCGTGAAGGGTCCTTGGATCTTTAACATCTTGTGTTTTTTCATGCGGCCTTTTCCTTTTCTGACTTTCCCATGGCTGGTCTTGTTGAACACGTTTGTCAAGCTTTTGTCCCTAGTATTTTTACATGGAATTGAGAAGAGTTTTCGATTGGGTACTGTTTCTTGCGGCCAATGACTTTTTACGATCACCCCCTTGTCGTGCGTTTAATTGCCTGTTGTTGGGAATGACCCTTCGCACCCTTACCACGTTTAACCCAAACCCTGTACTTAAATAAGAACCTCCGTCTCTCCCCCCCTCTCACCTAAGTTGCTTTCTTTCTTCTGCCCCCTCCATTCGCCACCCCCCCCGCTTCGTCTTCTGGGATCTTCGTGGTCTACGTTTCTAGCGGGCGGTTCTATCTTCTCAACCTTTCTTTGGTCAACCCTCCTTGGTCTAACAATTCAAAGGCTTGGGCTTTTGGTCCCGATCCCTCTCTCCGAACACAGGCAATCATCTTACCTTATGGGCAACATAGCGACCCCCACCCCCCCCACCACCACGTCTAACCCAAGGCGCACTAAAGGAAACCCAAAGTACAGCCACCCCCCTCATAATTGCGCAAGTTATTTAAGCGGTCGGTTTTCGTTATCAGTGATAAGTGTCCGATTGGGGATTTGTTTTTTGTCCCCCTTTGCAAAGTCCCCTAAGGCTTTTTTTTTTCCATGACCCGCTTGCGATCCGTAGACCCTTCCCTGACCCCCCCCCAACTTTATACCAATAATCCCTTTAACCCCCCGGAGAGCTTTTTTTTCCTTCCTTAGGTTGCACATAGAGTATTTCTAACGAGATTTTCTTGGCCACCTTGGAGGCCCGTTGGTGTGCCACTCCCGCGTGGGTTTTAGTCCTTCTAGTTTTTTTTAGGTTGGTCTTTGTGCGGTCTCTCTTGGTGTCCAGGTGTCTCCAAGGGCTAAAGAGGAAGATTTTTTTACGTGTCCAACTGTGACCCCCCTTCTCCTCCCCCCACTCCCTCCTCCCCCCCCTTTCCCCCGACCCCCCAACCCTCCTCCTCCCCTCTCTTTACATCCTCGCCCCGCCCCACCTCCCTCTCACCTACCCGTCCACTCCCCAGCCTCCCCCGCCCTCCACCCAAGCCTACCCCCCTCCACCCTGTCCCCCCCCCACCCCACAATTCCCCCCCTCTCCCCCCTACGACACGTCTTCCACCACCCACAGACTCCTCCACTCCCCCCCCCGCACCCCCCTTCTTCCTCTCCATCACCCTACCCACCATCGCTTCCCCTTGGCGTTCCCTTCCCTCCCTATCCTATTGTCCCC
>Ga0179593_1523943_pt1 | contig 16416 bp, 19 predicted proteins | sample CZODoug2_1_08_16_FD_185931 | JGI IMG/M metagenome (GOLD analysis project Ga0179593, IMG submission 185931) | Vadose zone soil fungal communities from Angelo Coast Range Reserve, California, USA - CZODoug2_1_08_16fungal (PacBio error correction) | ecosystem: Environmental > Terrestrial > Soil >... | reverse complement strand
CGGCTCGGCCCTTTGTTTTTTTTTTTCCCTTTCGGCGGTTTTTCCTGCTGCCTTTCATGCCATTGGTCTTTAAGCGTGTTTCCTAGATCCACAAGGAGACCACCTAGAATGTTCCTGCCTCGGGAAAGCTTTTTCCGGCGGTTCTTCCGTTAGAACCCTTTTTTTGGAATGGCCGGGGCGATGCGCTCTGGGGGCACTCACTTCCGGACGCCCTCACTCCCGAGGGACCCTCTTGTCCCTTCCTCCTACCGTGCTCCAGGTGATCTTTCCTCCCCCCCGCCAGAAAGCAAACTCGTCCCCGGGGGTACCGTCACAGGTTCTTTTTTTCCTCATGGGCCGCCGAAAGGGGCTTCGTCGCGTCGCTTTTCCAGGACCCTTTTGCCGTGGACCGGTTCTAACACGTTTCCTTACCGCTTTTTCCCCCCCCCCCAGGAAAGTACCGGGGCCAAGGCCAAAAACCGGAACAGCCCAAGGGTTTTCCAGAGCCTTTGTAGAGTTTCGTAGGTTTGCTCCGCAATATTGCTGAGCCCCCCCAGTGACTCATCGAGAGTGGTCGTCGCCGATTGATGCCGACCTTGATCCGCCGCCGGACGTTTAAAAAAGACGCTGGTGACGTTACCAGGCCCTGCCGCATCTTCCCTCGGTGTTTTTTCTTCTTTCAGCGCGGGGCTTAAAATAAATCAAATTAGTATTGTCGGGGTCATTCCTTTTTTTGTAAAGATTCTGCCTCCCCAAGTCCCACTTTTAACGCCCAGGCGTTACCCTTTCCGCTCAGGGACCTCTCCTGCGGGGCCCTTTTTGTCGGTTCCCTGGCCCGACCCGCTTTTTTCTGCCTTTTCTCCTTCAAGGAGCCCCGTATTTCCGCGGGATCCCCCGGCCGTGCGCGCTCTGTTGCCCGCTCGTGTCTGATCCCGTCTTCCCCTTGACCTTTCTTTTTCCCCTGTGAACCTGTCGGGCCCGCGGTTTCCTTTTCCTTCCCTTTTTTCCCGGATCCAGTCCTACCAACCCCGTTTGGTTTTTTCGGTACTTTTCCATCACCTTTTCCTTCCTTCAGCGGAAGGATGCGAAACGTGCCCCCTTCCGGCGTTTTTGTGTTGCCTTTCTCCACCGGTTGCGTTTCGTTGGACGCCCCCCGGGCCCTGCTCGCGTTCGGATTCTCGGTTTTTCAGCTCCGGCTGATGCATCCGTTTTTTTTTCCTTCCGGGGCCTCGGGTTTCCCCCCAAGTGGACCCACTTCCCGGCCGCGGTCCCCCCTTTTTCAGGGCCCGAGCTGCCCCCTTGACTGTTTCCCGCCGGGACGACCCGCCGCTTTTTTTCCCATTTTTTTCTTTTTTGCCTCGGCGAGGACAGGAAACAGCGCCCTTCGGAATACGCCGGAAATACCCTCTGCTTTTCAAAGTCTTCGAGGCCGGGACACCCCTTCCCAAGTAAGGCCCCCCCTTTCCTTTTTTCCCCCAGATCCTATGGTAAAGCTTTTGCTCCTTGCCTTTCCCCCGGTTCGGAGCAGAGGCGGCTTGACTGCGCTTTTTTTTGCCCCCCTGAGCCCCCGTCCCGGCGTTGGCCCCCCAGTTTAAGGTTGTCTTTTGACGGGACCCCCCCCTCCTTTACCTTTTTTCCCTGTTTGTTTTCCCCCCAGGCCGAAAGCTCCGAGAAGCACCGCTTGCCTCTGGCTCCCAGGACGTTCCTTTTTTTTTTTTTTTTTCCCTTCCTCTGCAGATTGTTTTCTGTTTTTGTTTAGGCGTGACTACAGAGTACTTCCTTTCCGACCCCCCTGCCACCTTTTTTTTGCGGACGGTCCAGTTTTCCCCCACCGCCATTTTTTTCGCGACCTAGGCCGCCCCCCCTTTTCCGGCAGGGTCAAAACGGCCAGGGCTTCCAGCAGCGGGCTTGCCCCCGTTTTATCAGCGCGCCTTTTTTCTTCTCCCCGCCTTTTTCTCCCCGCTTTCTCCAAGGGTGGCGATCTCTCCTCTGCTGGCTCTTTCCCGCATGCGCTGAAGCTCCTTTTTTCCCCACGCCTTTTTTTTTCCCTTCTCGCGCCCCAGTTTTTTTTTTTTTTTTCTCTATTCCCCGGCACGAAACCCCCCCAACCCCCCTCCCCCCCCCTCCAAGCACCCGTTTGGAGAGGCCGGCTTTTTCCCCCAGATGCCCCCCGGCGGCACCTCTATTTTGCCAGGGACCATCGCTGAAGTCCCCTTTCCGCACCTTTTTTTCCCCTCCGCTCCAGGGGCCCCTCCCCTTTCCGAGGCAAACCTTGGCCGCCCAGTTATTACCGGGACCCCCCTTTTCCCCTGCGTCTTCAGGACCCCCCCATAAAGACGCCCCACCCTTCCCGAAACGCTTCCTGCCTGCTGTATTCGTGCTAGTTCCTTTTGCTATCTCCCTGGCGAGAACGTCCCTCCTCGTGATTATTTCATGCGCTGGGCGCTCCCCCGCCCGCCCCCGTGGACCCTCCTTCCCCGGGGGTCCCTTTTTTGAGGGCAACGGCCCTCCCCCCCCGATGCCCAACTTCCCTTGAGGGACGGTTCCAGGGAGAGGCCTTTTTTTTCATTTTTTTCCCTGCATCAAGGATGGTCGGCTTACTTCTTTTCAAGGTCACCGGTTCCCCTCCCCCCCTTTTTTAGTGATGTTTTTTTCCCCCAACCGGTTCCCTTTTTTCTTGGAGCATGCAATCCCCCCCCCCTCAAGGAATCCCTACCCCCCTGTCTTAGAACACGACCTTCCACTGGTAAGGTCCCCTTTTCTTCCTTTTGGTTCTTGCAGCCCCTTCTTGAACCAGGAGGCGCAGACCATGTTCTGAACATGCTTCATCGTCTCTTTCCGACAGCCGGGTCCCTCTTTCTTTCTTTTTTGCTTGCAAAGTTGGCATGGGGGACGCGGGTTTCTCTGCACAAATATCTCTCCTTTTTTTTCCTCCGGTGGTGTTGTTTGAACTTCCTGCAGCTACAGTCCCCTTTTTTCCCCTGCAAGCGAAATTCTTGCAGACTTCTGGGCCCGACGATAGGACCTGCTGTTCCTATTTTCCCCCGGCAATTCCATGTCACCTGTGCCGGACCCTTTTTTTTTTCCGCGACGTTTTTTTTTTTTCTCCCGGGAACGGACGCGCCATTCCCCCCTTTTGCCAAGGGACGGTAGTGGTCACCTGAGCTTCTTACGGTGACCTGGATTGTGCCCAATGCCTCCCGGTTGGCCCCCCCCCATATCCTTTTTTTTCTTTCTTTTTTCCAGGCAAGAAGGGGGCCGGTTTTTTTTTACCCCTTTTGTACAACGAAGCATAGGGAACCCCCCTGGGCCTCGGACGGGCTCCCCTCTTCTGGCTAAGAGGACTGTCGGTTGTCCTTTTTTTTTCCCCCGAGAAAATGGGGACCTGGCCCTTCCTTTAGGAATAAGGGGGGGCGTTCCAAGCTCCTGTTTCCCCTTTGGTATAGATCCCTTTTCCTCTTAGCTTTTCTTGATGATAAAGGTGGGGCTGCTATTCTCCTCTTGCCAAAGTGAGGAGTTCTATAGATATTTTTTGTGGAATTGTGGTTTTCTTTACCTTTTGAGGTCCCATTTTTCTTTTCTTTTTTTCTGGCAATGTGCTTCTCTTTTTGTCGAGGATGAGAGTTGTTTTTCCTTGTTTGATAACTCCTCGGTAATGTCAATCCCTTTTTTTTCGTGTCCCTTTTCCTTTTTCCCGGAAGGGAATCAGGGTTTATTCTTCGCGCCCGGGAGGTTCTGTTTTAGTTTTTGAGTGGTTCTTCTTTTTCCAGGTTCCCTATCTCTATCACCCCTGGTGTTTCCCTTACAGTGGGCACCGTTCGTGTTTCCGTTTGGATTTTTTTTTGGACGATCTCCCCTTTTTTTGCGTCGATGATCGGCCTGGCCGGAAGTGTGGCGGGCCGTTGTTTTTTTCCGTCTTCGCGTCCCCATTCGGGCCATGTTGGACAGTCTTTTTTTTGTTTTTTCCCGGCGGCCGGGTCCGGGCCCCCCTTCTTTTCTGGTTTGGAAGTGGGTCAACCTGCCTTCCCCAGGCCATGTGCCTTTTTTTGATTATTATTCGCTCACTTTCTCGAATAACATAAATATCCCATTTTTTCCCCGGGAAGGTTGGAGCCTTTTTTTTGCTCCCCCTTTGATGATAGGATTATCCTTTTTGCCCCTCCCCCCGAGGCCCCCGGGCTGTCACCCTTTTTTTCCGTCCTTTTTCGTCCCAACATCCCCTGTTCTGGACTCGGTGCTTCTGATCAGCCGTTTTTCTCCGGTGCTTGCTGGCTTTTTTCACCTCCTTAGCGCCCGCTTTTACATCGCGATGTTTCCCCTGGCTTCTTTTTGGTGCCTTTTGGCCCGACAGAGTTTTGGCGGGCACAAGGGTGATTCCTATCTTAGAAGTTCTTGTTCTTTAGGATCCCCTCTCTTTTGGCCAGGAGTATGATTTTTTGGTGCTTCCTTTAGGGCTTTTCGTGAATATAACTTCCCCAAGGGTTCCTTGGAGAGATCTTCTTTTCAAGGTGAGGGACTTTCTGAAGCTTTGTGTAAACTCCTTTCTTTTTGGGGCCTCAGGCGCCCTCGCTCCGCTGTTTACGTAACTCTTTTTTTTCCCTGCCCAATCCCTCCCCCAGGGACCCTTTAATTTCCCCTTCACTTTTTTCCCAGACTTAAAGGTGTCTTCAAACGAAACCTGTCCCCCCCGCTGATGGACCCCCTTCCCTTCCTTGCAAGGAAGGGCTTCTTTCCCCCCCCCCCTACCAGGAAGGTGGTTGAACTCCGCACCCTTTTTCATGGAACGGATAACCTGCCCTCCATGAGGTGCTGACTTCTTCTTTTCCATCTGCCCTCTCCTTTTTCAGATCAGGAATCACTCCTTTCCCTCCCTTGATAAGCCCCAAAGATCCCTTTGCCCTTTCTCCCCCTTTATCTCAAGGCCATCCCCCCTCTTGAACCTCCGTGCTCGTTTCCCCCCGTCTCCTGGTCTTTTGGGTTCACCGAACGCGTAAGCCGTTCTTCCCCCGTCACGGTTTTTAGATGATGTCCCCGGCCTTTTTTTCCCGTACTCTTTTCGTCTTTTGGTTTCCCAGCCCCTTCCCTCCCCCTTTTTTTTGATTGTGAAGCCCGTTTCCCCCCCGCTCTGAACTGAGGCGATATTTGTTTCCTCTCTTTTAAGTAACCCAGTGGTTTTTTCTTCTGCTTGCTGTTTCCCCCGGGGAGGCCCTTCTCGTTTATCGGTCCGACCAGGGTTCCCCTTTTTGATCCCGCGCGGTCGGTCTCGTGCTTTTTTTTCCCGCCGCGAGCTGTTCTCCCCACACGTGTGCGGGCCTTTTCTTTTGCGTGTTTTCGGTTTTGTTTTCCGGGCGTTTGGGCGCGGTTGTGTTTGCGCTTTTTTTCGCCGGGCCACTTTCTCATGGCCCCGAACCCTTCTGGCGTTTCCCTTGGGTAATAAACCCTTGTCCTTCCCCCAGTTTCCCGCCGTGTGGACTTCGTTTCCCGCCTTCCCCCCCGGCGCTTCCCCTTCCTTTATTGGAAGACTTTTGGCCGTCTTTTGCTTAGACTTCCCGCGCCACCCAGAACAATCCAGTGGCTCCCCTTTTTCCTGCCCACCGCCAGCTTCCCACCGATCCTTCTCTCTTTTTTTGTTTTTTGAGTCTCTCTTTTTTACAGCTGGCGGTGGGTCCCCCCTTCCTTTTTCCTGTCTTGAACGGGCATTCGGTATATTTTCGAGGGGCCCTTCCCCCTTTTCAAACGAAGGACCGACCCGACGTTTTTTTTTTTTATTGGGAAAGCCGTTTTATGGCTTTCCCGTGGGCTGGAGTTTCTCTTGACGACTGGAATCCCGTTCTCCAAAGTGGATCCCTTTCTTTGACCTTCCCCCCTTCCCCCCCCCTTTCGTTTCTTGAGATTTCAGGAAAGGCCCAGTGCCATTTTTAGTTCTCCCACTGCGTTTACAACGTTCCCTGGGGTACCACTTTCCCCCACGAAAGGGCCGTACCGCTTTTTCATCCCAGGTTTTCGCTGATTGTTTCCTCTGTTTCGTCTTGCTCCCTTTCCCTTTCGCTGATCACTTTTCCCCCCCCTGGGGCTGGACCCACGAACTTCGTCCTCTCTTTTTCTTTTGCCAGAACCCCTCTCCCCCCTCCCCCCTCAGCTAACAAATTCTTGGTTCAGTGTGTCCGATGAAGCCTGACATTTTTTTTTTTGCCGAGGCGGGCCTCCCCTGCGCATCAATACTTTCTTTTTTGCGGGGTAAAGATCGACGGCTCTCCCCTTTTTTCTTAAAAGAACCATTTTAACCAAGCCTCTCAGTGGACCTTTCCTCTCCTGGTGGACTCACCCCCCCTTTTTTCCCCGAGTAGAAGGTGACCCCTTCCTTCCTAATCAAATCCAAGGGAGTTTTGGTTTGTTTTGATGGCCTTGTGAGTTTCAGGTCTCAGGGATTCGATCCTTTTCTTTAAGGAGGGGGCCCTTTTTCCCCCTCTTCTTATTCCCTTTTTTTTTTTTGCTTCGGAACTTCCGCGGCTTTACCCGACCGGTTTCCCCTCCCCCTTTTTCATTCCCTTTCGTTTAGCATTTTCCTCCTGTTAATTCCTGGTAGTTCCCCCTCCCCCAAAGGGGCGTGCCGGGTAATTTCCTCCACTGCAATGCAGTTAGTGGGGCAGTGTTGTTACCCCCCCTTTCGCCTTGCTCCCGGTTTGCCTTTTTCCCCTCTCCTTTCTCCTGGGCGGATTCAGTTCTCGGATCCTTCTTTCGCTCGCGACGGTCCTTGCAGGGCCATTTCCCCCAAATCCCCCCGACTGACGCTGCCCCCATCCCCCCCGAGCCTCCGCCCTTCCCTTTTTTTTTTTTTTTCGATCACCTTTCCTCAGACGAAGGACCTCCCCCCTCCCGCCGCGGTGTTTTTTGCAATGCAAGGGCGGGTGTAGTTAGAAAACAAGTTCCCTTCCCTTTTTCATTAGACGTTGGCAGATCTCCTTTTTTCCAAGCTATGGCTCGGAAACCCCCCGCACCTACTCCCAGGACCCCCCCCCCGGGCGCGCTTTCCGCCTGTTTGGCGCCCTTTGGTGACCCCGTTTTTTGTCGCAGCCCCCTTCGGTTTATACGGAGAGATCATCTCTCTCCCTTTGTCCCCAACACCAACAAAACAACCACCCAAACCAAAAAAAAAAACCCACCCACAAAACCAAACCACACACCCCCAAAAAAACCCCAAACAACCCCCCAACCACTCCTTTTGTGATTCTGCAAGGTGCGGTCCTTCCCTTTTGTCTTTTCTGAGGAGGACCTTTCTTGCATCCCCCCCCCCCCCCTTTCTGTGATCGCGTTTTCCCCCGGGGCCCGTGTCTTAAGCAGTCTGTGTAATGTGTCTTTTGGAGGCAGTCTGAATGCCGATAGAGGTCCCCCCCCCTGCAATGTCCTCTTTTTCCCGGCAGCGGGCCTTCCTCCCCCCTCAGAGACCTTCTCCCTTCAACACGGGAACGTTTCCTTTTTCCCCCGTCCACCGCGGCTAGTCTTTTTCTTTTCCCCCCCCACCTGGGATCATTTCCGGCCTCTCTTTTTTTTTTTGAAAACTCGGGCCTCCCCCCTTCGGTCCAGGGTGGCCCCTTTCTCCCGCCGCAGTCTTGGGCGATCCTGCTTCTTCGATCCCGACTTGACCACCCGTCCCCCGTTTTCCCCCTGGCTGCTTCTTCCCCCTGTTTCTCTCTTCCCCGGCACACGAACACCCCCTTTCCCCAACCCACCCAAGAAACCTCCACTTTTCCCCCTGCCGCCTTCTCCCGATCGCTTTTTTCGCAGATGCCTTCTTACTCAAGTTCGGAGGTTTCCCCTTTTCCCGGGGCGCGCTCCTTCCCCCTGCACCAGCATCTGCCGCTCCACTTTTCCGAGACAGTGCCGTCACAGGAGGCGAGGCTATTCTTTTCGAACCGCTGTACCACCCCCTTTCTGCCCGGCCAGCCTTTCGAATAAAGCTCAGGGGTTCCCTTTTCTTTCTCGGCTGAGGCAGTCCCCCCCCCCGGCCCATCTCCTTTTTGCTCTAAAAGTTTCCCCCTGCGGATCCCACCCTGCTTTCGCTGAGATCCACGGCCTCCCCCCCCTTTTTCGGACACGATTGCGGTCCCCCTTCCGTTTCCGCGTTTGGCGGGAAACCGCCTTTCCCCCCCCACCGATGCCCCACTTCCTCTGTCTTCCCCCTCCGCATTTTCTTTTGGTATGTTCCCATCTTTGTCGTGCTTGTTTTTTCCCCGGGCGGGGCACTTCCCCGGGTTTTTTCCCTCCCAAAAGGTTCCCTTGCAAACCGGGGGAAGACAGTGGCTTTTCCCTTCCAGGGTCACCTCAGAAGAACCCATTTTTTTGCTCCACCTGGCGTTTTTCCCTTCCCCCCCCCCTTGCCCGCAGGGGAGTCCGTTCCCCCGCCCCTCCAACCACGCGGCTCCTTTCCTTTGATTTGCCGGGGCTTTGGTTTTTCTCCCGAAGGGACTCTGGCTCACAGCCCTTGAAAATTTTCTCGCTTATTTCCCCCGCCGTTTTTTTCTTCTTTTTCCCCCTTTAGCGGGGGCTCCTTTTTTCCTGGCTCTGACAAATTTTCCCCCTCCTTTTTTTTTTTTTTTCAGATGTGTGCAGATCCCGCCCTTTTCCCCCAGGCGGCATTTGAAAAGCCGCCCCATCTTGCTGGTCTTTCGATCTCCCTGGGTGTCTGCTTTGTTTTTTTTCCCTTTTCTGCGGAAGTCCCCTCCCCTGTCCCTTTCCCCCTGTTGACGGCCGCCTGTTTTTCCTTTTCCTTCGGGTGCGGGAAAAAGCCCCCGTTTTTTCCCCGTGCAGGTCTTTTTCCCCCTTCAAGCCTGGGCTCCATGGTCCTTTTTCCCCCCTTCCCCCAGCGTTGGCAATTACTTTCCCCCCCCCCCCCCTTTTTCCCCCTATCATTTGGATTTGGAGTGACTTTTTTCCTGGAAAAAAACTTTTTTTCCGCCAGACATTCGGGAGGGCCTTCCCTTCGCGCCCCCCCTTTTTCTGGGCTTAAAGCTTTTCCTTCCTCGTGGTTGAACCGGTCGTTTTTTCGCAAATGGATTGCCTCCTTCCCTTCGGGGAAAGGTTTTTTCTTTGATTCCTCTGCCTGGGTAAAATAGTGTCTTTTTCCCTGGGAAGGTTTCGCTTTTATAGGTCTTTGAATTTACAATTTCTCTAGCTTTTGTCCCCCCCGGTCTAGATAGGGTTCTTTTTTTTTTGCTTGGTGCGTTCCTGCTTTTTTTTTTTTCCCTGCGTTCCTCCCTTCCTCCTTCTTTCTGGACTGTGCTAGGGCGCGGTTTCTCCCCTTGTGCTGTGCCCTTTGGATGGTTTTGTGTTTCCTTTGTCCTGGCCTCCGCCCCTCTCGTCCCATATCTGGGAATGGTGGGAGTTGAGGAGAGTCTTCCCGGTGATTTGTTGTGGACTTTTTTTTTTGTGTTAGGTGGCCGGGGCCCTTCTCCCCCCCCCCTGGTAGGCGCTTTTAGCATGTCCTTTTTTTCCCCACCGTCCCCCTTGGTTTTTTTTCCTTCTTTTGATATAATAGGCGAACTTTTTCCGCCTGCGTCGGCAGGTCTTCTGATTCGTTTTTTTCCCCGTGGGCAGGTTTGGCGTTTCGCTCGCAGGCGTTTTTTTTTTTTCTTTCCATAGCAAGTTGCAGAAATCGGATTCCGCCCCAGGCGGACGGGGTCCTTTTCCCTCTTTTTTTGTTGCTGAAAGGTTGTCCAGAGTCCCCATTTGGTTGGCGGGGAGGGTCCTCTCCCTTAGCGAACATTAGAGCTACATGAATCTTTTTTTTTGCAACGCGGGCCGGGACTCCTTCCCCCCATCGCGTATTGCCTTCCTTTCTTCCGCCTAGGGAGAGCAACTTTCCTTTTTTCCTCCCAATTGGGGCATTTGTTTTCTGCCTGAATGGGCTCTTTTTTCCCCCCCCCCTTGTGATGACGCCCCCTATGCCTTTTCTTTTTTCCTTTTTTTCAAAGGCGAGCTATCTCCCCCTTCGCGCTGGTGACGTCTGGTTTTCCTTTTTGGTTTCTTTTCTTGAAGCAGCCACTCTGGTATGGCCACATTTTCCGATGGGGTTCCCCCCCCTTGGGGGCTCTTAGGTTCCCCTTTAATGGTTTAGTATCCTTTCAGGTGATAGGCTGGCCCCCGGCGGCTGTCGGCGGGGTTTCTCTACGACTTGGGTCCCTTCCCCTTTCCTTGCTGGACCCGGTTTTCTCGAGGGGCTGTTTTTTCCTTAGGCCGGTTCCCCCCCTTCGGCTGATCCTCCTTTTCCCCCCCCTGCAGATACGCCCCTTTTCTCCGGGGCCACAGGGGACATCTGCACAGTCTTTTCCCCTGTTCCAAATTTAGCATTTTCCCCACAAACTGAAAAAAGCCCCCCTCTGAATGTTGCACTAGTTCGTCGGCTCCGGGCCATGCCTCTGTTATTTTTTCCCCCCCTCAAGGAAACCTTCCCCCCCCCCCCCAAGCGGTAATGCTTTCCCCTTCCGCCCCTGATGGTTCCCAGTGGTCCCGCTTCGACGTGCCAGTTCCTTATCAGGATTTTCTTTCCAAGGAAAGAAGGGTAAGCCCCCCCCTCTTTGTCTCGCAGGCTTTTTTTTTTCTCAAGGCCATTCCCTGACCTTCCCTTCTTTTTTCTAGGCAGCAGGCCACCTTCTTTTCTTTCTTTCCCGGCCTTGTCCGCAGGAGATGCTCCTTCGCCCTGCCTGTTCAGAATCCTCGTTACCTCCCTTTCGTCGATCTGGTTCCCCCTCTCAACACCGGCTCGTGCTGATTTCGCTTTTTTTTTTTTTCCTGGCCGAAGGAGCAATCCCTGTTTGTCCTTCAGCTGAAACGTCCTCTCTGCTGTTCTTCCCCTTCTCCTTCTCGTGCATCATTCGGCGACGTTTCTTTTCCCCCCCTGGTTCGGTAGCACAAGGGTGTCACGGTTCTTCGAGCACGGTACGTCCCCTCTTTTTTCCCCCCTCGAGCTTTTTTTCGGGCCTTCCTTTTTTTGGTCGAAGGGTACCGGGCGTTTTTGGTGGTTGACGGGCTGACCTTCTGCAAGGTGTCCTTCCCCCGACGCGATCGCCTCCTTCCGGGTTTTTCTTCCCCCCTTTGCCGGGGACGTGGGACTTCTTTCTTTTTTCCGGACAGCCCAGACCGCTCCGTTCTCTTCTGATCGCACTGCTGGGCCGATGGTTTTTTTTTCCCCTTTTGCTCGTTCCCTTTTCCCCCGCCCCTTTCCTTTTTCGGCCCACCGCAGCTGTTCCCCCCCTTTCCCTTCCCTCTCTCTTTCATCCTTTTTAATCAGTTGTTGTTGTCACTTCCCCTCGGTTTCCATTGCTTGGCCTTTTTTCTCTTGCGGACTGCTCTGGCCTTTTTTTTTTTCTTTTTTTGCTGAGGCGCCGGAGGAAGCTTTCCCTTTCTCCTTGATTTTCGTATCATTTCCTTGGGTTCTTTTGGATGGAGGTTTTTTTCCTTTTACGGAAGAAGTCAATCCTGCGGTTCTTCCTTGATTGGAACCTCTTTTCCCCTCCCCCCTCCCCAAGGGCTCTTCGTCGGCCAGGACACCCCTTGCCCCGGCGGCGCTTCCCCCCCTTTGGTCCACCGTTCCCCCCGAGCCATTTTCCGACCCCTCCCTTCCGTAAACAAGGCAATTTTTTTTTTTTTTTTTTTTCTCCCAACTGATCGCGTCCCCCGCCGTTTCGTCTTCTCGGTCCCCCCCGATCTTTTCTTCCCCTTTTACTGGGCGAACTTTTTTTTTTTTTCTTTTTTCGTTCGCGATGATTTCTGCCGGCCGCTGACACAGTCCCCTTTTTTTCCCCCCTGCTGCACAGGACACCTGGGCTTCCCCTCTTTTTTTTTTTCCGAGGCTGGCCAGCTCTTCTTTAAGGTGTAGGCTTGCTGTTTTTCCCCCCCCCCAGATCGACGACCCTTTCGGCTCCTCCCCTTTTTTCACACAGGCCTTTCGTGACTGAAATCGCGGTTCTGGCACCCCCTTTCCTCGGTGGAAACCCTTGTTTTCTCCCCGCTGTCCCTGACGGTGCTTCGCTCCCGTTTCCGGGGGCAAGATTCGCTGGCCTTGTCTCAATTGATATATCCCTGATCGCCTTTTGATCGGTTGGGGCTCCCCCTTCCCTTCCTTTTGGGGAAATTGATTCTCCCCTTGTCCACGGATTTCGGGCTTTCCCTTTGCCGTCTTTGCGGCACACTGAAAGAAACCCATTTTGCTGGTCAGTACAACCGCGTTCCATCGCCCCCCTTGTTTTCTTTTTTTCCTAAAAGTAATTAATTTTTCTAAGGAACGTCCCTTGCCCCCTCCTTCCCCGGCACACCCTTCGTTGTGCGTTTTTTTTTGTTTACCTGACTACCATTTTCCGTCCCTTTCGTGTTTGAAGTTCCCCACCGGGCACCTGCTCTGGGGTCCGTGATCTGAGGGTTAGACTTTTCTCCGCGATTCCCGGGAAATTTTGCTTTCTCCCCATGCGTTCTTCCCTCGAAGGCCCCCTTACGTAGAGCTGCGCTTTAAGTCCCCTTGTATCTCCCCCTGACCCGAAAGAAGCCCCCCAGCTCCTGCTTCCCGCGCGGAGATTCCCCCCCCCTTGCAGGAATAATCTTTGCCCTTTCATCGGACTGGGTGTTCCTCCTCTTTTTATTGAGATTCCACCGTTCCCCCTAAAGCCCAGGTTTCCCCCTCCGGACAACAAGATTTCTTTTGGTAAGGCGGTTTGGGGTTCTCGCCTTTTTCTTTCAGATTTTTCTCCTCAAGAGCTGCTTTTTTCCCTTTTCCCTTGGGCAGGGGCCTTTCCCCACTCTCCGTCAAGAGTGTTTTTTTTTTCCCCCTGCAGCACGGTTTTTTTTTTTTCCCCGAGGTGAAGTTGCTCGTCCCTGCCTCCCTTGCCCAGCCTCCCTTTCCGCCCCCCTCCTTTTCTTCTTGCGCCCAGGTTTTTTTCCTTTTTGCGTGGCAGGTCCCTTTTTTTTTTTTTTTTCTGCCTGATTGTCTTTAGGTTGTAGCCCTTTTTTTTCCCCCCGCCTTTAAGAATCTTTTTCATCTCAAGCCCCGGCCCCGGCCGCCCCCCCTGTAAAGGGCTTTGTACCGGCAAGCCCCTGAGTTGACCCCCCCGGTTTTCCCGCGAACTAGTGGGAAGGACCTTCCTCCCAGCCGGACGGCACCGCTGTCCCTCCTTTTGCTGCCACGTCCGCTCACCCACAGGTGCCGCTCCCTGGTAAATTCCCTTTTTCGGAACGCCCTTCTTTTTTTCAGGGTCCGACTTTTCGGACGAAGTTTCCTCTGGAGATTCCTCTATTTTTCTTCCCCCCCAGAGTCTTGACCCCCGCCCAAAATGTGCCCTTTCGCGCAAACAGTTTTTTCCCCCTCCCTGCCCAAGGTCACGAACCCACACCCACCTTCCCCCCAATACAAGAAACCTTGTCTCTCCGACCCTCTTTTCGGTCCTTTTTTTCCCCCCCCTCTGCCAGGTGAGAGATTCCCCTTCGATCAGTCGGTTCGGCCCCCGGCTCTTTTCTTCCCCCAGGCAAGGCACACGCCTCTGCCCTCCGCCGAGCACCACAACAGTGTCCCTTCCTTTCCCTTGCGAACGGCCTTTTCTCCCGCCCTTGACCCCCCCCCCCCCCCCACGACATCTTTTTTAGGGGCCCTCGGTGGCTTTCTCTTGATAGGAAGCCCCATTCTTCCCCTCTCCTGCTCTCCACCTCCCCAGCGCAGCTTCCTTTTCCCCCCCCCCCCGCGGGGAAAGGTGCGCTGACGGCCCTTCCCTTCCCCCCCTTTTCCCGATTTGCGGCAGGCCAGTTTTGGGCGCTTCCCGTCAACCACCGATCCCCCCCAGTCCCGCGCACTTTCTTTTTTTTTCAGCTTTGTCCCCTTCTCCCTTGGTCCCGCTTCTGTTTCCCTCCCCTTCCCCCGCGGGCCGGCACCCGGTTCCCCTAGGTGAGTGTCCTTCCTTTCCACCCTGGAGGCCTTTTTTCCCCCAGTTCTCAAGCCGACTCCCCCTCCCCGAACCCCTGCACACGGGGGTTGCCCTCCTTTTTGGTCCGTTGCCCTTTTCCCCCCTCCGCCTCGGCCCCGGGCACAGGTCTTTGTTTTTTTCTTTGCTGGTCCCCTGCCTCCTTTCCTTCGAAAGGCCCGGGGCTCTCCTTTTTCCCCTCGTCTGCTTTTTGGCCCCTTTCCCCCTTTTTTTGGCGGCTTTTTTTTGATCTTGCCAAACATGCTCCCCTTGCCTTTCTTTGAGAGATGTGTTTTTCCGTCCACCTGGCGCACGTCCTTTCCCCAAGCCGAAATCCGGCGTGGTCCTCTGGCGAGATTCGCACCTTTTCTTTTTTTTTTTTCGCGGAAAGCATTTTTCCCCTCCCCCTTTCCCCTACCTGTGCCTGTGCGTTTCCCCGGGTGCCACGCGGGAGGGCCCCTGCCCTTCTCCCCCCCCTTTTTCCCCTGCCCGTGGCAGGTTCCTTCCGCCTGGGTAGTCGTTAGTTGTCCCTTTGACGCCCTGCTTCTTTTGGCACTTACGTGGAACATTCCCGTTTTCCCTTTTTTTCCCTGCCGGGAAACGTGGCCCCCTCCCCCCTTTAGCCGGAACTGGTTTCACTGCCTTCTTTTGTACAGCGCGGGTTATTCCCCTTTTGGGTTGATTGCACCGCGAAACGGCCTCCTTTTTCTGCCAGGGGGTCGGCGTTCTTTTTTGCAAGAGCCCCCTTCCCCCCGATCCGATCGCTTTTTACGTTAGAGATGGTGTTTCCTTTCCCCCGTTGGTTGATGATAGGGTTTCGAGTACCTTTCGTATAGAATAGGGGTAGTTGAGGGATGAATTTGGTCGTGACGAGGGTCTCCAGCCAGGTGTCTCCCCGTTCCTTTCCTGTGATAGGAGCGCTTCTATTCTGGGAGTTTGCTCACTCCCTCTGTAATGGAATCTCCTTTGCTTATGGAGGACCCCCCCCCCTTTTCTTTCTTTTTTTGATGATTAGCGAGCTCCCCCGAGAGCTGGTGTTGAGTGGGTGGGTTTCCTTTTTTTGTGTTTCCGGTGACGTGTCTGCGCTCTTTCCCGGTGGAGAGAGGGTTTTTTTTTCTTTTGTTGCAAAGTTTTTCAGGTTTTTTCCTCTTTGATCTTAATCCTTTCTATCGCACAAGAATGATTCGTCTCTGTCCCCCAATAGACGTTTTCCTGTTGGACCGTTCCTGTTCTTTTTTGGACGTCTTTTTTCTTTTTCCCCTTTCCGTGTCAGCAGGTTTTTTCTTGGGTGCCGAGTTTTTCCGGCGGAAGGGTCCAGGTTTGACTTTTAGGGCTGAAGGTAGTAGGTCCCATTGGTGGAGGACGGCCCAGATCTCATTAGGCTTCCAGCCTTCCACCCCCTCGGCCCGATGGATGACCCTGGCAGGTCCTGGGAGCCCCCCCAATCCTTTCCTCCTTTTTTTCTGGTGCTGCCTCTTCGGTATGGACGCGAACCTTACACGTTGGTCCCAGGCCCTGCAGTGGTAAAACCCCGTCTTTACCGGATAGGGGTTTTTTTCTCTTAGAAGTAAGATTTGCTGCTTCCCTCCCTCTTTCAGGTTAAACGGGTCCAGATTTCCCCCCCCTCCCTTGGTTTTTTTTTCCCCCTGTATGGTGCCTTTTTCCTTCTTTTTCGGGGAGGTTTTGGCCCCGAGGAGCTTTCTTTTTCCCCCCCCCCACAATGAGTTGCATTTTCCTCCTTCCCAAGGAGGCCCGGTTTGTTGCGTTCCAAGTTCTCTCCGCCGGATCGGCGAGTTTTCTTCTTGGATTCTACCCGACAACCTTTTTTCCTGGCGAGCTCGTGTTGCCGGCCGTCCCCTGTTTCACTGGCCCCTGTCTTTTGCCGTGCGCGACCTTCCCCCCCCAGCGCCTTGGAGACCCCTGCCTCTTCCCGCCCCCCGCGAGCCTTTTTTGAAAGCAGTCAGGCCCGTGTCGAACTCTTGGTCCCGCCCCCCCTCCCCCGATTGAAGTTGCTTTTTTTTTCTGCGTCCCTTTTTTTTTTTTTCCAGGGAAGGGCTTGGCCAACTCCCCTGAAGGATTCCCCCCCACGAGTTTTTTTTCCTTCCTTCCTTTGAGGTTGCTGAAGGTGGCCGTTTTTGATCCCGAGCCGTTGCCAAGGGGACCCGTTCCCCCGGAACGACGGGATCAGTCCACCCTTCCCTCTCGGCCATGCGTATTTCTCAATTCCCCCGGATTTGCCCTTCCCTCCTTTCTCTGCTTCGAGGAGTTTAAGTTCACCGCTCCTTTTCCCGGGGTTCCACTTGTTGAACGCGTCGCATTTTTTTCGATGTCTTTTTTCCCTCTACGGCCGAGGTCCTCTTTTTTCGAATCTGGAACCGTTTGCCTCCCCCTTTTTTTTTTTTTATTGAAGCACGGCCCGCGCTTCCCCCGCCTCTGGCCGGAGGCGGCAGTGCTCTTCGTCACCAGTGGTTCTTTTCTGCTGTTCGTTGCTCCGTTT
>Ga0179593_1456389_pt1 | contig 16416 bp, 20 predicted proteins | sample CZODoug2_1_08_16_FD_185931 | JGI IMG/M metagenome (GOLD analysis project Ga0179593, IMG submission 185931) | Vadose zone soil fungal communities from Angelo Coast Range Reserve, California, USA - CZODoug2_1_08_16fungal (PacBio error correction) | ecosystem: Environmental > Terrestrial > Soil >... | reverse complement strand
TTCTTTTCTGCTGTTCTTGTCCAGCCCCTGCCCTCATGCTTCCCCCTCCGCCCCGCGTAGATGTCGACGAAATAATTCCACTCGGGCCTAATCGCACTCTTGAGTTCTGGAAAGTCCCACCCCCCCCCCTTCTTTTTGTACCCCCCTGGTTTAAGTCGCTCTGATGATCTTGTTTTTGACCCCTTCTCTCATCCCTTTTCCTTTCTGCTGACCCTTCTCTGACCCCCAGGCTCCCCTTCCCCACTGTCCCTTGTCAGGCCACATTTGTTGATCGAGAATTACTCTCCACCCTTCGTCATTTCAAATAGCTGCTGAACCGGTATTTTTTTAGTGATTTCATTTTATGCGATCTCCCTGTTTTTTTTCCCCCTTGTTTTTTTTTGTATGCATCTTTCAACTGCGGAATGCCGAATCTTTTTTTACCCCTTTGTCCCTTCCACCACCGAAGCACCCCCTAAGTCTCCCCCCCCCTCTTTTTTAGAAAGCTTGAGACTGATGAATCTCTCTCATTTCTACCACCGCCCCCTCCGCCCTTTCCTCACTCTCAAACTTGCTTCGGGCGAATATTGTAATGTCGTTTTTACTTTCCCTCTCCTATCGTTTCCAAACTTCCCGCTTTTTTCATGGCTTACGCTTTCGGGGTGTTAAGGAAGAGGACTCTTTGCCTTTCTCGCTCCCATGGTTTGGTCCCTGCCTGTATTTGTTTTCCGTCTCTTTACCCCGGTTTTATACCTTTTACTCTTTTTTCCCTCTTTTGCCAAAGGCCGGCCGGTTGACCTTGGGGTTTGTTCTCTTCAACCCTGCTGTCCCCCCGGATTGTTGCCCCAAACAACGCTCCGCTTTTGTCGGCGGTTTTTCCCTTTCCGTGTTTTCGCGTCAGGCTGCAAAAACGTCTTGGCATAAACTCATGAATGTTCCCCGCCAACTTTTATGGAATGGATGACTCCTCCCATTTCTTCCTTGCCGCGTGCCCTTCCCAGCTATCCGTAAGCCAAAACCATTCCCTTTTCCACACGTCTTCCCTTCAATCTTTCCCCCCTGCCTCCCGTTGTTGTGTCATTTGGTGACCTCCCCTTTTTTTTTTCCCCCCCCCCCCCCCCTTCCCCCTCCGCCAGCACGTTTGACACCAGGAAAAAATGGTTTACCTGCCTTCTAGTTCTTTCCCCTTTCTCTTACTTTGGCTGCGTTTTCTACCACGAGTTCCTTTTCTCTTTCCCCCCGCACAACGCGCCCCACTCTGTCTATGATATTTATACGGGGGTCTCTTGCGCCCTCGCGGTCCTCAACCTTTTTAATTGCGCCTTTTGACTTTTTTCTTCATTCTCACACAGATCGCCTCCGTTCTCCAACTCCGTGTCTTTCCCCATCGACTTTCTTCGCTAATTGCCTTTCCTGTTTTTGAACAGTACCTTTTTCCCGCATTCCCGCAAGTCTCCCCATCCCCCCCCCCCGTTTTCCGCGTCTGAAAATGAAGGAGTTGAGGCGTTTTTCGAATTCGGATTCCCTCTCTTTCTTTTCTCTTTTTGATAATCTGCAAGTCAGGATCTCTGCCCCCCCCTTTTTCTTGTTGTCTGTTCACCCCCCCTTGCCTCCCGGGCCTTAATGCTCTAAGATCCGAACCCCCCTAACCTTCATCTCTTCAAAAGTCCTTTTCTCACTGAACCTTTATTTTACCCCCGAAGACTCCTTTCCTCCCCTTACGTTTCCTTTCGCGGTTTTTTTAACTATGATTCACTTCTCATGCTCGCCCCTCGTATTTTGACTTAGCTCCCCCCAGCCCGTGTCCTGCGCCCGACTCCCTTTCCTCCCCTTGTCATTAGCCCCATTTCCCCACACACGTTGTACGGTCCAGAAAAAGTTTTTTTTGCATAAATCTCCTTTCTCTTTCCCGTTTTGTTGTTTGCTCGCGGTATTACAACCCCCCCTTTTTTTTTGATTTTCACCCCGGTTGACAACGGGGACCTGGGGTCGTTTCTTCTCCTTTTTCCTTCGGTTCGCCTGGACACGCTGCTCTCTATCCAAAGGTGAAGAGTCACTGCCTTCATCTTGAATTCCCTCGTCCCAGGTCCAACCTTCTTTTTCCACTTTCTTGCTTCCTCTAGTTGCCGGTTTCCCTGGCAATTTTTTCTTTCCCCTCTCGATCTTTTGGTTGATTCTACCCCTTCATTCCCGGCCACGCTGGAGCATGTTTGTGATGGGCTCAACCTTGTGGATCTTTTCTGTCCTCGACCGGTCCGCACTCGCCTTCCCCCGTCCTCCGCTTTCGCCCCCTCCTCCGACGGTGACGAACCCCTTTTTGTGTTTCGTTGCCTTCACCTTGGTCCTCGTTTCCCCGGCCCTTTTTCCCCCACTCGGCCTCGATAATTAGAGTGTTCTCCCAGCCCCCTCTTTCCGCCCCGCGTCCGGTTGGAGTGTTTTTCCCCCTGCAAATCATCACAGCTTTTTTTTGCCTTCCCCCCTTTGTCTTTGACCGACTCACTCCGGCCTCCAATAGTACCCGCTGAGAATAATGTTCATGGACTTCCGTGGTTTTTTTGGGCGCGTTTGTCTTTTTTCCCTTACACTTCAGCTTTCTTTTTGACCCCCTTTTTTCCTTTAATAACCTCCAGAATTTCCTTCCCCTTCTCCATCATGACCCTTTTTTTTCCCGGGCGCGTAGGTATCCTCTGAGCCTGGGTCCTTGCCCCTCTTTTCTGGACCTTCACCACCTCAGTTTTTGTCCCCCCCCCCAAACTGTTTATTATGGGGCTCTCTTTCTTTTTCCGCTTTACCGGCTTTTTTTTTTGGTGTCCGGAGATTGCATTCTCCGGTAGAAGGCCTGTTCTCCTTCTATTAAAGTTACTTTCCCTTCTTCCTTTTAATGTGGCTCCGAAGGTTGTTTTTTTTTCCGCGCCCCACCTGTAAGATCCGGGCATTCTTTCTGGCTGTGTTTTTGCCCCCCCCGGGGGTGCAGCCTTGATTTTTCCGCACGACGCAACCGTGTCTTTATAAAGAGACTTGTTCCCCTCTGCTATTTCCCTTTCTCTCCTGACTCTCTTCCGGCCCACACCAGGCCCTCCTTCCCCGCATACTTTGGTTTGAGCTCTTCTTCACTTTCACAGCTGGATTTTTTTTCTTAACTGGCGCTGCCGGTAAGCTGCTCCTCTGCCAGGAAGCAAAGTTTCTTGCCCTGGATTCCCCCCCCTCGCCCCGCTGGATTTTGGAGCCAGGATAGATTTTTTTTCAGTCTCTCTTTTCCCGATTCTATCAAAGCTTGTTTCGCTTTTCCCTGCTGTGTGTTTGTTCAGCGGTCTTGTGGTATCCGGTTTGTCATAGAGCTTCCCTCCTTTGCCATGCATCATGAAACATTGACCCCCCCCAACTTTTGCCTTTTGGCCCCGGTCCCTCCCCCTTTCTTCCTCCAGGCCGGTTCAGCTTTCAACCAAAAGAGCCTTCGTCATCGACTTCTCCTCCTGCCCGTACAATTTGCTTTTTACGGGTTGTTTTAGCTGTTCCACTCCCGATTTTTTTTTTTTTCATTCCCCCATTTGACGCGATTTCCTCCTTCTATAGACGAGAACAAAGTGGGTACCCCCCTCGCCGTTTGTTTCCTTTTTGTACCATTCCCCTTGAGGGACTGCAGTGATCCGTTTATTCTTTTTTCTCTCCTCGTTTCGCATGGAAGTCCTTTATGGAATTCGTGGACCTCCGCACGCGCAATGCCGAGCAGATCTTATCCTTTTCTCCTCTTCCGTTTTTTTTTTTTTCTCTCTCTGCGCCCCTTTTCCGCTGATTATGTCCAATACCTATCCTGCCTCCATCCTTCTTTTTTTCTGGTCACGCCCTTACCAATTTTCCCGGAATCATCAATGACGTTTTTCTATTATGGTGCCCCCTGCCCCAACCCTTCTGTTGTCCCCTTTCTTTTTCTCCCTCGTCTGAAGCTTATGGACTCGGTCATAATGGGCCCAAAGAGAATAGGACCTGTAACTGGACCCTCCTCCCCAACCAATGGCCCCTTTCTGCCTCCCTTTTTGTTCTGCTCGTCGAGCATTCTCCCTGACCTTTTTTTTTCTTTTCACCCGATTTCTCGTCCCGGTATTTGCATATTGTCTTTGCGCTCCTGTAAAGTTTTTCCCTGTTTTTCTTTCTCTATGACCAAATGACGCGAATAGAGATTGAAAAAAAAGCGAATCAAATCCTCCCCCCCTTAGCTTCGGAACCCACATTTGGATGCTTCCTCATGCTAATCCCCCCCAGAACCGCGCCTTTTTCTCCCCCCCCCCTCCTTCTATGCATGCCATTACCGCCACCTTTTATTTCTTGGGGGCAGGTGATAACCTTTCCCCTTAAGGGAGCACCCGTGCCGCGCCATTTCTTTTCCCCACCTTCCCGTGTCATGCCCTTACTTTTGATGTCCTGCGGCCAGCGTACCCATTTCGCCTCTTCTTGGTCTTTTTTAGGAAGATGTATTTCATCTGCAAACTCGTCCCTTTTCTGACTCCTTCTTTCAGTTTCTTTCGTGCTCCAGAGGCCTTTGAGGTTCTTGTTTCGGATAAATAACGGTTCACCCCCCCCCCCGGTGGTTCACAACCACCAGCTTTGCTTTTCCCCGTCGGCGATCTGTTTTGAAGGCCGGGACCCCGCCCCAACCTTTCCTTAGTCATTCCCCGATTCATGTTAATGCATCCTGTAGCTTCCTTTGCTTTCTCCATTTCTGCGTTGACTTCTCTTCGAACCAGGAGAAGGAAAGCCTTTTGCCCACCCCTTCTTCCCTTGACCCGAAAATCTTGGGCACATGCCGTCCCGTTTTTCCTTTCGTCACTTGTCTTTCCTTTTTTCCTTCGTCCCCGTGGTTTCCTCCAGGATCCCCCCGCCGATCACCGACCCCTGGTTAGAAAACCCCCATGGTCCTCTGGCGACGTTCCTTCCTCCCCTTTCGCTTAATCTTTTAAAGTTCCCTTATAAAACCCCCCCCTATGAAAGTATTTGACCCCCTCCCCCCCCCCTTCCCCCCCGCCTTCTCCCTTACCCTTATTCTGAAATCGGGAAGTGGTCTCTTTTTTGGCGCACTTGTCTTCTTTCTTCCTCCAATCATTTACGATTTTTTCCCATTACTTTTCTTTGCTTTGTAAGTCAGGTTCCCCACTTTCCCCTCCGCCTGCTGTTTGATGGTTATCACTCGAATAAAGGCCAAGAGGTGTGCGGCACACAGTACCCTTTCCCTTTCCTTTATTCCGCAAGTTGAAAAACATGCCCCCCCCCACGTGTTCCGTCTAAATCTTTGTATGATTCTTTCGTCATGTGATGATAATAGCTAGGCGTATAGAGGTTTAATCTTCCCCTTACGCAGGTCCCTTTCCCCCTTCTTCCTTTTTTTCGCATCCCCCCTCCGACAGGGTTCCCGCTGTCAAGCACAATCCCCAAGACCTTCTCGCGTGCCCAAGCCATTTCCCTGGTCTCATACTGACAATTTGCCGACATAGTGCCAAACCCCTTCTGCCCTTCTCGTTCCTCTTCAATTGCCTGCCGGCGTTTTTGACCTTACCCCACTCAATTGATTTCTCTGTTTTTTTTCTGCCTGCACAGTCTCTCCCCCACCTCGGTCTACCTCCACAAATTAGGTAACAGGTTGAAAAGCTCCCCCTCCCCCTTCTTTTTTCTCCCCTCCAACCTCTCTTTTTTCCTCCTTTTGTGTAGTGTTACACCTCCACCATGTCTTTGGTGACACGCAAATTGGATGTGTTTTGAATGTCCCCACGGTCTTCGCGCGTGACCTCGGCCATTGTAACTCACTCTTTTCTTTCTTTTGGGTGAGCCCTCAACCACAACACCAAAACCCAACCAAAACCACGCCTTTTCTCTTAAGAGGACCTCTTTAAGGCACCGTATGGTAGCATCTTAAGGCTCGCAAGTGAGACTTTCCAGTATTTTGTGCTTCTCAGTTTTTTTTCTGGATTTCCCCTCCACAGATTTTGTTTTTTTTGGTGTTGGTTGGGTGGTGTTCACCTTTTTATACTTGTTCTTTCCTCCCCTCCGACCGGGGACTATCACTCATGCTAAGAGATTAGTCCTCCCATCTTTCTACCCGCATCCTCATCTTTTCGCGACAAACGTTTGGGTGTTTGATCCTTTCCACCCCCTTCCTTCCTCCGGAACTTTTTCACTTTTCATTTTTGCCTAACACGATTCCTTAGGCGCTAAGTCGATTTAAAGAAATAATAGGGACTCGCGTTCTCTATGTGGGTTCTCCTTTTCCACTCGTGGTCACTTTTTTTAGTCAATTGGCGTTTCTCAATAAGCAGACCCTTCTTCCCCTTCTTCATGCCTTTTATGTTTCCGCTTGGGGCGCGTGTCGATAAAGGTAAGATAGTTTTCGCCCCCCCTTCTCTTTTTCCCCTCATATTCGCGCAAGCTTTCCAACTTCCCTCTTGCTCCCTTTTTTTCCTTCTGGCTCCTTTGAGGAGCCGGGTGAGATTTGAACGAGGGAAACAAGCGAATCAATACCAACGGGGACTTGTTTCCCCCCGCTTCCTGGTTCATATTGACGCGACGTTTGCTGGGGTGCTTGGCATTTTCCCGATTATTTGTCTTTCTACGCTTCTTTCCTTCCTGTCCCGGTCTTGCCGCTCGGATGCCTCGACGCGGTTCACGCGAAAAACCCCGGTATCATTTAGCCCTTCCTCCCTTTCTCCCCCGATTACGGGTTTGTCCACACCCCACCGTGGTGCCCTTTCTTTCTCTCCCCCCCCCGCGTTAACCCTTTTCTCTTTGACAGCTGTTAAAAGGACTGCTTATATTCCTGTTGCCCTTCACGTCCATGTGTCCCAAAATTCGACCTTTCCCCTTTTCGGTCTTCGTGTACCCCCTGCACCCTTTTCTTTCTTCCACTCTTTCCTTTTTGACCCTATAAGGCGCCTTCCGTAAGAAGGACTTTGAAAAGTAAATGACCTGTCCCTGCCCCTGACCCCCTCCCTTTTTCCGTTTTAATGGACCCGCTCATGGCGTGAGATGTGAGGTCTTGATTGTTCAGCCCTGTTCTCCCCCCCCCCTTTTTTTTTTTGCCTTATCGAGTGCGGTCTTGGTTTTGGGGTTTGCAGTAGTGAGCGTGGTTTGAATATGCATCATCCCACACCCCTTTTCCCCCTTACAGTTTAGTCGCAGGTATATTCCCTGAAACCCCCCCCGTCGAGCAGCTCTCCCCTTCTTTTTTTTTTTTTTCATTCGCCTTTCGTACGCGCATGAAACAGTTTGCATGAACGAGTTGCTGAGAGATGTTACCGTTCACTCCTATCTCTTTTTTTTCCTCCTTCCCACCATGACGCGATCCATTCTCTCATTTCTGAGTTAACCTTCCTTTTCCCCCCGCGCCTGGTTTTTTTTTTGGCGACCAATCAAAAAGGCTGGAGCTATACAAGTGGAATTGTTGGGTGTGCCCCTTCTCCTTTTCCCGTCTCTTTCATGGCAGGTGCTTTGTTCATTTTTGTTCCCTGACAGCCGGGCAGCCTCCCTTTTCCTTTTTTGTGGTTTCCAGGAGCTCTCCCGTGTGCTTGCGCTGGCTGAAAGGAAATTTTCAAATACCTGGCCTCCCCTTCGTTCCCTTTTATTTTAACCTCCCATTTACCCCCCCAATTTCCCGGACTTGTATTTTCTTTCCTTCCGTCGCCGTGTTGAGTATGGTCTCCCATCCCCCAAACAGGAGAGGGTAACCCCCCACTTTCCCTTTTTTTAGTCCTAGCTATGAGAGAATTGGGACACCTCTTCAACTTGGTTCCTGCGGAGCTCCTTCGTGAATGGTCCCCTTTCGCCCCAACCCCCCGTTAAGGCATCGGACTGCCGCGTCCTCTTCCCCTTCCCTCTTCCCGAAGGAATTTTTCACAATTTTGCTCGTTAAACGGAGTTTGCCTTTTTCTTCCTGGGTGCGCAATTGCCTTCAGTGTTCTTGCTTCCTTTTACCGCGCCCTCAGCTCTGCAACCCCCCCAGTCCCTCAACCCCTGCCCCACCGAGCCTTCGAATTTTTCGCACACCCCCCTTTTTGATTCCCTTTTTCAGTCATGTCTTCAACTTCCAGCACGCTTCGATCAACGCATCAGGATGTTAATTAAAAGAAACTTGTATTTCGGGTTTGTCTCTTTTTTCTTTTCGTCCGTGACTACAGTTCCGATGTTGTACACCCCCTTCCAGCCTGTAAGTTCAACTCACGCTTCTTCTTCACCTCCTAGGCACCTTCTTTCAATTGCGTCGATGCCTGGTGGTTTTGGTCGTCCTCTCTTCCCGGTACGTCTTGCTGCTTATTTCACATTCCGTCTGATTTCAAGCAGTTACCGGCGTTTTTCTGATCCCTTAATTCTTTCCCCCCCCCCGGTGTGTGCAAAACACGCACGTAAATACCCTGCCCCCCTTCCGCCCTCGTTAAATGTTTCGTGTTCTTCGAACCCTTCAACACTCTCATCCATCCAGTTTCATGCCATGATACTTTTAAGAGGATGACGTCTCTCTTCTCTCAGTTTGCGCGGGTGACGCTTTTTTTATTTTCCAACTCCCGATCTCATCCCACCCCCCTTCATCTTCCCCGATTCCCGACCCCTTTTGGTTGGAAAAGCCATCCCCTTTTTTTCTTTTCAGAGTTGGTGAATGCCCCCTGCCCCCTTCAATTTCCCGTCCCTCCTCCTTTTTCTTTCCCCGTCCAGTTTTCCCCATTTGCTTGCCAGATAGTCGGTAACCCTCTTTCCTCTAATCTTTTGAACCAGACGCCGTGTGTAAACCTCGTGACCCCTTATTTCGTACCCATCCCCCCACCTTCCCCGCGTTCCCTACCTGATTCTGCACTGGTACTGTGGCAGATTTTCCTCCCCCTTGGATTAGGTCGGTAACCCCCTCCTGCTACCCAATTCTTGATTGCCTTTGCCTTCTCCCCACATCTTAGCCTCCGGCTCGAGTTGTTTTTCTACCATCGACTATCAATTGCGAGTTTTTGGGCCCCACCGAACAATTTCCCTCATTCCCTTTCACTAAACAAAGTGTTCCTTCCAATATAGTTTGCTTCTGGTGGCCAGTATCTTTCCCTTATAGATAATCGCGTGGCGGGTTTGACTTTATATGGGTCAACATAACCCAACTTTTTCCCGTTTTTTTTCCTTTCAGCGCTTTATACCCCCCTAACCCAGTCTTTCTCGCGGGAAAACAAGACCTTCTACCCTTTTTTTTGTAGTCAATTCCCCGTTCTAGGTTGCATCATTTCATGAACCATACTTCTTCGCCCTTAGTTTCCTTGCATTTTCCATGTATTCTCCGAGAGAAGCGTGTCCCTTTTTTCGTAGTCGGCCACGCGGCGAAGACGTGGGCATTGAACAATTTACTTCGTTGGACGGTTCCCAGCCTCCTCCCCCGGATGTTTAGCCATAAATTCCTCTCTCGTTGGTGTGTTTTTCTTTGAAGTCTCTTTTCTTGGTTTTCCCCTCGGTGTCTTCTCCAGGTGACCCTTGAAAGATGGGGCCCGTCTCCTGAAGACTTGGAATCCCGTGTCAATGTCCCTTGCCTCTCCTCCTTCAATCGTTTTTGAGGCCTGACTGTATATTAGAGACGCGACACCCTTATTTGTCGTCCTTTTTCCCATCTTTCTTGCCCCAGGAACGCTTTGCAGGTTGGTGGATTAGTAAAGAGAATTAACGGCCCCTCTGGACGGCCATTTGGGGATGTTTCCCCCTTTACTGTGCAGCGCTTTCCTTTACCCTTATTTTCGATATTTCTTTCAATCGATTCGACCCGATCCGACATATCTTTTACTCCGGCGCCCCGTTTTTTTTTCGTTTAACAACTGGGTTCTTGGACTTTCAACTTCCTTTTCCCCACCGTTTTTTTTCCTTTCTAAGTCTATGTTGAATCCCCTGACGTCGGCGCGCTCTGTGGGTGGGTTGGTTTTTTTTTGTTTTTTTTCTCTTCAGTCCCGAACAGCTAAAGATTTTTGACCCAAATTGAGTGCGACCTAAGCTTTCCTTTTCTCTTTTCTGCAGACTTTTATTTGGAGACCCCTTCTTTCGTTGGCTGGGGTATAAGGTAAGATAGTGGTTGGGCCCAAGGCTCTTTCCCCCTCTCTTGACATATGATTAAAGAACTTTTTATCCCCATTGTGTTCTGTGTTTTTTTTTCTCTGGATCTTTCGAGCGGTGACCCGTCGTTGACCGAGGGCTTTAAACCCTCTGTCCTCAGTCAACGGTTCCTCCTTTTCCCCCACTGCTTTTGATTGTCGCTTGACCTGGTTTTGAGTAACGATTTCCCCTATCTTCTCTTTCCCTTTCTTACTGTTCCCTGCGCTCCATTTCCTATTATGCAGTCTATCGGGTTGACTACGACGGGTTTTCGGTCCTCCTCCCTTCCCCTACCCCCGACAGGGCCTGGATTGATGTTGGGCAACTTTGTTTAGCCTCTCCTGAAACCCCCTCCCTTGTCAAGTGTTCAGCTTCCCCCGAAAGCTGGTTACAGTCCGATCTCATTTCCCCTGTGGCTTCTACGAACACCCTGTATATGACCATCAAGTTTTTTGTCCAGTTCCGGAAGCGTAATATACAAGTGGACTTTTTTCCTTCAATGGAGCGCGGAAGTCACTAGAAAGTGATCCCCCCGAAATGCAAGCCCCCTGCCTTCCTTAGTTGCCTGCATTCGATGGCGTAGCGCGTGCTGGACGCTTTTCCTCTTCCCCCCCCTGATTGTTTTCTCGAGGTGCGGTCTTTTGCTGTGTGTGCCCTCCCCTTCAGGCTCGGCTTTACGAATTTTTCTTCGTCCTCAGTCACCAAACTGTTGAAAAAGGATGGAGCTTTGCATTTCATACTCCCGGTTTTCGCTCTTTTAAAATGTGGCCTAGTAATGCTCGACGCTCAGTTCCAAATGTTGCGGACCCTTATTTGTTGTTCTTTCCATTCCTTTCGTGTGCTTTCCGCAGTCCCCTCAACTGATCTCTTTGACTTTTTTCTCCTCGATCGGTACCCACCTCCTTTTTCCCACCTCTCGGTTGGCCGGTGGCTGACGAAACGGCGCGTCCGGACGCCTAAAAGTGGAATTTTCTTTCGTGCCCCTCCCCTTTTTCGAACTGGAAGCATCCTTTCCGTGCAGTCCCTCACTTTTTGATCCTTTTTTTTCCTTCTTTTTGTTTTGAGTCGGACTGCGGTGCTTTCTGCCAGAGGCAAGTGACCATGCCTTCCTGCGGCCCCCCCCCTCGGGGCGATGGGCAATAAACGTTGTATTCATTTGTTTTTCTGTCCTTTTCAACCCTTGCTGGGTTTATGTTTTCTGGTTATGGTTGACAGCGCTTCTATTTCTTCATCGGGCCATTCGAGTTAGGGGTACTTCCTGTGCCAAAGTTCCTCGGTCTTCCCCTTGAACATTAGTCAGACCCGGTATTTCAAACTGTATGAGCGTCGAGTTGAACCCCCGCTCCCTCCGGAGACTCCCCTATCTTCTCTCCCCGAGTTTTGGCATTTACTGGTTGTGTCGACCCCGTTTTTCACCATTCTGCTATGTCACTTTTCGCGCATTTCCTCCTCCCGGGTCAAACCACGTCTTAAAGATGAAATTCCTATCAGGACTACGACCCCCCCCCTCCTTTTAGACAAGCGTCTCGTGCCACTGAAAAGCTTCCGGTCCCCCCCCTGCTATTTTCTTCCATTTGTACCTGGCCACTTAGTACGGGGCGGAGATTGTACGGCCAAGTAAGTGATTTCCGTGGCGCTCCCCCTTTCTTTCCACAACCATTCAGCTTGTAATGGACATTAATTGATCTGTTCCCTGGCTCTTTTTCCCTCTTTCCATTTCGTCTCTTTTTTTTTTTACTCTTTTGTGGGGACAGGGTCTCGGCTTGACTCTTTCTGTGTGATCCAGGCGTTCCGGTTTAATTCGGTTGGTTCGGTCAAAGGCTTTTTGTTGTTTCCCCACAACTCCCCTACATAGGACGGTGCGGATGGAGTTTTGAAATGGCGTGCTGAACCGCTTCACCGTTTTGATTGCATCCAGCCCAGATTCCCTTCATCCTGTCTGAGGGAGCTTCCACATGAGGACTGAGAGGACTAATTCCCCTCTCTTCCTTCCCCCCCTCCGCCCAACCTCGTTCTCACTGAACTTTTTCCCCGGTTTTTCTGCGTCAGCTTTTTTTGAAGTTCGTCCACCGGGTCATCTTGAAGCTCCTCCTCTCCCTACGGTCCCTCTTGTTCCTCACCCCTTTTCATGCTGGTGCCGTTCTTCCACCCTTTTCGTGTTTGCGTGTTATTCCTTCATACCCCCCTTTTGACTTCTTTTACCACAGCCCCCCCAACGGCGCCCCCACTCTCATCACATTTTTTTCCTTGCAGCTGGTCCTTTGCCTCCTTTGTCAGACCCGTTTGTCCACTGGCCACAATTTCTTTTCCTTGTGTTCTTGTCCCCGTTTTTCCCCAGATCGTTTCCCTTGTACTTGATTCTACTGACATTTTTCTAGGTTTTTTTGAAAAAAGGAACTTCTTTTTTTTCAATCTTCCTCCTTTTTCACACTCCTCCCCAAAGTCGTCGTGAAAACTTCTTATCGGTTCTGCTAGGATTGGCCTCAGATCTGAGTTTCTTTTCCTTTCCCGTCGTTTTTCTCTTCCCCTCTCCGTTGGGAGTAAGTAAACTCCTCGTGTCAGGAATCCAGACCACCTTCTCTCCTTTTTTCCCAGACCTTGCCTTTATCAATGTAACCCCTTTCGATGCAAGGACATCCGTTTGAATTAGTCTTGTCTTTTTTCCCTCTCCCCTTCCACTGCGATCTCGAAAAGTCGTTGAAAACGTGTTCATTGAGAGGAAAGTTTTCTTCCCGGCCGTTCCCCCCTCTTGCAGCCCCCCCCTTCAATTCGTTTTCACCCTGGCGCAGAAACGCCTGAAGTCCCTATAGCTATTTTACCCCATCCTCGTGTTGTTGTCTCTTCTTTCTTGCTCAACCATCCGGTCTTATTTTAACCTGTTCACGGAACCATTTTTGGATGGGTTTTTTTTGCCCCTTTTCCTCGTTTTTCCCGTTCGTGCACTTGTCACGGTGCTTCGTCTCAATTCCCACCGAGTGATGGGCTTTTGAAGCGCTTTTCTTCCCTGTAATCGCCTCGCCTTCCTTATTTTGGCAACTTATGCCGGCATCTGAAAGTTTTAGCATTTTGCCTTTATTCTCTCCTTCTCTGTTTTCTGGATTTACAGCGCTAACGGCCACTTGACCAGGAAGAATTTTGATGGGTCTCCCCCCTGAGTTTCTAGCATGCATCGCGGGCAATATCTTCACATTTTCCTACGTCTTTCACCTCCCTTCCCCCCCCCATACTCACCCCCATCCGCGCGAAAGTGTTGTTGATTCCGTTTTCCCCCTGGACGAATGGACCGGTCATTGCACCCGAGGCCTTCTTCTCTCTCCTCCCTTTTCCGTCCGTCCTTCCTCTGTGGGTGACTGGGCCACAAGCACCGCCCCCCCAAAGAATTTTCGCCCCCAGTGACCCCTTTTATTGGACCGACTTCCCACCTCTTCCCAAATACCGCTCATAACTCCCTTCTCCGCGTTTGGGCGTTGGGGGGTACTTAGAGTTCAGATCTTTTTTTTCACACGGCTTTCTCCGAATGATAGAATGTTCCCGCATCGCCTTAATGACCTGTTTTTTCTCCTCTGGGCCGTTTTTGTTGGCGTGTTTTTGTTTTGAGCTTTGACCCTTTACGAGGGCCCTTACACGTGACTTCGTACCCCTTTTTTCCTTGGGACCCCGATTTCGGTCATCGTTGCATTGAGTCACGCTGGTTTTTCGGCCCGTGTCGCCCCCTTTCATTCCGCATTACAATGGAGAAGGCGCCTCCCTCAATCCTCTACAGGTGTTGAATAGGGATGCATCCGCGTTGTGGTTTGCTTTTCTCCGAAACACGAGTTCGTACGGCGTTGATCCTTTTTTTTTTTTGCCCACCTTGGGTTTTTCGCTTAGTGATTCCGACCAACCCTCCTTAAACTTGTCCGCCCAAGAGTCATGTCTCCCCTTGCTCATGCCGCCTCTTCCCCCCCTTACCCCCCCTTTTTTTCCTCCCACCGGGATCCCGATGCTTCAGCCTGTAACGCGTTAATTCCCTCCCTGCTTAATTTTTTTCTCCACTGTCTCCCCTCCTTCAGTTAACGCAATCGTTTGAAGGACTCCCCTTAAATAATTGTTCGGTTCATTTTCCTTCCTCTTTGGCGGGGGGGTGATGCAATCAGCGTTTATCAAAAGCTTGAGTTTTTCTAGTGGGCCTTTTTGCTTTTTTGGCAGTCCTCTCCTGCTGCTATTAAGTTGGATCCCCTTTCCGCCCCTGGCCCCCGTGACAGGAGCGCAAGTAATTGCTGCCCCCCGGTTTTTTTTTTTCTTTCTTAAAATTTCTGTCATCGTATGCTCCGTAGTCCACCAGTGATTGTCCGAAAAAGGGTTTTTGATGCGCTTTTTCCCTTTTCCTTACGAGGAGCCCGAAGTTCATTAACCTCGCTTGTCACGCTTTCCTAGGCTCTTTTCTCCCAGTTTTGCCCAAAGCGCCGGTTTTGGTGTTTCCATACGCCAAACGGGGGAGGCCTAATGAAAACGTGGATTTCTCTTTTGTCCCATCTCATGCGCCGCGGCTGTTCCATTGTTGACATCCTTCAGGCTCCCTTGCCTCGGCTCCTTTTTCCCCGGGTTGTTGTTGATTTCTTTTTTTCGTTTTGACTTCCTGAAATGACCTCTTCCTTCCACTGCGGCCCCTTTCGCCGGGAACTCCTACTTCATCGGTGTCCGTCCTCTTTTGTTTTTATGTTTCCCCCCCCTTCCCTTTTTTCCAATTTCAATGTTTACCTGTCTTAGAAATTCGGCTAGAGTCCCCATAATGGGACCTTTTCCCATCCCTGGTAGTGAATTGACATAATCCCCAATTTGATCCATGCCCTCCCACCTGTCCTGCGGCTCCTACAGAGGACGACGCGCGTGCACCTCCGACTGAACTTTGACGTTTATGAATATTTATTTCTCCTTGTGGGCCCCCCTTTTAGTTTTTTGCTTGCATCGCCACCCTCTTACGCCCTTTTTTGGCAAACCCAGTCATCCCCCTCACACTTCTCAGGCTCAACCCCCCAAGCGTTTTTTAGAACCTCTACTTTCATTCATTGACTCCAAACAGCGTCTGGCTCCAAATCCCCCTCTTCTTGCATTCCCCCATACCTCCTTTTTTTCAGTTTGCGGGCAGCCGTTGAAGGTGCTTTTTTCAGGGAAGCGCCCAGTTATCGTCACCCATTCCTTCCACGCTTTCTGGGCTGTCATTGAGAGTAGCTGACTTGTGTGGGAGGAACTCTTTATCCTTTGGAGTACCTTCATTTCATCACTTCTCTTGTTGCCCCCTTGGCCACCGGTTGACGTTTTTTCGGTGCCCCTCCGGTTCCCAATTTTTACCAAACCACCTTCTAGGTCTTGCTGCGGCTGTCGGAAATGCCTCTTTCAATGTTTTTTGTCGAGTTTTCTTTGCCCCCCGCCCTTCTTTTAGTCCCCTCTTCAGCAGGGATTAGTGACCGTTCATGCGTTTTTGCTGCACTTTTTCCTTCCCAGCGATCCCAGACAGCAAAAACCCTATCAACAGATGACCCACGACCCTTCGGTTCCCCGGCATGCCCGTTTTGTCAAGCGATTTTTTCCATGTCCTTCTTGTCTCCGGCTCCTCTTTATCCGACGTTCCCGAGTGTAGCCTGTCTGTCGTTCTATGTTACGTAATAATATTTCGGTCCTATGATTTTTCCTTCCGTGCTCAATACCACCCCCGAGATTTGACCCCTCCCCCCCAAGCTACACCATTCAAGACAGTCCTGTGTACTGGGGATGATGACATTTAGTGTTTCCTCCCCCCTTTCTGCGGCCCCTCTTTTTCTGTTTCACGTCAGGATCCCAACGCTAGAAGAAGGCGTCCGAGTTCTTTCTTCTACTACTATCGTCCCAGTGGGCACACTCCCCCCTTTTCCCGTTTTCCCTTCTTCCGCACTGTTTTTTCCACTGCCCCCCCAAACGTTTCGAGGATGGAAAAGAGAGGGAGTATTCCGGGCTCTCTTCTTCCGGTCCTAGAGTACAGTCTAGTGATTTCCGTTTATTGCGCTTTTTGCACGGGTGCTCCCCCCCCAAATTTTTTCCGTCAAGTTTTCTAAGTGGAAGGCGCTTTTAAGAATTCCCCATAACCATCCCCTTTCTATCGCGGGAAATGCTTTTCTGAACCTGGTCTTGGCTTTCTGCCCAGTGAATCCCATTTTCCTCGAGTTAAAGATGCATGCAAGGACGTTGCTCGCAACTCCTCCTCCTTCTGAATGGATCGAGCGAGTGGACCTTTTTCGTACACCGTTTTTCCTCCATATTTGGTCCCTTCTTTTTCCCCCCAATTTCGTGTAACCGAGTGTCCAAGCGACACAGGAGTTTTTTCGCCAGCAC
>Ga0179593_1484918_pt1 | contig 16417 bp, 20 predicted proteins | sample CZODoug2_1_08_16_FD_185931 | JGI IMG/M metagenome (GOLD analysis project Ga0179593, IMG submission 185931) | Vadose zone soil fungal communities from Angelo Coast Range Reserve, California, USA - CZODoug2_1_08_16fungal (PacBio error correction) | ecosystem: Environmental > Terrestrial > Soil >... | reverse complement strand
ACTGCCAAACCCCCCTTCTTTATTGCCCTCTTCCTAGTTTTTTTCATTACCTTCCCTGCCCGGCCCCGGTTAGACAGCGTCCGTTTAACCTCCCCCCCCCCTTTTCCTTTATATCTAATCCGGGCCGCCCCCTTTTAACGAACTGCTTTCTTCTCGAACCCCATGATAGAACCGAACTTCCTCCTTCGTCGACCCCGCTTCCCCCCCCCCCCCTTTTTGGTTCCTTTTGAGAAATTTCCAACCTTGTTGCCCCCCTTTTTTAAGCCGCATTCCCCGGGCAAAGAAGCCAAATTTAAGCCCTCCTTTTCTAACCCCTTACTCTTCTTCCTGGTTTTGTAGCATCGCATCCGCCTATTGTATCATGGTTTTAACTTTTTCGGCCTCCCTCCCCGGTTAGTTTGTAGAATTTAGTGGAGCTATAGGTTACGGTATGCGCTCATCAGTAATGCCTGGGAGGAAGGGGCCACCACCTTCCCTTTTTGATTTCACGTTTTTTGCCAACTTTCTCTTTTTCCTTCCCTTTTTTCTTCCCGTTAGACCAACAGTTTTGTTTAATAGGCTGGTACCTCCTTTGTCCCCGCGCCGGGAAGATCAGTAAGCCAACCTCTCCCTCCTTCGTCCTTTCCTTCCCCCCCTTTCTTCGTTAAATCTTGAATCGTCATAACAAGAGCCAAGTATCCGAGCGTGCAGCAGTGGCGCCTATCATGTAGGCGCCCTTCCTTTTTACGGGTCCACCCCCCCTTCCAATCCCATGTTCCCCGGTTTTTTCTAAAAGCTTCGGGCCAGGAGACATGCAACCCTTTTATCGCAAGGAAATGCTCTCCTGAAAGTAAAAACTGAATCTTCCCTCCCCTCCGGTACCGTTTTTTCCCTGCCCCCCCCCCTCTGGGTTTCCCCCCCTTCCGATAGTGTAGAATATTCACACCCCTTTGCCTTTGCTGACTCAAGGCTCCCAGCCTTAGGCCATCTGCTTTGGGAGCAGGTCTTTTCTCCTCCGCTTTTTTCTTGGCCTCTTTGTTTTTATATTTACTCCGAAGGCGTTTGACCATGCTAGTAGGTACCACCCACCGCATTACCATTTGTGTTTTGCGGCGTGGAACCCCTCTCTCTTTCCTGACTACCGTTGAGGACTGCGGTCAAATTCCAGTTCAACTGTGCTTCTTCCCCCTTACGATACGATAGGATGCTCCATGAAGAACCCCCCCCTTTCCCCTAGGGTTCTTTTTCGTGCTTTTCCTTTTTCTACTTCGATTAGCAACCCTTGCCGCAGGTTATGATCGTGCCGCAAATGTCGGTGATTGGTATCCTGCCCATTTTCCCTTCCTTTCCGTTGTACTTGTATCTTCCTTTTTCACCAGTCCGCTTTTGTAGGGTATTTAATCCTACATGGTTTAGTCGCCATACGCAGGCATCTCGGCCGTCCACAAGAAAAGGTCCCCGTTCTGCACAGCCCCCTTCGACGTTTTCCCTCCTACATCCCACCCCCCCGTTTGAAGTTCATTTTCCGACCCCAATCTCCGACCGAATCTAAGATGGATCCAGATCCGCCGATTTTTTTTTCCGGATTCCTTTTCCTTTGAGGTTTTTTTTTTTCGGTTTTGAATTCTAAAGCCTCGTTATCGCGGTTCGTCAAGATATGCAACTTCATGCACGATCCTTTTTCCCCCTTTTCTCCGATTAAGTAGGAATTCGGTGTTAGGTATTCTCCATAAGAAGACCCCCGTCATACGGGTCGAGGTGGGTTTGCGGGGGGGGGGGGGCCCACCCAAACTTTGGTTTTTCTGGGTGGCGAGGGGGGGGAGAAAACGGTTGTGGTTGTTGTTTTGGTTGGCTGTTTTGTCTTTGGGCGGGGGGGGTGGGGGTTTTGGGGGGGGGGGGGGGGGAGGGGGGGGGGTGGGTTTTGGGGGGGGGGGGGGAGGGGGTTTGGTGCCTTCCGGAGCGTTAGATCCCTCAGACGTGATCATGGGGTCTATCCTTCTTTCCCCCTCCTTTTTTTAGCTCCAATGAAAGGCTAGTTGAAGAGACTTTCTGCCGATCTTTTTCCCTTTTCCAGGTAATCTGAAAGCGCAAGAGGGGGACAAACACACTGCGTTGCCTTCAAGCTATCTTTTTTTTTTTTTTCCCCCCTTTTTTCACTTTTTTTTCCCAATTCCCTCCTACGTGACTGCGTTGGGCAGGGATTTTTACAGGGCGTGGGCTTCGGCCCGACGTACGGGCTGAACAGGTTTAATGAAAACTCCCCCATGCCTTTTTTTCCAGCTGTATTGCATTTCCCCTGAGCTCTTTTTTCGATTTTTCAACGTGCGCTGGGTGCCCCGGACAAGCCTTTGTTTGGCCGCCCATTTTCATCCTCTTTTCACTGGCCCTTATGAATGAAATTACAGCCTTATCTTTTTTGTCCCCCCCCTTCCCCTTCTCGGTCTCACCCCTGTCCCCTCCCAACCTTCACAACCTGGTCCTTGCTGGTAGAAAGATAAGACCCCTTTTGTATAGGTATTTACCCAAGGGGGGGCGTCCTCAAGATGTCCGACAGATGAAATGGATTTCTGTGAGGCCCGCTATCGCGAAATTTTCCCTTACCATCTTTCTCTCCCTCTTTCCCTTGTTGTTGTTCTTTCTCTTTCCCTTTCATTGTTTTTTTAATTGCCCTCCGACGCCCGTCAAAGCCACTAATCCATTCCGGTCGTCTGGCGTCTTGCGCCTTACGTCATCGATATACGTTACCATCTAAAAGCCCCGACCCTTGTGCCTTTCCCCCTTTTCCTCCCCCCGGCTATTTATTTTTCCCCCCTAGTTTTCCTTGGCTAGTTCTTATTAGAATGAACCTTGTGACTCTTTTCAAAACCAGCTGTCCGTTGACCCCCCGAGTCCAGCTTTGGTGACGAATCTGTCGTTACTCTGTCTCAAATACAGGCTTTAACCTTCCTTTGGATGTTTCCCCCCTTCCCTTTTTCTCCTTCCCCCTTTTTTTCCCGACGCCGGATTTTCATTAACACCGTACCCCGAGATGAACCGAACCCTTGACGTGCGATCGGCTTGAGGTGATGCTGGGCTGAGTGTCCCCCCCCTTTCCGTCGACCCTTCTGTTTAACTTCTCCTTTTCTCATAACTTGACTTTCCTTTCCTTCTCGGCACAAACTTTTCCCTGGCGCAGCTACCGACAGAGGCCTTCGCGATCGGGACCGAGCCGCCCCCAGCCGTCGGTCAAAAAGGGCTTATATTTTTCAGCCGCCTAGACAAACCCCTGAAACTCTCTTTCTCCTCACGTCATTGCCCACCCCCCACCTATCCTTTTTTTTTTAGAGAGTTTCTAGGAACGCCTGAAGTTCTCGTTGCTTTTCTCTGGGACGTCGAGACCCTTTGATATTTCCCCTGTCTTTTCATCTCAGATCCCCGGACCTCTAGCGACCCATGATCCCGCCGGATGGCCCGATGCTGTCGCGATTGGGTCGCAGGACCCGAAACGAGTTGTGTTTTTCAAGTTGTCTTTCTTCAAGAACATGGACAGCCGAGATTAAGAGTGGTATCGAACCACAGGTAGGCGTTGACCCCTCCCCCCCACCAGATCTGGGGTTTCCAGCATCCTTCACGTGTCGGCCGTTCCTCCCCCTTACCTCTACCCTTTTTTTGCCATTTTCCCCTCGGCGGGTTCACTCAGCGTTCGGTGAGCTTTTTCCACCCTCTCATTATCCTTTTTTCGCGAATTTGGTTTCTTTCAAGTTTTAATAAGTCCCCTCCCGTCTTTTTCAGTTGAACCTTTCCAGGGTTGAAGAGAATTTCCCAGGAAAGGCAGATGCGCGGGGCCCGAAAAATTTCGGCCGTTGCATTTTTTGTTTCATCCGCCCTTTTTCAATACCCCTGTTTTTTTTGCATATAAGCTGGTCCAACCCCTCCTTTTTTCACCGGTCTTCCCCCCCCCCCTGACAGGGCACCACCCTCCCTTTTTCCATAACCCGATCCCGTATTTTTGCACTTGTCTTGTAGCCTTGAGCAAGCGGGCCCCTTATTGTTTGCCAGTCTTCCCACCTATCGTGTAAAGGGTGCTACCCCCCCTTTCCCCTTGTTTCCTTTTGCTTTTTTTCCTCTCTTGAACCTTCTTTTTTTGTTCTTCTTCCGCTTTGCGGACCCGAGCCTAACTCCCCAGGCGCCCAAGTTTGGAATGACGTCGCGCCTCAGCCAAGAGGACGTTTTTCCCAACTGCTTCCGTCTGGGGAGTAGAGTGGCCCATTCCGAATTCGAGATTGTGTTTTTCCCCTCCTTCAGCTAATTTTTTTTTTACTCGATTTTATTGGACACGTTAGCGCTTTCATCACGCGCGGGGTTTTCCCCGCATACACACCTTTTCCCCCTTTTCTACCTTTTCGAGACTTGGCTGACAATACGGTGACCTGCCATCCATTTCATGGTACAATTTGGCAATCATTCCCGCAGTGAAAGGGAATTGCTGCCATACCCCCCACTTCCCCCTATAGTCCCTTCGCCCCTTCCCTTCCGGCGGTGCAAGATTTTGCCCGTAGCGTTAAGCCGCTCCGGTCCCCTCCCCCCCTTCGCCATCGATCCGGGGCCACCCCAGTTAATCCATTCCGGACTAAAATTTTTCTCCTTTTTTCTTTCCCTTCTTTGCCTTTTTCCTCTCTTCCCTTGGTATTTTCCCCATTCTAGTTTTCTCAAAACCGGCTGTCTCGGCCCTTTTTCTTCTGTCTTTGGTCTCCCGTTAGCCTTTTTTGGTCGGGCACCCGAAAAAAGGGTTTCTTTCTTCCCCCTCCCCCCGGTCCTTTTTTTTCTCTATTCCTTCCGGTCTTTAGCGTGTTTCATTGGTGACAGAATTTCTTTTTCAATTCCTGACATGCCCGCCCAACAACCACATTTCTTTTCAGTCAGACAATGTGATTTTCGAATCTTCCCCCTAAATTTTCATCTTGTTGTGTTGTTTTTGTCCTTTTCTTTCGAACCATACCTTTTTTCTGCACATCCGATGTTTTTTTTTTGGTGGTCCTTCCTGACTGCAGCAAACTTCTCCTCACCTCCCCTTTCGCCGGTAATATCTGCTAACAGGAGCAGGCATTCCCTTACTTTTGTTATCCCACCTGACTTTGGATACCAATGCCTTGAACGGGGCCCAACTAGGATTTCGCCCGTCCTCAACCCCCCTTTTTCTTCCTTCTATCTTACCCTTTTCTTTTCTCCCCCCTTTTTGTCCGAGGAAGGAAAGAATCGAATTCAAGGGCAGCAAACGTCTGCGCGCTAGAAGTTTTATTACCTTCTGCAGACTTTTGTTGTCTCCCCCCCTCCTTCCTCTTCTTCCTTTTCTCCACTTCAGACGGAGCTCAGCTGAATGGTGTCGAGGAATGCGATCACTGGTCCTGGCTCGTCTATTGCCTGCGTCCTACTCATTCCTCCTTCGGCTCATTTCTTTTTTCCCCCCCCTTAAACTTAAATTGATGCATTTTTTGAACCTGGATCACCCCACCTTTGACTCCGTGACCACTTGCCAGGTCGGGTTAATAGGGCTGCCAGGGGATTATTCATTGCCTTCGCGTCCCCTTTCCTTCATATCACTTTTTTTTGACTTTCTGCGACGTCACTCCTCTTCGTCATGAGCCAACTCGCCCAAGTTCTATCGAAAAGTTGGAGCATAATCCTTTTGCCTTGCCGCGACTTCCTTTCCTCCCCCCCCCTTTTCCCCCTTGATTTTCGGGATCGTTCGTCGTTCTTATCGCGGGGCCCTTGCCCCCCCCTCTGCGGGAAAGAAGCTTAACCTTCCCTGATGCGACCTGGCCCCGGTCCCATGTTACTGTCTTCCCCATAGATGTTTTCCGGCCCCAGCGGCCCGCTGACTTCCCACTTACCCCAGCGCTATAACAATCTTACTTAGGGATTCTCCGAAATTTTTCTTCCGTTGTTTGATATGCTCCCCCGTTTTTCTGGGAACATTTAGTTCGTCTACATTGGTAGAGGTTCACGCGATGCCGTCATGCCCGCACGTTTTTGCCCCGTTCTGCCTTCCGGGTCACAGAGTTAAAAATTTTCCCCCCTCCCCCCCCGATACTTCTTTCCTCTCCTACCTTTTTTTTTTTCCCTTTCGGTATTTTGATTGGAGTTCGCCCTTGCCCAGCGACCACCTCTCTTCGCAACCGGTTCTGTAACTGTCCCTCTTGTATAACTTCCCCCCTCGGTCACTTCTTCATTCATGTGATTTTTTGACTTTCCCCTTGATGTATTTCCCTGGTTTGAGTCGTTCAATCTCGGGTTCACCAATTCCAGCGTCAGTTGGCTTCCCCTCCTAACCAGCGCTACTACTAAACAACCACCCCCTTCCCTTTTTTCCCCCGTAGAGCGATTTTATAGAGGATTTTTGATAGATCGTCATGGGTCGGCTCATTACGGCGCTGCGAGGGCCGCCGGTTGCTTTTCACATTCTCAAAGCATCGTTACGCTGTCTTGTGGAGAAAGACGATCCTTCCAACTGTCTTTTCCCGAACTCTCCCCTTTCTCCTGCAGTTCTTTCGGAGTTTTCGGTAGCGTTTGAGGTGCGGAGGGCGGCGTCGAGCCCAGTCCGTGTAGGTGTGATCCCGTTCATCTCCTTTCCCCCCCCTCGAGGCCCCGTTCCTTTTTTCGGTTTGCTTCTCACAGTCGAGTTTATTTGCCGACTCCCTTTGATCTCTTACATCTGAACCCTGCAGTGCCAACAACGTCGCCCGTCCCTCACCTTTTCTTCTCCACTCTTTTATTTACCTCTCGTTGTTCCACTGAGTTCCGGTCAGTGCTGTTTATCAGCTTTCAGGCGGCTGATCTGGGCTGTTCACCGGTCATGGCAACCCTTTTCACACCTCTTTTTTTTTCCACTGCACTCCTATCTTTTGATTTCGACAGATCGCCCACTCTGGTGCTATTGGTTTGTCCCCCTGGACAACATGGTTGGGGCCTCATTTCCGTTCCAGCTTTTCCCTTTCATTCTGTAAGATGCCAAGAAATTCCTTCTTGAAATTCCTAGCCCTTGTCTCCCCCGTTCCTTTCTCCAGTTTTAAACTGCCCTCCTTTCCTTTTTTTCTCCTTTTGTGACTTCTTGATTTTATCTAAATTGTACAGTTTTCGTCAAGACGCCGACAGAAATGATTTTTTGAGGACCAGGAGTCGTTTCATATTTAATTCCCCTTTTTTCTTTCTCCCCCTCTCTTGTGCCTCCACCCGTTGTTTTTTTTCCTTATTACTCGACTTTTTAAATAATCGTCAGTTTGACAAACCTCCCCATTGAATCATTTCAGTCTGTCTGGTCGTCTTTCCCTTACGTCTACGGTGAAATTTTCTACGGGTTCCCCTCCCCCCCCGCACCGTTTTTTCCCCACCCTTTTTTCCTTATGTTCCTCCCTTCATAGTTCCAGATCCACTTTTTTCGAAAAAGGATCACATTGGCTGGCGTTTTTTTTGATACTTGCCCTTGAACCTCGAACTTCCCTTCGTCCCACCCCCTTCTTTGGTTGACGAGAAAGATTTTGAGTTTGTAGTTAACGCGCCCACTGTTCTCCCCCCTCTTCTTTTTTCACCCCTGTTCCCTTTTTTTTTTTAAAACTTTTTTACGTCGAGGGTTCAGGTCCATTTCCCCAGCAATGCACGTCACGGATTTGTATGTTATCCAACGCGATAACAATGCTATTTTCTTCTGGCCCTTGACCGGTTTTTTTTTTTCGCTTTTTGGCCCCCCCTTGACCAGCCTGCCTTAAAATGTATCTTGAATTAAGTCCTCTGGCCCTCTTGCTCTCCCTTGCCCGCGACAGAAGATAGATAGAATTCCGTTTTGCAACGTCTCTGGCTTCTTCTTTTAACCAACTTGTTCGACTAGAACCTACAGCGATCTTTCCCGCCTCGAAAAGTACTGTACGGGCCGTCTATCCTTCCCATTTCTCTTCCCGATTGTTCTTTTCTCGGGTTTGAGGAGTCCCCCAGAGTTTCATGGACCCAGCGGCCCTCCCCCTGCGCTGTTCCTTCCTCTCCGCTCTTTCCAGAATGACTTATACGTGCTGGCCCCCCTTTTTTTCCCGGCGACCTGTCGTCTTTTTGTTTGTGTTTTAGGATCCAAGAATCCTCGGTCAAGGCCAAGCTCCTGTGGTTCATTGCCGCAGGGGTAGTCTACAGTTCTCTTCCTTTTTCCCCCCACCGCTTTTTTTTTTTGTTTTGTCCATTTTTTTTTGATCAATGACCGGGCCAGGCCCGTCCTCCTTCATTATCCTTTGTCGGCACCAGAAGGTGCCCCTCCCCTGTCTTTTCTTTTTGTTTGTTGGTTTTTTGGTGTTTTTTGTTTTGGCACAACCTTCCAACCGTCTCGCCCCCAGAGTTCTGTTTCCTTCTCATGGTCCAAGACGTCCTTCCCTCCCAGATGTTCCTTCAGTGCAACCTAAGGTTTTATGGCACCTCAACGGGGGCAGACGGATCTCGTTTCCTGCCGCTCCTTCCCATTTTATCTTGGGTTAACCGGCAAAACTCCGCTTTCTGTCTCCAATTCTCACCTCCCCCCTTTGCATTTCCCCACCCTTTTTCCATCATCCGTCGCTGGAGCTACGCTCTTTGAGTAGGCCCCTTTTTGAATCTTCCCTTCCCCATATCTGACTTTTTTCCCCCCCACATTCCCCAAGGAGAGCACCACACATAGGGAATGGTCGGCCTCCCTCCGGAGGTTTTGTGCCTCTTTTTTTTCCCTTCTGGTTCTCTTCTTTTTCTAGAATTTTTTGCACCAAGGCACGCGCGCCAGCAGCCAGATTAGCGCGTTTAACTTCTCTTTCTTCACTGGGTGGATCATGTAAGCCTTCCTCTCCGTTCTCTCTTTACTTTTTTTTTCGTAGACCTTCGACCGCGTGGCGTAACGTAGCGTCATCCAGAGCTTGCCCCCGTTGTTTTTCCCCCCCCAGCCTTAAACAACTTGTCTCCCCGGCTTATTTTTGTGGTACCGTGCGCCCAATTTCCTTCCCCTCATAACCCTGTTTGCCCCAGGTGCAATAATTCATCGCCTTCCCTTCATTCTGAGCGAAAGAGTCAAAAAGGTCCTCCGAGCTGTCCCTTCCCCCAAGATGCCAGCTTTGGGTTTCTCTCCGTTTTTGGGGAAGACTACTCCGATCAATGCGAGTCGACACCCCTTCCGTAATAAAATTAAGAGGAAACGTTTGTGGACATCTTTTTTTTCTCCTTTTTTTCTTTGCACTGTATCTCCCTTATTAGTCCCCACCTTTTTCCCCAAAAAATTTATCTTTTTTTTTCTTGAGTATTGTGTAGGGAGACTTTGTCGGCGAAATCCCAGCTGTTCGCCCCCCCCGTGCTGGAAGAGCGGATCTGTTCTCTTTCTAGGGTCCCCTTCTCTGGCCTCTTCCCATTACTTTTTTTTCTTACGCCAACTTTTTAGCGCGCTTCTTAATGACCCGTTTCCCCCCCAAAAAAAGAGGGACATCAAATTTCCTACCATCTCACTTCCCCCTCTTTCTATTTCTCTTGGGGTTGACTCGCCCTTTCAAAATCACTGAACTATTCTTCTGTTTTTTTTGGTCCGGTTCATACTCCCCCTTCGCCAGGATGTTTTCCCTTCCACCCTGAAGGCCCTCTTCCCTTCCATACCTTTTTTTTCGGTCATTCTTTTGTTATACGACCTTTTTTTTCTTCTCCGTGCCATCCCTGGAGAGAAAGGAAATAAAGGCTACCCCCGCCCGCGAGCCCCCCCCTTGTTTAGGAACCATTCTTTACTTTGTTTTCCCTATCCTTTGGACCCAAGTTTCCAATCCATAATACGTCTCGCGCTAGAAGCGGGAGTTGACTGATTTTGTGAGACACTGTGTTTTCCCCTCCCCTTTCAGATATATAATTTTGTTCATGTGCGCATTCCCAGTCGGCAGTGCCTCTGTTTTCGCTTCAGGTCTCCTCCATTGTAATGGGTTTTTTCTTCCCGTTCGTTCCGTTTAATCATCTCCCTTTTTTTTTTTTATGGAAATGAGGGTATTGACAAACAGTTAGCTGTTTTCCGCCCTCTTCCCCGGATACTCCCGGAAAATTCCTTTTTTCGGGTTACTAAGTATTTGGACCCTTCTTTTCCAGTCGGTTTTTCCTTCTCCCTTCCGCATTCGATGCGTCGCCACCCGCTGCGATCGAGGTGAACCCCCTCTCCCTTCTTCATTAGGCCCAAAGAGAAAGGTTATCATCTTTGGCTCCTCTACTTTTTGTTATGGTTATTTCCTCCTGATTCTTTTTGACCCAACAGGTTTTTTTCGTGATGAGAGCGGGACGGGCCGCGCCCCTTGCCCTTTTCTCTGAAAGCTTACCAGATTGTAATCTGATTCCCCCCCTTAATTTCAGGACCCCTCCCCGGTCCCTTCCTTTCCAACGGGCCTTTCCCCCCTCTTTATTTTGTAGCAAAATGGGCCTTTCCACCCCCTTTTCTACCGCCCCGTTTAGCTACCGGCTACCCCCCACTCTGATTTTCCTTTATATAGCAGGGTTAAGGTTTGATATTTTTGAAGGTACCGGCATTCTTTGGACCCTTTGCCAACAAAGTCACATTCTCTTTCTTCAGGACAGTTTTTTCGTGCTTGATTGAGGATGCCCTTCCCCAGGGTTCAATGCCCGTTTACACCCGCTCCCCTTTTCTTTACCTATACGGAATGTGAGATGAATTTTATTTCCAAAGCCATCCGCTGGGTCTCTGATTTTTCTTTTTTTCGTTTGCGGCGTCGACTTTCCCCCCCTTACCGTCCCGAAGGGTCTCTTGGTTAGCCCCTTAGGTCTAAGCCTGTACGCCTTCACGGATGGAGATCAGATACCTCTTCTGTGTTTCCCGCCATACCTTTTTTTACGCCATGGCATCGTCCCCTTTTTTCCCAGTTGTTATCGCATAACTCGTTTTCGTTAAAGATATACAAAACCCTTCCTTCCCGGTCCTTGTCCCAATCGCGAAGAAGAAAGCGTTGTCCCACCGAGGTTCTTCTTCGCTCTCCTCTTCATGGGTCTTTTTTCCCTTTTTGCTGAGGGATTTTTTTTTTCTCCCCCAAGGCCCGTTCTCGCTTCAGGGCACTGCAAGGAAGTTTCCCCAACTTTTTTTGCAGAATGCATCCCTCTCTTTTCTTCCGGATTTTCTTCCGTGGCTTTGGATCGTTCGGCACCCTTTCTTTTTTTTCGAGGACGGCCTTCCCTCTCCGCCGCGTTTTTGTCCGGAAAGCCTTTTCCTTTCCCTTAGCACCCCCTTTGGCTATCGGCCCTAGCGGCGCAAGAAGGCGGTCCCCCCTTGTCCTCTGACTTTAGATCTATGACAGTTGGTCCCCTGCTGCCGCTTTTTGCCCCTTTTTCGCATTCATCATTCACAAGATGTAGCTTTCCCGTAAGGTTTTCCGTCCTTGCTGGGGCTAATCCTTGCTTCCTGCAGCCCCCCTCTATACGGGCTTCCCCCTTCTTCACACCAACCTTCATCCCTTTTTTTTGCTGAAATCCTTTTCTTGGGAAATTGCAGATGCGACAATCCTTTGGGTTGTCCCCCCGGACCCCACGCCGTGGGGAGCATTATGCAGAGAAATTTCAATCTTCTCCCTTGTCACCTTTACTCTATTCAGTTTTTTTATCCCTTCCCTCCGTGTATGGATTCAAGAAACCCCATTTTTTTGGTGAATGGTGTTTTGCTGTTCCCGCCCTCCCTCAGACTTCTATTCCAGGGAAGTAACCGACCGTAACTCCAGAAGTCTCCCTTATTACCCATGTTGGTTTTTCCCCTCTTTTTTTCTGCTGAGGGGAACAGGAACACCCCCCCTTGATTCGTGCGCCTTTCTTTTCTCCCCGCCCGTTTGTGCTTTAGAAAGAGGGCCTTTTTGACTTTCTTCCCTTCCCCCTTCCCGCCACGCCCATGTAAATCATTTCATGTCGGGCGCCACTTACGTTCCGGGTTACATACGACTTCTCCGCATTTCTTTTTTCTTCTCGGGCTTACCACAGCAGTACCCCCCTGGCCTTTTTTTTCCCTCTACGTTCTTCCCTTTTTTTTTTTTTTTTTTTTTTTTTGTGTGTGTTTTTTTTTTGGTACTTGATTGATCGAGAATTTGTTTTCTCAGTTTCGGTATTAGATAATTGCCCTTGTGACTCTTAACTCCCTCTTCCCCCACCACCGTGAAACAAGCTAAACCCTTTGGTGACGATCTTTCTTTCACCCTCCCTCTTCCTTTTTCTCCAGGCTAACCTTGTTTTGGTCTACAGCTAAATCGTCGCCGCCCCTGCCCCCTCTTTATACCTGACCTACGCATGAACACGGTAAACCGGCGTCTTTTTTTCCCCCCCCCCCCCCAGTGAAATGTTTTTTTTCTTTTGATCAGTTTTTCGTGATGGTGGCCCCCTTGCAGCCGTTTCTTTCAGCTTACTGAAGATCAAATGGAGCTCGCCCCAGAGTCATAGGAAAGAGGGGATCCTTGTTGACCGTTCCAGCCTTTTTCGCAGTCTTTTTTTTTTTTACTCTGCTCACACTTTTTTTGCAAACCACGTCTGCGGCGACCGTCCTCCTCGACAAACCGCCGAGAGAGTGCAGAAAATCCTCCACAACTTTCATCCCCTTTCTTTTGCCTATCTTTACCCTTCGACAGAAGTTCTTGCTTATTTTTTTTTGCAATCTCCAGCCTCGATCCCATCGTCTTGAGAAAAAGGGCCCCCTCCCCCTCCGCCCTTCCCTTTTTTCCCGACTCCATTTTTCTTGACAGCCCTCTTTTTCACCGATGCGGTGCGCTTGTTTGGTTCCGGCGGCTTTGTGCGTTCTGGAACCCTTCTCTTTCGCCTCAAGCACTTACGCTTTTCTTTTCTTTCGTTCCGAGATCAGGGCGTATGGCTCGAACCCAGGTAGTCGGCCCCCCGAAACAGATAGAAAGTCGTTTTTTTTTCTCTCTTTTCCGTGCCGGTTCCCGCGTGAGAATGCGGAACCCTCAGACCCCTCTTTTTTGTTCATCTGCGCTTGGGCCCCTCCCTATTTTTAATGAGCAAAAGAAAGACCACCCCACACACCTTTTGTAACTTGATTCATTACCGTTTCCGCGACAAAGTACGATTCGCCCTCGTGTTTTCTTCCGTCGTGTCCCCCCCTCAAGTCCCTACACACCCCAGACGCTGGTCAAGAACACTGCTGAATATTTCCTCACGCTACCTTCCACAATTGAGGTGTCAACCCGAATAAGCATTCGCGTAAACTTTTGTCATTCTTATCCCACTTCTTCACACCCGGTTACCTTTCCCCCCCCCCCCCGCTCTTAAGGATCTCCTTTAGCTACGTGCCCCGGTATTTCCCCGGACCCATTTTACCCAAATCCCGAGTTTTTCCCCCACTGTTGCAATAACATTCCGGTCGCATCTGGGAATGTTTTTTCCTAGTCTTCCCCTCTTGTTGGAAGCCTTTAAGCCGGGACCGTCTCTTCCCCGAGCCAGCGCTCCCTCACAGGATCCCTCTTAAACCTTCGGCCCTTTTTGTTCACTTTTGTCGAATTCAAGGAGTCGAGCTAAAACTTCCTTTTTTCCCCTCCGTCTTTTCCCTTTTTCCCCTCTTTGGCCTAATGTTAGAGTTTCTCCCGACGGAGTCGCGAGATTTCTCCCTTTCCCCTTAGAGATTTCGTCACCGCGCTGTGCCAAAGTTTGCTCCTTCCCCCCCAGGGTTATTTTCCCCCGTATTATACGTTGCATTAAGTCCGCGTATTTCCCCGACTCATTTCAGCGTCTATTCAGTCCTCACCTGAGCAGCAACCCACTTCTCTTAGCTCCCCCCATTCCGACCAGGCATCTCTCCCGCCAACCCCTCTTCCCCTCTTGCCGGAGATGGGTCCTCCAAATTCGCTATCGCTTTTTCCCCCCCCCTTGTTGATCGACCCGAACTGTGTTAATAACGCGCCGCCCTCCCTTTTTTCTATCCTTGAATTCGTCTTTTTTCACTTTGTATCGATCCTTCTTTTCAACAATAAAAGGAGACAACACTGTTTTTTTTTCTCGTGGTCGCCGCTTTATTCCTTTATTGTTTTTTCCCCTTTGCTGGTTTGTCTCCCAGGATACACCCACCCTTTCAGGTTCTTACGCGGTGCTCCTTTTTTCCCGGATCGGGACTGGACAGTTCCTCCTACTTGTGCCCTCTACCCTTTCGACACCCCTCCCCCCCAAAAAACCTTCTATGTGCAGAAGAAATTTCTTTTTCCCCCTCTCCTCCAATCTCTCTTGACCTGTGTTTTTCTAGAGATTTTCGTTTATTCCTCTCCCCCCCAAATTTTTTTTTTTGTTTCCCTCCCGAACCCTTTGCCCCCCCCCCCGAAGCCCCCGGTGTCTGACTTCTCAGCGAAGATCTCACTACCTGGTCTATATAGAGCCGTCCCTTTTATACCTCCTGCTGGACTCCGACCCCCTCAATTCTCCTGTTTCCCCACCAAGAGAATCCCTCCGCTGAGACACCCAGTTTTTTCCGTAGATATCCCATTTTTTTCTAAGGGGCCTCCCCCCCTTAAAGACTTGCGTTCCCCCCCCCTTGCCCAAGACCCAAACGTATATATCTGCTAGACTTTTTCTCCCTGAATTGTGAACTGGGGTGTCCCTTGTCCGCTAGCACATTGTTCCCTAACATGTTTTAACTTATTTTCTGCCCTCATTTTCTTGCCCTGGCTCCTACCTTTTGGCCTCGCTGGTTGTATGCGCTCACGTCACTAGGTTTATGCCCTTCCCCTTTCTTTGTCATTTGTCCACAAGTTTCGCGGTTTTTTCCTCCTTCCTCCCCTTCTACGCCGGAGCCACTTGCCCTTCGGTTCCCTTCTTGCTGGACAGCCTTTTACCGCGACGTTCGCGTAACTTCCCTCCAATAATCTTCCCCGATGAGCCTTTTTCCGATCTCTAACCCTTTTCCCCTCCTTCGTCAACGACAAGTTTATCTTTTTGCGTTCTACTCCTGCTTTCGGTACATCATACCTTTTCTCTATTCCTAGGGCAGCGACATTTTTTATCGCAGGAAAGCTGCCCACAAACTCCCCTTTGTCACCTGCATATTACACCCATGCCATGCGGAGGTCTGTCTGCTTTGACCAACAGCAGATTTTAAAATCTGCCTTTGATCCCTTATCATTAACTCTGCTACCTTCTCCCAACTCTGATTGTGTCCCTTGATTATATGAATGAGTGAGTCACTTCCGGTTTGATTCTACTGAAGTAGTTCCTCCTTTTTCAAATTTATCCCCTTTCTAACAACTTTGTATTTATATTCTTCCCGCGATCGATCAAAAGAAGTAAGGGGGATTATGCCTCCCCTGGCCTTTGCAGAGGTCCATATTGCTGCCCTTCTGTTTGAGATAGCCTTTTTAATACCATCCGCTTTTTCTCGACCTTCTGTATTTTTCTTCCCGTCAGACACGACCCCCTTCACTCTAGCCACGTCCTCCTTTCTGTTCCGCAATGGGGATACAGTGAAGAACTTCCCCGGTCATGGTTGAGTCCCGAGGGATCTGGTTAGGGAACCTCCCCTCTGCCCCCTAGCCAGGAAGATTCGTTCGGAAAGCGTATGTTCTTTGAATCCTTAGTTCACCTCTTTTGCCATACCCCACAACCTTTGAAGAAGCCACCCGACGACGAATTTGAAGACTCTTTCCCTTGTGAGACTATCGTCTGTGGTTTTGCACTTCCTCTGCTATTTCGTGCCGCTTGGCCAATTACTTTATCGCGTCATTTCCTCCTTCCCGGCCCCCCCCCCCCTCACTCCCTCTCTAACGTCAGTCCCGAAATGTCCGAACTGCTGTTTTTGGGTCTTTTCCCTACAAGAGCCCCCCCTAGTGATGGTAGATCCCGACGGGGAGCAAGACATCTTTTCCCCCTACGTCCCTCTACGACGTTGTCCCGATATTCTACCTTCCCCCCTTCTTCCCGGTAGGAGATATCCATTTGCGTTCCTGACGTTATCCCCCCCCCCCCTTTAAGTCCATATGCCCCCCCTTGATGGAGGTTTTGAAACACTTCTTTTCTCCTGACGCAAACGAAAGTTTTTTCAGATTCACCTTCTTTTCTTTTTCCTTCAATGCAGTGCTGGGGTTGAGTCCTTTTTTTTTTTCGACGCCTTGGATTCCCAGTTTTTCTTGCCCCATCCACACGCCGCTTTTGGCACCTCTTTGGCGTCGATAAGTGCGCGAATATGAATTGTGCTTTGTTGCCAAGTTCCTTTTTCCTCCCTCTTTCCCTCGGTGCCCTTCCCCCCATTACTACTATCCGCCTCCGCCACTTTCTTTTCCCCCCTCCGAGTGTATAACCGTGATTCCCCTGCCCATAACTTGGCCCGAGGTAGAGGTGTGCCCATAGTTACATGCGTCCCCCGGATCCCTCCTGGTCCCGCTCCGGACACCCTTCCAATTCATTTCATTTTGATGTTTCCTTCCCCCCCTTCGCTTGGATCGTTCACCTTTCCTAA
>Ga0179593_1400290_pt1 | contig 16417 bp, 15 predicted proteins | sample CZODoug2_1_08_16_FD_185931 | JGI IMG/M metagenome (GOLD analysis project Ga0179593, IMG submission 185931) | Vadose zone soil fungal communities from Angelo Coast Range Reserve, California, USA - CZODoug2_1_08_16fungal (PacBio error correction) | ecosystem: Environmental > Terrestrial > Soil >... | reverse complement strand
GTTTCAACTCTTTTCCTTCAGGCTTTCATTTCTTTCTCTTTCTCGTCTTTCCCCAAGGCAAACCGTGCCGGAAATTTATTCCCACAGTTGGTCAACCACCTGTGTTCCACTCGGTGTCCCCTTCCCCGGTGTGCCAGAACCTAGGTCTTGCCTGATTTCCCTCAATAAGATCAAGAAGACGAACCGGCCCCCCACCCTGACGTCCATATTGCGCAACTTTCCTTCAAACCCCTCCCCTCCCCTTCCTGTCCACATCACGAGATCCTGCTGCGTCCCGCTTTCCCTGTGAACTTCACCGCGCGGTAAGTCCTCCTTCCTCCCCCTCCCGGTCTACTTCCGGTTTGCCTCATCGATAAGATAAATGAGGAGTTGCGTTGCCCCTCGCGTGCCCGACCCCCCTTTTTCTTACTTTCCCCCCCTCGTTTGTCCTTTGCTATCCGATCGGTGCAGTTTTACCTTTTCAGAATCTTTACTCGGGGATACAATGATACCCACTTAGTCTGGTCCGTTTTCCGGCTTTCTTTTACTATGTCTATGCCTCAACGCAACCGGCCCCTTAATTAGAACATCCACCTCCTTCTGTTCCCCACAAAACCTCCCAACCCTCTGGACCTGAAAAAGGAGATATCAACCCCCTCTTCTTTCTCTTCTACGCCTGTCTCCTTAAATCTTTCGCCGATGATTTCCCTTTTGAGGGCGTATGTCAATACTTTCCAGTGCAATGCCCGCCCCCTTCTTCCAAGGGTGACTGTGATCCCTCCCCCTCCCCCAAACTTCTTACCCTCAGTGTGTGACCATCCCCCTTTTCTCCTGCCCCCCCTTTTTCCCCTCCGTCCGGCCTCTCTCTCATTCCGACCTCTTTGTTTTTTTTATCTCGTATTCAGTTCAGTCTAGGTGTCGGGATTAAAGGTGGATGGTATAACCTAGGTTCCTCCCCCCGGTGACCGGTCTTAAGTCAACGGTTCCCCCTGTTTTCTAATGATGTCCCTCCTATTTCCTCCCTCCCGTCTTTGGCCTCCCCTCCGTCTTAAATGTAGAGCAAGTACCTTGTCTGGTCTGAGTCCCACAGCATGTTTTACTCGACTCACGCTTTGAGTCCTTTTTTTCACCCCGGGGTTTTGTGAAGGTTTTCTTTATTAGTTTTTTCTGCAAGGATTTCTTTTGGCTTTTACGTCAGTTACCTCAAGCCGTCCACCGACCCAGCTTATTTTCTTTATTGTAGTCCCCTTCCTTACCAGATGACCGTGAAGATTTTTAACAGGGCCAGACTAGCTTCTTCTCCGATCCCTTTTCGGGTGTCTCATCCTTCTCGTAAACTCGTATTGTAGGAGTTATACATATGCCCAGACCGTCTCTTTTTTGAATCGGCTTCAGGCCAGAGTCTTAAGAGAGGTTAATTGCCCCCCGAACCTTTCTGCAGAGGTGAGATCCTCGTGGTGTCCCCATGGATAGGTCCCCCCCCCCTCTCCTTTAAGTTCCTCCCAGTAATTTGCATCTGCAGTCAGTTCTTTGCTCCCTTTCTCTTCTCGGCGTCTTCGAGTTAGCCGGTCCGCTCGGTTCGGGGCACCCCGAAGTAAAGTAACCTAGATGCCCCCGGTGTGAACGGTGCCCCAACTAGTTCAGCGTTCCGCATGTCCATTGTTAGTTTTTCTTTTTTTGTTTGCCCCCCCCCTGTTTCCCTTCCTTTCAGAACTTTCGACCTATAGTTGACTTTGACGAATGTAAACGAGTGGTTCCGGTCTGGTCCCGGGTCCGCCGCGGGTCGCATCGGGCGATCGCTGTACATACAGGTCTTCCCATTCACTAAGGTCCCAGTTCACTGATGGCCCCAAAAGAGGATCGCCTTTATGCAGACCCCGATTTTGTGACCCATTTTTTCCTCATGCTTGTCATGTCTGACTCAGGGGTTACCTCAAGAATTTCAAAAAGGTTCAGAAAGTTTTAGTGTTCCGTCTGAAGAACATCAGGTAAGTACGCATTACGTGAGCGATCTGTACGTTCAGACCTGCCAGCACTTCCTTTGGAACGGGCCTTGTTGAACCTTCTCCCCCTCTTTCTTCGGCTTCGCCCTTCTCCTTTGCTTCGACAAACATTCCCCGTGGTGTCAATCCCCCACTGCCCCAGCCCAGGTCTTTTTTCCCTTTATCAACTCTTCTTCTGACGTTGTGTGACCTGTGTGACATGATTCCCCTTCGCCACAAGAACCCTCTCGATCACTGTCCAACACTTTTCTCCTCCTATTACATTACGTGCTCTTTATGGGACCCTTCAACTCTCGTATCAACGTACATACGTCGCGCTCCATAAGCCGTTTTCCTGCGTCCCACCCACTTCTTTTATCCCCGAACATAGCTCACTTTAGACTGAAAGTCTTTTTTGCCCTCCCTTTCCTCAGCTTTTCTTCCATGGAGACCGGGTATACCTTGAAAGAAGAGATTCCTTATGGCCATGCTCACGTTTTCTCTTCCCTTCTGACATCCCCCGGGCATGGACAGTCAGCGGGACTCTTTTTACGAACCTTTTGACTTTTTAGAGGTCCCTTCTCGAAGTACCCTCATCTAGTTGAAATCAACAATTCGTTACTACATCTTTCTCGAAGTGAAATCCTCCGTCCCCCCTTAGCCTTTTCTGTAGGCATTGCTCGACGCGGGAAATCACTAAAAGACACCCCTCCCGGGTCTCTACTTTGTGATTCTCGGATGCTCGAAATATTTCTTCCCCCCCTGTGTCTTGCATTGCTGTCGCCTCGGTCTGCCCTACAGAACTCTTTTCTCCCCCCCTCCGCAAGAGTCTCACCTGATATGCTTGCACGAGGGACTTCTGGGTTCATCCTTCGTCGCGACAGCACTTTCTCTTGAAGGACTTTTAATTCCAACTTTTAACTATTTGAATATGAAGGAGGACGCGGCCTCCTTTTCCTTCCTTCTGTCCGCTTTTCCCTCAAAGGAATGTTGCGCCAGGAATTGTACCCTATTGCTTCCATTCGTGTCAGACTCCGCGCTTTGAATGGTTTACTATATCTATATTCCCTCATAAGTTGTTTTTTTGAGTCTAGCTACTCCCCCTTTCTGTCCAAGAGCGCTTTTTTTCCCTACTTGCTCCCTTGACAATGCCGGCGGCCCCTGCCTTCTTCGCCTGTTCAGTAATGTTCATTTCCCGGCCTGGTAAGAGAGTCCTCTGTACCATAGTGCATTTTTAATTTTCTCCTTTCAGATTCAGCAGCTCTGTCTCCCCAGCGTCGGCCCCTCGGCCGCCTTTTTTAAGCACTAGTTTGCGGACATGCGTATCTTTCTGATATTTTCTTTAGACTACGCAGATAGACCAGACAAGCCCGACCCCTTTTCCTCCCTCTTTTAGCCTCGCGCCCCGGCACCCCCGCGAGACCTTTCTGTTTCTTTTTATCTCTGCGACGTAGAGAAGGGTTTACATCTAAGAGATCTTGGTGTGAGCCGTAGCTACGTGTATGCGAATGTTGAACCTTTTCTTTTGAGCGGGAGACTTCCGCTCCCCTTCCAGCAGTGTTCGTATGTCTTCCCCCCCATTAAGTGGACCCTTTCATGGTCTTCCTCCTCCCTAAGTAGTAAGTGCTTTTCCCCTGGCCCAGCGGCCCGTGCCGGGCCGTTGAGACCTCCTACATTTCCCTTCCAGTCGTGAGCAAGGTTTCTTAAAAAAACCCTTTTCTTTTCCTCACTCTATATGTCCGATAAAAAGCCCTTTTCGTCAATCCAAAGGTTGTTAGAGCGCATGCCCAGATAGTTCAGGCCCGAGTTCAGGTCCCTCACTTCACTATTTTCCCTTTCCCTTTCCCCTAAGGATGATCCTTCGGTTCCCTTAGTGATCCGGATTCTGTGATTTTTTTCGATTTGAATCCCTTTCATCCCAAACGTCCTCTCTCCAATTCTTTTCTACCTTGTATGCTGAACTTCTCTTTTCGTTTACCCCCTGTCTTTCTGTTGTCGACCGCCGGAGCGGCGAAGAAGGAACTTCAGAGGTGCTCCTGGTGACCCCGGGCACATTTTTCTTTCATGCTCATATATTTTCAGTTTATTTACTTCTTCTCATACCACAATAATCTCAGGAAAGGTGAGGCGGATACAGTACACTCCTTCTCACATTTGGCCCCTTTCTCCCGGTACCCAATCGGCGACTGCAACTATTAGGAAATTTCCCTCCCCTCTTTTCTTCTCTTTCCGGCGATACCTCGTTTCATCTGTCCCTGCCACCTGTTACGGTTTTTCCCGGCGATTCTGCGATGCCGACCCCTTAGGAGACTGACCCCCTACCTAGTACCCAGTTACCTTCGGATTACTAGTCATTTTTCGATGTCTCCCCCTTCCCCCCCTTCAACCTCGCGGCACCCTCAAAAGATTGGTTCCCCCCTTTCCCCTGGACATCGACGTTCCAACTGTAATTAGGTTTTAACCCGAACGTTTGCTTGGCCCGGATTGCACTGAATTCAATACGCGCGCCGTCTCCCTTCTCCCTCTCCCTGCGATTCCCCCATTCTTGGCGCACTGGGAAATGCACCCCGACCCTTCCATGGAACAGAACCAGGCATCCTTCATCTGGAAATAAAGTCCCGGTAGGCCCCCTTTTCCCAGAGAGTTTTCCCTACTGCAAGGAATGCCGATTTCAATCTACTCTGGCTCTGCTATCCCTTGAGTTTCTTTTTCCTTCGAGTTCCCCCCGACCAGGTCTTAGTTACCCCCCCGAGATTCTTTTCTTGACTATCCTTCCCCGTCCCTAATCTTTTACTTTCCGGGAATCCCCAGAAAATCAAAGTTATTATGTCGGTTTCGTCGTTATCTCTGATGCGACCCTCACCGGCACTATGACCAAGACTACTTTCGAACCCCCCCCTGCCACGCACACTACTCGCCGTGATGACAAGAAGAGATAAAACCCCCCCTTCATTATAGAAAGGCGAAGACTTTCATTACCACAGAGAGCACGAGCTTTTACACTCTTTCGTTTATTCAATACTTAAGTTTCCTTTCACTCCCATGGAGACGTGAATGAGCAGAACTGAACCTTCCTTACCCCCCCTTGTCTCCTCCCCAAGTCCACTTGTCTCGTAGAAGACCCCCCCCACCCCCACACACCCCCCCCCCCCCCCCCCACCCCCCCCCCCCCCCCCCCCCCACCCCCCACCACCCCCACCAATCCTCCTCTGACTTGAAGTTCTCCTTTCCTCATCCTAGTTGGTTTTTTCACGTCAGGCGTGTTTCTTTCTTGCTGATCTCCCAATGGCTTGGTCAGACCCCTCTAATTCACGTTTCCTTTCTTCTTCCCCCTTTTGTTCCTCCCTGAGGCCTGTGCACTGAAGTCTGATAACGCCGTAGGTACAAATCTGACCCGTCTTCGGTTAGGATTCCTTGTCGTATGGCCCTATACTTACAAGCCATTGTGGTTTGATTTCCTTCGGTGGTAATTGTATATCATTAGTGGTGCATGGTGTGAAGTTGGGTTTTCTCCCTATTCTTTTTTTTTTCACTTATTGCACGGTTGTCCGTTCGGCATCAGACAGTGCCTTTTCCTCTCCCCCCCTGTCCCCATCCTAACTTTTTATTTCATTGTAGTCCTTCCGTAAAGATGCGGCTCTAGTAGACACCTTCCATCCAGGCTTTTTTTCGAATGTACAATGGTCACGTCTCCGGCCACCGCCTTCCCCCCCGCTTTAGAGATCGCGTTTTTCGTCGAGACCCGCGGCATTCATTGGCAGACTCCTTTTTAAAATCCCTCCCTTTTTTAAGTGTGATCCTACGGATTTCCGAGGATTTTCCTTCACACTCTTCAGACTGTCCAGTTCACTTTTATGACAATGCAGGCCCTCGCTCCTTTGTTTCTTCTTTTCTCGTCCTGGCGTCTTCTCATGTTCGTTGCCCTTCTGGGGGCAAGCTACAGGGGTGCCCCCCCCTCCCTCCTTGTAAACTTCGGCTGCCCTTAGGACCCACATAGTGTAAAGTTTCCCCTGAACCTTTTCTTTTGCACGGATTCCGCAATCGTCCCGATGAAGCCGCCTTCAACTTCTTTTACCCGTTTTCCTTTTCCGGTTCGCCACTGATTTAGTATAGAGAGGTACAAGAACCGAAATTCTCAGGTGAGGCCGTTCCGATGAAAGAGTTTCCCGCACGCCCCTCAGTGTTTTCTTCCCTTTCGAGTGGCATTCTTGCCGTGGGGGAAATCCCAAGAGGAACCATTCCTCCAAAGTGGCGTTTATAAGCACTCCCCGGTAATGTGAAGATGGTTGTGAGATGAACACGTCTACCCTTTTTGCAGATGTCTTTTTACGAGTCACGGGTCTCCTTGCTAATGTCCAGCCACCGGAAGTAGGAGTTGAGCCAGAATGCGTCGAACCCCCAAGCAGTGGTGGTCCCTTCCCACTCCTCGTTCGGTCTCTTTCCCCTTCTTTCTCTCTTTTGGACCTGTTGCTTCAGTTCTCCATCATCTCAAGTCCGCATCTGATCCATTGTCCATGTAGCTTAGCCGTCAATGACCCGTGCCTTTTAGTGAGTACATGAATTCCTGCCTCATCTCCTGCGACTCACCTCCCCCTCCCTTCTGTCCCTTCCCCCACTTTTCCGAAACATATGTTCGAATTCTGAACTGGCGGTTTTCTGATACGGGGGCCCCGCTGGTTACGGCCTTCTATTGTCTCAAACCCTGAACCGCGCCGTGCCGGATTGCCCTTTCACGTCTCAGTTTCGTCCGACAGCTGCTTTAACGTAAGGGGGAAGCTACTCCCCTCTGGTATTTGAGCTGGCCCGTCTCTATTACCCAATTTCGACTTTTGAAGTAACTCACAGCTCTGAAGTCCTTCCCGCCACGCCGTCAGAGCCTCTTTCTAGGAGGCGCCGGCCGTTCTCTCTCATTTCCATCGCACTCAACAGGACAAAGACCTTTCGTAAGGTTGTGCGGTTCTCTTAGTGAGCCCCCTTACTAGTATGCAAACTGGTGCGTTGCTGAGATTGGCCCCCCTTTTCTCGGCGGCGACGAACCTTCTTTTAACAGTGCCGACAATGGAAGACTGTAGTGAGGCCTGGATTAAATCCGTCCCTCGACCCCTCTTTCTCTCTTCTTGAATCTTTTTTTCCCTTTTGAGGAAATTGCAAACTGCGCTATGAATTCTGCTATGAGAGGCAGCAGCGGCATTTTCCCCACCCACATTCTTGATTCTTTTTAACTTCCTGAAGAACCATAAATGCCCGGAATTGTCCTATTTGCCAGTATTTTGCCTCCCTTTCCACGATGGCCTATGGTGGACCGAATCTACCTTCCTCCTCTACTTTCTGTGAGGTTTGAGATAGGTAAAAATTAGGTTCCCCACCTGTTTCTTCTTCCCACCCTCCTGGCCGGACTCTTGCACATTTTTCTTTTAGTTCCCTGGATGCGAAGGCGTAAAGTTTTCCCTAATGTCCTGCCCTGCCTTGTCTCCTTTAGAGATGACTTTTTTCTTCACCTTTCCGTCACTCTCTCGCTGTTTTTTCGACGCAGTCCCGTCCCCCCTGGTAACGCGGGCAAACTAGATTTCTTACCCCTTTCTGTTCCCCGGTTTGTGTTTCAATCCGTCCTCGCGACCGTTACCTCCCTGCCACACAGTTTTCCTACAGAATGTCCTTGGTTGCCTCCGGAACCGCAAACCGTCTCGAAAGTAGTTCAGTATTCCCTTTTCATGAAGAATAGAGCCTTTGTCTGCTCCCTTCCCCCCCCCTCTCTCTTAAGGCGTCCCGTCGAGAAGAAAGCTTATTGCCTCCTGTGAGTTGACCCCCCTTGCGTATTCTGCGGAGACGAAAGTCCCCCATAAATTTTCTCTTTCCCCCAGATTAATGACCCTTTCCTGGCTTTCTCCTCCCCCCTTCGCCCATCCTCGCTCGTAATTCATTTCTTTGATTTTTGCCGTTGAGCACCCGTCCATTAAAGACCGGATGACCCCTTGTGTCCCCAAAGGTAAGTTCTACATCGACTCTGTTAGATTCCCAGGCAAGTGGTTACGCAAGACTTTTTTCTTTCCTTTTCGTCGATGCCGATGAGTTTCTCGCGAGTGGTCACTAATAACGACTTCAAAGTCCATTGACCCCTTATGCGACCATTGTGGACAGTTGATCCTTCTTTTTTTGGTTCGTTTTGTTTTTCCTGCAGCCCCCAAGTCCCCCCCCCCTTATCGACTGAAGTTGATACGGCCAGTTTTACCCCTCTTGAATGTTCCGTACAAAAACCAGGTTATTAGTGTTTTTACGCAGCCGTCGCCCTGCGAATTCTCATTCCCCCCCTCTTTTTCTCTGGGTTTAAGGAGATTTTCTTCTTCTCTGCTGGTCACGGTAATGGTCGCTTATCGAGCCCCAACCCTTTCATGCCCTGGTTGCTGTCGGATAGAAACTACAATTGTAGCAATGTTTGAAGGGTTTCCCCCCGGGTCCCAAAGTCTACTTTCCAACTACTTCGCCGTCATACCCACCTGTCCGTCGTCCTTTTTTACCCTAGTTGTTGCATCGGCCCGGCATTTCCTTTTTTTTCCGTTTTTCTAAAGCGATCGCGATGCGACCACGAGGTGGAGAAACCCCGGGGACCCAGGGTCCCCTTTTTCCCCTAGGCTTCCTTTATTTTTCAACCCTTTCCCCTTTTCACCGGTTCGGCACAAAATCGTGGGAAACGGCATGGGACATAGAAGGTCAAAGTACTAGGTTGCCCCCGAACTAGATTTTCTTTTTTCCCCCTCCATCCTACCTGACCTCGTTAGAACCCCAATTGAAGTGAGGCAGATGAAATATTCCATGCAACCTCGCTATTGGCACCTCCACGAGATCCTTTTCCTGCTGACCATCGTCGGTCCCCTCCCCCAACCCCTCGAGGGGACTTTTTTCCCTTTGAATGACGCGGTCCGTCTCTCATCGATAATCTAAAATCTGAGGAAGGGTTGACGGAGGTCTCGAGTGCAACGACAGGTAGTACCTTCCCCATCCTCTTCTGGGCCCTTCTCTTCGGACGCATCGGTCCTCTGTGAACCTGACGACCCCTCTTTTTTTCCACCCAAGCGGCGGGTCTTTTTTTGTTTGAGTCGGGAGTATCCTATGCCCGACACCGCCACCTCCCTCCCTTCCTTCCAATCCACCCCTCAACAACAAGAAACTTTTACTCGCGAACTGAAACCATCCGCCGATCACACCCAAATGCGGTCTAGAGGAACAGTCTTGATTCATCCCACCGTCGTGATTACAAGAATGTGTTTTTCCACTCACTCTTCCCTTTTACCTCCCCTTTGGATGGAACACTTTTGATCCAGACCGGAAACCTCTCCCCCCCTTGTTCTCCCCTAAAATGCGACGAAATAGACTCCGCGCTGAATCTCTCTCTTCATAATCGTTTTTGTTGTTTTCGACAGTAGGAGTCTGTTGTACTTGTTTCGTAAAGGTGGCTGAGACAAACAGTTATGGTATTCTTTTTCTTTCTTCTCATTCCCCGGCACTCCCCTTCTTTCCCTTAAGTATTCCCCTACGCCCAGTCGTGTAAAAACGCTATCGTTCCCTTTTTAGCCGGTGATTCGCAGGCCTAAACTTTTTTGTGCTTAGGTGTTAACTGAGCTTAGTGCTTTTCACTTTGGGGTTCTCGAGTTGTTCCTTCCTAATGAGATTTCCGGTGTATGTCTTTTCGATCTCGCAGATACGCCTCCAACTAAACAGCGAAGTGGTTGTATTCCGGAAGCCCTCGGACGTTCTCTTAGAGCCACTTTGTTTCCCGACTCCTGTCCGGTGCCCTTAAGCTCTTTCCCCTCCGTCTATGGAGAGTACGATGAGCCTCCCGTATGACCCTCCCTTGAATGTAATTTTTTAAGATTACCCCGTTTGACGGTGATTGCGTCACAGGACGGGTGCCTTTTTTGATCTTCCTTCCTTTTTCCCCCTTTCCTCCTGGTCCCCCCCCTTTCAAGGTCCAATAATTTCATCGCTTCATTTTTTGCTCCCGGTTGCGCGGCGGGGTATGCTTATGTTTTCAATTTCCCCTATCTTTTGAACACACCCCTACATCCTGTCGCTTCCCGGGGAACCCGTGAACCGTGTAAGATGGTTGCCGCATCTTTGACCGTGGTCTTCTTTTGAGAATTTTTTGAATGAAGAAGACCCGTCTTTAAAAGTGCTTACCCGGCTCTGTTAATTACCCCCCCTCTTTTTCTTCATCCCTGCGCCTGGCACAGACCCCCGCGACCAGTCACTCTCCGAATTCCTATGCCTAGATCGCCGATGAGATTTTTTTTAGTACCTTCTCCTTTGGCCCGCAGTGTGGCCCTGATTCTTCCATTTCTGACACCTCGTATCCCCATCCCCCCCGTTGAAGATTAGTTTTTCCTTTTACAGTCAGACCTTGAAGCAGAGATCTTCCGACCCTTTGGGTTCTATTTGTTTTCCCCCTGTCCACCCTCTTGGCCTTTTGCGTGGCAGTCTCCTTACACAAGTCCCCCCCGTGGTGGTAAACGCCACTTAACTACGTTTTCTGATCCCGGTTCTAGGACGTTTGGACTTGTGATGAGTCCCCCCCTTCACGCCCCGCATTGCACGGTTTCCACTGTCCAATGCGGGACTTCCCCCTTCCCTTTTCCTTTCATCCTTAACCCTCGAGTAAACTCATCTTGAATGAGCTTCCCTCCCCGCGTAACAAATTGGTGACTCAAAAATGTCCCAGATTAGATGTATTTTGTGTTCACCTGTCCGTCCTAGATGGACGGACAATGTAGTCTTCCATTCCCTCCCTCGCCCTCCTTTTCCCCTTGAATATCCAGTTTCTCCTTCTTCAGACAGGTCATTTTAAAGGGGAAGTAAAATTTTCCTTGAACTTCCTCGTACCCTACCGCAGATTACGTAACGCATAAGATCTTCTCCCGCGTCTTCTGAGGAGGCAGTCCACCCCCCTATAGATTGAGGGAAATCCTACAAAGCGGGCTTATACGGTGTTGATTCGTCTTGATTTTTTAAGAACTTTTATTTTGAAAAGGTTAGGTAGTCGTTTTCTCTGTCTTCTTCTAACTAAAATCTATCTAAGCAGTTTCCCCCTCCTGATAGTGATTGTCCTGAGTTAAGGGTCAACCTGACGTATGCTGAGACTTCGCATATGGCGGTGGTGATAAGAAAAATGATAGAATGCTTTTTTTCGAGGGCACTTGCCAATTCTGACATGAAGTCCCCTTTCCTTCGCCATTCCTTTTTTTCGGAAATATTAACTCAACGCTCATGCAGACATGGTGGACATCTCTCCTTTTCCTCTTAAGTTAGGAATACGGTCACAAAAGTGAAAGCGCGGCGTTTTGAAACTTCCTTCCCTCTTACATAATGGAGCCAATTTATTCGCCTCCAGGTCCGAATGTGCCATTTCCCCTCTTCGGATCGTTCACTTAATAGCCATCTCTCTTTGCCCTTCATCAAACACTTGCAATTTATGGAGAAAAGCTGTACGAGCCGTAGGCCACCCTTCCCGTCTTTCTAATTCTAGTGCGCCTGGCGGATAGGGCTCGGTCGCGTTGACCCTTGCCGATCCCTTTCCAAAGCTCCGAGACACCGTTTGATCAGCTTTACCTTTTTTCCCCCATTCCTCTAACCCCCCCTTCGAGACCTAGTGTTTTTTTCTGCGATGCCGCAGATCGAGGGCGTCCCCCTCCCTCTCTATCCGGGTGTGCTCCTAAACCTTGCTGTATGGCCCAAGTGCTATTTCCCCCCCCTTTTCGTCTGACTTCTGCCGACTACCCCCCAGCGTTTTAGTTCTTCCGCTTCCCTGGCTGTCGCCTCCCCAATTGATAGTCCTGGCCAGGCACGGCTCCTCCGTGTTGAGCACCAATTCCTTCCCCATCGCTCTTCTTCCCGGTCCCCCATCGGTCGTCTATCTGAACCCCTAGTCAAAGCGGGTTACGCCAACCTTATTAGTAGCTGCATGTCTTGATGAGTTTGGCGAGTGTCCTATCACGACGTTCCTTTTTCCTTTTCCCTAAGAGACCGTGATCCGGGATGCTGGGAGCTATTCATCTTAACAAGGTCCAAAGCCGAACGACTCCTTCTTCCCGCTTTTTCCCCTTTCTTTTGGGTTTGTCTTTTTCCCCCCCTTGGTTATTTTGTCCCTCAGAGCCCGCGTCAGGAAGAGGGGGATTGACCAAGGAGAAAACTCAGCTTTCAGGTCATGAATGCGCTCAACCAAAGTTAAGAAGTTTTCTTCCCTCCACTGCCCCTTGTCTCCCCTTAGTTTCCACCAAGGCCCCGAACTTAATCGGTCGACTTTTAATTCAAATGTGAATCGGAACATGCACCTGACTGTTCTTTTTCGTAACCCTTGCCACTTGTCCCCTTTTTGGCGCCGGGGCAGAAATGCCATTCCCTTTTTCGAGTTCTTCTTAGTCAGTCGCACGGGCACAGGCACCCTTTGAAACCTCTTTCCCCCTCTTTTTTTTAACCTGTCATGATCACCCCCCCTTGTGTGCCCCGAAACGCTTTCCCGATGCACGACTAGAAGACGCCGCTGGCGCCGGTCGCCTGGACGGCAGCATTTCTCCTGTTCACCTTGCCCCCACACGCCTCGTCATTCACGCCCGACGTCCTGCAGCGCGGTTTCAGGCGGACACCCCTTGAAATGCATGCCGCGGACGTCGGATCCTCGCGAACTCCAGGGCTCTTTTTTGCCTTGCTGTCCCCCCCCGGACCTCTCGGTAACCCATTCGGCTTCCCTGGGGGCTCTCCTCTCTCTATAGGTCCCGGACGACCCATTCAACTGTCTTTTTTCGGTGTCGAGGTATTGCTATGCCTCCCCCCCGCCACGGCCTCCATCCCCAATTTTACTCTTCCCCCCCCCCCAATCACCCCCTGCCACAACGATCTGACGACAAGAGCCCAATGCTGAGTTTCTCGCGTCCCCCTGATCACAGAGCGCGATGTTTACACGACGGGCTCCCGCATCCTCCCCAGGAGTGACTGCTTTTTTTACCGGCCCCCCTCCTTACACTCTTTTGCCCCAGCCCCAGGCTTTTTCCCCTCCGTCCACATCCCGAGTGAATATCTTTCTTCTCCTCGTTGTTGTTGTTGAGTCCTTTCCAACCTTGGTCGTATAGGGAGGCAGGAGCTCACGGGTACTGTTGCGTTTTCCTTTTTTTCCCCATCGTCTCCATTTTTTGTTTCACTCCGTTATTTATAAACTCCCCCTTAGTGTAACTCCTTCTTTCCCCCCCCCTTTTGAGATGTGCGTCGCGAAGACTAAGCATGTTGTTGATCTGGCCCTTTTTTGTGGTCTTTCTCTTCGTGTGCTGATGGGCTTTGTTTTGGCTAAGGATTCGTTTGCTTGTCCGTAGTCTCAAATTGCAACGACCCCCCGATCGTGGTAGTTTCTAGAACGATCTTCGACTTATAGGCCCCTTTCCAGAAGATCTGTTGGGTTCCGAAGACCTGGCGGTGCACTAACCCACTTCTCCCCCACTTCTCTCTGTGGATCTATCGAACGTTCTTTTGGCCCCCTTCATGTCCAGCTTAACCCGCTTGACGTTCCTGGTCTGTCAGCTGCAGGATATGTTCTGTGCATGCGCGGTCAGGTTGCCCTTAGGCTCCCGCCGTCAGGTGTTTCTTTTTTACGTTCCGTTTTTATTCGTTGACAGCTCGGTTCCCCCTTAAATGTTCACCTCTAGGGGCACGGACCCAGTGTAGAGTTGAGCATCGGTGAATGTGCCGGCGACATTTCGGGCCGAGATTCTTAACGAATTTTCGTTTCCCGGTTTCACGCTTCTGCCTCTCGCGGTACAGCCCCGCACAGTCAAGCAGGTGCTGGCCCCACGCGGTCGGCACGCCGATATTTTTCCCTTTTCTAGTTGTCTTTTTCTTCCGAAATCGGCCCCACAGGGAACAGTGGCGTGTCCTCCCCAAGCGGTTGACGATTGTGCGACAGCTCCTGCTTCTCCTGCGACGCTAATTGTTATCTTTTTACGCGCCCTTCCAGCGCGGACGCGGCACAACATAGCCCCTTGGAAACTCACGGTTGCCCGCCCCGTCTCACCGCGTCGTCCTGCGGACTTTGGGACTAGTCTCCTCCCCTCCTGCATCTTGGCCCACAATGTCGATAGGTCAATGACGTGCGTTTTGTCTTATCCCCTAAATCGTGAAACGGCATCGCACCAGCACCCTTGTTTCGTACCCCCACTTGCTGGTGATCTAATAGTTCGCCTTCGGATGGGTTGAATCCGCCGTTGGCGGACGTCCCATGGGGTGGGTGAAAACGTAGCCGCGCGCCGGCACCATTGACCGAGCAACTGGTATACGGGTGCGTGCGACAGCCGGCCATTTCCCCTTTTAAGAGGTGAGACACCGGGATGTGGTTAGCCTTCCCCTTCCACTACGAATGCACGCACTCGGCCACAGCTTCTCGACGGCGCCAGACGCCGGATCAGCTACCAGGGAGCGTCTATTTGGCCATACAGGTTCTCCGGTGGTGAGGTTAGCGTGGTTCGCCAAGAAATAGCTGTCAACCTGTTCGGTGAGCTGTCGTCGCGGCGATGACAATTCTTTTCCCGCCCCCGCCAGTTAGTTCCTTGCCCTTTCCTGAGGTTTACGACGGTCCGCCAGATGTCGGCCCCTTCTGGCCGTTTGAAAAGGCAAACTGCGCTTAGACGCGCTGCGAGGAAGTTTAATTCTTCTTAATTTTAAATGAATGCGAAATTGTTTGTCGTGGGGCGGCCAAGAGTGGTGACCCGGACAGAGATTTACATCCATATCTACTTCCAACAACTTAAGTTGTGTGTTCTGAGATAGGTCAACACGTCGTTTGCCGCGCGGCGGGTCGTTCTACCTGTTTACCCATTTCCTAACTGACTTGCGGGCAGCCCGGACGAATGTAGCCACCTACGCGGCGTCAGCGCAAAAATTGCCCTTTCTCCCCTTGCCTTAGCCCTTGCGAGGACAGGCTGTCTCCGAACAGAACCTCGCCCCGAGGGCAACTAGTGACGGGACCTGCGGCGGGATCCTCGGTTCGGTTCTTCAGACTCCGCACCGAACACTTTGCAGCCCCCGCTCATTTCCCCCTGAAACCGCCCAACCCCGTATCCGTATGGTCGATGCGTCATGCCTTCTTCCCTCGCTCCTGAGAGCTCTTACTTTTGGCGCATTCGAAAAGATGGCCGAGGTTGCACAACTCATTCTGTGACCTCTCCACATCAAGCGGCTCTCCCCGCTACGGGAACATGCCTCGCTTTGGCGCCCACTGTCTCAATCAGCCCCCCCTTCCCGGGGCTGCCTTTGAGACCGCTTGGAGGGTGCCACCCCCATCTATTACATAGACCATATTTTTTCGACCCAGCACGTGGTTAGCTCAATGCTTGCTGGTTTTTTACGTCTTTCTGATGATTCTTCGGCTGTTCAGGTCCTCCACGGCACGTTCAGAATCGGATGGCCGACATTTTTACATTTATATGGGTGTTCCGATTTGCCTCGCACGCGCTTCTCGACGAACTGTGATCGCGTCGAAACCGGATGGCTTTTACCACCACGGTGCTTTGTGTCCGCCCCTCCCCCCTATTGTGCGCCTACGTCCCTCGGGGGCAGGTGACTTCTGAGTTATTTTGCTGCAGGTCATGACCGTTCGCTGATCAGCTACCCTCGTCAGCTCGAACGCCACTGCCACTCGCTTTCCCGGCGCCTTCACTTTCTGACATGTCTACACCACGACGGCGATACCTCGTTTCGCCTGAAGAAATTTCCTGTCCGGTCTGTCCGCGTTCCCGATGCTACCCCGTTTTTACAGACACCGGGTACCACTTACCGAGAATAATCTTCGCGTCTCTGAAAGCCGGTCACATGCAAACCCCTGATTGAGGCACCCACTCGTTGGTCATTGCCCTGGGCATCGACTTTCCTTACCCTTTTTACCACGCTTGATGCCGCTGGGACGTATCACGCCCTCCCCGCCAGGTCGCACCACCTGCGGCTCGCCCCCAATTCGGCGCAATGAATGAAACCGACCAATGTACAACGCAATTCTTCAGGCGTCACGGGGCACCACCGCGGGCGATGCATCGCCATGGTGGACGCCCTACTCTTAAAGCCGAGGTCGTGGAGGCGTGGCTTCTGGAACCTTGGCATTTTCTTGAGGAAAAGTCCGCTGGAAATGGGATCCCCCTTGGTACCGGCCTTCCGACAGGAACCCTATGTTATGGGTCGGTCGCGTAGAGAAGGCCCCACCGCAACCGGCCCCCCTTCGCATGCCCAAGAATAAACACCAACTCAACACCGCGACTCGCAGATGGACCCACCCTCCCCCGAGCCCCCCCCACCCCCATTCTCTCCCTGCCCGGCTATCCGAAGCGCGCGTGCTTCGCGGTGTAGTCAATACTCTCCTGAGCCCATGGAGCCGTGACTGCGCAACCTTTCGTGGCTTTCCCAAGCACCGGGCGCTCCTTACCTCACCGACG
>Ga0179593_1383184_pt1 | contig 16417 bp, 30 predicted proteins | sample CZODoug2_1_08_16_FD_185931 | JGI IMG/M metagenome (GOLD analysis project Ga0179593, IMG submission 185931) | Vadose zone soil fungal communities from Angelo Coast Range Reserve, California, USA - CZODoug2_1_08_16fungal (PacBio error correction) | ecosystem: Environmental > Terrestrial > Soil >... | reverse complement strand
TTTCTATGTCATCCCCATCATCCCTCTTTCTTTCCCTGAGTCTCTCCCCCCTCTTTCGGCCACTTGCCAACCCCCTTGCACTAATTGCCCCAGCACACAGTTGACTTTTTTCGTAAACCCCTGCCCAACTCGAACCCCCCCCAGGGCTGACCCCCACCCCCTTCCCCCTTGTATTTTGCACTGTCTCTTTCCCTCCTCCCTCCTTTCCTCCCAGCCGTTTTCCTCCCCGGAGTCCTTTCCAGATAGTTAGCCCCTTCCTCTTTCCCCCCCACTAACACACGCGTTTATGGTCCTGCGCTTATCGTTCCCCTCTGTCCTCTCTGCCCGCAAAACTCTGTCCCTTCTTTTTTTTATTTGTTGCCCCCACAACCGTCCGCCCACCAACCCAACCCAAATAGCGCCGTTTCCAGACTGCTCCCCCCCATTAGCTCTGTTTCGTCTGTCTGCCCCCGAGTTTTGCCTACCTTGCGCCCACACCGTCCTCTTTTTTTTTTCCTTTCCCTCCCAGAGGGACACTTACTCTCCCCTGATCCTGCGTTCCGCTCTTGTTCTCCCTGCTCCCCCCCCTCCCCAGCCGTTTGCCTCCATTTACATCCCATAGTGTCTTAGTTCACACCAACAATTTCCCCACTTGCTCCCTTTTTCCCCCTTTTTTACTACCCAAATTTTACGCGCCAGGTCTCCTAATTTTGCCTCACACCAACGGCCAATTTTTCGTAAAGGTGACGTTTTTTCATTGGGTCAAAGCCTTAGCCTCTCCCCCGTGTCGAATTTCAGCCACCTTTCTTTCTCCCGTTTTCCCTTTGCCCCCTTTCGTTGATGTGCCACTACATTCTCAAGTAGACCGGGTGTCTAGTCTTTTTTTGCGATTCTTGTGCTCTCTACTATTCTTACCTCCTGCGACATAGTACTTGTTCCCCCTCCCACTTACCTCAAGTCTCCCGAGGCGCCCTTTTTTTTCCTACATGCCGTGGTTTCGTAATGAACCCCCACCACGTCCCGCTTCACTTCTTTGACCTTGCCATTTTTTCCCACAACTCTTCCTTCTTTTTTTTCCCTCCTCCCCCCTCCTGTTTTTTTCTCGCTCAAAGGTTTGCCGCACCCACCCCTTACACCACAGGCTTGTCTAGTTTTTTCTGGAATTACCCCTGACCCATGCCCTGCGGAACATTTTCACTGTTTTCTTTTCTTTTGTCCCTTCCTTTTGCACCTTGCTCCCTCTCCACTTCTTTTTTTTTTTCAATTCTGCATCCAACTTGCATCCCCCAGCACCCAACCCAGCCCCCAAGTCCCTCCCTTATCGTCTTAACATACTTGGACATGGTTGCCCCCCCAGCTCCACTTCATGAATTTTTTTCCCCAGGCCAACCACCAATGATACGAGCCTTCCCAACCCCCACCCGACCCCATTCTGTTTCACGCCTCCGTCATTCCCTTTCATTACCCCCCGTACTACTTCCCCCCCCGAGTGCTGTTCCCTTTTTTTTCCTTTTTGCACCGTACCCACCCTGACAGACAACCACAGCCAAATCGCAACCTATAACCCTCTTCCCTTTATCTCTCTATCAACCTTTTTCCACCAGTTACTTACCCACAAACTGTTGTCGAGTGTGCTCCTCCTCCGTTTTTTTTTTCCCCTTGACTCCCCCCCCCACTGGGATCTGCCGCCGGGCTTCTTCCTCGACTGCCTTCCTTTTCCCTAACTGGCCCCCCAAATCTTGCCCGCCTTCCTCTGACAAATTTTACAATATTCCTGGTCGACACTTTTCCCTCTTTTTCCCCCCTTTTGCAATCTGCTCGTGCCTCGATTTTTTTTAGCATGATACCTTCCCCCAAACATTTCTTCCCCCGTCACCAACTGGACCTTTCCCCTTTTCCTTTTTCACATACGGTTTTCCCCCCCCCCCCGGTGAATGATTCTTGTACCCAATAACCCCTTCTTCCCCGCGCCGCTCCCCCCTTTGCATTCTTCAAAGCCCCTCCCAGCTTCGCTGTAACTTTTGGTGTGTCCATTTTTTTTTACAGCAACGAGGTTGTCCAGCTTTCCCCCCCCCCCCTTCTCCTTTCGATTTTCCCTTTTTCTTTTCTCCGTTGTTTTTTGGTTTGAGATTCATAGGATCTTTTTTTTTTTCCCGCGGTTTTTCAACTCCACGTCGCTAGTGCAACTGGTCCCTTTTTTGGTTTTTTTTTTTTTAAAGATTTCTTCTTCTTTTTCTGTTCTTCCGAGTATGTGGATTTTTTCTTTTGGACTCACTCATTCTTTTATAAGGTTGGTTGTGTTTTTTTTTGGGCATCCCTTATTCCTTTCCTCCCGTACCTTTCTCCCTGTGGATTGTTGCCCTTTTCCCCGCTTGTCAACTGGTTTGTTCTGTTAAGTTTATTGCTTTTGCCTGTCCCCCTCCCCCCCCTTCCTTTTTTTTTGAACTGTTCTCCGTGTAATCGGCCATGACGTGGCTCCCCTTCTTCATTATCTTTTTCGGAGAGTTATACCCCTTTAGTGTTTTTCGGCCTCCCTCTTGCAACACCCAATTGTTTTGTCTCTTCAGTGAGCCTTCGAGTCTGCCCCCCTTTTTGATTTCGTCCACTGGATCACGGGGGTTCTTACCCCAAATTTTTTTCCCCATCCCCTTACTCATATCCCCCCTTTTTTTTGTAGGATTTTCCTGGTTGGGACCCAGATTGCTTCATTCGTAGTTTGTTTTGCGGACGTTGTTACACCCCCCCCTTCTTACGTTTGTCTTGGGCTTTTTTCCTTTTTCCCCAAACTGTCTTGGTTTTTGTCGTGCGTTTCAAATTTCCCCCGGCGGTGTTGAGACCGTTAGGTAGTTTTTGGACCTCTGGTTTTTTTTTTTCAAGTTTTTTCCGACCGAATGTTGCAGCCCCCCATGGCTTTTTTCATTTTCCTTTTTTTCACCTGTATCTTCCTTTTTTTTTTTTTCCCTTCCCACTTGTCTTACCATAAATTCGTCGGCTTTTGGGTCCCCCTTTGCTTTGTCACCGTCGTTAGATGAAGCTTTTATTTTTAGGGTGTTTTTTTCTTTTTGAGTGATGTTCTTTTTCTCTTGCACATGATCCTTGACGATGGTTGGACCCGCAAGTTTTTTTTACCTCCCCCTCCTTGCGAGAACCCATACCAACCCGTTGACCTCCACCCTTTCCCTTCCCCTTTGTTTCACCATTTCCCGAAATCGACCCCTAGAGACCCCCCGCTGTGTTTGATTTGTTGTTGATTTTTTTTTTATCCGTTTCTGTTCGGTGGTCCATCACTTTTCCTCGGTTTCTGGTCACTGCGGATGACCCCGACTTCAGATTTTTTTTTTTTTTGCGTGCTTGTAGAACACGTTGGTGCATGATTATCCGTAAGGGCTTTCGGCGGTTGCTGTCCTTTTTTTTGCTTCTCCCTTTTTTTGTTTCTTTTCTGTACCCCGTTTGGGTTCGTCTCCCTTTATTTTTTTGGATTTTTCCAGTTCGATTGACATTTTCGCGGGCTCCTTTCCCGCCCTTTATTCTCACCCCCGTTTCCCCGGAAAAAAAAAAGCCCCCCCCTGTATCGTGGGCTTTGCTGGACCGCACGACATGGGTCCCCTTTTATCTCCCCCTTTTCCGTACCTGTCAACCTTTTTTGTTTCAGTTTGCTGCGATTTTGAATCCCCTTGGGGATTTCTTTCCCTTCTGCCTGCGCCCCATCCCCATGACTCAACCCTTTCGACACCCCAGTTCGGACGGAGTTAACACCTAGAAAACCATAGTCATACCCTGACCCTTTTCCTTGACCGGGGACGTCGTCGTATGTCTCTTTCCCCCTTGTTCTGTCCCGTTGCTGAACTTTTTTTCGCCATGGCTGTGGAGTCCCCTGCCCGTCTACAGTCCCCCCCACCCCCCTCGTTTTTTGACTCCTTCCTCTTTCATAAGGACTTTGGTACGCCCACAAAGTCATTGCATCCATTTTGATTTCGTTGTTATGATGGGTTTTCCTCCATGGCCGTTGCCGCAATCTTAGCACCACTTCCCTTTACACTCTGCGGCTGAAAAGTGTTGTTTTTCTTCCCTTTTTCCTTCTCCTGAGGTCTTTTTCTAAAGCCTTCATCTGTCGTCTAGCCCATCCACCCGTCTTTTTTTGTTTTCTTTTTTTCCTTTTTTTACCAGGGTATTCAGTTTTTTTGGTTCCCTTTGTGGTCACCGGTCTCCTCACGACGTTGCTTGGCGCTTCATCGAATGCTTTTTTTTGTCTGGACCCCCTTTTCCGTTCGTTTTTTTGCACCTTCTTGGTTCCACCGTTTGAGGAAGGTTTCTAAAAGTATCTGTTCTCGCCGCCAACATCTCTTGAGACCCTTGGGCAGTCCTCTCACGCTTCCTCATTCTGGTGTCTGTCAATTGCAGGGTTTTCCTGAATCCTTCCGGTTTTTTTTTTCCCCTCTTTTTTCAATCTTCTTTTTTTTTGTGTTGCATTGTTTTATAATTTTTTTTTCGCAGCTTTTTTTCCATTTTTTTTGTTTCAAGAATCCAGTTTTTTCCTTCTTCTTCCCCTTTACCCGGGTTGCCCCTTTTTTCTTTTTGCCCGCCCTCTTTTTTTTCCATCTTACGGGCCCAATGGCGCAAATGAAGTCTCTACTCTCTTTTTTCCTCCCCCTACCTTCATCCCGTGTTTGATTCAGGAGCCTAGTGCATTCCCCTTTCTCACCCCAATCTCGCGTCATCTTTTCCTGCAAGAGCCACGTTTCACGTCTTCCCGGGAATTCGCTTTCCCCCCTCTTCAAATTTCACCGCCCCCCTGAGTCCCCACTTCTCACACCTTGCGCTTTAGGGACAGTTCCTAGTGTTCCTTCCCTCTCCTTAGTCAGCCCCAGCTTTCCCTCGATTCGTGCCACTTGTGATTTCCATGGTAGTAATTTGGTCTTTCTCCGTTACACCACTCGCTAGTCTCCTCCTTTTCTTTGGTATGACCCTGATGGGTGTCCTTGCTTCCGCTCAATTCCTTCCCTTCCACCCCGTTCTGTTGACCCAAACACAGGGTCACGTCACAGTCTCTCAACCACCCGGCCTTTGTCACAGTCCTGCTTCTACCCTTTGGCTTCTGACCTCTACTTTTTAATCGAATGTCCCGCACGTACTTTTCCCTCCACTTGTTCTCCCCTCTGGACTCCTGATTCGATTGCGGTGCTGACTCTCATTTTCATGCGTTCCATTTAGCCTCCTTCCATTGCGTTTGCGTTCCACCCGTCCTTTCCCCCCCCCTACACCCGTCTTATTTCCCCACCTCCCTCCCCCCCTTTCTCTCCCTTTTTTTCCCGCGCTCTGCGATTTTCCCCAGGGTTTTTTTTCCCAGTTTATTCCCTACGTTTCTACACTTAGCACTTTCCACCTTTTTCCGGACGGATGGATGCCACTCCATGCTTTCCCTCCTTATGATGGTTCATTTTTTGCGTGTTCTCGTGGATTACATCAGTCGGTCTTTCCCGGCCTTTGACTGTACGTCCCAATTCTGTGCTTTTTTTTTCCTTGTGTTTTTTTGTGTACCACCAGATTAAAAAGCCCTGAGCCTAGTCTTTCTCTTGGCTTTCGTTTTTCTTGTCCTCCTCGATTTATGCAAGACCTCAGTCCTGCCCGTTTCACCGGGACCCCCCCTTTGGCCGGCTGACGATTTCCGTCTTCCCTTCGAAGCATGCTCTTTTCCCCCCTTTCCTTCTAGTTTTTCCTTCAAAACCAGAACATTTTTTGCGCCCGCAAGGATGTTTTCATCACTTCCTCCACCACACTCCACCCGATACACGATTTTCCGTTTTTGTCTTTCCGATGTCCCCCAAACCACCGACCCCTTCCCTTTTTTTTCCCCCGACACTCTTCGCCCCCCTTGTGGCAGTTCCTCGATTCGCCGTTCTTACCCGCCTTTCCACCCCCCCCCCCTCCCTAACCACTGCCCCCTTACGTTTTCCCCTCCTACAACCTCATTTATGGGTTACTTTTGATATTATAGGTCGGTAAGACCCACCTCCCTTCCCGGTGTCTCCACCACAAGGCCTCTGAGGGTCCCTTGGTCCGCTCTCCCTTCCTTGCCTTCTTTTCCCCCGACTTTGCAACCCAGTTTTTTTGCATTGGTTCCTTCGCCCGCCCCCCTCCAGGTTTTTCCCTACCGTGCCCAACCGACCTTCCCCACCCCCCTTTTCCCCCCTTCTTTTTCTCATCACTTTTGACAGCCCCACGTATTCCCCAGTTCCCTACCAGTTCCCCTGCCAGCGCCGCTTTTTTTTGTCAATCCTTGCCCCTGTTTCTTCCTCTTTTTTTTCAGGCTGTTTGGAAACATATGCCATCCTCCCCTTTTCCACCTTTCCTTCTCCCGCACAACGCACTTTGCCCTTGTCTCCTTCCCCGTTTGCGCGTCCATATTAAGCAAGCCCACTCAGATTCTGAGCCAATCCTTCTGTTTCTCTTCTTTTTCCTCCCCGCCCCTCCTCCTAGACTTGTCCCCAATGTTTTTTGGCTACATCCACACAAGAAATTCCTTTGAGATTCCTCGTTTGCCCAACCCCAAAAGGGTTCAACGATTTTTCCGTCCACAATAACCTGCTTCCCCCCCCACTTCGAGACCTTTCCACGATTTGCCTCGAATGTTTTCGATGTATTTGTCCCACCTCTCCCGTCAATGGGACTTTTCAGCACCAGTGTTAAAATTGATCGTATTTATATTTTTCTCCTACGACATTTCGTGCGCCGTTGTTTTTGTAGTCGAGTGCACACACACCCCCCCCCCCCCCCCCCCCCCCCCCCCCCGCAGACAGCGCTCTTTTTTTTTCCTCTCACCCCTCCCCTTCTTTCGTGTTTCTTAAACACTTCCCCCTTGGGTCTGACGGACAGACACTGCCTTGATTGGGGCTTACCCCCTCTTTCCCCTCTTCTCCTTTGTTTTTTTGGAGGCATCTGATTTCCGATCGTGATTTTCCTCACTCATTGTAGCCCCTTTTGGGTTATCAATCGGACTCCCCCACCCACCCCCCCCCAAAACCCAAAAAACACACCTCGGAATTTCGTCTGTGTGGGACCTTCCCTGTAAACTTGGTTTGTTCATGTTTTTTTTCTCCCGCCATTTGGTTTTTTTTATTGGAAGCTTTCGCAACTTCCTTTGCGGTTCTCCTTTCTTCCCTCCCTTCCCCATGTGTTTGGCACGTCCAGGAATTGTTACCTCCTCTTTGCGGACGGTCGTTGGCTGTTTTTTTTTCCCCCCAATTTCTTTTTTTTTGTTTTCCCTTCTTTCCTTAAACAACGCCCCCTTAGTGGTGAATTTTCCGAACATTCTTCTTTCCCGGACTCCCTCATTTCCACAGAACGACGCCACCGCTTTTCTCCTTTTTCCCTTTTTCTTTTGTCCTGTTTGTCCCGTTTTTTTCTTTCGCCCCTTTGTGAGCATGGGGGCCGGCATAATTATTTTCTCTTTTTGTGTTTATTGTCAAATATTGTCTGAACCATCCTTGTTGGGCTCCAACGCGTCCCCTTACGCCCCCCGCGCTTCCCCCCCCCTCAGATTTCTTTCTCCTTCGGTTACCCCCAGACACTTGCCCCCCCTTGCCCTCTCTATCCCACCCAGTCCAATTTCACTTTTTCTACCTCGGTCTAACTCCCATTTATCTTTTTTTGAACTTCGACCCAAAACTTAGATACTCTTCGGCTCGTTCCCCTTTTGGCATTTTGTAGTGTCCCCTCTCGAGCCCCGTCCTGGTCCCCCCTTTTTTCGCGTTTTTCTTTTTTTTGTTCTAGATTTATGCTTGCACACCGCTTCTTCGACCTTCCGTTTTTTAACCCCCGTTCCCCCTCCTTCCCGGTGAAACACTGTCACTTCATGACCTTCCTGCCGCAGCACACGAAAACTTGCCACTTTCCACGGAACAATGGCTTTTCTCCCAATGTTCCTTTCTTGCGACTATTCACATTATAACGAACACTTCTCCTGCCAGCATCCTTTTTCTTTTTTTTTTTCCGGTGGTCCTTTCCCTCTTTTCTCCCTGTCCATTGCATACTCCCTTCCACGTGTTAGTGGAATCTTTTTTTGGACCCCCCAGTTTTCTTGCTTGTCTGCGATAAATCCGGCGTTGCTGGCGACGGTTTGGGTTCCGTTGCTCACACGCGCTTCGATTCTTTCCCCTTGGGCCTTTTTTTTCCCCCCTCTCTGTGATTATCGGCGCCCTTTCCTCCTCTTCCTTTTTATGAAACGTCCTTTCCGCCTCCTGCCGCGCCTCACTTCCTTTGGCTGCTGTGCTCTTTTCAACTCTCTATTGCTCGCTTTGTTTAATTTGTTGCTGAGACGTTCACCCATTTTTCCAAGGCCGCCTGTTTTGTTCATTATTTTCCCTTCTGACCGATCTTTCTCATTTACCCCCTCTTGTTGGGCTCCCTACTCTCAAACATATCTTCATGTTTGCATGAGCCCTTTCAAGCTCCTGCGAGACAGATACGCCGCCCGCCTTGCCTCCTTTCCCCCCTTCCTCTTTTTTCCCACTCCCCCCCCGGGATAGTGGACACACTTCATCCGGGAACCGGCCTAGGCTTGTTTTATTTCCCTTTTTCCCCCTGTAGTTGCCGTGGGGTGTTATACCAGTCCGTGTTTGCCCCCCCCTTCCCCGTTATCTGCAACTGTTTTGTGCTCTCTTCCCACCCCCAACCCACCACCATTTCTCCCTCTTCATTTTTCCTTTCTTTTTTCTTCATTGTTCTTTCCACGTCCCTATCCGCCTCCTGCTCCACTTTACCTTTTTCCCTATTTTTTCTCCCCTTTCCCAATTACGTTCACCGACTTAGTTACCCCGCACTTGCTTGCGAGTCGCCTCCACCCCACCTTTGTTTTGATGTTTTTTGCCTATGGCCCGCACCCACCCCCTTTTTCCAAGTATATCCCTCCTCCTTCTCGCTTCCCCAAGTGTTTCTTCTTCCGGCTACCCTGCGGCGACTTTCGTTTTTTTCTCCTTTGTCCCCCCTCCCCTCACCTACCACCCCCGAGCTTCTACAAAGCTGAATGAATCTGTTTCTAGCCCCGAACCGCCTTCGTTTTTGGAGGATTTTCTCTTTCCGTTTGGTAAAAGCGATCCTTCCCTTCTTTCCTTCCCCGGACCGGAAAATTTTTGGGGCAAAGCGCCTTCTTAGACCATATTGTTATTCCCTTCAGCCTCTACTTTTTTTTTAAACTACCAAGGGTCACACTCTCGGTTTTCTTCCCTTGTTCACCGACGCTCGCGAGCCCTTCCTTCTGGTTTTGCCCCAGCTAACACGGATTCCCTTTTTTTTTGCGGCGCGCTGGTTTTCCTTTCCTGTCTCCGTGTTGTTTTGTTTTTCCCGGTCTTTACCTCTCTTTCTTTGATTTTTTTTTTTTTCCCTCGGTCTACGAAGTGTTTGTTCTTGGGACTACGTCTACTACCTTGTTTTTTTTTGATGGCTGGCCGGCCCAGCTCTCTCTTCCTTCCTTTTTTTTTCCCCCTTTTCTTGTTTTTTGTTGTTTGATTCGAGATCTTCGCGGATCCTTTAATCCAGTACATTAACTCGCTTTTCCTCCTGCCCGTATACAAGCTTGCTTCTCTATAGACCTCGCGGCCCCCCTCCCCCCTTCCTTCCCCAACAGGCCTTTTTTCGTACTCTTGGACCTTCTTCTTCCTTCCCCCTAGTGAGGCCTGCAATGTTTTTCTTCCAGTTCTTTGAGATGCTTTGCCCCTCCGTTTCCGTCTCTCTTTATACGCGACCCCTGACTTCCCTTTCTCCCCCCCCACATCGTTTCTTGTTTTTTGTTTTGCACCCATTATTTGGTGACTTCTTATTTCGCCGTCTGGAAAGCTGCTTTTTTCAAACAAAGTCAGTTCCCCTGTTTTTTCTTTTTTTTTCTTCCGTCCCCACTCCGCTCAAGTTCACAAATTTCGCGGTTCAACATTCCCCTCCATACAAGATTCTGTCTGCTTCCTTTCCTCTCACATACCATTTCCTGTCCTGACCTTGTCCTCCACCTACCCCTAATCTTTGCCTTTTCACCCCGGTTCGCTCGTGTGGCCTAAATCCACAGCCACGACCCTTCCACGCATACCTTTTGCTTTTTTCGGTCCCCAAAGTGTTTTATACCCCCCCCTTTTTCCCAAAGGTTTTTTTCCCCTTTTCCCTATGGCTCTGATTTATACACCCCCTGTGCTCAAGACCGTTTGCTTCCCACCCCCCCGCCCCACCCTCCCCGCGTCAAGCCGTCATTTTCCATCTGGCCCCCTCCCCTTTCTTACTTTTTTTTTTATCTGTCGCCAACTTTGAAGAGAGGTGACATTTTCCTCAGCCTCGCATCCATTTTGAGTCAAGAGTATCACTTCCTCCCCCTTCCTTACTTCCACTAAGTTCATCACTCCCCCGCATTTCCTCTGTTCCCCTCTCCCTCTCACCCCATCTTTTCCCCCAATCCTCTGGCGCGATCTGCGACTGCTTTCATGTCAACTACTTCGCGTTCCTTCTTTGATCACCCTCCACCTTGTGCCCTCCCACGTTGTATTCTTTCCACTCCCCGTTTCCCCCTCCCCCCCGTTCTTCCTCCCCCCCTGGATGTTTTTTCCCCCCCTTCCTCTAATAACGCCCCATTTATATTGCCCGTCAGCCCCCTTGGAGAGTAAAAATACCTCCCCCCCCCCACCTTTTTTCTTTCTCGACGTTTGGAGTCTCTGTTTTTGATGTCCCGCCCCTTCCCTCCTAATGCCTCTCTTGTTCCCTCACTAGGTTCTTCGGCATGGAATTGCCATGTCCTTTTTTCCCCCCCCCATCAATTTTTTTTTCTCCCCCCATCCATTTTGTATTTTAGTTATGTTACCTCTAATTCTACATTACCACCGCCCCTTTTTACTTCCACATTCTTTTTATATTGTTTCTTATTTTTTACTATTCCCCTAAAGCAACTGGTGGACCACCCGTTTGTCCCCCCTCCCCTCTAAACGAATAACAACAAATTCCCCTTCTACTCAAACCGTGGCAATTTTTCTCTTGTCATCCTCCTCAAAGTTTTGTTTTTGGTCCGTACCCCTTCCCCACCTCCTTATGGGCCGCTGGGTCTTTTCCTCGGAACCCCCCTCGTTGTTTTCAAGGAACTCCCCCCCCCCAACCCCCCTCCCCCGCATCCCCTGATTTTCATCTCCTTTCCTAACCTCTTTCCCGCCAGTCCTCCATTCCCCACAATAAGCCGAGTCTTGTCCCTTTTTTCTTGACGGCCCAGCGGATATGCCCAAGTCTTTACCCTTTCGTCACTTCCTTTTTTCCCCTTCTTTTTTCAACCCCCGACGATGGTGCAACGCTCTCTCGCCCCTGTCCTGTCCCCGTTCACCACTGACTTCCCACCCATTTGAATACAATTTGGCGAGTTTACAACCCCAGTTCTTTCTCCCCCTCCCTCTGAAGCCCCCAACGCTTCCCAACCCCCTGTATTTTCACCCCCAAACCAGGTTGGGCGTACAGACCAACCCCCCCCTCCCTTGTTTCTTTTTCTCTTTTCAGACGCTTTTTTTGCCCAAAACCCTTTCCACGTTATTCGTTTTTCCCATTTCCCGATAATGCCTCCCCCCCCGATTTGCCTTCGCTCTGACAATGTCCTCAAATGTTAATTCTTCCCCCCCCCTCTCCCAGAGAACTGTTCGAATTTTTTTATACCAACCCGAGGTTTAAACCCCCCTTTTCCTACTCTTCTTCCTCCTCCCCCCCCTTTTGTTGTTTCTTCTTTTGTTTCAAGAGTTTTTGTATCAAAACACTCCCCCCCGTGTTTTTCCGCGGTAGGCCATCCAGACTGTAATTGAGGGCTTTTTTTTAATCTATTTCCCAATCTTTGTCGCGTCGGTCCTTCCCTTGTGTGAGTGATGTTTGTCCTTTCAATTGAAATAAGTTTTGTTCTTGCCGGTTTTTGGTCTGTGACCCACCCGAGCCATACTCCGGTTCCTTTTTTTTTTTTGTATTCTATTTCTGGGGAACTCCCCTTTTTTTTTTGGTCCAGGCCGCTTTTTTAGGATTTGTAGGTCCTCTTTTTGCTCCAACGCCTTCCTTTTTCCTCAAGGAGTTCTCTTAGTGTCAATTTTGTTTCTACAGATTGAATTTTACTCAACCCCGCGCCCCTGGGGCCTGGGTTGTTCTTTGGTTGTTTCTTTTTTGTTCCACCAATCTTCTTGCTTAGAGGACTTTTCCCTAGTTTTGAAACTGGAGTGCCCTTTTCCCCTTGAGGTTCCGACATCCCCCTTGCTCTTCAGATCTTCCCGGCTTCCCCTTTCCTTTCACCCCCCCTTGTTGGCGGGGGCTTTTGCTTTATTATCTTTTGATTCTCCCATCCCCGGTTTAGGTTCCTATTTTCTTATGGGAGGGTCTGACATTACCAGTTATAGTGTTTCAGGATGGGCGTCTTTTTTTTTGACCCCTCATTTCCTTATGTTTTGTGTTGAACTAGTTGCCCCCACCCTCTTCGTTTTCTGGGTAGTCCTTTTCCTCTCCCTGAATTTTTTTTTTCTTTTTGTCAGGCTCACCTTTCTTATCCCCCCCGTCCCTTGGTTTTCCCTTGGAACAATGATTTCAATCTCCCTGTCGGCGGGTTCCACAACCCCATTGTTTCTTTCTTCTTCCGACTTCTATGTTTCTTTAGTTTTTTTTTGTCTTCTTTCCCTAGGGATGGGTGGACACATTTCGTTTCCCAGACTTTTGTCCCCCAGTATGCCATTGCTGACCGGATTGGTCGTTCTTCGCTTTTTTTTGTTCCAAGCAAACTTTTTTCCCCCCTGTAAATGTTTCGTTTTGAACCCCCACGTGAACCCTAGTGTTTTCAGGTGCAAACCACTTTCTTTGGCCTTGTTTGAGATTCAGATCCCTCTTCTAAACTATTAGTTTTTGATTTCCCCCCCCCTTTTTCTTTGCGTTTTGTTCCCCCCCCCTTTCGTTTCCCCGCCCTCTTTCTTGCTCAGTGTGAATTGGTTGGTTAGTTGATCCTACACAGGTCCCCTTTTTTAGTAGCCTTGGACTTATGGCTGGTCCACCGCTCTTTTTTTGCTCTCCCCCGGCCCGCACGAGACCTATAGGCTTTTACATGTTTTTTAAGATTTTAAGTTTCGGAAGGCCTCCCCTTCTCTCGTTTTTCCGGGATCTTTTTTTCCCTGGTCTTTGTGTCCCATTGCTCCGCTTCCCCCCAATCCTCCCCCCCTATGAGTAGAGGATTTTTTCTTTTTTGCTTTGGGCTCGGAACTGTGATATCCTACTTAACTTTTTCCCCTTTTCCCCCCTTCGCCGCTTTCTCTGGTTTGAACAGGTACCCTTTTCCTCTTCTTTATCCTCTTTCTTTTCTATTCACCTTCTCGCTGTCTCTCTTCTTTCTCCTGTTTCTTGTTCCCCTTACCCTAGTTTTCTTATTTACTCTGGTCAGGGCCACACAGCAACCCTCTTTCCCCTTCCTTTTTGAATGGGTCTTTTCACGGTTTTTTTATTCTTTCCCGGTGCTCACCCACCTTTAAAAACGGTGACCCCCCCCCCCCCTCGACTAAACCTTCTCCTTTCCCTTCTCTCCCTTTTCTTTCGCGCTCTTTCTCCCCTCTTCGCCCTCCCCCCCCCCCCCCCCGCGGCCCCTTTTTCCTTGATTATTCTCTTGTTCCCCGCCGATCGTGTTTTAGTCCCATTTTAGCTTTCTTTCTCCCCCCCCCTCTTTCCCCCACGGGTTTCTCCCCCCTTTTCTTTCCTCCTTTTTCCTCTTCCCCGAAGTTTTATGGTTTGTTGTTTTACCCCCCCTGACACCCCCCAACCCTGCAACTCCTTCACGGGGTGCCTCCCCCCTTTTGCCTGAGTTTTTCACTGGACGGTCAGACAACTCCGACCCCCCTCTCTTCTTTTCCTTTGAATTTACCCGGTTATGTTGGGACGTTTTTTCTTTTGGCTTAACCCCCTTTTGTCAAGTTTCGACCACGCTTCTTTATGTTTACCACCCAACCCCTACAGTCCCCTACTTCCTGTTTATAGCCCCCCCCTTGGAAGTTCGTGTTGACCTTCTGACCGTTTGGGGGGCATTTGGTGTATCTTACATGCCCGCCTTGACTTGTCCCTGGGAATCTTTCGAAGCACTGCCTTCTCCTCTGAAACCGTGTTGCTTTCGTACCCTTTGTTTTTCCCCCTGATGAAGTCCTGCCGGGTTTCTGGTGTCAGTTCCAGACTCTTTCTTTTCCTGTTTCTTTTTTCATCCTCTACCCTTTTGTCCTTTTGGGACTTTCGGTCTTTTTGTTTTTCCGAAGCTTTTTTTCTCTTTTTTTTTTTTTTGCAGTTTTACTGCCTTCTCTGTTTGTGGTCATGATTCCTTTGTTCTCCTTTTTTGGTTTTTCCGTTTTTTTGGACTACCGGCTCTTCCCTTCAGAGTGAATTGTTTCCTTTTTTTCCAATCCTTACAAGGATTCTCTCTTTCCTCCATCTCCTTTTTTGTTTTTTTCTTTCTTCGTTTTGCCGTTTTTCCCCCCTTCCCAAGGCCCCCTCGTTCTTTCCCCCATCTTTTTTTAGTTCATCACCCCAGTTTCTTATCCCAGGGCGCTCACCACTTCCTGTTGGCCAAGCAACATCGTGGCACCACGTTTCCCTGGCACCAGTTCCCTTCTTTTTACGCTGCATGCTCCTACACCGAGCTCCTGCCCCTTCTTTCCCGGTCTAGGCAGATCCAGCACCGGCCTTTTAGTTTTTTGTAACCATGCGCTATGTTGCTGCCCTGTTCGGACCTCTTTTTTTTTTGCCCGTTGCTTTTTGCGTTTCTCGGCCCACCGGGTCATTTCACCAAAATGTATTGACTCTTTGTCTCCCACAAAATCATCACGCCATCCTCTTTCCTAAAAATTGTTCGTAGGGCTGTTTGTATGACCCTTGTTCTCTGGTTCCTCTTTCCTTCTCCAGTTTTTCGCTCCGCGCTTTCTGCGATGGATACCCTACCTGGCCTTTAGTCGAATTGAGTGACTCCTAGTTGCCCATTTTGCTTTTGACGCCATTGGTCTGACCCTTCCATTCTCTAGTGCGCAGTGTCCCCTCCAATTTTTTCCATGAGTCTCGCCACTCCTCTTGCATGTTCCTTGATCACCACTATGCACAGACCGTTTGCCTTTCCAGCCACGACAGTTTTTTCTTTTTTCTACCACATTCTTTCATTTGGTCCCCGTGCTTTTTTCCTTTCTGTCCCCCCCCCACTGATTGAGAGTTAGGTGATTCCCCTCGTTGATCCCGTGTCCATCGATTTTTTTTTATCTCCCCGGCTGATAGCATGGTTGGCCTCTTTTTTCCGGTGCGTTTCCCCCAACCCTTTCCAGCCTTTTGAGTCCCATCGTTTTTTCCTTGGGCCCCTTCCTCCCCCGCGCAGATTTTTATGCTTCCGCCTCACTACACGTCAGCAGTTTCCGTTTGCACACACCATCCGACCAGCCCTCTCCCTTCTGCTTTTCCTAGCATTTCTGGCCCCGTTCTCCCCTTTCATTTCCACTGTTGCCACCACCCCCCGATACTCTGATGGCTACCGCACCACAACCAAACCCAATACCGCCTTGTCGCTTTTTAGTCTCGTTTTTTTTTTGACCACCTGACATTGCCTCAAACCTCTTTTCTTCTCTCCGGTTTTCTAAGTGTTCTCCTCCCCGGTGCCCCAAGTCTGTGTTTCCAATCATGCAGACCCCCCCACCGGACCGTTATCCGCCTAGGTCCCACCCATCCTTTCCCCCCACCGTTACGTCAATCTCCCTAATTTCTCCCACCACCTTTCAGGTTACCCACCCCCCAACTTTGGCGCCAGTGGATGCATCTCTCCCCTCTTTTTTTTCCGGTCCCCCCCCTGCCCCAGGAGTTTTTTGTACGGCAGCAGTGTTCCTTTTCGTCACGACACCATTCCTGCTGCCCCATCGTCCAAATCTAACTTTGTCGCCCTCTCCTTGTATTTGTTACCTTTTCTCGTGACCCCCCTTCCCCCCCTACCCAACACCGAACTTCACGATTTCCTTCCTCCCCTCTTTCGTATGAAGATACACACCCCTTCTCTTAGGACTATCATTTTATAAATCTGCGCCCGCCCCAAAACGAGACGTTTTGTTTCCCACCTTGCCTTTTTTTTTTCTTCCCCCGCCGCCCATCAATTTGTTCCACGCTGCAGAAACTTTTTCTGTCTCCCCCCGCTCGCAGCACTTTTTCGGGTGGCCACCCAACATTCTTTCCCTTCTAGCAACCTGGCCACCACCCTTTTCCTTTTGCGCACCGAATTTTGAGATTTTTTTTTCTGGAACCCCCCTTTCTGCTTTCTTGATCCATAACTCCTCCCACTCCGCGCCCAAATTGGTATACAACAAGGTCCCGATGATGACACGCCTCACCTCCCTTTGTGTTCTGTTTTGCGTTTACTTTTTGGAGTTTTCTTCTTGTCCCTAGTTGTTTCAAACCCAAGATTTCT
>Ga0179593_1531675_pt1 | contig 16418 bp, 25 predicted proteins | sample CZODoug2_1_08_16_FD_185931 | JGI IMG/M metagenome (GOLD analysis project Ga0179593, IMG submission 185931) | Vadose zone soil fungal communities from Angelo Coast Range Reserve, California, USA - CZODoug2_1_08_16fungal (PacBio error correction) | ecosystem: Environmental > Terrestrial > Soil >... | reverse complement strand
ATTTGTCTATCTTGACAAAGAAGTTTTTTTCTCTAGGGTCTGGAATGAGCCCTTCCAGGAATTAGTCCCGTGCTGACTCGAAAAATACTCTTTCTCTCCACAGGCGAGCCTTTCTTCCTCTTAGAGAAAGAAAACCCCTCCTGGAGAGAGCCTAACTGTCCTCGTCGATGAAGACGATCGGTCTCTTCCTTCTCGGAGGGAACGAGAAGGATGACCTTGGTGTCTCACATCTTAATCTTCTAAGAAATTATCCTAGAACGTGATCCTTTTTATAGATAATCCCCCTTCCTCCCTTCGAGACATGGATTTTTTTTCCTTGCCCTCGTCATCTCCTTTCCCCCCTTCGCTTAGACGTCCTTTTTCCCCCCCCCACCCCCCTTTCCCCCCCACCCCTCCCCCCCCTTTTTTTTCGTAAATAAGGAATAGAATTCCTTTTTCCCCTTATGAGGGTTTCTGTCGTCCCCTTTGAAAGAAGAAGAACGTATTTTTTTCTTTCTTCCCAGATGGAATGTAGTTTTTATACCATTTTTGAAGTGGAGAGAATTATAATTTTTGTTTTTTATTTACGAGAAGGCCCCCCCCCTTTTTTCTCTCTTGTCTTCCTCTTTTAACGCCCCCGCACGGCTCCTTTCCGTTTTTTGTGCGCGAGGATGCCGTGATAAAAATATCCCAGATCCCGGGAGTCACTCCTTTTCTTTTCAGAGAGTTAATTCCCCCCCCAGGAGTTTTTCCATGTCGCGTTCTCCCTGTGCTTTAATAAAACGCATTTTTTCCTCAGTTCCTATCAGACTAGAGAAGGGTTGATCCCTCTATACTCACCCCCCCCCCCCCCCCCCCCCCCCCCCACTCCCACGGAACTCTTATCTCTTTGAAGAGGAGCTTCCTCCCTCCCCAGGCATAGATAGGAAGAGTATGCACGATGCTTCCCCCCCCCCCAGCGCTTTTCTCTTTTTTTGGTAACACGTTCCCTCTGTCTTCTCACTGAAGTCTGCTGACAGGTGTAGCCGGAACGCTCCCTCCTTCCTCTCTCTTTTAATATAATCTTGTTGTTGTTTTCTACTTTTTTTTTTTCAGAGATGAGCAAACAGAGTTTCCTCTGCACACCTCTCATTGAGGACGCACTTCTTCACCTCGCCGCTCAACTTGTCTTTCAAAAGCCGATGCGACAAGTTCTCCCCTTCCCAGCATGCCCCTAGACAGGCATTCCGGTCTGGTCTCAGTACCCTCCTCCCCCAGAGCCAGAGTACCCCTTCCCGTGACCATTTTTGAGCAGATTCCTTATCGTATACTCTCCCCCCCCCCTGGAAGATAAAGGAACTTCTTTTCTCCCAATGCGGTTTATTTCGAGGCTTTTTTTTTTTCCAAAATAGAGATTCTTCTCTGACGTAGCCTTTTTTTGAACCTGCGTCCCTCCCTGAAGTTTTTCCCCCCCCCTTCTTCTTTTCTGTGCGAAGGTGCATCACGCCGCGCCCCTTCTCCCCCCCCGTCGCGGCCACAGTTACCGAAGGCCTCTTTTTTTCGATGGCATGGACATCGCCCCTCTTCGCGCGCCCATTTAAAGGAGCAAAGATCGCCCTCCTTTTTTTTTTCCGCCAAGAACCCATATTGGTTTCCCCATAAATACCCTTTTTCCCTGATTTTCTGGGGAAGATCCCCCGACACGATCTGGTTGCTTCCATCCTTAATGAAATTACCTCCCCCCCCCCCTTCGCCCCTCCCAGCGCGCGCGCTGAACACCATTCGACTTTTGTTTTTTTTTTACGAGGAAATAGGAATCCACCCCTGAACAATGCCCCTTCCGGAAAATACGCCTCCTTTCCTGAAAAAGTGATTCGAGTAACGACCTTTTTTCTTCCCCCCTCCCCCCGTCCTGAATTGATGTGATAAACTTTTGTTACCCTTTTGTTCTCCCTCCCGGAGAGATGCTCCCTTCACACGAGATCTCTTTCCAGCCCTCCCGCATTTTGAGGGTTTTTCATCGTAAAACGAGAGCTCTTATTTTTCCTCTCCTTGAGAGATTCACTGCCCCCGTCAAACGGCCTGTCCACGACTGAAGACTCCCCCCTACCGGCTCATATTAGATACTCCCCTATGGCCTCTTCCGACGTCACTCCCGCCAGATAGGGCGAGTCTCATAATCCTGCGTCCTTTAAAGAGCAAAGCCGCCATCGGCCCCATCCTGCTACCCATACAATTAATGCCCCTTTTTCTTTGATACGAGTAGTCAGGAGAAGCCTTTTGTACCTTTTTCCCCTTTCAGCGAGAAGAGGCCTACCGCCGCCTCCTCTTGCCCAAGAAATCTTCTTCCGTTCGAGGCCGCTTTTTCTCCTCCCTTCACTCCGTCAGGCCCCGGCAGGAACGCCTCGCCCGTTTGCTCCTCTTTCGATAAGAGATGAACACTTGGCCCTCCCCTCGACACTCCGAATTTAATTTGGTTTTCCTCCCTTTTTGCATGATATGTGACACGAACCTTTCTCCCCATGCCACGATAACCGCCCTCCCCCCGATTTTTCCCTTTCCCCCATTGCTATAGCAGGGTACGCCCCGCCACGGTCCCCCGAACGAGAGAAGCCCCCCTCCTCGCGGAAGATCGCCGCCGAGGAGCCGTCTTCCCTTTTTCCCTCCCTTTTGCGAGGAAGGACTCCCGTTTACCTTAGCTTCTAGCCCCCCTATCGTAAATTTCAGACGCCTCCACATGAGTACAATCCTTTTCTTTTCGTCTCCTCATGATAGAGAGCTCCTCTCCCGCGCCCTAAGGAGATCAACCCCATGTTAAACGATCCCCCCAAGCCACGACTGCCTTTGCTCCCTCGGCCTTTTTGAATCGAGTTCCCCCTCCCTCTTTCCGTCTGAAGAATAGTTTTACACGCCTCCCCCCCTCGCAGAAGACCTTAGCACTAATTCCCCCATCCCGGCCGGAAATTCGTCCTTTTTCCCCCAAACCACAACCCAAGGTAGAAGCAGACCCCCCTTTTTTTTTTTTCTTACGTAGATCTCCCGACCCCTTCCTTCCCTCGACAACACTCTAATGTGTTCCACTTCTTTTCCCCGCCTTTTAGCACCTCCCCGAAGCTTTTCTTTTTCGAATGAGAGCAAGCGAGATTACCCTTCTTTCAAGAGAAAAAGTCTTCCTTCCCCGGTGTTTTTTTTTTTTATTTTTTTTTTTTTTTTTTTGTGGGTTGGTTGTGTTTTCTTTTTTTTTTTTTCTTTTTTTTCTTCTTTCTTTCTCCTTTTGTGTTTTTTTTCTTTTTTTTTTTTTTTTTTGGCCGGACTATACAGATGTCCCTGCCTTTTTTTTTTCGCTGGTAAAGCGTTGCGCTCGCCTACCGACATCTTTCTTCTTGCCAAGCGCACCCTCTTAAGGAGGGGCCCCCCCTTTCCTCCATGTCTGAAGCCTTCCTACCGAATGCAGCTGCGCGAGGCCTTTCTCCCCGGAGACTGAGCCCCCATCTTTCTATTTCTGTTCTTCCCCTTAACATAAGATCCCCTTTCCGTGCTCAATTCTTCTTTCCGCATCCTCCCCGTGCTAACATGGCAACCCTCCATCCTCCCCCAGAGAAAACCCCCCCCTTTCCCGCAAATCCAAGACCGAGCTCACCCCAGAGAATGTACGCCCTTTCCATTCACATGAGAAAGACAACTCGTCCCGTCCCCCTTTAAGGAATGAATACCCCCATACTGGAGGTAATTTTGCTGGAGCACTCGGGGGCATTCCCCACGCTTATACATCCCCCCCCGCGTTCCCATGAGAAGGATGCAGCGGCCCCCCTCTCCGCGCCTAAGGCGACCCTCGCCCCCTTTTCTTTTGTCAACCCCCAAGAGGATCCTTTTATCTTCCCTCCGGCATGAATGAGGCAGCCAAGCCCGCCCCTTCGCACACCCTTCCAGACTAGACTTTCTTCCCCCCTCGCTGAGGCAGGACTCGCACATAATTGAGGTCCTCCCTTTTGCTGATTTAAACAGTTTAGACATGCGTTCTTTTTCTTGCAACAAAAAGAATAATCTTTACCTTTTTCCCCTTTCAAGACGATTTTTTATGGGCGTATTTTCCCAGAGCAACAGCGCTGATGAGCTGTTCCTTTCCCCAACACCCCCCCCCCAGGCCTTTTTTTTCTGGCAATTACGCTCTGCCCCGCCCGACGTCGCTTTCACGGCCGTTTCCAGCCTTTGGGCCCCCTCGCCCAGATCGACAGATTCTTTGCGTCCGGGATCTTAAGGCAAAGCCTCAAATCCCTTGACGTTTCGCCTGAGATGCCTTTTTCCGAGTCTTTCCCCCCTTGTCCGAGCGACCAGCGGCCCTCTTCCTGAGTAGAGCTCCCTCGAATGACCGGTAAAAGTTCCTTTTTCCCCCGCTTGATCTTTCCCCGATAGAAACAGGACATGCCTGGCTAGTATAGGTTCTTCCCAACCCTGCTTTCTCCTTCCCTCTCATGAAGATTTCTGCCCCGGCGTCCCTCTGCAAAAACCCCATGTGCCTCCCCCCTTCCTCTCTCGAGGTTAACGCCCAAGTTTCCCTGAGAGGCATGCGCATTATGTTTCTTTTCAGGTGCCTGTACCCGTCCCCCCAAGATATAACTCCCTAAGAGCCTCGCCGTCCCTTCGCCTCAAGACTCCCAATTCTACCAGACTTCCTTAGCCCTTTTTTTTTTTTTTTTTTATTTTTTTCTTGCGCTTCCGAGCTTCCAGAGACTTCGGCGCGACGCCCCCCCCCCTCCTGAAATATATGACCTAAGACAGAGCGCCCCCCCCCTACAATCCACATTGTCTTCCCCGCACTCCTCTTGCCTTTTTTCCACGACGAACGCTTCCTTTCCTACGAATAGCCGATGATCGGCCCTCAGCCCTTTTTTTCTGTCCTCCTCATAAGAGCAAACACACGACACCGCTCTTTCACAAATCTCCATGCCGCCGCAGGAGCTTTTCTTTGGTCGAGCTCCTTTCAATCTAATATATTTTTTTCCCCCCCTTCTTTTTTTTTTTTCCTTCATTTCAAGGATGATTCCCCCCTAATCCTTATATCGGTCTCATCGCTCTCAGTGAACTCCAGGTGTAAGCGGTGACATGCATTTCCCCCTTTTCAGTTTGGGAAGAAGTTATGCGTGTACTTTTCCGTAATAATGACGAGCGTTTTTCTCGCTCCTTCGCGATATTCCTGATATTATTTTGAAATTTTTGAAAAGGCTTTCCCCCCCCCCCCCACCACCCCCCCCCCCCCCCCCCCCCCCCCCCCCCCCCCCCCCCCCCCCCCCCCCCCCCCCCCCCCCCCCCCCCACACACCCCCCCCCCCCCCCCACGTAATACGGCTTCGAGAAATTCTTGTATTTTCCCGAGGGATCTTAGCAGATGACACTCCCTTTTTTTTTTTTGCAGGTTAAGGCTTTGTAGCCCCAATTTTTTTCCTTTTTCTGAAAAATACGACCTCGAATATTAGGAATAAAGATATTCTTTAGGGGTAGGCATAGATTCCTTCTTTTATTGTGAGTCATTCCTTTTTGAATTCAAGGAGATCGAGGTTTCTGTATACTGAGATTGACGCGTAAGCTTCTCCGACCTTCCCGAAGATTATCTCCTTTTTTTTTCCCATAATCCCTCCGCAGGCGTAGTTTCTAGAGGATGTCCCCCCTCCCCGCCGCATTTAGACCATCCTTTTTCTGAAAGAGAGGGCTCCCTCCCCCGATTCGCATTCTTCTTCCGAAAAACCCCCATAATCGAGATGAAGGAGTTGACAACGTTTATGAAGAACACTTACAGATTACATCTTGATGCCCCTTCTGTGAAGCGAAATAGTGCACCCCCCGAGAATTTCTTCCATGAAAGAATGTTTTTTTTTTTTCCTCCCCATGTCTGAATAATTCTCTGGACCTGCAATTTTTCGCCCCGTCCTTTGAGTGCGCAAGTGAAGCGTCCCCCCTTCCTCCAAGGTCTGATGTTGTTAGTTTTTCCCGATTTTTAGAGCAAAGATTAGGGGCCGTTGCCCTTCCGAATAGTCGGCTACTGGGGTCTTTTCTTTAACCCAGTTCGGATTTTTATTGGTGAAAGTGCCCGCAAATTGTACTATCCAAAGGCCCCCCCTTTTTTTTTTTTTCCGAGTCGCGCCTCTCATCGTTTTCGCATAATTTGCGGTTTTCAGCGGGGGATTTCCCCCCCGTAGGCCCCCCCCTTCCCCGCGAAATACGTCTTTTATCGGCGTCGCCCACGACCTTTTCTTCTCTACTTTCAGCAGAAGGAGAGAAAGTCTTCCGGACCTCGGCTGCTTTTTCCTAGAGCCTCTTTTTTTCACGAAAAGAATAGACACCCCAGCCAATGCTTACGGTCTCTTCTTTCCTTTCAAGAATTATCTCCCCTCCATGTAGCGGTCCATTCTTTCCTCCCTCTGAGAGACATCTTCCTCAAGCGCTCTTACTTTTTTTTTTTGCAGGACTGTAAGTAACGCTGAAAAACCCACTGGCGCAAAGATCATATTTGATAGGATCTTCCGGTTGCGTATCGTTCCGTGCCGCGACGGCCCTTCCCCCCTGGCGCATTTCAGACCAGGAGTTTTTCCGTTTTGGTGTGTCCTTTGGAGGCTGATTTTTCGTCATGTTCCTTCTCCGGAGTCCGCTTTTTCGGAAGATTAATCGGTCACTTTTTGTTATGTTTCATCTCCATCGCCCCTCGACAGGGACGCGTTTTTTTTCCTCCTCGTCGCACAGCTTGTTCCTCTCTTCCCTTTCAGCATGTAGGCCGTGGCCCGCTCGGCGGGTCGTAGCTCGCGGTCGAAAATCTTCTTTTTCCCCCCCCCTTTTTCACGTCTGGCCTTCTTTCCCCCTGCCTGAGTAAAAGACAGAAATTTTTCCATCTGGAAGCCGGTCGATCGTTTTCCCTCGCAGCCGGCGTCCTTGTTTCCCTCGCTATCACCCGGTTTCGCCTTACGCTTTTTCCCCAGGAGCACTCCGCAAACGTGGCTGATGCTTGACAGCACCCTTTCGGCCTGCGATGTCCTGGCGCGCCAGTTTTTTCCCTCCGTCCTCCGCGCTTTCGTCAGCCCGATTTTTTCAGAATCCCCTCTTATTTTTTTTCCGTCTTTTCGCTTAAGAGCCGGCCTCGCGAGCGTTTCCGTCCCCTTCCCCTTTACCTGACTCGCACTCGCGCACCCAGCGTTCGGCAAGCGGTTCTTTTTTTTTTTCCCATTCGATGTGAGGTGTCTCCTCATGAGACGGCTCTCCCCTCGCTATCGACCCTTAAACGTTGACTACTCTTCAATGTCTTGAGGCGGCTTTTAAATAGGCGACATACCATTTCTCTCCCCCTTCTGCGATACGGATAATAGCCCCCTTTCTCTTTAGACGTGAACCCCCCCCTCAGAAGCCGTTTCGAATCGCGCGTCTTTTCCGGCGAACCTAGCTTTTCACGGCCCTTACACTTTTGCTTTCCGGAGAGAGAGTCAATTGTCCGCCCAAGGATCCGATGATCCTTTTCCGCCCAGCTTCGTTCCGATTTCTTTACCCCTCCATTAAAGCTTACCTAATTGCCATTTGACCTAGTTCCTTATTCTATTCAATAGAGAAAAAGGCAGCCTCTCCTTCTTCCGCGACGCTCCCCCCCCTGAATGCCCTCACCGAGAATTATACCTACTTAAGAGGGAAGAGCCTCCCCCCCCCCTCCCTTTCGTCGCGAGCTTTCTTTCTCGACTTTTCTACTTCCCCTTGGAGCAATAGACGAACCTTCTCCGTACTGAAACCCCTGCAACGTGCCCCCCTTAATAAGACCTCCCCTTACAAATTCCTGCGTCCCAGAGCATCAGCAGAGCGACCCCGAGAATTCGCTCTTTCCCCTTTTTTTTTGTCAATAAGAAAATGATTTCTGATCGAAATGCAGTCTTTTCTTGGCTTCTTTATCTCGACGAAAGCCTCTCCTTTGCGAAAGTGAGGTCGGCCATTTTTCACTTATTCGACATTTTCCCGAGCTCCTCCCCCCCCCCCAACACCCCCCCCCCTCCGTGACAGGTTGATTTTCCATAATGCAATGCTAAGTTTCAGCCGTAGCCGCAGAATCTCTCCTTTCTTTGAGGGCGCGGCCCTTTACACTCAATGCGTTTTTCGCAAAAAGCACGGGCCGCTGGAATTCCTCTATCCTTTTTTTCCGCCTGAGGGAGTATTCCCCCTTTTTACTCACCCGTTGCATGTTCATGCTGGAACTCCTTTTTTTCCAGTAACCCACACTCCCCTTCGCTCCCCGCGCCTGTCTTTGAGGAAATCAGGCTAATAGAAGATATGCCTTTTCCCCCCTCTTCTTTTTCTGGCGGCCTGAGGCCTTCCTGCACAATAAGCCTCGTTCCCGCTTTTTAACGTGGATACCAGAGGATTTTTCCGCAATGCTCGGTGGCCCCTATTCTCCTTTTTTGCGCTCACCCATCTTTCCCCTTCCCGAGACCTTTTTCGGAACACTGGCTCTTTTTACTGAAGGGAAGAATTGCTTTTTTTTTCTTCCCTCGCCCACTATCGAGTGTTGAAACCGGCCCTATGCCCCCTCCACAGCTCCCCCCCTGCCGTCATTGAAATACCTACTCGTTGCATTACGCCTCTCTACTTTTTCCCTTAAATAAACCGATTGGCAAGTCAGTCTTCTCTGCCCTTTTTGTGCCGGCGCTCGAAATTTTCGCTTCAGGCGTTTCGCCCTGGTGCTCATTCCACAGGCGGGCCGGCGCCTTCTTCCCTCCTCCCGGCCCAGGACGCATGAAACCTGCGCCGGCCCCCCTTTTTTTCTTTTTTTCTTTGGACAGGAACGCCGTTGACCCCCTTCTTTCCGTGTTTACCTCGGACAGAAGGCTCCCTTTGTTGTAGCCGCTGAACCTTTTTATCCCATCTCTCTCTACTTTACTCTTTTCCTTAGAGAGATGGGTACTGCTCCCTGTTCGTTTCCCGGTTTAATGAGGCCTCTTTTTTCCCAGCGACCTTTCCCCCCTTCGCCGTTTCCACCTCTCCTTGCCGGCAAAGCAAACTTCTGCCCCATTATGCAATAGGGCCCTTTCGAGTCCGTTTGACCTCCGTGAATCCCGCCGCCCGTACCGTCGCCGCGAGGGCGATTTTGCGTCGAAGCCCCCCCCGAGGGCGCTCTTCTTCGCAAATGCGCGTTTATTTTATAAGGCTCGGAGGACGTTCCCCACGCGGCTGACATTCCGGTCGCACAGCCGTGCGTATGACGCGACAGCCCTTTCCCACCGACTTTTTTCGTGATACAAGAAAGACGCTCCCCCCCCTCTTAATCCGGCTTTAAAGCATGGACAGCACCCGGATCTCTTTGATCTTTCGACACGGCCGTCGCCGTGCCGCATAGAAAAGGCCCCTCTCCGCAAACCCAGAGTTTGCGCAGACATTCCTCTTTCTTAATTATAAAAGCAATATTTTCAGATGGTTTCAGCCTGCCCCCCTGTGCAAGTAGAGGACCATGACCCCCCCTTAGTTCCCTACAATTAGAAGATGCTGCGTTTTCTTTCCCTTCCTTTTTCTTAAGGAGACGAGGGGCATCCTTCTTTCCTAAAACTTCCCCATTCAGGGATAGCGAACCTCCGCCTTGAATAAGAAAAGGTGAATACGTCCCCCTTTTTCCATCAGGACATGAATCTTTTCTTTGATTTGCTTTACCCCTCCAGGGAAGAAACAGCGCTCCTTCCCTTTTCGATGAGTCCATAGCGCGTCGTAGCCCTAAAACCCTTCTCCCGTACTTTGAGCGAGGCCTCGCCTCCCTTCGGGAGCAGAAAGCCCCCGACAAAAGCTTCTGCCCAGAATTTTTTCTCGAAAATAGCCCTATGCCCACTCCAGAAGCAAAGAGCTTCCCTTAGCCTTGAAGCGGTATGCATACGGTTCTCCTCTCACTAGGCCGGGAGCACCGCCTCATTACTTCCCCGAGCCAGCTTCTTGCTACGAAGTCGAGAAAATTCAGGCCTCGCCCCCAGCCGTTACTTTTGCTCGGCGAATGTTTTTTTGGTGAAGTCGAAGGCTCTAGCGTTTTTCCGACCAGACCTTCTCCAATTACTCCGCCCTTCGGAATTCGCGACAGAATAGGTCAGGTTTCCCCTTCCTTGCGAGGCGAAGCTGAAAAGAAGATCATATTCGAGCTGCCTATGTTTCCTTCCTTCTTAAGCCTAAGAATCCTTTCAACTCGCATTTTCTGGCATAGAGATTTCCCCCCCTAAATACCCCCCTTGGACTAACCTTTTTTTTTCTTCCTCCTCTCCCCCTTTAGATAAGAAGATGGCACAAGTATTTCGCCCCAGACTCAGAAGCGAACCGGCCAGGATAGTCGTTTTCCTCCTTTTCCAGGATCGTCGCATATAGGAGCCGAACTGACTCAGGACAAAGATCCCCCCCCTCCCTTCCCCCTAAAAGGAAATCGTCTCCCCTTCAACCAAGCCCCCCCCCCCCCCCCCCCCTCCCCACCCCCCCCGACCCCCCCCCCCCCCCCCCCCCCCCCCCCGTCGAGCCCACACTACTCCCTTTCCCCCCCTCCGCAAGCCAAACAATGATTTTCCGCTTCGTCACTTTCCCTCTGGAGCCGATGACCCTTGCAGCCCCTAGAAGTCCGCCCCAGGAGTCGTCCCTCCCTCCGTTCAACTCCACCATCCCCATGTACGACATTTTTTTCTAGTTCTTTTCTTTCGTGAGAATCAGAGTTCCTTTCCCTTCATTGCATCGAATACCATTGAAGATCCGTCAGAATACCGCATAAAACATACCACTTTTTTTTCGTGCTGAGCAGGTCGCCGCCCTCTTGTCTCCCCCCTTTCCTTCCCCCTGACCCTTGCTTCAGCAATCCGTGCACCTTTGCGGTCCACATTCCGGTCCCTTCGAAAATCTCCACTCGGGCCTATTTCTGAGACATTTTTTTCTCCCCATGCAGCCCTTAAAGTCAAAGGAAAATGCTTGTCCAAGTCTCCGTCCCTCCGAAGGAAGAAGCTAAAGAATTCTTTCGTTTCCCCCCCGCATGAATCTCCGAGGAGTCAGCTCGGCCCGTATCGAAGACTTTTTTTACATCCCTGGCAATAGATAAATGACCGGAACTTTCTTTCCTCCCCCCTTTATCCTTTCGGAAGCAAAATGAATGAATATCTTATCTCTACGACCCCTTTTTTTTCCCCTGGGCGCCGACGCGCTTTCTTTCGTCTGCTAAAGAAAATAAGCCCCTCTCTTTTTTCCTATAAGGAAGACCCCCCACGCTGGTTTAGGAGAAGGAAAATTACTACCATACATTAACTTCCCGGACGCACGCCTATTTAAAGCCGAAACTTTCTCCCCGACGCCAGGCAACGTTCACCTCTCTCAACCCTTTTTCTTTGCCCATGAATCCTATAAAATATTTCTTTTCTCGGCGCTCCCCCTACGGGGGCCTTCAGGCACAGAACCCTCCCCCCTCCATGCGCAGCTCTCGGTTCTTTCTAATGCGCGCTTTTGGCTAAGGGGCCCTACGAGAGGAAGTTCCTTTCGTCCCGCGAGATACTTTCCTCCTTCCGTTCTTTTTCCTTTCTTTTTTTCACACAGCCGCCGGTGCTCCCCCCCCCATGAAAGAAGCCTTTTTTTTTCCGGACCCCTAATGCAGGCTTGTGGCTCAATTGAGCGACTTTCCCCTCTCTCCGAATTACTGGTTCTGTGGTGAGCTTTTTTTGCTCAAGCTTCGTATCAATTGATGCTCCTCCTTGCCCCTTCGCGCGCGAACCGAGCCGATCTCAACGCGGTGCTTCCCCACCCCACGTTCCCCCCCTTTCGGCAATTACTCGCTCCCCCCCTTCTCTACACTTCCCGGCCAGCCGTCACAATTCCCGCACTACTATCATAATCATCTTCACGGGCTACCACAGGGTTTTTCCCTCAAAAGTTTCCCCCGCGCATGCCTCGGCATTAACGAAATTTTTTCTCTCCAGCGCCGCAATCATGTGCGAGATCGTCTTAGTACAGGACTGTTTGGAAAGCCCTGCAAGCATTAGTCTTTTCTAGCCACAAAACGATTTCCTCTTTTCTTTTCCATGCAGAATATTTTTGCGCCCAATAAGTGTTAACTAGACCCCCCACCGTTTTGATAGAGACTTCTTTTTTCGATTATAGAGTAAGTACCCCCTCCCTTTTCTTTCACGAATGGAATTCTTTCCTTATGACTGAGAGGACACGTTTAGCGGAAGAGAACGCTTCCCCCCCCCGCGGCTTCGCACCCGTTTCCCCTAACCCCCCCCCTCTATCCGACTCCAAAAGAGACGATGCCTCCTTCTGCTACGTAGACTACGCTGCCCCCCGGTTTTTTTTTTTTTCTTTTCTCTTTCTTTTTTTTTTTTTTTTTCTTCTTTCCTTTTTTTTTTTTTTTTTTTTTTTTTTTTTTTCCCTTTTTGTTTTGTGCAGCGAACTTTTAAGACCCTTCCCTCAGCAACCCCTTCCCCTGACTTCCAGCTCGGTGTTTTCCCATAAACAATACCTTCTAGAACCATAGAACGCCCTACCGCCTCTCAGAAGAGCTCACATCCCCCCCGCGTCTCCCTCCCTCAATCCGCGGATAAGACCGATAAGATTGTACGAAGAGACCCCTCGCAGATTCCGGTTTTACGTAAATCCTCTCGCACAAAACCCCCCCTTTGGCACACACGCACACCTGGCAAGATTTTTTTTTCTCTTCGCACTGATCGATATAATGATCATCCTCTCTCCCCTTTTTTTCTCGAGATCAGGAGCCTTGATTTTTCCAAACGGTGTAGTGGTCGCTCGGCAAAGAGACTTCCCCGTTTAGTCAGAGAAGAATAGCCCCATTCTTTATGCATCTCCTCCTTCTAGAAATAATGCAGGCTTTTCGTGCGCTTTCTTTAAGTCCGGTTTGTTGGCATAAATAGTAGCCCTTTTTTCCCCCAGGCCAGTCTCTTGATCCCCCTCTTCCTCTCCCCCCTGGCCAGGGATTGTAAAAGTTTTTCTCTGTTCGATAGACCCCCCGGTAGTTAAGCCCCAGCAAGTTTTTTTCCTTCGAACGGTAGACTTTACGACACGCCTCTGTCCCTGAGTATAGAGCCCAGGCTTCTGGTTTTCCCTGTCGTATCGGATAGGACCTCTTTGGAGAGGAAGCCCCCCCCTTTGATCCCTGCGATTTATTTTCTCAGGAGTTGCGAAGGAACTACTATACGAAATCAATCGCGACATGGAGGCGATCATGCTCTGACTTCCTCCTTGCAGAAACACATCGGTTTGTCTTCCCTTTTTTTTTTCGGAGCAAGGATGTTCTCCCGACGGCACCTTTTCGAAATCGCTTGGGCTTTTTTTTTTTTTTTTCTTCCCTTATACGAAAGCCGTGAAGGACCTCCAGCCCACAGTACTTTTTTTCATGAGAAGGAAGCCCTGTCCCCCCGAGCGCACACGAACAGACATTCTGAAGATGGGGATCTCACACCATTCTTCGTTCACATTCATGAAAGGAAATTTAAGTCACGTTTGGATTTGCGTGTCTTTCCAAAGTCCAGAAAGCTTCTGTTTTATGGAGGCAAAGTGTCGTTCAGGCTGGCCCCCCTTCCCCCCGAATAGTAGGAGAAGGAGCTTTGGTGATTGAAAGGAGACCCTTTTTTCCCCTTTGAATTGCGTCTTAAGACTCCCAGATGTGACCTGTTCCCAGGACCAAGTCTGTACGTAGCTCTTGGTCGAATAATGGCAACGGCCTAAAGAGGAAAGAGAATCCTTTTTTCCCCTCACCTACCTTTTCCTATGCGAATAGCAAATCCCCTTTCTGCGCCGCCACGCCGGATGACTCCGCTTGGTGCCCTTTTTTTTTTGCTGCCGGTCTGGCGCTTTGCCGCCCCCGTGCAATTCCTCCCCTTTTTTCCTAGAAAGAGAAATAAGCCCTTCTTTAATATTCCTCGCAACGGACGTCGCTGAAGCCCCTCAATCTCCTTAGCCGAGACCCTGAGAACCCTCCTTAGACGGTTTCCCGCCCCTCCACGAGAAAGTTTCCCCCCTTGAATGCTTGAATATTGCTAGGGTTTCCCCCCTTTTGCGACAGTGAAGCTCTCGCGGCAGCTTTTCGACCAGGCGTCGTGCCTAGGGGTAGCTAGAGTAATTTTTTCGAGACCAAGTGCCTCCGCTTTTTTAATTCCCTCCGCGAAGGAGGCGACTTACTTCCCGTCGTAAGGAGTTCTAGCGACAGGCGTCCTCGCGAACGGACCCAGGGACTGATTTTCCTCGCCCGCCAAGCATCCCCCCCCCATGTCTCTAGATCTCCCTCTTCAGCCATGATAGGAGGGAAGCTTTTCCCCTTAAGCCTTTTTCTTTGGCGAGTGCGATCTCATGTAGGAAATTTTCCTCCTTCGCTGGCCGGCGCAGCTGACACCCCCCCGATTGACCCAGTTTGTCAGCCATCCTAGGAAGGCAGCACCTCTTTTGTATAGAGTTTTTCCTCTAGAGGCCAGAAAGCACTACTTCTCCCCGGGTTCAAAAGCAAGTGGATTTCGCAGGCGCGGCACCCCTTCCTTTTGCCTCCAGTTAGGCTTCCCTTTTTCTCATCAGCTAGAGAGGTAGCCGCCGTAGACGACCCTGGCACGGAACGACCCCCTCTTTCGCCGATAGATTCCGCTTTTCTTACGGGGATTTTTTCCGCACAGGCCAGGCACTCTCACGCCCTTCCCTTCCCGATCACATTTGAAGAAATCGATTCCTCCCTTCGCGCACAAAAGCGCCATGAAAGCTTTTTTTCGCGGTGTGTTTGGGTTTGAACACTTGCGTTTTTTCTTTGACGCTCTAGGAAGAGGGCTAGACTCCCTTTTTTCCTAGATAAATATCGCAGCGAGTTCACGTTAGACGACAGTCGCTTCTGCCATTTTTCTGCGGGATGGACGATCGGTTTGACTAGACTTTTTTAGCGAATCAGAGAATAATCGCCGCCCTTCATGTGAAAAGAGTCCTTCCTGACGAATTTTTTTCTCGGATCGCCCTAGTCGCCGATACTTCACTAAATCTCCAATCAGGCGCCTCCCCCCTCTTTGGACGGAAACGAGACTTTCTCCCAGCACTGATGACCTCAAAAAGAGTCTCTTTCCCACGTGGTGACCGAAAGGATCCGGAACCTCCATGTCCCCCCCCCATGCTTACCGAATTATGATCTAGAATTCGAGCACATGTTCACCCAAGGAAGCTAGAATAGTCTTTCCCTTCCCCGACGACCCAGCCGTTTCCGTTCGCCTACCATCCCTAGAACAACTATCAGTCGTTTTCTCTCTCTGGCCTGGTATTTTCCCCCAAGCCTCTGCTTGATGGCAGGAAGAGCCCTTTCCGTACGACAAATGCTCCCCCTGGTCCCCCCCCTCCTGAAAAGTACTCTAAGGAATGAGCCTTCTTGCTGTCTTTCCCTTTTGAAGACCGCTCCCGGGCTGGCCTCGGAAGACGTGGCTCCCGTCCCCTCAGAGATGAGCCTGGCATGCACCCGGCATCCCCATTAGAAACACTCTCAGAATATGAAAAGACCTCGGACGAGAGTAGCGATTTTTCGGAACCGGCAGCAGAACATGCAGTTTACAAGTACCCGGACTCTTTTTATATCGAAACTACGCTTTCCTTCCTTCCCCGCCTCCGAGAAGGCTGGGACACCGGAGAACGCCACCTTAGCCGCGATAGCTCCCCCACTATGCCCTGCGCATTCCTTCCCCGCAGCAACGAATGGAAACCCTCAGAGACTCTCTACTAGATAACGTTTTCTTACGAACATAGTCTATTTTTTATTTCCCCCAAGGAGGCTACTTTCCATCGGGATGAAGGCTTTGGAAGAAGAACTGCTAGTCCCCCTCACCACATAGATGAGAATGGTTCCAGAAGAGATGCCGAGACCCAGCGCATTTTTTTCAGATATTGCCAAGCCCACCTGAGGTCCTGGCGGTCTTCCTGAGCCCAAGCTCCTTTTATCTTGCCCAGCGGATGTATCTTCCTCCAGCTCGGTTGCTTTTTTCTTCTTTTCCCTTGGCTTCTTCTGCTCGCCCCCCAGCCTTAGCGCCCAAGTGCCTCTTCTGCGCGAAATTTGCCTGAAGAATGAAGAGATTGCGACGCTTTTCTCCCCCTAGTAAAAGATAGCTGGGGCCACCCCCCCCGGTGGTTTGTTTTTTTCCCCCCCCAGCAGGGCCGGTTCTTTGCGACACCTCATGCGTCAAACTAGATTTTTCTCGCGCCTCCCAGAAATCCACTTCCTTTTTTTTCCCTCCGAAGCCTGATCGCCTTTCTTTGGAGCAAGCCCCTTTCCCGATCGCTAAGGAATGCGACGGCCCGGACTTTTTTTTTTCTTCCGCGCGCCGGCTTCCCGGTTCAACATCCCACTTCCCCATTCCTCCCCCCCAGCGTATGGCGAAGCGGGAACCTTGAGAAATCGTTCTCCACCCCCTCGCGCGTTAGACTTCTTATTTCCTCGAACGAAGCGGCCTGGTGTAGCCGTTTTTACCT